>Ga0209018_1000079_pt1:0-75000 | contig 82411 bp, 70 predicted proteins | sample YNPBryBLVA2012_FD_185814 | JGI IMG/M metagenome (GOLD analysis project Ga0209018, IMG submission 185814) | Anoxygenic and chlorotrophic microbial mat microbial communities from Yellowstone National Park, USA - YNP Bryant BLVA 2012 (SPAdes)... ... | reverse complement strand
GAAAAGTAAGCATCATCATTTCATAATATAAAGCAATCCTCATTATTTCTTGTTTATATGAATTTGGTAACCTAAGATCGGTAATAAAAAAATTTGATAATTTTATAATACCTTCGAAGTGATTAAAAAAGTAGTTTCCTTTAAATACTTTTAATCCTAAAATTGTTTCATAAGTAGAAACAGTACTTATAACATTGGATGTAGTTATTTCTTTTGATAATTTTAAGTTTTGCTCTTTTAGTTTTTTGATTAATTGTTGATTTTCTATTTGTAATTTATAGTGCTTGAAGGCTAAATTAACTGCTTGAACCAAATCAATTTCCTTTATGGGTTTAATGAGAAACATAAAAGCTTTTGCTTGATTAACGCTTGGAATAATTTTGCTGGGTTCGTTGTCTGCTGTCATCAAAATTCTTATTGTGTTTGGATAATTATTGGATACAATACTTAAAAATTCTGAACCTGTCATTCCGGGCATTAATTGATCGGATAGAATAACTTCGGGATTGTAATTCTTATTTTTAATTAATCCCAAAGCTTCCTCGGCTGAAGTTGCTGTTGTAACCTCGAAATGTTTTTCAAAATAACGTTTATACAACTTAAGTATCATCCCGTCGTCATCAACTAATAATAGCTTTCCCATTTAATTAGAATCATAATTGAAAACTTTAAAATTAATTAATTTTGTTTAAATATTAATCATTGATTAATAAAATGTTTGTTAATTATCTCACACTGAACGAAATTTTTAGGGGCTTCCATATTCAGCGTTGGAACGACCGCATTCGGCCTATGGATTTAATTGAAATCGATAAGCACTCTCATAAAATGCTTATTGCATATATTTTGGCAAAATACGAAGAAAACAATACTCCAATTAACTGGTCCAATCTGATATTATTTGGAATATTCGAAATGTTTCGCCGAATTGCAATATCTGATATAAAATCTCCAATTTATGCCGAAATTACCAAGCGTCCCGAAGTCTTTGTTAAATTGAACGAATTTGTTTTTAATAAATATTCTTCGATTTTTGATGAACCCATTTTGCTCGATGAATTTCATAAATTTTTGTTCAATACCAACAACGAGGTTTCTTTTGAATTAAGATTGCTTAATGCAGCACATGTTTACGCCTCGATTTGGGAGTTTAAAATTATTGAAAATGCAAATCCTGGTAATTATCAAATTGAAAAAATTCGGAAGGAATTGGATAACCGTATGAGTCCTTATAGTGATTTAATTGGTATACAAAAACTTTCGGATCCTTTTCCTATCAAGCATTTTGTGGACTTATTTGGGTATTTGCGTTTCCAATATCGATGGGCTCAATTGCCACGTGTACCCAAAACTTCGGTTTTGGGTCATTCGCTTTTGGTTGCTATTATTTCGTATTTGTTTGCTCGTCAAAATAATGCTTGTCCACGGCGTCTTTACAACGACTTTTTTGGTGGATTGTTCCACGATTTGCCGGAGGCTGTTACGCGCGATATAATATCACCAGTCAAAACTTCATCTCCCGAATTAGATGAATTAATCAAAAACTTGGAACAAGAATTGGCAATTGCCGAAATTTACCCATTATTGGAACCTTCGTGGATTGAAGAAATCAAGTATTTTACGATAGATGAATTCAAAAATAAAATTGTAGAAAACGGAAGTGTAAAAGTTATTAATACAGTCGAAGAAATGAATTCACTATTCAATGACGAAATGTATAATCCATATGATGGTTCGTTGATTAGAGCGGCAGACCATTTAGCAGCTTTTTTGGAGGTTTGGAATTCTTGCAACGCTGGTATTAGAACTGACGAGATGAGCACCGCTGCCCACAACATAAAAGAAAAATACACTGGGAAAAAGTATGGGGAAGTGGAATTTCGTAAAATATACGAGCATTTCAAAAATCCTTGCTAATAGTATTCTACTCATAAAATATAGGATGGAATTTTGTGGTATGTATTAAAGATTACTATTTGTAATAGTCAATATTTCATCCAACAAATATGTTTTGATTGGACGTTATTAACGGTAATATTTTTTTGATAAATCATTTGTAAATCTTCTATAGAGTTATAGATATTCTTTCTGAATACTACATTATTGCATAAAATTAAGTACGTTAGCAAGCTAAATATTTTTTGATGATTTTGTTTTAATAATCATTTTCATTTTCTACAATTAGTGTTTTACAAGTTTACTAATTAACAGATGTAATTATGACTAATATACATTACTTACGAAGAAAATAATCCTCTTTCTTATTTTAAAAACATTTTGACGAAAAAGGTAATAACACGAATTTCTTCAAATAATTTTTTACTTTATTCTAATTTCCACTCTTCGGTTTTTTTGCCGATTGGTTTCGGTATCGTTTGGGGCAATTGGACGAGATGATCCATAGGCAACGGTTGTGATCAATTTTTTATCAATACCCTTACTTATGAAATAATCTCGGACAGAGCGGGCGCGGTTTTCGGATAATTCTCGATTGTATTTATCGCTTCCTATGTTGTCGGTGTGACCTTCGATTATTATTTCCTTTTTGCCCATTTTACTATAAAATTGCAAAAATCTATCTAATTCGTAAAAACTTTCGGGCCGAAGTTCGTATTTATCATAATCAAAAAAAATGTTATTGATTGTGATTGCTTCCTTCTCGTCTTCTATTGCTTTTTGGGATATTAAAACTATATCTTTGATAATCGTGGTATCGTTTTTATAATCTCTTAAATCCACATTTCCCGAAATTGGATAGTATCCATCTTTTTCTGCAAAGTAACCGTAAAATTTTCCTAAAGGCAAAGCGATAAAGTAGTCTCCCGTTTGTGGATTGGAGCTTAAATTACCTAAAATGTCGCCCGTAGTTAGGTCTTGCCATTTAATTTGTGCAAATAATGGTTGATTGTGCTTATCTATAATTTTGCCTTTAATTATAGCAACTTTCTGTGGGCGGTATTCCTGCGGTAAAGTAAGTGAGTAAATGTCGAAACCGCCTAAGCCTGGTGTGCGGTTGCGGCTCGAAAAAAAAGCGCTATCGCCAGTTACGCCAATTTTATATCCCCAGTCGTCGTCAACTGTGTTTATGTAACGTCCCAGGTTAACGGGTTTGCTCCATTCTGTCCAGCTTGTATCACTCAAACGAACAGATTTAAATACATCCAATCCACCTAATCCCGGATGACCTTCGGACGAGAAATACAAAGTTTTGCCATCCGGATGCAAAAATGCGGAGCGTTCCGAAAACGGAGTGTTTATTGTTGGACCTAAATTGATTGGTTGCGACCAACCATTTGGAGTAATAAAAGAGATGTAGATATCCATATTCCCATTTTGGGAACCATTATACACTTGCCCATATGGAACAAATGGACCAATTCCTCCAGGGCGATCGGAGGTGAAGATTATAGCTCGTCCATCACTTGTGATGTACCCTGATTCATCTTGATGTCCGGAATTTACTGGAATTGTTAACTGACGAGGTGCAGTCCATCCAGTGTCCGAATTAGTTGATATGTAGATGTCGAATTTCCCAAAGCTTCCTGGATAATTTCCCGATAGCAGCAAAATATTGCCATCTACCGAAACATTGTCGATTGTCTCGTCTTTGCTGCCATTGATTGGTGGTTTGAGAGGCTGTGGATCTGACCAGTTCCCGTTAGTATTTTCGGAATGAAAGATGTCAATTCCACCGAAACCTTTGGGTCGCCGTGCCGACATAAATAGGTATTTACCATTTGGAGTTGGATTTGGATCCCATTCATCATAATTTGTATTAATTGGAGAGGGAAAATGGTTGATTTGAGGAACAACTTCGTCTCGAGTTAGAATATCGATGACTTCGTCAAAATAATTTTGGAAATCTGGGTAGAATTTTTTGTAATTTTTGAAAATTATTGCAGCCGAGTCGAATTGTTGCTTTTTAATATAATCATAAGCTATTCTTTTTATACAAACAATTCCGTTTGTTGAATTATGAAGAATTCGAGCTAATTTTTCATAGAGAGGATAGGTTTCGGTAGTTGGAATTTGGGTTAACGAATAATTGATTAGCTCCTTTTTAGTGCTTTCGATTACATCTTTTTTGTTAGGGAATAATGTTTCGTATATAAGATAAACTTCCAAAGCTACGATATAGCGGGCTCTTAAGAGATGTTGCCGTGCAATATGATTTACTACATTAAAGGCACTATCCGATGGAGCATAACTACGGATATATTCGTCCCAAACTTTAAAATTTTCTGGATTTAAGGGTTTGCGTAAGTCAATTATTGTTTGACTTTGCAAATTGATAATAGTTGAAAAATGGAAAAATAAAACAAGAAAAAAAATAATTTTCATTTTTGTAATTTATTATTTATTTGTAAATTGTATATTATTTAAACATTATCCTACAAAGAAGTAAATGTTGAGAAAGATTATTTTATTATCATTTATAATAACGATAACAATCGTAATTTATTCGTGCACAATCCAAAAAACTACGATAAAAGAACCCTTTTGTCCAGAACCTAAAATTGAATGCAAACCACAAAAGTTCACTGGAGTTGCCCGGGATACTTCGGTTGACGTTGCAAAATTGCAAGGTTGGCATTACAAAATTGAGCCAGTGCAATTAATCAATACAAATGGGGATGAATGGAATTTGGCATTTGATGGGGAGAATCCCTATTTAACTATATCAGATGGTAACAAAAATCGCTTAATGGTCTCAAAGTTAATTAACTTTAAAAGAATTTTGCCGCAAAAATTTATTAATCCCGATGATAATTCGCATATTGGTTTTCCCACCTTCACTAAGAAGTTTTCGCTAATTAGTCAATCAAGTGATTTTTCGGCATCCCAAGAGAACGTATTTAAATATTCAGATGGTAGAATCCTTGTTCCAATCGACGAGTCAATAGGAATTTCCAGAATTAATTTTGCCCAGTTCAAAGGGACCAATTTAAAAACATCCAAACCATTGATAAAAAATACGAATATATTAGATTGGTATTCACAACCGACTTTTGCAAGTGAAGGAAAGGTCATCATTTTTGCAAGCGACCGAGCTGGTGGAATAGGAGGAACAGATTTATGGTATGTTATCGAAGAGAATGGTGAATATTCAGAGCCAATAAACTGCGGAGCAAATATCAACACCCAGTGTGACGAAATAACACCATTTGTAAGTCCGGATGGAAAATACCTTTACTTTGCCTCGAATGGTGGCGAAACTCTTGGGGGTTTTGATTTATTTCGTGTTCAAATCAATTTTAATTTGATTAGAGGAGAAGTTAATTTTGGAGTTAGGGAAAATTTGAGAGCTCCACTAAATACAAAATACAACGAAATTTCGCCTTCGTGTTTGTTTGATTGTGATTCATTGTTCTATTATAGCTCCAATCAATATTATAACTCTAAAGCAAGTGATTTAGGTGGTTACGACATTTTCGTCCGTTACAAAGTCTATATAAAAGAGGAAACAAAGAAAAAAGAAATCACCGAGCCACTTTTAGCTATCGATAAAAAAGAAACAATTCAAATCGAAACTCCCAAAAATTGGTTCTATCGTTTGGAAGGCAAAGTTTTCGAAAAAAACACAAATAAACCAATTTCGGGAGCTGAAGTGATTGCGCGTGAAACATCAAGTGACATAACAAATAAAGTGAAAACAAACGAACTGGGTTATTACTCCCTTCAAATGATAAAAAACGAAGAATATTTGGTTACAGCTCAATATTCAACTTTATTTCCCGAGAATGCCAAAATATTTGTTAGCTTGAATGACACAATAATCAGTCTCGTTCAAGATTTTTATTTGGAAGATAAATACACATTGAGAGTTAATTTTCCAACCGATGTTTACGACAATCCTTATAGATTTGTTCTGGATAGTAATGGTAACGAGACAAATTTAACTTGGCAGGAAGAAATCCAATCATTGTCCAACAATATCATTTTGATGAAAGATAAAATTGTCAAAGTAATATTGGTGGGACATACCGATGATGTGGGAACTGTTGAATATAACCAGAAATTAGGTGAACGCCGAGTAAATTTCGTAATTTCGGAATTAATCAAACGAGGAGTGCCAGCCGAAATATTAGAAGGACGCTCTGCTGGCGAATTGGAACCATTAGAAAGAAGATCCGAAGAAAAAATTGAAATTTACCGTAAACGTCTTCGTAGAGTAGTATTGGAAAGAATATTAAAATAGAATGACACCATTAAAATTTTTATGGATACTAATTGCAGGTTTTGTTTCGGTTTTATTAATTGCAATTATTTATGTAAATATTGTGATAAGCGAGGGAATGCCATCATTAGCAGAGTTAGAAAATCCAAAACTTAACTTAGCAACTCAAATCTACTCTGATGATGGAGTTTTGTTAGATCATTTTTTTGTTGAACGGCGTGTTGATCTACCATTCGATAGCATACCCAAGGATTTTATCAAAGCTCTTATAGCAACCGAAGACCGCAAATTTTATGAACATTGGGGTGTTCATATAACACGAATTTTTGGAGCCGCCTTAAAGAACACTTTAGCTGGTTACACCAAAGAGGGAGCCTCGACAATAACAATGCAATTAGCAAGAAATTTATATTTAACCAAAGAAGTCAACATAAACCGAAAAATCCGAGAAGCCTTTACTGCAATAATGATTGAGCAAAGCTATACAAAAGAGCAAATACTCCAACTTTATGCCAACACAGTTTATTTTGGGCGAGGTGCTTATGGTATAGGGGTTGCAGCTCAAGTATTCTTTGGCAAATCTCCATTGGAATTAACGCTTGCAGAATGCGCCACATTAGTTGCATTGTTAAAATCACCAGTTGGTTACGACCCTTACTTATATCCAGAAAAATCGCTCCAACGACGCGATTTGGTTTTAAGTTTAATGCTTGAACAAGATATGATCACATCTTCGCAGTATTTAGCAGCTGTCGAAGAACCTTTAATAAACAAAGCACAAGCCAAATCGAGAAACGATTTTGGTCGAAGATTGTCGATTGCTCCCCATTTTGTCGAAATGATTCGTCAATCGCTAAACGAAGATCCAAGATTAGTGGGATACGATTTATATCGTGATGGGTTAGTAATCTATTCAACATTAAATTCGAGAATTCAAAAATATGCTAACGAAGCAGTCCAAGAACATTTGGATGAATTGCAAAGAAATTTTAATAAAAATTGGTCTTGGAGCAAAAATAAAATTGTCCTTAATAGCTTAATTGACAAAGCAATTAAATCCAATCCATTATACCGTGCAGCAAAGCCATACGAAAAAGAGAAAATCTATAACCAATTAGCCAACAGCAGCAAATTTGTTGATTCTGTGAAAAATGCAGCAACAACAATTCAAGTTGGATTAATTGTTTTGGATAATGAAACTGGTGATATATTGGCTTTGGTTGGTGCTTCTCCCAAATTTTTACGCGAAAATCCAAATGCCAAATATTCATTAAACCACGCCACACAAATTAGACGACAACCGGGTTCGTCCTTTAAACCCTTTGTGTATGCAGCAAGTTTGATGCACGGGCTATCGCCCTATTCCCAAATTGAGTGCGGTCCGTATTCATATACTCTATCAACAGGCGAAGTTTGGTCACCCTCTGGATCTGGTTCCTGTGCTCCAGGTGAAACACGCTCTCTTTACTCTGCTTTGAGTTATTCTATCAACACTGTTGCAGCAAGATTGGTAACACAGGTTACAAATCCCGAGGAAGTTGTTAAGTTAGCCAAAAAAATGGGAATACAATCACCATTGGGTGCTTATCCAGCTATTGCATTAGGTGCTGCGGGCGAAGTTTCACCTTTGGAAATGGCAATTGCTTTTACTGGATTTGCTAACCACGGTAACTCTGTTAAATCAAGATTTTTAAAGAATGTTTTGGATCATTATGGTAACGATGTAATAAAAAATGGACGCAAAGCCGAGGTTAACTATGGAGTTTTATCCGATTCGATAGCCGAGCAAATGGTTTTTATGATGAAGGGCACAATCGAAAATGGTACTGCCTCGGTTATAAAGCAATTTTTTAATGGTGTTGAATGTGGAGGAAAAACCGGGACAACCAACGAAGCCGCCGATGCCTGGTTTATCGGATTTACGCCCGAACTAACTTGTGCTATTTGGGTAGGTTTCGATGATAAAAGGATTAATTTCGATTATATGGGTTCCTATGGTTATGGTGGGCGCGCTGCTGCTCCCATTTGGGGTCGTTTAATGGCAAAAATCTATAATGATGTATTAATCAAATATAAGAAGAAAAATTTTGGCTACGATTATCTTTTTAGTTCAGCACCTATAAATTATGATACACCAATTCCAACTCCTCAGCCAATTAAAGAAACAAATCCAATGATACAAGAACAACCAGATCCAGATGCAACTTTGCCACCTTTGCCTAAAAAGCCTCAATAAAATTTCCTTGTATTTTAACATTAAGTTGACTAAATATTTTTAATTTTGTAAATACAATTAACAAATACGAGTTATATATGAAAAAAATTTATTTGATTGCAATTCTGTTAATTGCTTTTGCTTGTTCGTCGGTTTATATCGAAGTGCCAGGCATCACTGTGGATAAGGAAATTGTGCAAAAAGGCGAAAAAGTTACTTTGAGTTGGGAAATTCGCTCAAATACCGATACGGAGGTATGGATAGAAACAGATATAGACAAAACACCCTTGTTCAAGGATTTACCCTTGAAAGGTTCGCGAGAGGTAGTAGTGAATTCAACTACAATCTTCTTCCTAAAAGCAAAGGCTAAAAATGGTAAATTAGGAGGCGAAAGTTCAGTTAAAGTAACCGTCAAAGAATAATTCAACTCTATTAAAATCCAATTTTGTTATGAATTTTTGGCAGACCATCGAAGGTCCAATATTTGCTCTTGCTCCAATGGAAGATGTAACCGACACAGTTTTTCGCGAAATTGTGCTTTCAATTTCCAATCCAACGTATTTAAATGTAGTATTTGCTGAATTTACCTCTGTTGATGGATTATGTCATCCCGTGGGCAAAGACAAAGTTTCTCACCGATTGTTCGTCAGCAAAAGTGAAAGAGATTTACTTAAACAAAACAACACTCGAATAGTAGCACAAATCTGGGGTTCTGATCCCAATAAATTTTATCAGGCCGCTAAAATCATAACCAATGAATACCAATTTGATGGTATCGACATTAATATGGGTTGTCCTGTCCGAAAAATTGTAAATCAAATTGCATGCTCCGAACTCATTAAATTTCCGGATTTAGCAAAGGAAATAATAATTGCCACCAAAGAAGCAACCAACTTGCCAGTTAGTGTTAAAACTCGCACTGGAATAAAATCACACAATACAGAACAGTGGATTGCCAATTTATTGGAGGTTCGGCCTGCTGCTATTACACTTCACGCAAGAACACAAAAAATGATGTCGGCCTATCCAGCCGACTGGGAACAAGTAAAAATAGCTGTACAAATGCGTAACCAAATTGCACCCGAAATCCCAATTATTGGTAATGGTGATGTTTACTCAATCGAAGATGCTCTACAGAAAATTAACCAAACACAAGCAAATGGAGTAATGATTGGCCGTGGTATTTTTAAAAATCCCTTTTTATTTAATTATCCCCAAATTGAATATTCCAAAGAAACTAGATTAAGGTTACTTATCCAACATTTGGAATTATTTACTTCAACTTGGGGCGAAGAGAAAAACTACCAAATAATGAAAAAATTTTTCAAGGTGTATTGTTCCGAATTTCCTGGTGCTGCCGAATTAAGAGCCAAATTAATGGAAACAACAAACCGGGATCAAGTAATAGCGATTTTAAGCAATCAAATCGATTGATTGTTTTGATTTTCTTCTCACTGCTTGATACATCCTGGAATGAATTCTGTATATATTTTCTCTTACTAAAAGCAAACAAATGTAATTAAAAAGAAAAGATAAGTTTATCACAATTTGATTTTGATAATCTTTTTGAACTTATTCTTAATTTTGTTTTTTTGGAATAAGATTAAATGATAAAACGATACACTCGACCCGAAATGGGCAAAATTTGGTCTGACGAAAACAAATACAACATTTGGTTGGAAATTGAACTATTGGCAACCGAAGCACAAAGTGAATTAGGATTTTTCCCAAAAGAAATAGCTAAAAAAATAAGAGAGCAAGCAAAAATTAATCCACAAAGAATTTTGGAAATCGAAGAAACCACTAAGCACGATGTTATTGCTTTCCTTACCAATTTAGAGGAATCCATAGGTAACCTTTCTGCATATGTTCATTATGGGATGACTTCGAGCGATATTCTGGATACAGCCTTTTCGGTGCAAATTAAACAAGCTGGTGAACTTTTATTAGAAGGATTATACAAATTAGCAGAAGAATTAAAAACAAAAGCACGAGAATTCAAGTATTTACCAGCTATTGGTCGCTCTCACGGGATTCACGCAGAACCAATAACATTTGGAATGAAGTTTGCTTTATGGTATGCCGAAACACTGCGAAATATACAAAGGCTCCGCATTGCAATCGAAGATTGCTCTGTCGGTATGATTAGTGGTGCAGTTGGTACCTACGAGCATATTTCACCCAAAGTTGAGGAATATGTTTGTAATAAATTAGGATTGAAACCCGAAAGCATATCAACCCAAGTTATCCAAAGGGATCATCATAGCTTTTTTATGTCTACTCTGGCAATAATTGCATCCACTTTAGAAAAAATTGCCGTTGAATTGCGCCATTTGCAACGAACAGAAGTTTTGGAAGCCGAAGAAGAATTTTCCGCAGGTCAAAAGGGAAGTTCGGCAATGCCCCACAAACGCAATCCGATTAGTGCCGAAAATATCACAGGTCAAGCTCGTTTAATCCGTGGTTATGTCCTTGCAGTATTGGAAAATAATGCACTTTGGCACGAGCGGGATATCTCGCATAGCTCGGTCGAACGAGTTGTATTTCCGGATGCAACAATTTCGTTAGATTATATCTTGAATAGAACTATAAATTTAATTAAAAATCTAAAAATTTATCCCGAGAATATCGAAAGGAATTTGAATTTGACCCGCGGGTTAATTTTTTCGCAAAAAGTATTACTTTATCTAACAAACAAAGGTATTGCACGCCAAAAAGCCTATGAATTGGTTCAAAAGTCTGCAATGAGAAGTTGGAACGAGCAAATTCCCTTTAAACAATCATTAATGGAAAATAAAGAATTAATGGAATTAATTTCGGCTAAAGAATTAGAAAACTTATTTGATTACAAAGAAATTTTCGAAAAAGTTGATTATATTTACAATCGATTAAACATATAAAAAACCAAGTAATGCCAACTATTTTTCATATTTTCGCTACTTTAGGAATTAATTAACAGCAGAAATCTATAAACCACCTAATTTTAATATTTCGTTATATTGCTCTTTTGTTAGGGGCATTACCGATAATCTTTGTTGTTTTACTAATGGTATATTGGATAACACAGGGTTTTGTTTAATTTGTTCCAAAGTTACTGGTTGTTTTAAATCCTCAACGGCTTCCAGATCAACTACAACCCAACGGTTATCGTTGGTGGTCGGGTCTGGGTAATGCTCCTTTACAACTTTGGTTATTCCCACGATAGATTTATCGCTTTGGCTATGGTAAAACAAAACCAAGTCCCCAACTTTCATTTCTTTTAGGTAATTTCGGGCTTGAAAGTTGCGAACTCCGTCCCAAAATGTTCGTTTATCGCTTTTCATCTTCGACCACGAATAGGTTTCGGGGTCAGATTTAACTAACCAATAATTCATAATAGCCTCAAATTAATTCAATATCAAGTAACTTTGTTATCTTTTTCAACAAAATAGCTTTAACCTCGGCGATGTTGATTTCTCTTCCCAATTCAACTGCCAGCGAAGTAACTCCTTTGTCGACGAATCCACAAGGGTTAATGTGCTGAAAATAAGATAAATCTGTATTTATATTGAATGCAAAACCGTGCATCGTAACACCACGAGAAACTCTCACTCCAATTGCATTGATTTTGCGTGTTCTATTTGGAATTCCAACATCTAACCAAACACCGGTGGCTCCAACCAACCTATCAGCCACAATTCCATATTCAATTAAAGTTTGTATTACGGCTTCTTCCAACGACCAAACGTATTTTCTCACTCCCATTTTGCGAGCGTCCAAATCGATAATGGGATAACCAACTATTTGGCCTGGTCCGTGATAAGTGATGTCGCCACCACGATTTGTATGATAAAACTCTGCATTTCTTGCTTGTAGTTGAATATAATCGATTAATAAGTTATTTTGGTTTCCACTTTTGCCTAAAGTATAAACGTGATAATGCTCACAAAATATAATTTCCTCAGGGCAGGGTTCGGATTTGCCGAGTTTTGCAGAAACAATTTTGGAAAGGATTTTTTCTTGATAACTAAATGCATCCATATAACGGATTAGCCCCAAATCGGTATATTTTGCTTTAATTCCCATAATTTATTTTAATGAAACATTAATGTGTTTTTCTGCAAAATAAGAGGAACGAACCAATGGACCACTTTCAATGTATTGAAATCCCTTTTGCAGCCCAATTTCCTTGTATCTTGCAAAAATATCGGGATGAATATATTCTACAACTGGATAATGCTTTAAACTTGGTTGCAAATATTGTCCTATTGTCATCACTCGGCAACCAATCGATAGCAAATCATCCATAGTTTGAAGAACCTCGTCAAAAGTTTCGCCAACACCAACCATAATGCCCGATTTTGCTATTTTTCCTGAACTTGCGATATGCGAAAGTACCTTCAAACTACGGTCATAACTTGCTTTACTTCTCAACTTGTGTGTCAATCGACGAACAGTTTCCAAATTGTGGGAGATTACATTAGGTTCGGCATCCAAAATTACATCGATCAATTCAGGTATTCCGTTCATATCGGGAATTAAGGTCTCGATTGTGATTCCGGGGTTATATTCTTTGATTTTTCGAATTGTTTCGGCCCAGTGGGTTGCACCATAATCAGGCAAATCATCGCGATCGACTGAAGTAATAACGCAATGTTTCAATCCCATTTCCTTGATGGATAGGGCTACTTTGACTGGTTCATCTTTATCGGGTGGCAAAGGTTTTCCAGGAGTTACGTTACAAAATTTGCAGTGCCTCGTGCAAATATTGCCTAAAATCATAATAGTAGCAGTGCCTCGTGCCCAACATTCGTATTTGTTTGGACAATCTCCATCTGTGCAAATTGTGTTTAATCCTTTTGTTTTAAGGTTTTCGGCAACATTGCGAAAGTTATCGCGAAAGTTTATTTTTATTTTTAACCATTCTGGTTTTCTTGGTATTTTGGGAGTTTCGTACATTTTTTCAAAAAATTTATTTCAAAATTACTACAAATGAATTTTATAAAGTAATTTGCAAAAAATAATTTTGAAAAAAAAGAGGACAGTTTGACTTCTCCAATTATTTCGGTCGAAAAAGTTAATTTATTAAAGAATGGCGTTCATATTCTAAAAAATATTGACTTGCAAATCTATCCACAAAAAGTAGTTGGAATTATCGGCAAATCGGGCAGTGGAAAGACATCACTATTACGAACGTTAAACTTTTTGGAAACAATAGATAACGGTAAAATTACAATTGATGGCATCGTAGTCAATGCCAATTTGCTTGTAAAAAAATCGAAACAAAGAATTGATAGATCAGATAATCCATTCCGAGTTTTTACAACCGAAAATGAATTAATCAATAGGTTTAGAAAAGAAATTTACAAAATTAGAAGCAAAGTTGGGTTTGTTTTTCAAGAATTACATCTATTCCCGCATTTTTCGGTACTCGATAATGTAGCTCAGCCACTTATTATTGTCCAAAAACAGTCAAAAGACCAAGCGGTTGCCAATGCCGAAAAGGTGCTGGAAAAAGTTGGTATGAAAAAATATAAAGAAAGATATCCCCACCATCTTTCTGGCGGACAAAAGCAACGAGTTGCTATAGCAAGGGCTTTGGCTTTGCAGCCTAAAATTATAATGTACGATGAACCCACTTCTGCTTTAGATCCAGAGAATGTAGTCGAAATTATCGAAGTTATAAATCAGTTAAAAAAGGATGGTATAACCCAGGTTGTAGTATCCCATGAATATTTCTTTTTCCGTAAGGTATGCGACGAACTAGTCTATGTTGATTCTGGAGAAGTAATCGAACATAATACCACAGAGGAAATTATCAAAAGGCCTCGCGATGAGCGCACCCATAATTATCTGAAAATATTTACAGTATGAGGAGGGAATTATGAGAAAAATTGTTTTACTTGTGTTAGTGATGATCCAAACAAATTTGTTTGCTGTTGAATATTTTAGATGGGCAGCCGATGCCGAGAGCAATGCACCTTATATATTTCAGGACGCAAAAAATCCATCGATTGTGAAAGGTTTTGAATACGATATAGCCAATGCTATAGCCCGAAGAATGAATATGAGAACTATGCACGTTCAGAATCAATGGGATGGACTGATACCAGGATTATCTCGTGGTGATTATGTTGCTGTTATAAATGGTATTGAAGTTACCGAAGATCGCAACCGTGAAGTGCTTTTTTCAATACCATATTATTACACTTTTGAACAACTTGTGGTTAGAACAAGCGACTATAAAATCAATAAACTTTTGGATTTACGGGGAAAAGCCGTCGGTGCCCTCAAAAATTCACTTGCTGAAAGAATTTTAAAGGACTTGGATTATATCGAATTGAGAAGTTACGAAGGTGAGGTAAATGCGTTCGAAGATTTAACGAATGGACGAATCGAGGCAGCATTGGTTGATTATCCTATTGCATTATACTACACAGCAATTCATCCCGAACTTAAGATGGTTGGCGAGCCATTTGGTGAGGTGATCTACTCCGTTGCAGTTCATCCCAAAAATGGAAAATTATTGGAACGGATAAATTTGGCACTCTCGGAAATGATTGAGTCGGGCGAAATGCGTGAAATTTTGGAAAAATGGAATCTATGGAACCCAGTTCTTGCGAGCAAATGGGGCGATTTTTCACAAAAGATTTATCCTAAAACTGAGTGGGAAAATTTCGTAAAAAACAACACATTAGGTGTGGGTTTAATCGAAAGATTAGAACGATATATTGCAGTAATGCCTTTGTTTGGTCAAGCAACGTTGGTTACTCTCTCTTTGTCGATTGTATCGATGATATTAGCAATATTTTTAGGTACGATGTTAGCCATACTAAAGATTTTCGCTCCCAAATCAATATCACTTGCTGCGACAAGCATCATAGAAATAATAAGGGGAACACCATTATTAATCCAATTATTTATCATCTTTTATGCATTACCTGGCATTGGAATTAAATTATCTCCGATGCTTGCAGCAATTATTGGGTTGGGAATTAATTATGCAGCCTACGAAGCCGAAAATTACCGCGCTGGATTATTAGCAATTGCACATGGTCAAATGGAAGCAGCTTTAGCATTAGGAATGGGTCGCCGACAAGCTTTGAGATATATTATTATTCCCCAATCTATCAAAATTGTAATTCCCCCGATAACTAACGATTTTATTTCGCTTCTCAAAGATAGCTCTTTGGTTTCGGTGATTACGATGGTTGAATTAACCAAAGTTTATAATCAAGTGGCCGCAACATATTTTGACTATTTAGGAACGGGAATTATAGTTGCAATCATTTATTTATTGATAGGATTGCCATTTGTTCGTTTAGCAAAATACTTCGAAAAGAGATACGGGATGAAGGAATTAAAGACAAGTTGATAATCAATTGATTTTTTAAGTCCCTTAAGATGAATTTTAGTAGAGTATTAGTATTAATTCTTTTTAAAATTATTATACAATCTACTTTAAACATTTTGTATTGAAATTGATTCACAATAATTTATAGTTAATTTTGTCATAATAAAAAAGTTCATTAATTTTATTTTTTTAAAGATTACAAAAAGATGAACGAAGTATATATTCCCATTACTTTGATGTTGATTTTAGGTTTTTCCTTTGCATTATTATTTTTGGCGTTATCTGCTTGGTTAGGTGCTCGCAGGGAAACACCCTTAAAACTAACAACATACGAAAGTGGTATGGAGCCAGTTGGAACAGCGCGAAATCGTTTTTCGGTTAAATTCTATATGGTTGCTGTAAGTTTTATAATATTTGATATTGAAGTTGTTTTTCTTTATCCCTATGCAGTTCAAGTGGTTGAATTAGGAATAATACCTTTTGCAGCTGTAATACTTTTCATCATAGTATTATTGGCAGGATTTTATTATGAATTAAAGAAAGGAGGTTTCGAATGGGATTAGGTAAAGCTCTCGAAAGCCAAGGATTCTTAACGACCTCGATAGAGGCAGTTATAAATTGGGCACGCAAAAATTCTGCATGGCCAATGCCATTGGGAATTTCGTGCTGCGGTATCGAGATGATGGCATTTGCATCATCTCGTTTCGATGTTTCACGATTTGGTTCCGAAGTATTTCGTATGACTCCTCGTCAGAGTGATGTGTTGATAATTGCTGGTACAGTCACTTATAAAATGTCCTGGGTAGTTCGCAAAATATACGACCAAATGCCCGATCCAAAATGGGTTATTTCGATGGGTGTATGTGCTTCCACGGGTGGAATGTTCCGTTCTTATTCTGTAGTACAAGGTGTTGATCAGTTTCTTCCAGTTGATGTGTATGTTTCGGGTTGTCCACCACGCCCCGAAAACTTAATAATGGGCTTGATGGCAATTCAGGATAAAATTGGCAAACAACGACCTGATTTGATTAATTTCGGTAAAAATATTTCGAAAACACCTGTACAAGAACATTTTTACTCACCTTTTGCGTTCAATTATAAAAACAAAGAAGTTTTGGAAGCAAATACAGTTAGTGAACTACAACAAAAGATACTTAAAATACATCAAGAAACTAATTAAAACTCGAAATACAAATTAAATTTTGGTACTCTTCCTTGATTAAAGGAAGAGTTTTTTTATAGTTTGATTTGCTTTGAATCGATCTTTTTGCTTTTGCAATTTTTTAATTACATATAACGATGAATTTTACCGATATGTTGGACAAATTCAGGTTTATATTCTACTGGTCGACGACCAAAGCACACACCCAAAGCCTCGTGAAATGCAATTTCGTCCAAATCAACATATCTTTGTTTTATTGCTTCTTCTGTTGGAATATAAGATATCTGGGTTGATTCAACTCCAACAACTGTAACGCCTACAATACCTTGTTTCATTAAATAAACTGCGGCTCCTCCGGCTTGCTTGCCAAATGTTACATCATATGCACTTGTTGCACCAGCACGAACTAAATGTCCCAGGGATACCTCTCGAATTTCGGGGTATTCATAAATTCCTTCTACATAAATTCCTTCCTGCTTTAAAACTTGTTTCCAAGTTGGGTCTTGGTGCATATAATGTTCCAATTGACGACGAATAAATTTGCCTACTCCGGCCAAGCGTTGGTGACCAAAAGAGTCGCTACCCCAAGATTCGTCGATAAAATATTGACCTTCCTTGTTCTTTACACCTTCGGCTGCAACAATTATATAAGTTGAGCCTTTAACGTCGCTCGAAACCAACCTTTCCAAATAAGTCTTTTTAAAATGTTCGTAAAGTATTTGGTAATCTACTTCGACCTCAGGAATTAGTATAGCGTCGGCATCGGCACCTAAGCCTCCACGAAAAGCAGTATGACCAGCATAACGACCGAAAACTTCGATAATCAATGCACGATTATGGGTAAGTCCAGTTGTCCTTAATTCATCAGTGAATTTGGCTATTCTATTTATAGTAGAATCGCCACCAACCGAATAGGTCTGCAGGTCCAAATCCATAGTTTTGGGCACGTGAACACATTTAATGCCTTGTTTCAACAAATCCACAACTACCGAACCAGTATCATCGCCACCAGCGATTATTAAACCATCAATTTGATGTTTTTTCAAGCCAGCTTTGATTTTTTCGTACTTTTCAGGGTCCTGTATTTTACTAATTTTTACTCTTGAGTGCCCAGCTTCGGAACCAGCTATTCCTGAATGAATTTTATCAGCTCGAACGGTGTCGATGGTAACTAATTCAAGATTCAGCAGGTTGTATAATCCGGCATATCCATTTGGAATAAGTGTAGCTTGGATGTTCAAATGGTTTGCCATCCTTGCTGCTCCAATGATTACAGCGTTCAAACCACCGCAATCTCCACCAGATGTTATAATACCAATTTTTTTTACTTCACTCATTTTTTATCCTAATCTTATTTGGTTCTAACACTAAAAAATAGAACAACTGTGATTATTGCTGTGCTAACAATTATTACAGGTTCAATGATTTCCTCGAACAATGATTTTTTTGGTTTTGGTTTATTGCCTTGTGTAAATGGGAACAAAAAATTTTCTACTGCCGAAACATCCTCGACACTTAATTGGTCCTTGTAGGATGTATTTAATTTGTCGAGTAATTTTATTTCCCCGTTTTTTTCAAGAAAATACAATGTTGCATTTATGTCGATTATTCTGGTTAATTCATCATTCGATTCAATGTATTGTATTTGGAAATCTTCGATATTTAATTTGATTGTTACTAATGAATTGTCGTCTATTCTAATATTATTCTTTACTAATTCATTGATTAATTTATTTTGAAAATACGAAAATTCGCCAATATTGGCTACACGGATTTCTGTTATTTTTTTCTCTTTTAATTGAATTGCAATTCTCGATAAGAATGCATCAAAAATTGAATCTATTATTTGTTTATTCGTTGGCAAATCATTAGCATTACCATTTGAATGACAAAATAGAACAAGAAAAAACGATATAATAAAACCTATCTTGTTCATAAATTGAATTGTTTTTTTATTGTGCTAAATTCATCTATTAGTAAATTTTCGTTGTTATAATATGCGGGATTAATTCTAATTGCTCTTCTTTTGCCTTTAAGTTTGATTATAATTATTTTGTAAATATCGAGTTTTTTGTATTTTTTGGTTTTAATTATTATTTTTTGGATATTATTTAAATCTATTGACTTGGTATACCATCTTGTTGTAAGCAGAATTTTTGAGTTTTCGAGAATAATTTTCTTTTTCTGATAAATTTGATAAAGTAATGCTATCGAAGTAATTACAGTTATAAAAATTAAAAGAAAAATGATTGGTTGATAAATATTATCAATAACTTTTGTGTTGGAAATTGATTCACGAATCAAAATAAATATACTTAAAACAACTGCATACAAACTTAATGATTTCCAATAGTAATCCAATCTGTATTCAAATACTTTGTTGACTGGTGATTCCATAATTAATTTTTGCTTTCTAAGTTAGATAAAATTGCATTTGCAATATCTCGAGCTGCATTTGGTTTGGCAAATCTGCGAATGTTAATTTCCATTTCCTTTAATTTGTGTTCGTTCCGCAATACATCATTAATTTTTTTGATCAAGCCTATATGTAAAGTTTCTTGATTCAAAACAACTGCTGCTCCATACTTTTCGAAATAACGTGCATTATATTCCTGTTCGTTATTGGCAGCAACAATCAAAGGTACGAGCAAAGCTGGTTTAGCCATAATTGCCAATTCTGCTAAAGTTGATGCACCCGATCGGCACATAACCAAATCAGCTGCAGCATAAGCTGTATACATATCATCGATAAATTCCACACACTTAATTTGATTGGGCAAATCTAAATCTTTGTATTGAGAATAATCTTTGCCCGTTTGCCAAATGATTTGTATTCCCGATTGAATCAAGGTATCGAGGTTGGTTTTGATAGCGTTATTGATTACTCGAGCACCTAAGCTTCCACCAAAAACAAGCAACGTTGGTACATTAGGCTCTAATCCCCAAGCTGACCTTGCTTGATTTTTGTCGATTGATTTTGATAAAAAATCCTCTCGAACAGGATTACCAGTGTATAGAATTTGTTTGATTTTTTTATTCCGTAAAAAAGTCTCTGTTTCGGGAAAAGAAGTAAATAAAATTTCGGCATATTTAGATAGTAGAGTAATTGTCTTACCGGGATTAAAATTTGATTCCATTAAAAATATTGGCACATTGGCATTATAGGCTGCTAATGCTGGTGGAAAACTTATATAAGCGCCTGTTGCAATCATTGCATCGATGTGTCTTCGTTTTATTATTTTTTTTATTTTTTTTTCACTCAAGAATACTTTTAAAGGTAATAGTAAATTTCTTATTGAAAACAAACTTCGAAGACCCTCTATTTCGATATGATGGAATTCATAACCTAAATTTTGAACAACTCTTCCTTCGATTTTGTCCTTGCGTCCAACAAAGATAAAATTAAAATTTGGATTGATTTTTTTTAATTCACTGACAACCGAAATAGCAGGAAATAAATGACCTCCTGTTCCGCCAGCAGCAATCAAAAATGTATAGTTTTTCATAAAATCAATCGAGAATATTGCAAATTTAATAAAAAAGAATTTATTACATTTTTTTTTAATAATTTCGTCTTTAAAAAAACAATATATGTCAAATTTTATAGGACATCTAAAATGAAACAAATAGTTCTAAAATTAGCAGTTTTAGTGCTCTTTAGTTCCTTTGCTATTGCACAACCAAAATTAGAAATCGAAGGTGGCGACACCTATAATTGGGGCAAAGTTAACTACAAAAATTCACCTTTAAAAGCAAACATTAAGTTAAAAAACGTTGGGACAGAAGTTCTAAAAATCACCGAAGTTAAACCAGGCTGTGGATGCACGACTGCACCTTTGGACAAATACGAAATCGCACCTGGTGATTATGCAACCCTGTCGGTTTCGCTCAACATATCAACTTATACGGGGGAAACCGTTAAATCCATCAGAATATCCTCGAACGATCCGCAAAATGGAGATAAGTATCTTTTTATCAAAGCAGATGTATATCGCCCAATTGTTGTTAATCCAAGTAATTATCTTGGAAGAAGCTCAATATATGTTGGTAAACAAGAAGAATTTAATTTTTCGCTTAAGAATCAAACTGAAAAAAATATCAAAGTAACTTCGGTAGAAATTTTCCCCAAAGATGCTATATGCGATATAAAAGTTGGAGATATTCTACCAGCAAATCAAGATAAAAAATATGTTATCAAATACACTGCAAAATCCAATGACGAAAGATTGAATGGATCAATAAAAATTAAAACCGATAACGAAGATGCTGGCGAAGTTGGAATTTATTTTTATGGGAATATTGTAAAGCCCGAGTCGAACTCAACTCCCAAATGATATTAAGATTTTTCCAATAATTTAGTATTTATGGCAAAAGCATCTATAATAACAATCGGCGATGAAATTTTAATTGGTCAGATAATCAACACTAACTCTGCGTGGATTGCCCAAAAATTAACAAGTTATGGTATAATAGTAGACAAACAAGTATCAATTTCTGACAAAAAAGAAGTTATTTTCAAAACAATTCGCACCGAATTAGATCGGTGCGATATTGTTATCACTACGGGTGGCTTGGGTCCAACTTCTGATGATAACACAAAGGCTGTTATCTGTGATATCTTTAACGATACATTACGGTTCGACCAGCCAAGTTACGAAAATATTGAATTCTTGTTCCAGGTGCGAAACCGCACGATAACCGAGCGCAATAAACAGCAAGCGATGGTCCCATCCCGATCGATAGCTTTGAAAAATCAAAATGGTACTGCTCCGGGAATACTTTACATTGAAAACGACAAATTGTTTTTAGCTCTACCGGGTGTACCAGCCGAAATGAAAGGTATAATCGAGAACTCTTTTGAACCCTATTTGCTTAATTATTTGAGTACGCATCCAGGTGAGTTTGTTTTATATAAAACCATCAACACAGCCGGAATTTTCGAATCCAACCTTGCAGACTTGATTGGTGACCCATCAGACTTTTTGGATAAAGACACAACCATTGCTTTTTTACCAAATTATCGTGGTGTTAGATTGCGAATAGGAGCATTTAAAAAGTCTTACGAAGAAGCCAAACAAACCATTGATAAAGCTACTGATTATCTATACCAAAAAGTAGGAAATTATATCATTTCCGAAGGTGAGTTGAACTTGCCGGAAATACTTTTCGATTTGTTGCGTCAAAAAAATAAAACTCTATCAATTGCAGAATCCTGCACTGGTGGCTATTTAGGTAAAGAAATAACGGAAATTTCTGGTATATCTCAATATTTTATGGGCGGATTTATCACCTATAGCAATGAATCTAAAATTAATCTATTAAACGTAAATAAAGAAACAATCGAAAAATATGGTGCAGTAAGCAACCAAATTGCTTGCGAAATGGCACAGAATGTTCGACGATTTTTCAACACTGATTTTGGCATAAGTATTACTGGAATTGCTGGACCTACGGGTGGTAGCCCTGATAAACCAGTTGGCACTGTTTATATAGGCATAGCAGACAACGATGGAGTGGATGCATTTGAATATCATTTTGGTGAGAACAGAGCAATAAATCGAGAAAGAGCAGTAGCAAGTGCTATTTTATTATTAATTAACAAATTAAAATAAAGGTATCATATGGAAAGTGTAATTTTAGCGGCAAAACGAACTCCTATCGGAGCTTATTTAGGTTCATTGTCAAGTTTTTCGGCACCACAATTGGGAGCTGTTGCCATCAAAGCAGCAGTAGAGCAATCAGGGATAAAATTGAATGAAATTAACGAAGTTATCATGGGTAATGTTTTGCAAGGTGGAGTTGGCCAAGCTCCTGCCCGTCAGGCAGCAATTTATGCGGGTTTGCCTGTTTCGGTAGAGTGTATGACGGTGAACAAAGTTTGTGGCAGTGGACTAAAAGCAGTGATGTTAGCCGACCAAGCAATTCGTGGCAATGATGCTGAATTAATTGTTGCTGGAGGTATGGAATCAATGAGCAATGCACCATATTTTCTAAAAAAAGCACGCGCAGGTTATCGGATGGGACACGGAGAGATTTACGATATGATGATTTATGACGGTTTGTGGGATCCATACAAAAACATACATATGGGAATGGCTGGTGAACTTTGTGCCGAAACCTACAACATTTCCCGTGATGAACAAGATGATTATGCAATTATGAGCTATAAAAGAGCATTAGAAGCCCAAGAGAAAGGCTATTTTGACCAAGAAATAGTCCCTGTAGAGATTTCGGGAAAAACAGGTTCGACTTTTGTAAAATTGGACGAAGAACCCGCCAAAGTTTCTTTCGAAAAGATAAAATCGCTCAAGCCAGTTTTCAAAACGGATGGAACTATCACAGCTGCAAATGCTTCTTCGATCGATGATGGTGCTGCTGCTTTAGTCGTTTCTTCCGATGAATATGCAAGCAATAATGGATTGAAACCTATCGCAAAAATAATTTCCCACGTCTCTTTTGCCCAACAGCCAGAATGGTTTACTACTGCACCAACTTCGGCAATTCAAAAATTACTCAAAAAAGTAAATATGACTATCGATGACATTGATTTATTCGAAGTTAATGAAGCATTTTCGGTCGTTTCGATCATAACTGCCAAGAATTTAGGCATACCTTACGAAAAGATGAATATCCACGGAGGAGCTGTTTCGTTAGGTCATCCAATTGGTGCAAGTGGTGCCCGAATTCTCACAACATTAATATACGCATTAAAGAAAATTGGTGGAAAGTATGGTATTGCATCGCTTTGTATTGGCGGTGGAGAAGCCAATGCTATGCTTATCGAAATGGTATAAAACACTTTCATTAAATAAAAATTTTCTAAAAGAGTTACAAAATAAAATCGTAACTCTTTTTTAATTTTTTTGTTTTCTTTTCCAAGAGCGAATCAAAGGTTCGTATATAAATCGAGGCGTGATTTTAATAACTTTGGTTAAAAAATTGGTAATCCAAGGAAAGGAAATTACAGATTTACCTTTTTCTATTCCATCAACGATTATTTTAGCTGCATTTTGGGGTTCCATTAAAAATGGCATTGGATACTTATTTTTTGCAGTCATATTGGTTCGAACAAATCCAGGACGAATGTTAATTACCTTGATATTTTTCTCGGCTAATTCGATCGAAGCTGATTCGGCAATATAGGATAAAGCAATTTTACTGGAAGTATAGGACGAAGAACCAACAAATCCACGACTATCAGCCAAAGAGCTAACCACAGCAATAATTCCACTTCTTCTTTCCAAAAAATAAGGTAAAAAAGTGTGCAGACCGTTTAATACTCCAAACAAATTAGTTTCGTAGGTGTCGCGAAAGTTTTGTAAATCAAATTGTTCGAACCAAAGTGGATTGGAGATGCCGGCGTTGAGTAATAAAATATCCATTTTGTCGTAATTTTCGAAATAACAAGATTTGACTTTTTCCCAATCTTGCAATTTAGTTACATCAAGTTGGTGAACAAAGCATTGCACTTGGAATTTGGAAACTATTTCAGTCTGTACTTGTTTTAGTGCTTCCAGATTTCTCCCTGTAAGGAACAAATTATATTGCCTACGAGCAAATTCAATTGCAGTGTATTTTCCCAAACCTTGACTGGCGCCTGTAATGAATACGATTTTTTTCATTTCTCTTTTAATTCTTAGTCAAAACGATAACGATCTAATGTAAATGTTTCACCTAAATATTGTCGGCGGACTTCGGGATTTTGGGCAATTTCTTCGGCTGTGCCGCTTGTAAACAAATTACCATCGATTAATATATAAGCCCTATCAGTTATTGATAAAGTTTCGTGAACATTGTGGTCTGTTATTATCACGCCAATGCCACGTTTTTTTAAATTCCGTACCATTTTCATAATTTCTTCTACAGCAAGCGGGTCGATACCAGCAAAAGGTTCATCCAGCAAAACAAATTTGGGAAACGAAGCCAAAGCACGAGCAATTTCGCAGCGACGCCGTTCACCACCCGATAGCATATAACCTTTGCTTTTGCGAATGTGTTGCAATCCAAAATCTTCAAGCAAAGATTCCAATTTTTCGCTTCTTTGTTTTGCAGTTAACTTTTGTAGCTGCAAAATAGCCATAATATTTTTTTCAACACTCAATCCACGAAATATTGATGGTTCCTGAGGCAAATAACTAATTCCAATTTGAGCTCGTTGGTACATTGCTTTGTCGGTTATGTCCTTGCCATCAAAAAAAACTCGTCCACTATTAGGCTTAATCATTCCAACAATCATATAAAAAGTTGTTGTTTTGCCAGCACCATTAGGTCCCAACAATCCAACTACCTCACCTTGGTTTACTTCGATACTAACTCCTTTAACAACAGTCCGTTTTTTGTAAATTTTTACTAAATTTTCGGAATTTAATCTTACTGGAGTTCCCAAATTATCTCCTTGAATTTTCGAGTAAAATTGTTTTGGTTATTTTTTCATTTCCACGAATAATGTCGAGCTTAAATTTTTGACCTAATCTACCATCTAAAATTTCAACTAATAAATCATTAGCGTGGTAAATAGTTTTTCCATTAACACCAATTATTACATCGGCAGGTTCTATTCCGGCACGTTCTGCGGGTGAACGCCTATAAATACGAGTAACTATTGCTCCATATTCTGCATCTATTCTGTACATTTTTTTGTAATTTTCATCCAAATTCTCTACATCCATACCCGAATAGTTTGCCCGTTCAATTTTTCCATTTTCAACTAATTCATTTACAATTTGTTTGATTCTATTAACTGGAATTGCAAATCCAATACCAATGCTTCCTGCGCCTTTACTACTTTGGGCTGTGGAGTAAATTACTGTGTTCATACCAATAACATCACCATTACTATTGAGAAGCGGCCCACCGGAATTGCCCGAGCTGATTGCTGCATCGGTTTGTATCATATTTTTGTAAATCCTAATTGTGCCACTCTCTTGGTTTATCATATTTACTCCTAAATTGGATACGACTCCAACTGTTACCGTAGGCTTCGAATTTATATCGAACAAACCAAAGGGGTTACCCATAGCTATTGCCCATTCTCCAACAATCAATTGGTCGGAATCTCCAAATTTAATGTAAGGCAAGTTTTCGGAGTCTATTTTCAATACTGCTATGTCCGATACTGGATCTGTACCGATAATCTTAGCCTCGAATTTGCGTCCATCAGTCAATGTTACTATTATTTTTTTTGCATTTCCAGCAACGTGGTCGTTTGTAACGATGTATCCATCAGGTGAGATGATAAATCCAGAGCCCAGACTTTGGACTTGTTGGACCATTTTTTGGTTGAACATTCTAAAAAAATCATTAAAAAAAGGGTCAAATCCAAATGGATTGATGACGAATTCTTTGAGTTCTATCACATTGATTCCAACCACGGCGTCCCGTGTTGTGGAAATTGCTTTGGTTATGGCATTTTGACGAGATAGTGCTATTTCGTTTTGATTGTTTTGTGCGGTAGATTGTTTGCTTTCTTCATAAACTTTTTTATTTTGGAACGAAAAATCATCAGAACAAGCAACTGTGAGGATAGAAAAGAAAAAAACTACTAAAAAGATGATACTTGATGGTATAGGTTTAAACAATTTTGCCGGCATATATTATTCTCCAATGTTGAAAACTTATGTAACAATATTTTTACAACTTATTTAATTTTATGATTTGACGAATTTAGATATTAAAAGTTTTTAAATATGGGTAAAACTGTCAAAGTAGCGGTGTTGTTGCCAATCGATAATACATTTGATTATTTAGTGCCCGAGGATGAGGAAATAATCGAAAATATTATTGGCAAAAGAGTAATTGTCCCGTTTGGAACGCGGTATGTTACTGGGGTGGTAATGGAAGTCTGCGAAAATTCGTTAGTTGATGAGTTGAAGCCCATTGTTGAGATATTGGACGAGAACCCAATATTTGATAGTTACACAATTAAATTAATTACTTGGATAAGCAAATATTATCTTTGTAGTATTGGTGAGGTTTTTAGGGCAGCAATGCCACCCAATTTCAATTTGAACACGATCAAAGAAATTCAGATATTGCGACAACCAAGCCCCGAAGAACATATCCAAATGCACAAAAAAGCTCCAAAACGAAAGAAATTATTGGAACTATTAATTAACACCAATGGAAAAATATCGTTTAAAACAATTGAGAAAGAGTTAGATTTACGAAATATTTCGCCACAATTAGAAGCTTTGGAACAGAAGGGATATATTAAAATTAAAGAAACAATCGAAACTCAGATCGAGACAAAGATATTAGCTTTATCGATTAATCCCAAATTTCTTGAAGATGAACAGCAGATGATTCAATATTTTGATAAATTCGAAAAAAAATATCCAAAAAGAGTTCAATTGATAAGTTATTTGATTAACGAAAAAAATAATGGGCGAGAATTTGTTCCGCAAACCGAAATAATACATAAATTTAAAATTGCATCGACAACTATCCAATCGATGCGTGAAGAGGGAATTATAATTCAGACCAAAATTAATAAAAAAATTAAATCAAATCCGGAAAACAATCTTGCTAGCAACGAAACCCACCACCTTTTAAACAAAGAACAAGAGAGGGTGTATTTAGATATTATGCGAGTAATTGAAAATGGAGGATATTCTGCCCACCTAATATTTGGCGTTACAGGTAGCGGTAAAACTTTGGTTTACGCAAAGTTAATCGATGAAGTATTGAACAGAAACAAAAATGTACTCTATTTATTACCCGAAATTTCGTTAACCCCGCAATTGGTCGATAGAATTCAATCTTTTTTTCATCAAAAAGTTGCAGTGTTGCATAGTCAATTATCCGACAATGAACGAAATCAAATATATCGAAAAATTCAGCGGGGAGAATACCGAATTTGTATGGGAGTGAGGTCTGCTGTTTTTGCTCCTATGCCTAATTTGGGTTTGATAATCGTGGATGAGGAACACGACCCAAGTTACAAGCAAGAAAATCCAGCACCTCGTTATAACGCAAGAGATACTGCTTTGATGCGAGCAAGTATATTGGGAATACCTGTTGTTATGGGGACAGGAACTCCATCATTGGAAAGTTGGTACAATGCCAAAAATGGTTTATATCATTTCCACACTATTTTGAATCGTGCTGATGGTGCTTTGCTTCCAAAGATAAAAATTATTGATATGAAAATTGCAAGAAAAGAAAAAAAAGTTCGCCAATACTTTTCCGAAGAGCTTTTGGAAAGCATAATCGAAAAAATTAAAAAGAAAGAAGGGGTGATTTTGTTTCATAATCGACGGGGTTACTCTCCGCAATTATTTTGCCCCGATTGTGGCAATGTTCCAATGTGCCCAAATTGTGATGCATCCTTGACCTATCACAAACACAGCAGTAAGTTGATTTGTCATTATTGTGGTTTCGTTGCAGATGCACCTAAGATTTGCAATGTTTGCGGTTCGGACGAACTAAAACAATTGGGCTTTGGTACCGAAAGATTGGAGGAAGATTTGGAGAGTATATTAAAAGAATATGGAATAGAGGCGATTATTAAAAGATTCGACCGCGATACAACATCACGAAAAAATGCCTATCGGAATTTAATGCATCGTTTTATCGAAGGAGATATAGATGTTTTGGTTGGTACTCAAATGCTTTCAAAAGGGATAAACATAGAACGAGTTTCGCTTGTTGGTATAGTAGATGCCGATATTCATTTATTTTTTCCAGATTTTCGGGCAAACGAGAGGACTTTTCAATTGTTCCTTCAAACAGCTGGTCGAGCAGGACGAAAATCCAATATTCCCGGGGAAGTGATTATTCAAACTTCAAATCCAAATAATTCGGTTATTCGCCATATACATAATTATTCTCTTGAAAAATTTTACGAAGAAGAATTAATCTTGAGAAAGCAATTCAAATATCCGCCAATTGCCCGATTTTCTAAGGTTCAGTTTAATGCCGAAGATTTCGACACAGCTATGCAAGTAGCCGAAGAATTCCATAAATTACTTCCCAAAGACAAACCAGGCTTTATTTTTTCGAAGCCTGTTATTCCTGGGATACCAAGAATACGTAATTTGTATAGAATTCAGATATTTATCAAAAGTTCTAAGAAAGTGGATAGGACTGGCAAAATTCTTCAGAATATAATCAAAAACACGTATAAAGAATTTGTTCAAACCGAACTTTCAAAAAAAGTAAAATTGGTAATCGATGTTGATTCCTACTCCAATTTGTAATCATCAACAATAATGAATTATTTTCACGAATTCTTGTATATAATCGTTAATTAATTTGTTTAACTAAATTGAGACCCAATGAAATTGCGTGTTAATTTTATATTATTATTAATGCTTTTTTATTCTCCATTCAATGCTTTTTCGCAGGATATAAAGAAAAATTTTGAATTAGGCAAAAATTTAATGGTTTTAAGCAAATGGGCCGATGCTGCCAATGAATTTAAAAAAGTATTGAACAAAGATCCAAAAAATCCTGATGCACTTTTCAACATAAGTTTATGCTATTATTACCTTCAGGAATACGATTCATCATACCATTTTATTAGTCAATTGATAAAACAAATGCCCAATCAAGCAGATGTTAACAATTTATACGGATTAGTAAAATTAAAACAAAAAGACACATCAATAGCATTAAATTCCTTTACCAAAGCAATCGAGTTGGACAATAAATTCACCGAAGCTTATTTAAACAGAGGGAAAATCTATTTGGATTTGAAACAATACAACGATGCTTATAAAGATTTATACAAAGCTTCTCAGCTCGATACATTAAATGGAACTGTTTATTTTAATTTAGCCCGAGCAGAACACGGATTGGAGAGATATGCCGAAGCAATTGAGCACTTTCGTTTAGCAATCGAAAACAATTACGTAAATTCAGATATATTGTATCGCCGTGGTAACACATATTTTAAATTAGAAAAATACAAAGAAGCAGTTGACGATTATACAAGGGTAATTATGTGGGAGCCACTCAATGTTTTGGCTTACAACAATCGTTCCTTTGCTTTCGAAAAGTTGGGGGACAAACATCATGCCGATCAAGATAAGAGGTTTGTTGCAGCAGTAGAATTGAGCAAAAATCTCAATCCAAACGATGTAAAGTTCGTTCGTTACAAATCATCAGATTCAGGTATAACAATGTTAATTCCCGAACGGTTTAATTCATCCGAAACCCGATACGAGGATAGCACTATTATTTTGTTCCATCCAGATAGTTTATTAGCACAAACCCATTCAGTTGCTTTCAGAATAAAAATAGTTCCATTTTATTCCAAAATTGTTGGAAGCAGTGACCAAGCAGTATTAATAGAACATTGGCGTCGTTCACAAGATTCCGCAGAAGGCAAATATTATCGTTATGAATTGTTTGAACGAAAGAACAAATTTTATCGCTCATTTCCTTCAATTTTGGATAAAATTATTTTTCAGGACGAGCCCTATGGTGTTCCGTCGGTGATAATGAATTACGGAATTGTGTATGGAGAGCATTTAATCGAGTTCAATTTTGGCATTGCTATGCCATTATATTTGTATTATAATGAAGTATTTACAAAAATGTTGGAATCTTTGTCGGTTAATAGGATTTTGTGAATGCCCTTTTCTACTCCATAATTTAATATTTTTGAGGTAAAAATGGTAAAAGGAAAAATATTGTGGATCGACGATGAAATCGATATATTAAAGCCACATATAATTTTACTTAAAGAAAAGGGTTACGACGTTCATACCGCTACTAACGGTGAAGATGGCATCGAAAAGGTTAAAGCAGAACATTTCGATTTGGTTTTTTTGGACGAGACAATGGTTGGATTAACGGGATTGGAAACCTTGCCAGTAATCAAAAGTATCGATCCCACAACTGCAATTGTGATGGTAACCAAAAACGAAGCGGAAAGCTTGATGGAAGAGGCTATTGGCAAATCTATTGATGATTATCTTACCAAGCCAGTTAATCCTGCACAAATTATAATGACTTGCAAAAAGTTTTTAGAGGAAAGTCGAATTAAGCAAGAAAAGTTTATCCAAAGCTACCTTTCGGCATTCAACGAGTTGTCCCAGAGAATTTCTTTTAGCAATAATTGGGATGAATGGGTTGATATATACAAAGAATTGGTAAAATGGTCATTGGAACTGGATAGAATTAAAGATACTGGTTTGGAGCAAACAATCAGCGATCAATGGAAATTAGCAAATGCCGAATTTTCTAAATTTGTTGAAAACAATTACTATGACTGGCTAACCGACAAACCTCATCGTGGTAATCCAGTGCTTTCACCACACGTTTTAAATGAATTTTTAGAACCAGAAATTCGAAATGCTTCAAATGTATTTTTTATTGTTGTTGATTGTATGCGATACGATCAATGGTTGGTAATGAGCGAATTATTGGCGCCTTATTATTCTTTCAAAACTAGTTTTTATAGCTCTATATTGCCAACAGCAACTCCATTTGCCCGAAATGCAATTTTTGCTGGTTTGTATCCAATTCAAATTAAACAGAATTACCCACAATGGTGGAATGTGGATTTCAATTCCGAAGATCACAAACAAAATGCATTCGAAAAGGAGCTATTGGAAGCTTGGCTCCAACGAAAAAGGATAAATCTAAAATCCAAACTGAATTTTATAAAGATATTCGATACCGACTATGGCAAAAAAATCGAAAAAGAATTTAATTCCTATATTGATTCTCACCTTACAGCACTAGTAATAAATGCTGTGGATATGATTGCCCATTCACGATCGGACTATGCAATTCTCAAAGAAATAGCTCCCGACGAATCTGCCTATCGAAGTTTAACAAAATCTTGGTTTACGCATTCAAGTCTCTTAAATATATTAATTAACATATCCACCAAAAAAAATGCAAAAGTAATAATCACAACAGATCACGGATCTATACGCTGTATGAGAGGCATTCAAGTTCTTGGCGACCGCGAAACAAGCTCCAATTTACGGTATAAATTTGGAAAAAATGTTAAAACTGATTCCAAATCGGCTATGTTGGTTCGAGATTTGGAACAAATCAAAATTCCACGTCAAGGTATTTCCGTAAGCAATTATATTGCAAAAGAGGATACATATTTTGTTTATCCTACTGATTATCATTATTATTTGAACAAATATCGTGATAGCTTCCAACACGGCGGTATTTCTTTGGAGGAAATGATTGTGCCCATTAGCATACTAACACCTCGATAATCACTTTTTTAGTAAAAAAAATCATAATTTATTTGCTTCTTATTTAGTGAATTTAATTAATTTTGTCTTTTATGATTGTTTGGCAATAAAAGGTAATTATGCATATATATGAATTTACAACTTTGAGCGAGGAAGATACAATAAATTTAGGGAAAGAATTTGCAAAGGGTTTGTCCTCGGGTGATGTTGTTGCGATATATGGAGATTTAGGATCAGGTAAAACCGAATTTGTTAAAGGAATTTGTGAATACTTTCAAGTTGAGGAAATCGTTACAAGTCCCACCTTTACAATTGTCAATAAATATACTGGAACGGCATCGGATAATCAAATAATACTGTATCATATCGATCTATATAGAATAGAAAAGGAAAGCGAACTTTTAGAAATTGGTTTCGAGGAATATTTAGGTGATAAATCAGCAATCAGCTTAATTGAATGGGCCGAAAAAACTTCACTAATTCCCGAGAATGCCATTCAAGTCAAAATTTTTTTGGACGACAACGACGACAATAAAAGAATGATAACAATCAAATCTCCAAAAGAATTCAAAATCGGGATGTAGCTCAGTTGGTAGAGTACTGCGTTCGGGACGCAGGGGTCGCTGGTTCGAGTCCAGTCATCCCGACTAATTATTTAGGTATTTTATGAAAAAATTTGATGTAGCAATAGTTGGAGCAACCGGATTGGTTGGACGAACTTTTTTACAAGTTCTCGCAGAAAGAAAATTCCCAATTCAAAACCTTTATTTGTATTCTTCATCTCGTTCTGCTGGGACGTTAATTAAATTTGGTGATAAAGATTACAAAGTAATTGAATTAAATAACGAAAACATTAAGAAATGTGATTTTGCCTTATTCTCAGCTGGAAGCGAAATTAGCAAACAATTTGCACCAATTTTTGCTGAATTAGGGTGCGTGGTCATAGATAACTCCTCTGCTTGGCGAATGGAAAAAGATGTTCCATTGGTTGTACCTGAAGTTAATCCACACCACTTACACAATCACAATGGCATTATAGCCAATCCAAATTGTTCGACAATCCAGCTTATGCCAGTTTTGGATGCAATTAACAAAACTGCTGGGCTCGAAAAAGTTGTTGTTTCCACCTACCAATCTATATCAGGAGCTGGGCAGAAAGGATTGAAACAATTAGAAGACGAAGCCAATGGTTCCATTGCAACCGAACCAACAAAGCAAATTTATTCGAATGCTATATTCCATCCCGTTTCCGAATCTTTTCCGGAATGGAGTGTCGAGGAAATCAAAATGATAAACGAAAGCCGCAAAATATTAAACTTACCCGATCTAAAATTTTCGGTTACCTGCGTCAGATTGCCAATCCAAATTGGCCATAGCGAAAGTGTTTATGTGGAAACAATAAAAGAATTTGAGCTTGAACAGGTTATCTCCGAAATACGAAATAAACCAAATGTTATTACTATGAATAATTTTGTGAACGGAGAGTACCCAACACCAGTAATAACCAAAGATCGTGACGAAATATTCGTAGGTCGTATCCGACGCGATTTGCATAATACAAAAGCATTATGGTTATGGGTTGTTGCCAACAATGTTCGTAAAGGAGCCGCCACTAACGCAATTCAAATTGCTGAAAAGCTCATAGAAATTATGTATTGAGACAAGAATATTTTTTTAACTTTTTCCCAAAAATAGGGAATTAAATTATTTCAAATATTAATTGTCAAAAGATTTGGATTCTAAAAGTAAAATCACTTAAAAAATATTAGATGCACTATTTCATTCCTTCTGGGTCTCGAATAAAATTATGTTAATTCGTTCTAAAATTGCCATCTCGAGCAACCCATTGGATTCCCAAAAGTGAACCTTGGCAGTCACGTAATCTTCGCGGCCACTTAGTTGCCCAATAAGTTTTAATTTTGTTGTGCCATCTTTGTTTTCTGTAAGAAAAAATTTATATTGTATCCGTCCGTTAACCCAAACTCCACCACGAATTATAGGAACACGAACACTATAACGTTCCAAAACATCTACAATTGTGTCGGATTTGGTTGCGAAAACACAATAATCCGAAAACACTTTTCCTTTATATAATCCTTTGTCTGTTTGATTATAAGATTGGTTTAGTATTTGGCAACCAAGTTCTTCTATAGCTTTACGACAAGCATTGAAAACCCTTTCGAATGAATAATTGTAGGTGAACTCATATCCATCTTTGTTGTAATATTTCATCCGGTCGTCGATTTTAAATGGATTAAATTTATCCTCTTCCTCGGTTTGTTGAGAAAATAATGAACTTGATATAATTAATAGAAGCAAAATCGATAATATTTTCGTTTTCATATATACCCCAACTAAACAAAATTTTTTTACAAAATTAAAGATTTATAATATACAACAATACAATTGGAGCTGTAGAAATTATACTATCAAACCTATCAAGAATTCCGCCGTGTTGTCCAAGCAACTTGGATGAATCTTTTAGTTGAACATCTCGCTTAAAACTGGATTCGAGAAAATCCCCAATCTGTCCAAAGATACCTATAATTGTTCCTAAAAACAATGAATTTACCAATCCAATGTCTAAATAAAACAGATTGCTGAATGCTATAAAAGAAATTATTGCTCCCATCAAACCTGCTATTCCTCCTTCCCAACTTTTTTTTGGACTTATCGCTGGTGCTATTTTGTGATTTCCCCACTTTTTTCCAACGAAATAGGCAAAGGTATCGCAAATCCATATTGTAAAGAAATAGCTTAATATAAGTTGCCAAGAATTTTTATAATTTATCGAGCCAAAATTGTATAAACGCAATATAATTAAACTTACAAATGGTAATAAAACATAGAATAGAGTTCCTATTGTTACAGAAAATGATAATATTGGATTTTGTCTACGACTAAATAATGTTGAAATAAATATTATAATAAAATACAATATAAAATAGGACAATAAAATTGATGCAGATTTAGTAACAAGATAATAACGAATGGAAGAAAAATCAATCATCATAACATAAAAGGTAAATATTAAAACGGAAATCAAAGTAATTAAATTAATCCAAAAAAAAGGCTTTAATTCTTTTAATTTTACCATAGAATTAAATTCGTAGAGTGCGAGTGAAGAGATTATCAATACTGCAAGAAAAAAGAGCCAAGAACCGTACCAAATTACATAAATACCAATTGGTATTCCAATTAATGCAACAACAATTCTATTGATTAACTCATTCATTTTACACCTTTCTAAATTTTTTGGGAAATCGAGAATCTATAAAAACAAAAAGTTCACCATCGGTGATATCTATAGTTATTTCATCACTAATTGCAATATTACGAGCACCTTCACGAACGCCTAAGGCAAGGATTTCGTTGGTCAAATTCCATTTTAATCCTTCCGTTGTAATTTTTGCAAAACCTTTTGGAATTAAAGATATTGTTTCATTTATTGAAGTTTTCAATTTAAAATTGCGAGATATACAAAAGCCATATCGACCAAAATCATAAATGACAATATTCATTATATCTGAATATTTACTTAGAACACTCCAGTTGTTCAAAGAATGTTCATATTCACCGCCGTGTATACCAAAAACAATTAAATCTTGATAGTTCTTTCGACGTGCAAAATCTAATGTTTTTTCGAAGTCGTTTGTTTCTTGGTCGGGTAGACAGACCAATTTATCTTTTGGAAACAAATTTGAAATATCATCTTTCAAAAATGAATCTAAATCGCCGATTACGAAATTAGGTTCAATATCATTTTTCAATAAGTACAATCCAGCTCCATCAGCAGCTAGTATTGGGATGTTCGATATACTTTTTATTAGCTCGATGTCGGGGTGTATGGTATTGAGGCAGATTATTGCATCAAATGCACCTTGATCGAAAACTATCGTTTGATACTTTTTATTTTTAAAATGCATGTCCTAATCCAAAATTAAATGTCAGAGATCGAAATGGTTTTTTAATTTTCAAGGGGTCATAAATTGGAATAGCAAAATCGGCCCTTAATGGACCAATTGGTGTTTCGTAACGCAAACCAATTCCTCCTCCAACTGCTAATTTAGTTATATAATCCATTGGTTTAACTTTGATATCCTCATTACTCAAAAACCAATGAAAAGCGTTACCAAAATCAATAAACAAAGTTGTCTTGAGATTTTGAACCAAGTTTTGCAAGAATTGATTTAAGCCGGGAGGCTTTGGAAAACCAAAGCGAAATTCAACACTCCCTTCAATTAAGGTTCCATTGCCCACAAAATTCTGTAAAAACAAAAAGGCGTTTTGGTTATCTATACTATCACTTGTAATATTGGAATATCGCAATTGACGGGAAGGCCAAGCCCTTACGCTATTAGCACCACCACAAAAAAATTGCCTGTCAATTGGAACATATGAATTTTCTTTTTCGAGAAGCTGAATCCCCCCGAATCGCCCTTTTAATGCTAATGTGGTTGTTGGAGTTAATTTAAGAAATTGATAGTGGGTGAATTGGAATCTTAAATAACGTGCAAGTCCCGAGACTTCTTTTGGAAAGAACAAAGGATTCCATCCATCTAAGGCGATATAGGTAAAATAACCATTTGTAGGCGAAAATGGATTGTTTCGTGTATCTCCCGTAACAGAAAAGCCAATTATATTCGAGGTTAGTAAGTGATATGTTTTTTCGCTAAGATAATTTGCTAAATCTTGGTATAACAAAAATGCTTGTAGAATATTATTTAAATCCTGTTCACTTTTTGCGGAAGAAATTGCATTGCTCAATGCTTCATCAAAGTTTATGGGATTTTCGCGTAAAAATTGAAAATCAATACTACCACGATTAAAGTAGGTTATTCTTGGAAAGCGAATTGCAAATGTAATTGGAAAATTAAATGTAGATATGTTAAAGAAATTGTTTAACGATCTTAATGAATAACTAAAAGATGATAATAACGAAAATCGGCTATTATCGATAGTCCAGAGCAAAGGTTGAGTGAATTTGAATCCAATTTGAGTTTCTAATTCGAAATTTCCAGTCGATATTGTGGTGAAAATATCTTTTGCATAAATATTAGCAAATGGAGAAAATTCTTGTGCAGCATTGAAAATATTTCGATGACGATAATTTGCCTCTAATCCAAAGTTAACCAAATTATCCGTTCGTGTTTGATTTAACGAAAATCCAACACCATATTCTTGCTGTTTGCGATAAGATAGGAAAACAACAAAATTCAAGGTGCTATCAGTTTGAGGATGAAATCTTGATGTTGTATCGATTGCAACTATTTCGAACAATCCAAGAGAAAGAAAATTATCCTTTGTTTGTTCGATTTTTTGGTAGTTGTACCATTCACCAGATTCAAATGCCAATTGCTTTAATTTCATTTCTTTTGCAATTAATGGTTGATTGTTCGAACTATCGATAAAATCAATAAAGCCAATCTTGTAACGCTTACCAATTTTGAAGTTAATTTCGATTTGGTCTGATTTAGTTACAGTATCTATATTAATTATTGGAGTTGAATATTGAGCACCAAAGTAACCATGACTCTTTAAAAAAGAAGTTAATGAATTTAGAGCATTGTTAATTATTTTTTCGTTAAAATAAGTTCCTATGGGGATAATCTCATTTTCTTCAATTTTTACTTTTAATTCGTTATCCAGGTTCTCCAAGCCATTGTATGTAACATCTTTTATGGTGTATTGTGGACCTTCATAAATAATAAAATCTAAAACATTTTCTTTTGAATATTTGGAAGGATAGAATTGATAACTCACCTCAGCTTCGTGGTGCCCATTAATTTGGTAGAAATTACGGATGGAAACAAGATCGTTTTCGACAGTAGTTTTGTCGAAAAAAGGCACATTATCTCTTAGATTGATCAAGCCTTTGCGAAATTCATTCTGTATATAGCTGCTCATAGATGGATTTCGAGAGAATTCGTAATAGAAAGATGAAAAGAACTTATAAGGAATGTTATTAACAGTTGCTTTCGAAGATATAACATTTTCCAATTCACTTTGATATTGCGGTGAAGCACCAATAAAATTGATAGCATTTATCTCGTTGAATTCATTATTTATAATGGAGGGATATAATTTATTGGAAATAAATGATTTTTGAGCATACCCAATTTGTAAAGCAAAAACCAATAATAAACAAAAAATAATATGTTTTGCTATTTTTTTCAAAATAATGAATTAACAAATTAATAAATTTGTAGTTAGTAATTGAAAAAAATACAAAACTAATTATTTTTGGAAAAAGCTGATTTTAGAAAGGAACGAAAAGATAAATCATTTTGGTTTTGAATTTCTTCTATGGTTTGGATTTTTTTTGTATTATTGGTGTAAGATGGATTAGGAAAATCGGAAGAAGTGATTTCGTTTACAGATGATTTCAATTCTGATATTAAGTTAACGGATTTGTCGCTTGCACCCAATAGAAATGTCCTATTGCCAATTTTAACGATGTAGAGAAAAGTGTTTTTCATTAGTGGTATGCGAGAAAGTATTTTTCCTTCGTATTCAGCTAAGTTGCCACTTCGATTTTTGTTGATTTTTTTCAAGTAATTCGATATGCCAAATAAAATTACAATGCATGCAGCCAAAATCAATAAAGAATTTAAAATGCTTCCATCCATAATGATTTCCTTTTTACACTTTGGCGCTTTTTAATCTTTCTGCTGGGTCTATCAAAGTAGTTATACGAATACCAAAATGCTTGTCGATAACTACAACTTCACCCTCGGCAACTTTTTTCCCGTTTATCAACACATCGATGGGTTCGCTTACTAATTTATCGAACTCAATAACCGAGCCTCTTCCCAATCTTAGGATGTCGCGAATAAGCATATTTGTGCGACCCAATTCAATCGATACAGGTAATTGCAAATCCAGCAAAAGTTGCAATTTTGGGTCGATACCCTCTAATTTAAGTTCTTCGCCCGAGCTTGGCTCGGCTGGTTGTTCTTGGGTTTCGGCGGTGCTTTCTATAGCCGATATATCCAATCCACCACTAATGAGAGCATCAATTTCTTCTTGAGTCATTGTCATAGTTATTCCTCTGGTTTATACCTTAAATCTTGTTCAATTAAATCTTCTTCTTTTAATGCCCGAGTAATGCGGACAGCCTTTTTTCCTTCTACACTACCCGGTCTGCCAGCTAATTTTCGTTTTCCGTTTATCAATATTTCGATTTCTTCGTTGATTCTTTTGTCTAATTTTATAATGTCTCCAGGTTCGAGTGCCAACAATTCTCCAACCTTAATTGAGGTTTTTGCAAGTTCGGCAACCACAGGTAAGTAAGTTGTCGAAATTTGTTTATGTATCATTCTGAAATTTTCTCGACGTTTTTGGGGTGGAATAACAACATTAGATGTAGTTACTTGCTGTCGATTTAGTTTGGTCAGCACTTCCTCTAATGCGAATGTTGGAAAACAAAGATTCATCATATAAGTGTTAACCCCAACATTAACATCGAACGACACAACAAGAACAATTTCGGAGGATGGTGCTACTTGGACAAAGTCGGCTTCCATTTCCAACCGTGAGTATCTAAAATTGATATCAGAAATGGATTTCCAGGCATTTGCCAAATCGGACAGTCCGTGTTCGATTATACCTCGTATAACTGCTTGTTCAATTGGAGTAATCGAGCGGGCTTTGGGTACTGTTTCGCCACTTCCTCCCAATAATTTTTCGACAATTACAAGTGCTAATTGTGGACTAATTTCCAATATCCCACTACCATCGGTGCCAACAATGTCGAAAACATATAAACAACTTGGGTTGGAAACAGATAATATAAATTCGGAATAAAATAATTGGTCAAGCGAAGTTACTTCTACTGAAATTAGTGATTGTAACTTAGAAACTAAATAATAACCAAATACCTCCGCAAAATTTTCGTGAACCGTTTGCAGAGTGCGTAGTTGATTTTTGGAAATTCTGTTTGGTCGACGAAAATCGTAATTGCTAATGTCGGAAGTTTTAAATTTTCCACTGATAACATCCTCAACGTGGATCCTTCCACTTGTCATTTCTGACAGCAGATTATCTATTTCATTTTGGTATAATAAATCTGCCATATCCTTTGCTTATTTATTTTAAGTTATTATTATTGATAAAAAATCTTAATTTATTCTTGAATAATAAATTCCAATAAACTTACATTGTATAATTTAAAACCATATTCCTTGAAAGTTGGTTTTAGTAGTTCCAAAAATAATTTTTGTAATTCAGGTCTTTTTGCGTTCAATTCAACCATAGTAGTAGAAGCTAGAAAATTGTTGATTGAACTTTTAATTCTTCCTTGCATTTTCTTAACAATTGGACTCTCTAAATTTAATCCTTCTTTTCCGATAACTTCTTTCATAGCCTCGTCGTCCTTATTGCGTGGCTTGAATTCGAATGATAAATTGATTACAACGAATGTTGTTGGTGCATCTTTTGGGTTAGTTGTAATCCGTCCAATTTCCATATACATTAATTCGTGAGCGTCGGGGGCTTCTTCCTCTTCTTCTTCTCCACTCTCTTTTTTTGCATTTTCGGTTTGATGACCTCCTTGCACTATTACTGGTTGACTTGGAAATAATTTTGTCGCAATGAAATAACCAAAAATTACTGCAACTAACACGAGCACTAACCCTCCAACACCAACAACAATCAGCATAGGAAGCGATAACCCTCCGCCACCTTGCTTCTTTTCTTTCTTCTTGGGAATTTCAGGCTCTTGTTTTTGTAAATCTTCAGACATTTTTGTTCCTTTTGTAATTTAATTATCGGTCAAAATTAGCATATTTTTATTCAATAATGATTAGCACGTAAAAATTATGCCATCTAATATGAATTTTCATAACTCATTTAAATATAACGGAAAATCTATAAAAATATTGAGTTGGTTGCGAATTTAAAATTCTTTAAAAAAGTAGATTATTATTATTATGGTCAATAATCTTCAATATGAAATTGAATGGAATTAGAATAAATTGGAATTTATTTTAACTATGCTGCTAATTATGAATTGATGGTTTAAAGTGATACGACTTTTAAAAAGAGAAACTTGGTCTTGCGTTTTTGGATTTACAAGGGCAATGATCCCGCTTAAAACAAAGTCGCCTTTTCTCCAAATATGCTTTTTTAGCAGTTATTGTGTTCAACCAAATTATTTAGCGATTTGGTTTTGTTGTTAATTACCAACAACGATAATTCTTTTGTGAGTAACTTTTTTGTTGTTCGAAACCAAATCGTATTGGATTATCAATGGATAAGGACCAACTTGGACAATAAAATTATCGTTATTGGTGCCATCCCATTCGACTTCGTTTCGAGTGAATTTATCTTCATAATTGGTTTCAATCAAATTCTTGATCAAATTACCTGAAGTATCATAAATCTTAATTGATAAATTACGAATATATTCTTTTGAGAAGATAGAAATCTTACATTTATTTTTACTTGAATTGGGCGAAAATGGATTGGGTTGAATATCAATTTCATCATATGAGTCAATTGTATCATTTTGCTTTATGCTGACCGAATTGATTTTTCCACAAGTTGCTGAATCAAGCGAGACAGAAGGTATTAAATTTTCTCTATTATCTGAAGGTAAATTTGGGTCTTTGCGTTCCAACGAGATACCACTTTTGCCAAAATCTTTTCCAAAATAAAAAGAGTCGATAGTCATTCCGCTTGAGAGTTTTAATACCAAACTATCACCTGTGTTGTTAAGAGATGGTATTTTTGTCTGAATTAATTGACTTGTATCTGGAATATTCCTAAATTGTTTGAGTAAATTTGTATCTTTCACCAAAACAATATATTGATAAGGCTTAATACTCTGCAATTTAAAAGAATAATTCCCATTTGGGTCGGAAATTACAAGATTGATTGAATCAACATATTGATTTTGGTAATTGATCAATTCAATCCACTCGGGTTCCTTGTTTACGGGTAGATGCATCACCTCGTTGATTTTAATTTGAGAAAGTGAGAAAAAATTTGCTTTTATCAACAATATGACGATGAGAAAAAAAGTCTTCATCCTTCTTAAAAACTTATTATTCTAAATTAACTATTTTATTTTAAAATTCGTTTATTTTTCATTATAATCGTAATTTTGAATTTTTAATATATACAATGAAAAAACAAAATAATATTTCATATTTTTACTTCGTGGCCTCAATATTGGTAATTTTGGACCAAATTACAAAAATTTTAGTCAAAGGATTTGATTTATTTGGCATTCATCATAAAGGATTAGAATATGGTGAGATCATTCCAATTATTGGTACATTTGTTCAACTTACTTTTATCGAAAATCCAGGTATGGCTTGGGGTATACACTTTGGAGTGATAGGTAAATTCTTTTTAAGTTTGTTTTCGATAATAGCCAGTATTGCCTTAGTGTATTTACTAAAAAGAATTAAAAATGGTCATTTGGCGATAAAATTAGGATTTACTCTTATTTTGGCGGGTGCTTTTGGGAATTTGATTGATCGGGTTTTTTATGGTGTGTTTTATGGTTATGCTCCAATTTTGTATGGTAAAGTAGTTGATTTTGTGCAAGTGGATGTGCCAGATATTGATTTAGGTTTTTATAGTATGACCCATTTTCCTGTGTTTAATGTTGCAGATTCTTGCGTTACAATTGGAATAATCACTTTATTGATTTTCTACAAACATATTCCATCGATGAACGAAATTTTTTCGTTCAAAAGGAAAGAAAAAAATATTCAATCGGTCGATTTGTCACAAACCTCTATAGATGAACAAGTTGAGCCTCGAAACAACTAACACCAAACCGGAATATATCGAACAAATTTATGAGTTTTATGTTCCAAAAGGACAAAAGCCAGAACGTTTGGATCAATATATAACTCGTATGGTACAGAATGCTACTCGCACCAAAGTTCAAAAAGCAATAGATGATGGTCGCGTTTTGGTAAATGGAATTGTTGCAAAATCGAGCCGAAAAATTCAACCACTCGATCATATAGTTTGCCGAATTCTCAAACCTCCACCAATGCAACTTGTTCCACAGGATATTCCTTTGGAAATTGTATTCGAAGATGATTATTTAATGGTTGTTAATAAACCTGCAGGAATGGTTGTCCATCCGGCTTTTGGCAATCGTTATGGAACAATGGTGAATGCAATTTTGTACTATTTAGGCAAGCGAGAACCAATATCTATTGAATTGGATGACGAAGACGACGAAAATGATTTGGACGAGGATACTCGTATTTTGATTAGCGACGAAATACGTCCTGGTATTGTTCACCGAATAGACAAAGATACATCGGGTTTATTATTGGTTGCCAAAGATCCTTCGGTGCATCCAAAATTAGCTGAACAATTTGCCAAACATACAATTGATAGGGAATATTGGGCTATTTGCTGGGGAAAATTCTCCGAAACTTTGGGAACATACACGGGCGACATAGGACGCTCACCTCACAACCGGAAAATGTTTGCAGTTGTTCGAAAAGGTGGTAAATACGCTCGCACTGATTATTTTGTTCAGGAAATTTTTGAATATCATTCATTGGTTAAATTTAAATTACACACTGGCCGTACCCACCAAATTAGAGTTCATTGCAGTTATAATCACCATCCAATACTTGGTGATGAATTATATGGTGGAAACAAGATTGTTTATGGCGGAGAATTCCCATCTTTTAGACAAAAATCTATTGAATTACTTCGCATAGCGAACCATCAAATGCTTCACGCACGCACACTTGGATTTGTTCATCCCATTACAAATCAAACTATTCAGTTATTCTCAGAATTGCCAAAGGATTTTCAACAATGCTTGGAAATCCTTCGCAGATAAAAATAAATATTTCGTTGAGGCAAACCTTTAAACTTAATCACAATTAATCAAAAAAGCTAAATTCAAAAGGGCAATGTTTTAATTAAATTTTTCGCAACTATCCATTGGGAAGTTCACAATTGAAAAAATTTTCCCTCTACTATACTTTTATTTTATGGATTTAAATGTATTTTGTTTTTTGCGATCAAATGTTTGTTAATGACTGCAACCACAAGTTTTCTCGTTATATGGGCTATTGAAAACAAATCCACTGCCATTTATGTCCTCAACATAATCCAAAGTTATACCCATTAAGTAGAATATGCTTTTGGCATCGATTACTATACGAACTCCTTCTATTTCGTATTTACGATCGTTTTCGTAATAGTTGTTGTCCAAACCCAATTTATAAACCATACCAGAGCAGCCACCACTTTTAGCAGCAAAACGTAAGGAAAAATCTTCGGGAATATTGTTAGATTCAATAAATTCGACAATTTTGTTGAATGCATTTCGAGTTATGCAAATTGAATCTTCTTCTGTTGCACCTTGAATTTTTGGATCTATTTTAATTAAATCTATATCTTGGTTGATTGTTGGTGTATATGTATCGAATTGCATATTTTTACCTTAAATTTAATTTAAAATATATTAAACGAGTATGGGAGAAAAATATTTATTTGATAGAATTTTTGTTTAACCTTTTTTTAAGTTTTACTTTTTAATTTTTCATTATAAATCGATTTTCAGGATTTTAAAATTTTATTCGACCATCATTTTGTCGTTTAAAATAAATATTATTGATTATGATATAATAATGTGACTTTTATATAAAAATTATTTTTTCCTTTTTTGTAATAAATTCTAATTTTTTTTGTTATAGTAATAATGAATATGTTAATAAAAATGAGGTTTGAAATGTATAAAAAAATACTAATTCCATCAATTTTGATAATAGGATTAATCCTATTTTCAAATTCTTGTAAAGAGAATACAACAGAACCAACTAAAACTGAATCTTTGATTGCTAAATTAGTTGATGCAGCAGATAACCCAGTTCCGGATGCATTTGTTCAAGCTTTAAAAGGCAATAATGTTATATCTTCGGATACAACTGACGATGAAGGTATGTTTGAATTAGCAAATATACCGGGAGATTTAGCTGAAGTTAGTTTATTGGTGCGTTCCAGTGGTTTTCCCGAAATGAAAGCCGAATTGAACAAATTGATGAAATCCAACGAGTTCAATTCCGGCAAAAAATTCAAAATTTTAAGAGGGGATAGTTGCAAAAGTGCAATTACCATAACCGTTAAGGATAGCATTACCGGCAATCCAATGTCAAATATTTGGGTAAAAATAACACGCGAAGATAAAATTTACGCAAAAATCAAAACTAATAGCGAAGGCAAAGTTATAGTTACAAATTTATGTTCGGGAAAATATTGGTATCGTGTTGCTCCCGATGGATATAAAGTTGTCGAGAATTATTTCGTTTTGGGCGAAAATGATGAGCAATCCATAACTGTTCTAGTTTCAAAAATGTCGCAAGAAAACTGCTGTTCGCAATTAAATGTCAAAGTTGTTGACAACGAAACAGGTCAGCCAATTAACGAAGCAGAGGTTAAACTTGTAAAATCGGAAAACGGTTGGTATTCAAAAAAATACACAAATTCAGATGGAAAGGTTGTTTTTGTCGAAATTTGTGATGGGAAGTATTGGATAAGGGTTGCCAAACAAGGTTACAATGTAAAAGAAGAAGATGGGTTTGTTTTTACCGAATGTGATACATTAGAAGCAACAATTAAACTAACAAAGAGCACACCACCACCCGATACCTGCTATGGAGCTTTCAATCTTGTAGTAAAGGATAATGCTAATGGAGAACCAATAAACGAGGTGGAAGTAAAGTTGACCAAAGAAGGATGGGAAGGTGCAAAAAAATATACAGACAATTCGGGTAAAGTTAGTTTTGGTCAACTCCTACCCGGAAAGTATTTTGTAAGAATAGCCAAAACTGGTTATCAAGTAATCGAAACATATTTTTACATCGAAAAGTGTGATACAATAAATTGGGAGAAAAAACTTATAAAATCTGAACAAAAGGATTCTTGTTGTGCGGGCAAGATAATTGTATATCCAAAAGATGAAAGTAGCAAAACAATAATAAATGGTGCAGTTGTGAAGTTATGGAAAGGGGGACAATTAATAAAGACACTGACTATTTCAGATAACCAACCGGCTAAATTCATTGATTTGTGCGAGGGAAAATATGGTATATCTGTAGTTGCAAATGGATACAAAGGCAAGGAAGCCGATATTACACTTGGTTGTAATAAGATTGAAGAACTTGTTTTTTATTTGACTAAAAATCAACAGGATACTTGTTGCAATAACAAATTGATAGTATATGTAAAAGATGATTCAACAGGTCAAGCTCTTAAAAATGCAAAAGTTCGGATTTGGAAAGGCGGACAACAATTAACTTATAAATTAACAGACGATAACGGAAAAGTCGTATTCGAAGAATTGTGTAAGGGAACTTTTGGAGTGGACATTATTCGTGAAGGATACAAATCAATTGAATTCCAATTCGAAGTTAATTGCAATGATACAAAGGAATACACAAAAACAATGACGAAAAATATCCCGTGCACCACTGCTGGTCTCAAGTTTTACGTAAAAGATTACGAGTCGGGTACTCCCATTTCTGATGTAAAAATCGAGATTAAAGTTGGTGGACAAAAAATTGTCGAGGGCTACACAAACAATGATGGATATTTTATTAAAGAAAATTTAGCTGCACCAGCTGTTTATTTGGTTACATTTTCCAAAGATGGCTATCAATCTCAATCAATTGAAATACAGGTGAAAGAATGCAAATTATATGGCGAAACAATTAGACTTAAGAAATAAGCAGTATAGTATATATAAATACAAAAAATATATTAAGACACAAAAGTAGAAAAAATTCAAAGCGAAAACTCTTCCGAAATATCTGAAAATTCGGAAGAGTTTTTTTGTATTAATTTTCTTTGATTGCTATTCCTAATTCGTCAAGTTGCCGTTGGCTAACTTCGGATGGCGAATTATCCATTAAGGAAAGACCCGATGTAGTTTTGGGAAATGCAATAACGTCACGGATGTTTTCGGTTCCAGTAAGCGACATAACAATTCGATCTAATCCCAGTGCAATTCCACCGTGAGGAGGAGCTCCATATTGAAGTGCCTGAAGTAGGAAGCCGAATTTTTCGTTGGCTTCCTGTTGCGATAGACCTAATAATTCGAACATTTTGCTTTGTACTATAGAATCGTGGATACGAACGCTACCGCCGCCAATTTCGACACCATTCAGTACAATGTCGTGGGCAATTGCCCTTGCTTTGGATGGATCGGTATCCAAAAAGCCCAAATCTTCTAGTTTTGGGGAAGTGAATGGATGGTGCATAGCGACATATCTTTGTTCTAACTCGTCCCATTCAAACAGAGGGAAATCTATTACCCAAAGAAAATTATATTTATCTTTCACGGCTTCTATAATTCCTAATTGACGAGCAATTTCCAATCGAAGATTACCCAATGCAGTTAAACATTTTGCCCATTTGTCCGAAATTATAAAAATCAAATCACCCTCATTTATCTTGAAGATTTTTTTTATATCCAAAATTTCGTTTCCGGACAGGAATTTTAAGATAGAGCCCGTAACTTCATTATTTTGAAACTTAATATATGCTAATCCCTTTGCACCATATTTTTTGACAAATTCTGTGTAATAATCAATTTGCTTACGAGATAAATTTGCTCCATTTTCTACTTTAATACCAGCAATATTGCCATTCTCGGCTAATGTTTGTTGGAAAACTTGAAAAGTTGAATTGGCAAAAACTTCGTTCAAATTGTATATTTCCATAGCAAATCGTGTATCGGGTTTGTCGCTTCCGTATCGTTCCATCGCTTCATTGTAGGATAATCTAGGGAATGGTGTTGGAACATCAACACCCAGAATTTCCTTCCAAACTCGGACGAAGAATTTTTCGAACAGATTCAGAATGTCGTCTTGTTCGACGAACGACATTTCACAATCAATTTGAGTAAATTCGGGTTGGCGGTCTGAGCGCAAGTCCTCGTCCCTAAAACATTTTACTATTTGCACATATCGGTCGTATCCAGCAATCATCAGAATTTGTTTATAAATTTGTGGGGATTGTGGCAATGCATAGAACTTACCTTTATGAATACGACTTGGAACTAAAAAGTCGCGAGCGCCCTCGGGAGTGGATTTCATTAATACAGGTGTTTCAATTTCAATAAAGCCGTTCTCGTAAAAGAATTGATGAACAATTTGATATAGTTTATTTCGGATAATCAATTTATTTTGTAAATATGGTCGACGCAAGTCTAAATATCGATATTTTAATCGCAATTCTTCGCTTGCTGTGGTGTTATCGTCGATTTCGAATGGTGGTAATTCACTTGGATTTATTATTCCAAGTTCTGTTAGGATAACTTCGATTTCACCAGTTGGAATTTTATTGTTTGGACTTTCGCGACGAGCAACAATTCCTTTTGCCCAAATCACAAATTCAGAACGAATTTGTTTCGCGGTATTCGCCAAATCGGGTCTTTCTTCTGGCTTGATTACAAGTTGAGTTATACCTGTTCTATCTCGTAAATCAATGAAAATCAATCCGCCAAGATTACGATTGGACGCCACCCAACCATTGAGAATTACCTCTTCTCCGATATTGCTGGAATTAAGTAAGCCGCATTGAGTAGTTCTTTTTAGAAAACTCATAATACCTTAAAAAAATATAAACAACAAAATTAAGTATTTAAAACCAAATTGTTTATGATTGTATGCAAAGTATTTGTATTTTTTATTGGAGAAGGCAAATATAGCTATTTTTGGACAATCCAATTATTTATTTTATTCAAAATTTCGATATTTTCGCTTGGAAATGATTCGATTAAAATCAAATTGCGTTTTGGACTTTGATATAGTATATTTGATTTGTAGGAAAACATTAAGTCATTGATTTCATTAGAGATTTGCAAATCTAATTCAATTCCAGTAATAGCTAACAATATCACTTGATCTGTTATTTCGTAGAAATAATTTCCACAAGCATTAGTGAAATTGTTGATATAGCCACATTCTTTATCCATCCAAATAGATAAGCCTTCGGGCAAAAGAACGGAATAATAAACCTTAAAGTCGTATTTTGCGATTGTGTTTAATATTTCGGCTGCTTTCGAAGTAAAATTCTCATAATTATACAATGGAAAATCCACTCTAATACACTTAATGTTAACGATAGAGTGTGGCATTGGTTTGGGATTATCAATAAAATTAACAATTGTTGTTCCGGGGTTGTGTGGATTGAATGTATTTAAAACTTTTATTGGTATGCCAGCGTCAATTGCAGGCAACAGAGTGTTTGGGTGAAGCACTTTTGCACCGAAGTAAGCTAATTGACGAACTTCGTTAAATTCCATTAATTCGATTGTTTTGGTGTTGTTTGCAATTCTTGGGTCGGCCGACATAACTCCATCAACATCAGTCCAAATTTGAATTTCACGGGCAGATGTTAAGTTGCCAATTATAGCAGCAGTATAATCCGAACCTCCGCGTCCTAATGTAGTGGTTCTACCATTTGTGTCCGAACCAATAAATCCTTGGGTAATAGCTAATTTAAATTTTTCAAAATTTTCTGATTGCAAATTACTTTCTAATTCTTTTTTGCTTAAATCAAAATCTACCGTTGCAGAGTTGAAATTCGAATCAGTTTTAATGAACTTGCGCGCGTCCAACCAAATATTATCTAATTCCTGGGATAAACAATAATAATGAAATATAGTTGTTGATAGCAATTCTCCAAAGCTCATCACTTTATCTAAGGCTTGTGGTGTGGATTCTTTTAAGAAATATATTCCATCGACAAATTTTCTTAATTCGTCAAGCAATTTAGATACTACTTGTTGTACTTGTGAATGCAAATATGTATCATCAATCAATTCATCAATTAATTGATAATGGTGGTTCAAAATGTCCTTGTAAGTAATTTCCAATAGATCGCTTTGATTTTTCGATGCATAATGGAGCAATATAATTAATTTGTCGGTTATCCCCGAGCAAGCCGATAGAACAACGATTTTTTCCTCTTTTATATCCGAAATTATTCTGTAAACTTGTTTGATTGCGGACGAATCTTTTACCGAAGTGCCACCAAATTTCAAAACTATCATAAGTAAATTCTTGGGAGAATTATTAAAAATGGAAACTTAAAAAATTTGAAATTTCATCATATTTTTTGTAATGGATTAGAGCTTTATCGTTGATTAGAACATTGGCCGCAAGCTTTGCAGTTACGACATCAATACCATATTTGTAAGCAAAATGCCAAATATCAATTCCGTTAAATGCAATTTCGAGAGCAAGCAATTGGTGTAAATCTAATTTTTGGTTAGATTCGAAACGGCTTCGAGCAGATTCCAACACTTCGCGTGAATGGTCGGCATTCATCATTGCTATATTGAAATAGTAATTATCGTTGTGGATTAAATCACAAATTGGGAAGCCATTAGAGTTGGACTGATAAACCAGTAAAGGCAAAAAAGAAATGGAAACAACATATGGTGGTAAATTGTCGTCCCCCCAAAGGTCGTCCCAAATCGCAAAATCAACTTCTTTAATCCATTCAAAAAATTCAATTTCTCGTTCGGAAAGCATCATCAAAGCGTTTGGGTCTAAATTTCGGACAATTTCCATTGCTTGTTGGGGAGTTAAGGATTCAAAAACGTTTTCGTCGAAAACAACCCATTGCTTTGTTTGCAATTCATTTTTTGCGAAGTCAATAATTTCTTGTATCATAAGTTATTTAATAAAAAATTATTAACGATTATATGTTCTCAATTATTTTGTGAACATATTTAGCAATAGCCAGCGAAGATGTTAAACCCGGCGACTCGATACCAATTAAGTTGATAAATCCGTCAAAACCTTTGTCCTTCTCGTTTTGGATAACAAAATCGCGGAAAGGTTCTCCTTTTTTTTGCAATTTAGCTCTAATTCCAGACTGGTCTGGTGATAAATCTGTTTTTTTTAAACTGGGGATATATTTTAGAGCAGCGTTATAAAATTGGTTCAATCGATTTTTAGGTATTTGGTAATTCTCCTCGTTTTTTCTCAGATACTGCACATCTGGACCTAATTTCATATATCCATTTAAATCCTTTGTTATATGAATGCCTATACCACTCCAATTTTTTTCGGGAACGGGATAAACCAATCTTTGTGTAAAATTTTGAAACTTTCCACTTAATCTAAAATAGTGTCCACGAACAAAATTAATTCTATAACTATTTTTTTTTGCATCGATTCCAACGAGTTCGGCAATTCGATCTGCATAAAGACCAGCTGCATTAATTACAATTTCGGACGAAATTTTGTAGGTTTCGTTTAAATACGAAATTAAAAGTTCATAACCACCAAAAATTTTGTCAATTCCAATTACTTTGGAATTATATGATACAACAATTCCTTTGTTTAAGGCAAAAGTTTCCAAACTTTGCATAAGTTCGTGTGAATTAACAATTCCAGTAGTTTTGGATAAAATGGCTTCAACGGCAAAAATATTTGGTTCCAAGAGTTTAACGGTACGTTGCGAAATCAATTCCATAGATTTCAATCCGTTGAGTTGACCTTGATGATATATTTTGTAGAGTTGGTCTAACTCATCTGGCGAAGTTGCAACAGTTAGTTTTCCGCAGTTTTCGTAACCAACTTTAAATTTTTCGCACCAATTGTAAAGCAAATGGTTGCCTTCCACACATAATTTAGCTTTCAAAGAACTTTCGGGATAATACATTCCAGCGTGAATTACTTCGCTATTTCTTGAACTTTGGTCGAAGCCAAAACTTGGATGGCGTTCCACCACAATAATGTTTTTGTAATGATTGGATAGCTCGGCTGCAATAGCCAACCCAACAACACCAGCACCAATTATGATAATATTAGTATCCATTTAGGTAAGAATTCCTGCAACAGTTGCAGTTAAAATATTTACAATTGCACCAACGAACATAGCTTTGAAACCCAATTGTGCTATTTCGGATTTTTTGGATGGAACCAAAGCACCCAATCCACCAATTTGTATTGCAATTGAGGAAAAGTTTGCAAAACCGCATACAGCAAAAGCAGACAATCGAGCAGTACGTTCGGTAATTGTTCCATTTCGGATCATTTCTCCCAAATCAGCAAAAGCAATAAATTCGTTGATACTCACTTTGGTTCCGAGCAAACTTCCAAAGATATGAACTTCGTTGCTGGGTATGCCAACCAAGTATGCAAATGGAGAAAATAATATACCTAAAAAGGATTTTAAGCTATTTGGAAAACCAGACCATCCAATATTCACAAACATTTGATGCAGAAGGATAAATATTTGGTCAACCAAAGCAATTATCGAAACAAAAGCAATAAGCATAGCCATAATGTTCAACGCTAATTTTAACCCATCGCCAGCACCATCTGTTAATGCTACCAAAACATTGTCGGCTTTGGGAGTTTGGATATTTTGTAATTCTTTTAATGATTTGCCTTGAGTTGTTGGAGGAACGACAATTTTGCTTAACATCAATCCTCCGGGAACTGATATCAAACTTGCAGTGATTAAGTGTTCGGCTGGAATACCCATTTGAATATAAGCAGCCATCACTCCACCGGCAATAGTAGCAAAACCCCCAACCATAATTGTGTGCATCTCGCTACGGGAAGTTTCGGCTAAATAATATCGAACCATTAATGGAGCTTCGGTTTGCCCCAAAAAAACATTCGAAGCAGCCGAAAGCGATTCGACCCCAGTGGTTTTCATTGTCTTTTGCATTACCCAAGCCATTCCATAAACAATTTTTTGCATAACACCATAATGATACAAAACCGATACAAATGCCGAGAAAAACACTATTGTTGAAGTTACTATTATTGCAAATTGAAAACCCAAAAGAGATTGATTTTTGGCATCTGCAATACTTCCAAACAAAAAAGCTGCACCTTTCATCGAGTAATTCAAAAAAATCGATATTTGCTGCCCAATCCATTGGAATAAATCAACACCCCATTGAACATTAAGTATAAAAAAACCTAATGAAAATTGTAGAATTAATCCCCAAATAACAATGCGAAATGGAAAATTTTTTCGATTTTCTGAAATCAGCCACAAAAGAGCCATTAAAATGAATATTCCGAAGAAACTAATAATTTTTTGTATTATCATTATTTTTTGCTATAATTCAAATAGCAAAATTAACTAAAAAGAGTGTTTAAAGAGTTATGTGAGTTTAATTGTTCTGATAGATGTTTGTTTAGTGATATTACCGTCTTCGTGTTTACAAAAAAAGCACTGGAGGTCCTATAAGGAGGTTGCGTAGGTGTATTTATAACTTGGTTGAACAAGGAAAATTAAAAATATAAGTGGAAAAATAATTTCGTAAGTATTTTATTGAGCAAAATCAGTGGTAAAAATCCTTTGCCAAAAAATAAAATGAAATACAACCCCGAAAAACACAACTGCCGTTCCATCGGTTGCGTGGTGGTGGTTATGCGTCAACGAGTGCATATTTCGTTAGCATCGCCACCCACCAACAACACTATTTGATTGGGACAAATTGTGGATACTCCAATGCGATTGAATGAATGAAGAAAAAATCCTTGATGAGTGCGAAACCGAGGAAATATGATTCAATACAAATACCTGAAATTGTAATAATGAAGCATTTGGACCATAAACACCAAATTTGTTAAAAAGAAAATTCCAATAATTTAGATGATGATTCTGTCTATTTTTAGGAAAAAATAACTATCGGGATGACTAAATAATACTAAATAATATCGATTTAAAAGGAAGGAATAGAGTGAATATTTTGAAGTGTTATTTAACGTTAATTAATCAAGCACTTGTAATTAGTTTCTTTAGCAAAATATCTCAACTAATTTTACTGGTTTCTTACCTTTAATTCTTGGATTACCATTGCATTTATTAAATTCGTCCAATATTTTTCTACCTTCTTTAATACAACCGCGTTCAATTGAACCGTAGCGAATTTGAAAACCAATTCTTTCGCAGTTTTTATTGTAAATTGGGGTAATAACAATTTGTTGATCTTTGGCTTTAATTCCATTGATGATTTTGTCATTAACACTTATTTTTGGTAATTCATAAGGGTCATACCATTTTTGAACTTGACATTTATTCTCCAAAATAATCTCTTCATCAATAGGTACAACTGTAATTTTAATTTTTTCGTTATCATCAAATTTTTCGATTTTTAAAGTTGATTCACAAAAATCAATACCATCAACAACAAGTTTAATTTTTTCGTTGGAGTTAAAAATTACATAATCATAGTTGTTTTTTAGAACTAAAGCAGATGTTTTTTTAAGGCCAGGTGTGGGATCGACATAGGTTATTTCTCCATCGTCTGATATTTGAATGAATACAGTATCTTTTACAATCTCAGATTCACTCTTAAAAAATGTAGAGCAACTTATCGTGAATAAACTTATGAAGGATAATATTGCTAAGTAAATATATTTCATAGTTTTACCAAATTATTATTTCAAAATAATCTGTTTAATCTCGATTTTATTTAGATTTTTTTTGTTCAGGTAAAGCGACAATGAATCTGAAATAAAATCATTGAATGCATTGGAAGTCGCGAAATCATTTTCTGTATTATTCCTATCGAATGGTATAATATGTAAAAATGTATAGGAATTAACTTCGGCCATTTTTTCGAAATCTTCTTTATTAGTTACCAAACCTCGTTTTCGAAATTGTTTTTCTATATTTGGAATTTTTCCTAAAATGAATATTTTATCATAACCAAGGGTATCTTCGGGTATGGAGTTTATTAAGCTTTTTATTACCATTCCAAAATCGCGTATATTCAGTGTTTTTTTATAAATATCTTTTTGAACAAGTTTATTTAATTCTATTGAGATAGGATTAATACCATTGTAAAATTTCAAGTTGTAGGAGAAATTAGTATCGAGAAATGATTGGATGGTATCTAACAATTTGAAATGACTTATAGGTTCTATTCCAAGTATATAAAGGTTTTTATGTGATTTGGGTGATGATAAGTAACTTGATAATGTTTGCTTTTGTTCACTATTAGTATTATTGGTTTTATTACAATAACGGATAATTTCACTAAATCCTAAAGTGATTAGCACAATAATTGAAATGAAAATTGTGGTGTTTAGGTAAAAATTTTTCAGCTTTCTTTGTCTTTCTAACTCACGAAAATTAGATTCCGATTTTATTCTTTCGAGAAATTCTCTTATGTAAAGATTATTAGCTCTTTCGTCTCGAACAATTGCTTTTTTTAATTTTTTTTCGAATTCATTTAGATCATTGTTATTATTCTCTTCCATATCAAAATTCCTCATAACCGTTAATTCTAAAAAATTCTCTTAGTCTAATTAATGTGTTTTGGTAATATTTTGTAACAGTAGAATTAGCAATATTTAACTCTTTCGCAATATCAGAGCTTTGTTTATTTTCGTAAAATCGGAGTTCAAATACTTTTTTTATAATTTCATTATTATTAACATAACTATCTTTTTCTAAGAAAATTTTAAGTAAGAATTCAATTTCATTTTTGAATAGAGTGATTTTTGTGGTTTCTTGTGAAAGTAGGATAACTGCAATATTTGTTGTAAATCCTCCATCATCGGTTTCATCAAGGAGTTTGATTTGTTTGTTTTTGCCATGAACGAAAAGATTTCTAATTGAATTCTCGATAACCATTTTGATCCAATCGATTGCTTTCTTGGATTTATTAGGATCGTATAAATGTCTTTTGGATATAAGCCTTTCCCAACCGTTAAGATACCCATCTTCGAGATCTTCAATAGTTTTTGGTGGGATATAGGAATTAAAAATTTTGCGAAAATGTTTAAACAAAGGTTTATTTAATATTTTGAACAATTCAGTTAATTCTTTATTTACTTGACTGAGATCATCAGATTGGGATATAATAACCATCAACTGGTTTATCCTTGTATGATTAAAACAAATGTATATAAAAGGATTACCATTGATTTTTTTCTACAAAAATACAAAAAAACAAAAAATTGTGAAAAGTTCTCAATCCAAATTGTATAGTATGCAAATGTTATCATTAAAGAATATAAAAATGACAAAGAGTTATTTACCTAATACCTATAACACACACACTAAACATTCAACAGTTCGAACAAAACAAAGTTGCATAAAAGATACTGATATACAAATAACGATCGACTATGGAGATATGATTTTACAAAAATCAGACTATATAATCTATTATTTTTCAAATAAAGTATATGATAAGTTAAGTAAAAACAAATTATTGTCAAAGGACCTTAAATCTTTGGTTGGAATGGTTGTAGTTATGTACAATAATTTAATTATTACAGTGTATCGTAGCAAAGATAGTAAAAAGTTTTATAAAAAATACAAAAATTGCGATATTTTATATCAATATTAAGACATATCATTAATTTTGTATAAAATACGATATTAATGTTTTGTAAATTTTTCTTATAAAAATAATATGAAAGACACATTATTAGTAGATTTCTTAACGCCCTCTATGTTAATTGGTATATTAACCCTACTTGGATGGTTATTTTATTCTTATTTTTTTCTAGTACTAAAAGTAGAAAAATCGAAGGGTTTTAGTTCGATTAATTATTTAATATATGAATATATACCACAGGGATTCACCACTATAGGAATTTTTGGAACATTTTTAGGCATATTTTTTGGCTTGCAGGACTTCAATGTAAAAAGCATCGATGAAAGCATTCCTAATTTATTAAATGGTTTAAAAACAGCTTTCGTAACTTCGTTATTAGGTCTTATCTTATCTTTTATTTTTTCTAAAATAATCAAAGGACAAATTAAAAAATATTCTTCGGACACTGGTAAAGAATTACCAGACATAATTTCAAATAATAATACCCTTCTCAAAAATAATAATGAAATATTAAGCGAATTAAAAGAAATTATTAAAAATTCAATTGATCAATCAAATAACACACTTAAAAATATTGATAAATCGCTCGAACAAATTAATTTGTCGAAATTAATAATTATTGAGAATCATTTAGTTAATATTGAGAATAGAATTTCTAACGATTTAATCATAAATAATATAGAAGTCATCAAGCAGAATATTGTAAATCAACATAAAGATGTGATAGACAAGATAAATGAAATATCAAAAATTATCGCAGAGAGTAATACAAAAGCTTTGGTTGAAGTAATGAAACAAGCAACCGAAGAATTTAATAAGCAAATGTCTGCCTTGATACAAAGGCTGGTTCAGGAGAATTTTGAACAACTCAACCAAAGTGTTGAAAGGATGAACACGTGGCAACAAGAAAATAAAGAAATGATAACTTTGCTAACAAATCAATTTAAACAAGTTTCAAAAGAATTTGCTATAACATCCCAATCAATTTCACAAATCGTCGAGAATACAAAGATACTTACTAATGAAAATAGCATACTCAAAAAATTAATAGATGAATTAAGAAAGGTAATGATTGAAGATAAAAAATTTGAAAGTATTGTTAATGGTATCGATTATTCTGTCGAAATACTAAAAAATACTATAAATGAATTATCCGATAATACAACTCAACTTAGTAAATGGACAGATAGTCAACGAATATTTACGGAAAATGTGAACAATTTGATCGTCAAATTGAACGATGTTAAAAATGTGAAAGATATAAATGAAATATTTTGGAAAAACTTGGAGAACCAGTTAAATAATGCTGTATTAATTGTTAAAGAGGCAAATAATCAACTAAACAACAATTTATCAACATTAGATGATGACTTTCGAAGAAGATTAAATGAGACATTGAATAGCTTGGATAGCTTAATCAAACGAATAATCTTAAATTATGACCAAAAATTAAACTAGTACGAGGTTCATTATGAAGCAAGAAAATCATTGGATTTCATTATTAGATATGATGACTGGATTAATGATTATCTTTATGTTTATTGCTATAGCATATATACGACAGATCAAAAGTGAACAACTGCAAAGAGATTTGATATTCGAAGAGTTCAAAGCAACTAAAGATACTTTATATGCCGAACTTTCACAGGAGTTCAAGGATGATTTTAAAAGATGGGAGGTTATCCTCGACAAGGATCTATCAATTAAATTTGTAAACCCAGATGTATTGTTTGTTCAAGGTAAAAGTGAAATTCGTCCTATTTTTAAAGAACGCTTAGATGATTTCTTGCCCCGTTATTTCAATATATTAAGAAAGGAAAAATACCGTAATTCAATTTTGGAAGTTAGAATTGAAGGTCATGCTGATACCGTACCGAGACTTATTGGTTATCAAGATAGCTATATGGGAAACTTGGAATTATCTCAAAAAAGGGCTGCAGAAGTTTTATCCTATTTTAGACGTACTGAATATTTTTATAATCTTCCAAAACAATCCAAAGATACACTAGAATTTTGGCTTACAGCAAACGGTTTATCTTTTGGTAGAACTTTAGATGATGACAGAAATTATAGTTTTATATCCACGAAACCAATAAATAATGACAACTCTCGCCGTGTTGAATTTAGAATTGTAACAAACAACGAAGCATTGATAAATAAATTTTGGGAATTAAAAAACAAATTTAAGAATTAAAATGGGAATAGATTTATATAAATTTGAGAATTTAAGTTCTTGGCTTGACGAAAAAGGATTTCCTGATATTAAGCAAGAGAAACAAGATTTAATTGTTCGGGATGTAACTAAGGAAGCTGTTGAAAAGGGTCATATAGAATTTCTTGAAGATGGAATTTATTGGGTTGAAAATAGAAGGAGAATTAAAGGTTTTGTTTATATTTCACATGCTTATGTTTATTTTAAAGGAAGAGGTCCTAAGTTCCCTAAATTTCATATCACAAGATGCGAAACAATTGACGAGTTCTTAAATGATAATCGCTTTGATTTAAGATATAAATTTTCCAATAAAGAGTCAGTTGATATTATTGATAGAACATATAAAAGAGAATATTCTGGCATGAAATTAACATTGTGTATGAATTGCCAAAAAATTGCTGGTTATGGTAACATAGATACATCTAATTTTATCAGGAGATTTGCTTAATCTCAATTTTAAATTATTAGGATTTAATAAGCCTATAAATTACAATTTTACCTACTCACCCACCAAAGTTAGGGAGCCCACATCGCCCCCGACCTTTTTGTTTTGAACTCACGGCTTAGATAAGAATAAAAGGTTTTTGCGGTCCCGACAGGATTCGAACCTGTGGCCCCAAGTTTAGGAAACTTGTGCTCTATCCTTCTGAGCTACGGAACCTTTAATGTATTTGATCATTTTTCCTTAAATGATAACGAATCCCAGTTTCCAAATCGATTGAATCGTCTTGATCCAAAATGTAGGCAACCATTTGGCGCAAGTCTTCTCGGGTAACTTTATCGAAAAAGTATATTGATGCTCTTTCGATTATATCGTTCAGCTCATCCTCGTCGATTATTCCTAAAGTTCTCAACCACATTACATCGTGGAAGGCTTCTTTGGTGAAAAGGTTTTTTTCTTCTTTTTGCAATATTCTCAAAAAATTGGTTTCATCGTTTTTGCGTAACTTTTTCTTAAAGATTTTTGGATTTTTATCCAAAAGTAAACTCAAAGCATAGGATATTTCCAATTTTGAATAACCCAACGATTCCAGGCCACTTGTATTTATGTTTTGTGGACTTTTTCGTTGTAATAATTGTGGTGCTAATTCAATTAGTATATCTACTGTTCTATTTAAGTTTTTTGACATAGTCGGGTGCTAATTTATCTGCTAAAACTAAATAATAATCTTCATAGTAAGTCATAGTTTCCTTTTCTTCGGGTGTGTGATCGTTATAACCTACCAAATGAAGTGTTCCGTGAATACATAGACGTAAAATCTCGTTTGTTAGTGAAACTTTGTAAATTTTGGCATTTTCTTTGGCAATTTCGACTCCAATAAATATTTCGGCTTCGATGAATTTGGATTTGTCAACCGCACGGGGTTTTGGTCGTGTAATATGGTCTTCGTCTTGGTCGTATCGTATGCTAATTACGTCTGTTGGATAATCGTGGTTCAATAATTTATTGTTTAGTGCTTGGATTTCCTCGTTGTTCATAAAAATGATACCAATACTCCCGTATGATATCTTGTGTTTTTTTAGGATCTTTTTTAGTATTGGTTGTATTTTATTCTTAATTATTTTTCTATTGGTTTTATTTACAAAATAAAATTCAATAGCCATTACTTTCCCTCGAAAATCATTGATAATTGTGCATTCACAAAAAGTTCGCTTTCGGATAAATCATCAATGGGTTTGTCCAATAAATATTTACTCACATTAGATAGAGTGTTGATTTTTAGGTTTTCGGTAATAGACATTATTGAATAGGTGTTGTTGTTTTCACACCAAAATGCAATTTCGTTAATTGGCAACAAAGTATAATTCTGTATGTTATGCAATTCGTAAATACCACTTGTGGAATAAACACTTAATGTGAAATTATCTTGATTCTTTTTATCGAAAAAGACCGATATTGAACAAAAAATTTGTTCTTCGGGAATTTCGATATTCCATAATAAACTCGAGCCTGCTTCGATTGGCTCACATTTCAATAAATTACTTAAATCCTCTTTAACTTTTGCAATTAAATCTTTCATTAAATTCAAAAATAAAAAAAATTATATAATTTCGATTAAAAAATATAATGTTAGATAATTTTTTTTTAAATTTGTTAAAAAAATTGGACATATATGAACGAAGTTAGTAGTTTATTGGAAACCAACAAAGAATTAGAAAAGAAATATTTGATATTTATAGTAAAAGATCAAAAATATGCTTTTTCGATTAAAAACATCAAGGAAATTATAACTAAGCCAAAAATTAATGCTGCACCAAACCTGCCCAATTATTATTTGGGAATGACCAAACTAAGAAACGACATTGTTCCTATAATTTCATTACGAAAAAGATTAAATTATCCAACTTTGGACCAGGAAAATAAGGAATTGATTGAAATGTTAAAGTTAAGGGAACAAGACCACATCAATTGGTTAAATGAATTGGAAGCCTGCGTTAACGAGAATAGAGAATTTAAGTTGCAGCGGGATCCCCATCTTTGCAATTTTGGCAGGTGGTACTATTCCTACAAATCAGATTCATTTGCTTTGTTTTCTCATTTACAAAAATTTGAGGAACCGCATAATCAAATTCACGGAATAGCCAATAAGGTTCTTGATACAATGAAAACAGAAGGAAAAGAAGCAGCAATAGCTATTATAAATCGTGTTCGTGGGTTTGAATTGAAAAAAATGCTTAACTTGTTCCAAGAACTATACAAATTAATCGAAAATAACAATCGCGAAACAACAATAGTTTTCTATCAAAACAATGGTAAGCAAGTTGGTTTTGTAGTTGACCAAATTGATAGAATCATCGAAATTCCCGCCGAAGATATTGAAAGTGTTGACCAAAACAACACATTCTCAGAATATCTAACTGGAATTGGTAAAGTTGGAGATATTTTTTATCTTATTTTCAACGAAGAAAAATTAATTTAATTAATAAATCGCAATTTTTAAATTTATCAACTGATTAAGTATTAATTTGTAGAAGTTTATAAAATAAATTTTTGAATTTAGTAAAATTTAATTGAATTATTATTCTTTTGTAGTTCGTTGGATAACCATCTCGGTTAAAGCTGTTAGTAGTGACAAAATCAAAAATATTTGCCATAATTCCGAACCAGTGCGGACTTTTTGTATTTGCTTACTTAAGGACGACATTTCTTCGATAAACGCCACTGTGACTTTCTTTTTAAATTTAGATTTGACCATTTCTTCAATAATTTTTGTTTCCAAGAAATTTAATACTGATTCTTTGGGATTGATATTAGCCGAGACTATACCAACGGGCTTGTTTTCATTATTGAGGATGATATAGTTCCCAGGAATATCGATTGTAGGTAGGTTGATTGTTATACCACTTGGCAGGTTGGGGGCATATAAAGTTTGTTCATTACCTAAAGGATCAATAAGTTTATAGTTAGAACCCGAAGCAAACTTTTCGGGCACTTGAAATTGCAAACTACTTCCAATAGGTATGTTATATGCCAACTCTGGCAAAGAAGACAGATACAACACCGAACGATATATCATTACTGGGAAGAGTGTTGTGGTAGGTAAGTTGCTCCATTCCGTATTTGGTGCTACGCTAACAAACAAGAATTTACCTTTATCCAATCTGTGTTCGGCCAATAAATTCCCAATTGAATTTTGGATAATGGATACTCCGGAATTGCTATTTATTTCCTTAGTTATTTTGATTTTATCTGGTAAATCCCCAGTTTGGTTTGCAAAAACACCATCGAAAATTGGATGGGTTCGATTAATCTGAGTTACTATGTTCGATTGCCCGATAGGATAGGTAACCACTTGAGCATCACTCATCATTAACTGAGTCTTTAATTCATTGTTCTGAGCAAAATCATCACTTGCGAACAAAATTGCTCGACCACCGGCAGACAAATAGTTAATCAATTTGCTATTGTTGAGCGATGTATAATCCGTAATGATTATCAAATCGAATTGATGAGGGTCAATGCTATTAAAATTTATTGAAGAAACCGTTTGGAACTCACAATAGGCATTCTGATAATTTTGCCCTAAAGCATTGTATAAATATATATTATTGGAATTAGATACTAAACAAATTTTGGGTTTAATTGGAATTATTAGTCCAAAATATTTTGTATTGTCATCGTTTAAAGCATCATTTTCAATTTCCAATTTTCCTGAAATTAATTGAGTATTTGGCAGATTCGAAGAAATATCCTGCAATGATGTTGTCTTCCTTTTTATGTTTATATTATTTTGGGCTACTTTAGTTTGGTTGAAAATTAGGGATAAAACGTGATTTTGTCGGTCTTCCTTGGAATGATTCGTAAGTTTTGCTTGAATATTTAATGGACGGTTGGGTTGGAATATTTTGCTTAACAAAATAACGCTGTCTATCGAAACATTTTTAATATCTTCATTGGTCGATTCTTGACCAACTTGAAGAAAATAGATTGCTGGTCTCAATTTTTCGTTAACGGATTTATCAAAATTATCGAAATTGATTGTTTGATTATCCGAAACAATATAAATTTCTTTGTTCAAATGATGGGCATTATTCTGAAGTAATTCCAAAGCAACTGTAAGTGATTGGGAAAAATTTGCAGTTTTGTATCCAATTTTAATTTTCGATACTTGCTCACTAATGTTTTTAATATTTGAATTGAAGGAGTAATTATCGGCAGATTGTAGATTTGCCATTGGTATGATAATAATTTCGTCGCGATTGGACATTTGATCGAGTAATTTTTTTGTAATACGCTTGGCATAGTTAAAACGATTGCCAAATTGATCCGAGACATTCATACTTGGGCTGTTATCGAACAATATAATTATGCTGGATTGTGCGTATTGCGATAGTCCAGGAATATGTCCGGTTGTAATTGGTCGCGAAAATGCAAGTACCAAGAAAATTATAGTAAGCATTCGAAGTGCAAGTAAAATCCATTGTTGGATTTTTAATTTCCTAATATGGGATTTTTGTAATTCTTTCAAAAATTTAAGACTCGAAAATTCAATTGTTCTAAGCTTTCTTAAATTAAGCAAATGAATTATTAGAGGTATTGCAGACAAAATTAAACCGAATAATATAAATGGATTCAAAAAATTCATATTCTACTATCAAAAAAATTATTAGACGATGTTTAACAATAATTCTTAAAAAACTTTATTTTTTTATAAATTTGTAAAAAAAAATATGCTATGGTATTGCTAAGTGAAGATACTTTGGATAGAGTTTTTTCGGCTGCTTACGAAGTAGCTGCAGTTATCAATCATCTCCCAGATGTAGTTATATCAAGTGGTTCGGGATTAGACAAAATTTGGGAAAGATACAATCTGCTTCAAAAAATAAATTACGAAGACATTCCAAATATGCCAAAATCCGAAGTTGAAGGACACTCCAATGAATTATTGATAATCGAGTATGAAGGTAAAATTGCAATGGTTTTTGCTGGTCGATTTCATTTGTATGAGGGTCATAATTTAGAAAGCGTTATGTTGCCCATTTTTCTTCCTTATTTATACGGGGTTAAGAATTACTTATTTTTGAACTCAGCCGGTGGATTGAATCACAACTATCAAACAGGTGATATAATGCTTATTACAAGCACAATCAATTTTACCTTCAAAAAAATTGTTCATATGTTCAAAAAGGAAATTTTTGGGATAAATAATATTGCCAAAAATTTATTTAATGAAGAATGGATTAAAAAATTCGAAAATCAGTTGGTTAGCAAATCAATCCCTTACCAAAAAGGAACATATATAGCAGTAACTGGTCCATCTTACGAAACACCAGCCGAGGTTCGTTTTTTCCGCCGTATTAAAGGAGATGCCATTGGTATGTCGACAGTTCTTGAATTGCTTGCAGGTAATTTATTGGGAGTCAATCAATTAGCAGTATCAACGATTACCAATATGCTAACAGAAAATTATGGTTATCAAACTAATCACACACAAGTATTGGAATCAGTTAATCAAAATTTAGATAAAATTCACCAAGTAATAAATGCAGCTATCGAAACTATCCCTTAGATCATTAAACTTTTAATACTTGCACATCGTCTAAAAATTAAATTAGACTGAACTTTGTATATGAAATTAAAAGTTTTAACATATGTTTTTTTAATGATAATTGCGTTTAGTTATAGTTATTCGCAATTTGGTAAAAACAAAGTCCAATACGAGACATTTAATTGGATGTATATACAAACTGAACATTTCGATATTTACTACAACCAAGGTTCGAAGTATTTAGCTGAATTTGCAGCAATAGTAGCCGAAGAAAACTTGCAATATATCCAAAATGTTTTGAATTATTCTATAAATCGGCGAGTGCCAATAATTTTGTATAACTCCCACGTTCAATTCCAACAAACTAATGCAATTAGCACTTATATGCCCGAAGGAGTTGGGGGAGTAACAGAATTGTTCAAAAATCGCGTAGTTCTTCCTTTTGATGGCAATTGGGAAAGTTTTCGTCACGTTATCGCCCACGAGTTAGTCCACGCTGTTATTAATGATATGTTTTATGGTGGCACTTTCCAAACTGCTTTATCGACCGGCAGTTTGTTCGAGTTTCCAATTTGGATGAGCGAAGGATTGTCCGAATGGTTAAGTTTGCGAACACTAACAACCCAAACCGATATGTTCATCCGTGATTTGGTTATTAATAACCTTTTGCCAGAATTACCAAAATTGGACGGATATTTGGCATATCGAGGAGGGCAAATGTTCTATTGGTATATTGCGACCAACTATGGAGAAGAAAAAATTGGCGAACTAATCAACAAAATGGGTAATTATCGAAATACTGATATGGCATTCAAAAACACATTTGGGCTTTCGTTAGAAGAATTTTCCGAAAAATGGATGAAGGACATAAAAAAAATGTATCTTCCCGATGTAAAAGAATTCCAGGACCCAGAAGACTTTGCCGAGAATTTAACAAATCACAAAAAGAACAAAAATTATTGGAATTCTTCACCCGCAATTTCGCCAAATGGACAAAAATATGCTTATATTGGGGTCGATGATGGTGTATTTGCAATATTTGTGAAAGACTTTTCAAAGAAAAGTGAACCACGAAAATTAGTGAGTAGTTTCCGTCGTTTGGATTTCGAAGAACTGAATATCCTCACTCCAGGCATTTCTTGGAATCCCAAAGGCGACAAATTAGCCATTTCGGCCAAAGCTGGTGGAGAGAATGCCATATTCATTGTTGATGAAAAATCTGGGGATTACGAAAAACTAACTTTTGGTCTTAAATCAATCACATCGGTCACCTGGTCCCCAGATGGTAAATATTTAAGTTTTACTGCATCGCTACCTTATCAATCCGATATTTTCATCTATGAATTTAAATCAAAGAAACTAACTAATTTAACAAATGACATTTATTCTGATGGAATTCCCGAATGGAGTTACGATTCGAAAACTATCTTTTTTGTCTCGGACCGCGGTGACGACCTCTCAACTGGTAAAACTGCAAATGATGTAAAAATATGGAACGAAAAATATAACCGACAAGATATATATTCATTCGATATTGAAACAAAACAAATCACACGATTGACATTCGACGAACAATCTCAAAAAACTTCTATCGCTGCTTCCCAAAATCCAAATAAAATTTTATTTGTTTCCGATATTAATGGAATTAGCAATCTTTATGAGTTGGATTTAATTTCCAAAAAAGTTTCTCCCAAAACAAATTCAATTATTGGAATTAACCAAATATCTTTATCTCCAGATGGCAGCAAATTGTTGTTCTCAGGGCAAATTAATGGTGGATACGATATTTTCTTAATTAACTTCCCATTCGAAAAAAAAGTGAGCTCGGATAGTTTGAAACTTACCACCTATAAACAGGGTTTGATGGATAACAAAAAAATTGTCGAAGATTTCGAAAATACCTTAAATTCATCTTCGGATATTGACACTACTACAATTAGTTATGGAAAATTCAAGGTTGATTTTTCACGACAAAGTTTTGTTGAACCCAATCCTGACGCATCTACCCGAAATCCAAACCTAATTAGTAAAGGCGAAAACGCAACTCAAAATCAAGTATTTATCGAAAAACCATACAAAATCACTTTCACTCCCGATGCTATTATAGGCAATCCAAATTATAATACATTTTATGGTTTCCAAAGTTTAACCCAGATGCTATTTAGCGATATAATGGGAGATCATCAAATTTATGTTCAAGGTAATATATTGGGTGATTTACGAAATAGCTCATTTTTAATAAATTATGGGTATTTACCCGAGCTGATTGATTATGGATTCACATTTTATCATAGTTCCTTGCTTGCGTATTTATCGGATTCTTACATTTATAGATTAAGAAATTATGGTCTTTCGGTAGACGCATCGATGCCATTTGATTTGTTCCGTCGTTTGGAATTTAGTTTAGGATTTATGAATTTATCCAAAGAAAATGTGGACATTCCACAAATTCTCCCAGTGGAAAGAATGCTATTGCTACCATCTGCTCGATATGTATTCGATAATGTATTGGGAAATAATTTTGGACCTTATTTGGGTATGAGGTATTATTTTTCGATTACTGGTTCACCAAAAATATCCAGTAATGGTGCGGGATTCATTAATTTTGATACCGATATACGAGGATATTTACCATTGATATCCGATTATCTAACATTAGCTATGAGAGGGACAGCAGGAGCAAGTTTTGGACCTAATCCAGTAAAGTATTATCTGGGTGGAACCGAAAATTGGATCAACTCTACATTCTTTGGTAATGGCTATCCATTTGATGATCCAATAGATTTTGGATTTATGAATTACGAAATGCCCGCTCGAGGATGGTCGGTTGGTCAACATTATGGCAGTAAATTTTTCTTAATTAACACAGAATTGCGATTCCCATTGTTCACGGCTTTGGTAGCGGGACCAGTTCCAATTCTCATTCAAGGAGTTATGGGGAATATGTTTTTGGATATTGGTGGGGCATTTAACGACAAATTTGTTGCTTCCCAACTTGATATAGATGGTAATAAAGTTCCCAAAGATTTATATATCTCTGCTGGGATTGGTGCGAGAACATTTTTCTTGGGTTTGCCAATAAAAATTGATGTAGCTTGGAGAAATGAATTCCATGCTTGGAGCGAACCATACTATCTTTTCTCTCTTGGATACGACTTTTAAAGGTATAATTAATGAAAATATCTGCTGCAATAATTGGTAAAAACTCCACAAAAACATTAGAAAATACACTATTAACAATTAAAGGAATTTGTAGTCAAATTGTGTTTGTTGATACTGGCAGCACCGACCATACACCCCAGTTGGCAACTCGTTTGGGATCTGAAGTATATTTTTTTGGTTGGCAAAACGATTTTGCATTAGCACGCAATTTTGCTTTACGATTCGTCCGAAACGAGTGGGTTTTAGTAATTGATACAGATGAAATACTTACCCAAATTGATGTGGATAAACTTCAAGAAACAATTCTAAATAATCCTAACATCGGTGGATTTAATGTAAAGATCAAGAATTATTTGAATAAAAACGATCTGAACCAATTTAGTATTCACCATTACACTCGTTTGTTCCGAAAGCATCCTTTAATCCAATTTAGTGGAAGAATTCACGAACAAATTCGCCCATCAATCGAAAGATTGGGATTGGAAATTGTTGATAGCGATATTTTAATTGAACATTTTGGGTATTTGGAAAAATCCGAAGAGAAACAAACGCGTAACCTGCAATTACTTCAAACCGAAATTGCCGAAAACAATAATGATGTGTTCGTAAAATATCATTTAGCACAAACTGAATTTAGTTTGCATAATTTCCAAAAAGCAAAGCAAATCTTTCTGGAAATTATTTCTTCGCCTTTGTTATCGGCAGAACAAATTGCATTTACGAAAATAAGATTAGGGCAAATACTAATAAGTGAAAATAATTATAGTGAAGCCGAAAGATATTTGTTAGATAAAATAGAAGAGGAGAATTTAGATGGATTACGATTGTTTGTTTTGGCAGCAACCAAAATGAGTCAACACGATTTTAAATCAGCATACGAAATCTATAATAATCCTATTCTTTTAAATTCTTCCTATGTGGATAGTAATGTTGTTCATCAAGCCGTTAGTGCAATCAAACAAATTCTAAAAATCAATTAATCTAAGTTCTAAATTATGGAAAATTTTGAAGAAATAAAAGATAGTTATAAAAATCGCGATAAAATAATAGGGATTTTATCGGATAACCAACATTTCCGAGCAGCTTTTATTCGTAATACCAATACAGCCAAACAAGCACAAGTAAATCATAAATTAACAGAGGTCCCAGCATCTTTTTTAGCTCGTGCAATGATGGGAGCATCGATGATAGCCAATTTTCTGAAAGGTCAAGAAAGAGCAATAGTTGAAGTTTTAGGCAATGGTTTGATTTCCAAAATTTATGCTGAAGCAAGTCATAATGGCGAAAGCAGAGGTTATGTTGAATTTGCCGAAAACATCCAAACTAAAAATGTTGTGGACAAAGAAGAAAAAATATTGGGCATTGGTTTCCTTAAAGTTACTCGGATTTTATATGACCATGCCGACCCTGTAACGGGAATTATAGAACTAACAAAGGGGGATATTGCTTCGGATCTTGCTTATTATTTCAATAAATCCGAACAAATCCCAACAGCAGTTTTGATGGAAGTCGAAACTGATGACAAGGGATTTATTTCATCTTCGAGTGGACTTATAATTCAAGCAATGCCAGGAAGCGTTTACGAAGAGTTACAAATTATTTTTAGCAAGGTCGAAGAACTTTTGTCCAAAGGAAAATTATTCGACACATCCAAATCCGTAGAAGATTTGTTGAAGGATATTGTTCCTTTTGATTTTACGATTATCAAAAAGAATATAATTGATTTCTTTTGCAGATGTTCCAAGGAAAGTTTTATTGATGCATTGATTACTTTGGATCTAAAAGAAATCCAAGAGATGCAACAATCACATCAAAATGAATTAGTATGCAAATACTGTAATAAACATTATTACCTGGACGACAAAGACTTTGCCCAAATTATCGAAATAATCAAATCAAGAAAAAATTGATTTGCTATGATTGGATTATAGCAATTGCATCCATCTCGATTAAAAGTTCGGGACGACATAAAGTAGCTTGCACACCAACCGATGCTGGATAGGGATCCACACCCTCATCTTTAAAAAAGTTAATTCTTATTTTGTTGAATTCATCGTAATATTTATCAATTTCTTTTATGTAAACAGTAGTTTTTACAACATCTTTCCAAGTTGCACCTTCGGATTCTAATAATTTTTTAATATTGAAGTAAACTCTTTCTGTCTGTTTTTGGAAATCTCCAATGTGGATTGATTTACCATTTTCGTCGATACTTGCTGTGCCCGAAATAAACAACATAACAGCGTTGCCCAAGTCAACTCTAATTCCACGGCTAAAGCCAGATGGTTTTGGGTAATTGTATGCTTCGTTCAATACTTCCAAATTAGTTATTGGCCGTTTATCAATCATAATTTACCTCTTTATGAAAACAAAATAAAATTTTTATAAATTTTAATGCCCTGTGCTACCAAAACCTCCTACTCCTCGAGTCGTTTCGGATAGATTTTCGACTTCGACTAAAGACACCCTTTCGTATTTTGCAAAGACAAGTTGTGCAATTCTATCTCCACGTTTGACCGTAAAGGGTTCTTTGCCAAAATTCGAGAGAATAATCTTTACTTCACCACGATAATCGCTGTCGATAGTTCCTGGCGCATTTAAAGCAAAGATGCCGAATTTTACAGCTAAACCACTACGGGAACGCACTTGGCATTCATATCCATTTTCTAATTCAATTGCAATATTTGTTGGTATTAATACAGTTGATTGAGGATGAATTACAATCGGTTCATCAATAGCTGCATAGATATCCATCCCAGCACTTCCTTCAGTTGCGTAATGAGGTAACGGAATGTCTGTCCAATTTTTATTAATTCGTGTAATTTTTACTAACATTTTAAACCTTTTTAATAATTATCGCAGTCATATCATCGTATTGTTCCATACCAGAGGAAAAATCCTTAACATCTGAGTATATTGTTTCCAAAATTTCGGAACTACTTTTATTAGAATTTAATTTCAAATTATTAATTATCCGATCGGTTCCAAATTCCTGATGACTTGAATTGATTGCTTCGTTGATACCATCTGTATATAACATAATTATGTCCTGAGAATCAAGTTTTATTTTGGAAGTAATGATTTGTCCAATATCTTCGATTACACCCAATAACAAACACCCTTCGGATAATTCTGATAATGTTCCATTTGTTTTTAAGTATATTGGTGAATTATGTCCGGCATTAATATATTCAAATTCGGAAGAGAGCAAATCTAATTTAGCAATAAACATTGTTGCAAATTTATCAAAAGTAGTATTGTGAAACAAAATGTTATTCACTCGCCGAACTAATTCATCCAAAGGTAAATTTAATGATATCAATGTTTTGATTATTGCTTGTAAATTCGACATAAGAATAGCAGCTGGAACCCCTTTGCCCGAAATATCTGCGATAACAAACAAAAACTCATTTTGCGATATTTGAATAATGTCGAAATAATCGCCTCCGACAGTTTTACTTGGTATAGTTTTTCCTACTATATCCCAACCTTCAATTACTGGATTTGCTTTTGGTAACAAATTATTTTGGATTTCTTTTGCTAAATCCAATTCGCGTTCCAGTTTCTCTTTTTGGAGTTCCTCCAAAAACAATCGATTATTTTCCAGTGCAGTAATTAATGAATTGGCTAATAGTTCAATAAAAGAGAGATTTTCGTCCGTGAATTGAGTGTTATCCAATCTTTTGCCAATCAGTAATAATCCTTTTTTCTCGCCACGATAAACTAATGGTGCAATAATAGCAATAGATTGTGGTAACGTGAGCGAGATTTCCTCGGTCAAATTATCGACTAAGCTAATATTAGGTAAATTGTATAGATTAAGTATAGTTTGATCTTCAATTGAGTATCCAAAATCATTAGACAAATGATTAATAATGTTACCGTTTATTAAAAAAATCGCTTGTTTATTGATTCGTAGATTTCCTTTAAGGTACAATGAAAATAATTTTAAAATATGTTCGCGGGAAGTAATATTTTTGAAATCGTTACTTATGTCAATTAAAGTGCGGAGCAATAGATTTTGTCGCTGGATAATATCCTTCTCGTTTATTAATTCGTTGAAATGTAGGGTGTTGGACAAAGCCGTCGAAGTAATCGAACCAACAATTTTAATATATTGTATTTCTTCTTCGGTCAACTCCTTGTCGATCAATCGTGTTCCAAGTAGAATAGCGCCAATCAAATGATTTTGGGATTTTAGTAACAAAGCAAACCTATAACCTTTTGCAAAAAGTTCTGACTCCAAAGGAATTCTCCAAAATTGTTCGGTGGAAAAATTTATGGAATTAATATCTATAACTTCGTTGGTTCCTTTGCAAATAACTTGCTGGAATTCATTTACTTTTCGAACAAATCCACAACCTTTTTTTATCAGTAATTTTCCCATTAATGATAGTAATGCAGAAGAGAAAATGAATTGAACATCTAAAGATTCATTAAGCTTGGACCCCAACGAAAGAATTGATTCAAGGTTGATTAAGTTCCTATTCGCCATATTTATAAGAGTGTGAAATAAGTTATTAACTGGTTAAATGTTAATTTATCTTTCTTCTTTGCTAATATTGGGTCAACTTGGTGAATAATTGATTGATTGGGTAAATTTACAAGCAAATAAAATTCGTTGTAAATGTTATTATGTAACAATTCAACATAATTAGTTTGTTCAATTAATAAGGTAAATTTTGGGTCTTTTGCATCTAAACGAATCAAATAGTTATCGGTTGCAAAAAATCCCCAATCATTATTAGTTACTACAAATTGTTTAGGATATTCTTTCAATAAATCAACTTTGGGTGGTTTTATTTCATATTTGGACAATACAATATTAGTATTAAAATCCAGTGTGGTAATTGAGGGTAAAGATATTGCTTCTCGAAAATCACCAGGTACTTTACCTATACCTGCACATAGAACCAAGATCTTTGTCCCATCTGCATTTTTTTGCACTAAATAGGGAACATTGTCGATTTGAATGGTATTTTCGATTTTATGAGTTCGGGTGTCTAATATAGCCAATTTATTTTGTAGTGGTAATGTTGTATAAACTTGGTTGCCAACAGCAAGAATGTCGGATGGTTTGTCCTCCAATTCTATTTTTCTTGCAATTTTATAGTAATAAGTGTCGATTAAATAGACATATTTTGCATTTTCAAAAATCAAATAAGCTTCGGTTGCATTAGCAAAAACAATTTTGCGTGGTAAAATCTTTTCCTCATCAAAATTAAATTCTGCTAATAACTTGAATGATGACCTATCCAGAACTAACAATTTGAAATCATCTGGGATGATAACCCAAATATTTTGTAGGTAGGGTGATAATTGAGTAATTTTATTATTGCTAATTGTTTTGCCATTTGCCTGATAAAACACATCATTGCCGACTATATTGCCATCTGGAAAAGTCAAGCGAGTTAATTTTGCGGTTGTTCCATCGTGGGTTGCGATTAGTATATGCTTATTAGGACTGATTTCTGTAATTAGTTTTTCTTCGGAACAAGAAAGTAATAATAAAATCAAATTTATTGATAGAAAAAAAAGTATAGTTCTCATAAATTTGGGACTTTAAATAATTATTATGACAAATAAAAATATAAAAAATTACATTTTGGAATTAAATTCTTTTAGAATTTTTTTGCAATAGTTCTTGTAACTGCATTCGGGTAGTGTTTTCAAATGTCTTTCGAATTGTTCAGCATTAACAAAATTACTGAAAAGGGCAATTTCCTCTAAGCAAGCAATTTTTCTTCCTTGTCGTTTTTCGATTGAGTGGATAAACAAACCAGCTTCGATTAGGTTTTCGGGGGTTCCAGTATCCAGCCAGGCAATACCTCGTCCCATAAGTTCGCAGTTTAACTTACCTTCGGCTAAGTAGGAAAGTTGGATATCGGTTATTTCCAATTCGCCTCGTTTACTTGGTTTTTGTTCTTTTGCTCTTTTGCTAACTGTATTATCAAAAATGTATAAACCAGGTATAGCATAATCCGATTTAGGTTGTTTGGGTTTTTCTTCGATACTTAAAATTTTTCCGTCTTTGCTCAATTCGACAACACCATAATCTTGTGGATTTGTAACTTCGTAAGCAAATATATAGCCACCGGTATTTCGCGTAAGAGCTTTACGAAAAAAATCTAATTTGCCATAAAAAATATTGTCACCCAAAATTAAACAAACTTGGTCTTTACCGATAAATTCTTCGCCAATGATGAATGCGTCGGCAATACCGCGTGGTCTATCTTGTATGGCATAGGAAATGTTCAATCCCCATTGACTTCCATCGAGAAGTAGTTTTCGAAAAAAAGGTTGATCGTGTTCGGTTGTAATAAGTAAAATTTCCCGAATCCCAACAAGCATAAGGGTTGCAATAGGGTAATAAATCATTGGCTTGTCATAAACTAATTGAAGTTGTTTGGTTAATATTGCTGTAGCTGGGTAAAGTCGGGTTCCACTTCCACCAGCAAGTATTATCCCTTTGGTCATCATCTACAACGGAATTTAATATCCAACACCAACAAGTACCATCGTCCATTAATGTAACCAAAATACAAACCCTCGATAAAACTTGCGTCGGTATCGATAACTGATGCTTGAATTCTACTTTCGACCTTTGATACTTTTTCGGAAATTTCGGGTAATAAATCTTGATTAAATGAATGATAATATATACGCACTGCATTCAAAAGATTAATATCTGTTGCTTTTGCATTCGAAACAATTAATCCCTTTTGATTGTATTTATAACTTTCACAATCATATTTTGGGTAAGGCTTGATTATAGGAGTTTTATTTATAATCTGGTTTATATCATTCGAAAAATCAAGGATTGTACCTTTGCCAGTGAAAGCACTAAAAACAGCAAAAAATTTCTCAAAAGAATTGAATTCTCGGACTGATGGCTTTGATTCCTCATTGTAAATGACGTAAAAATGCAAATCGGGATGAATGTATTTGTTTGCTTCTACATATTCATAATTACGAATATGCGAAAGAAATTTTGGCAGCACCTTACTCAATTCAATTAGCAAAGAATCAGTTATAAATATTGGTGGACTTAATTCTGTCGAAGTAGTTGTTTCAGTTGTTTTTGGGACATTTTCTTTTTCAGTTTTTGCGATTTTTTGTTCAGAAGTTTTTTCTGTTTGAGGTGTTTTTGTTTTGGCTGTTGATTTATCTGTTTTATCGGCAACTTTAGGGGTTTCTGGCTTGGGTTCAGTTTTGGGTTGCTCGGTAACTTTCGGGGTTTCGGGTTTGGTTTGAGTTTT
>Ga0209018_1000077_pt1 | contig 83279 bp, 69 predicted proteins | sample YNPBryBLVA2012_FD_185814 | JGI IMG/M metagenome (GOLD analysis project Ga0209018, IMG submission 185814) | Anoxygenic and chlorotrophic microbial mat microbial communities from Yellowstone National Park, USA - YNP Bryant BLVA 2012 (SPAdes)... ... | reverse complement strand
TGTCTTCTACTAATTCTCTTTCGATTGGTTTACCTTTGTTTATTAAATGTTGAGGAGCGTTGTTGATGTTCAATTTTTCTAATAATTCGCCATATTTTATAGATTTTAATTGTTGAATTTGATAATCAAATGCAGTCTTATTCAATTCAAATCCACAAGCCTTGCGACGGAGCCCAATGGCTACTTTTGCAGTAGAAAACTTCCCAGAAAGAAATCACATATTAAGTCGTTTTCGTCGCTTGAATATAAAATCATTTTAGTCAATAGTTTTGTTGGTAATTCATTTTTATTTTTAATCTTTCCTGGTTTATATTCACGATTAATAATCCAAACATCTTCCCTATCACCATAATTTAGAGAGCGACCGTTTTCATCTTTTTCATCATCATTAAAAAAAGCAAAAGTGTTGAATTTCCGCTTTCCACCAGGTTTGTAGTAATATAGAATATGATAATGCGATGATATGTACTTCTTTTCGGTATATACACCAAAATTATATTTCCAAATTATGTGATTAACTTCTTTAAGTTGAGTTTTTCGTTATGCGTTCAAAATATGTATCAAATTTGTATAGCCCGAAACAATGTAAATCGATCCGCCAGGTTTCAAAACTCTTTCGGCTTGTGCAATCCAATTTTCTGTAAATTCGGGATATTCAGCTTGTGGAATTTCGATATAACCATCAATTACATTACTTTCATCTCTGTTATAATGCTTATGCAATTTATCTCCGTCTATACCGTAAGGAGGATCCGTAATTATCAAATCAATACTATTATTCTTTATGTATTTTTTTGCTCCTTCGATGCAATCCATATTATAAAAATTTTCGTACATCTTCTTTTATCTTCTTAATCATTACCAGGCTCCTCGAGCAAAGGTAAATCTAAACTTTCGATTTGTAAAACACCCTTACCAGCAATAGCACTAAATGTTGAATATAAATCGATTGTATTTGTGATAACTCTATCTATTTGCACCTCTCTTTGCTTCCATATTCTCTGGAATGCCCTTTTTTCTTGTTCTAACTCTGTTTTCATCGATGAAAAACTATCAATGATATTTTTCACCCTTGTAGCAAATTCCTGTCCCGTAAGGTAATCATAAAGTAATTTCATTTTGTCGCCTCGATTTTGGTTGGCTAATTTTATCTTGGCGATTTGCAATAAACTTTCTCGTAAAATTGTGACTACCTGACGAACTTCGTCAAAATGGCAAATCCATATCCCTTCGAGCTGGCCAAACCTATCCATATCTTTTGGAAATGCTTGAGTGACCAATATTGCAACGTTTGCTTGGGCTTTAAGTTGGTCATCTTTTAACTTGTTTATCCACTCTCGGGCAAAATCCTTAGTTCTCTTACTTTCGAAAATTATTTTTCCAACTTCATTGCCAAAATCATCTACTACAGTTTGAATAACATCAGCACCAGTATAACCTTTTGGAACTTCCTCAATTCTATCATTCGGAAATTCGGCTTTCAGAATTTCCTCCAATTTTTGTTCTTGGGCTTCACCTTGCAATTCCATCGATTTTTGGTTTGCTTTGTTTGCCAATTCGGCTGCTAACTTCTTTTGTTGTTCCAATTGTATCTGTAATTCCTTGATTTGCAATTGATAATCTACTGTTTTTTGTTCCAATAAGATTTTAAATTTCTCATCAAATTGATTTTGGAATTGCTCGGTAAGCTTTGTCTTTTCCTCCAATAATCTTTTTTCCAACTCAAAATTTTGTCGTTCCTTTAAGGCACGAATTTCTTCTTCCTTGCGCAACAACTCGACTTCCTTTTGCTTGAGTGCATTTATTTCTTCGTTTTTTCGGGTTAATTCCAATTCGGCTGCCTTGATTTTTGCAAAAAACTTGTTTTGCAATTCAATTTCGGTTTTCTTTTTTTCTTCTTCCAATTTTTTTAATAATCGTTCTTGGAATAATTCATTTTCTCTTTTTTTCTTGTCCTCGAATACTTCGATTGCTTTTTGTAACTCTAATTCTCTATTTCTGATTTCAAAAAGTTGTTGTTGGAATTTTTTTTCGAATTCCGTTCTTAACCTTTTTTCGGTTTGGTCGGCCAAAACTTGCTCAATATTAATTCTTGCTCCACACTTGGGGCATTCAATAAAATTTAAGTTTTCCATAATTTATTTTGTTTTTTGCTGAATAACTATGCCTAAAATTATCAAAATTAATCCAATAATTGAAGAAATGTGAATTTTTTCCTTTAACACAAGAGAAATCACCAAGAGAGATAAAAAAGGAGTTAAATAGACAAGCTGACTTACTTTGTGGGGTCGATTGCTCAAACTTATTGCAGTTAACCATAGAATAAAAGTTAAGCCCATTTCGAATAAACCAATGTAGCCGCTAACCAATAATCCTATTGTACTAATCAATTCAAAATTATGTGTAAACATCATTATTATGATAGAATACACTGAACCAAATAGAAATATTGAGAATAATTTAACGATAGGATCTCTTTGGTCTCTTATGTTAAATATCCAAAAAATTGTCCAAATAATAGCACTGAGTAGAGCTAAAATGTCGCCAAAGATGTTACTAAAAGTTAAAGAATCAAAATTTCCTTTAGTAGCTAATACAACTACGCCGAAAAATGATACTATAAAAGCAAAAAAGTGGTAACGCGATATTTTTATTTTTCCAACAATTGCCGAGCTAATTCCAAAAAAAATTGGCCAAGTGTAATTAATAATCATTGCTTCTTGAGCTGGCAAGGAATTATATGCAGAGAAAAGAACAAAATAGTAAACAATTGGATTTAAAATTGCTAATCCAGCGGAATAAATCCATTGTTTTTTGGTTTGGGTAATGATTTCCTTGGTTTTTCCCATTAATAATGATGTAACCAAAATAAAAATAAAAGAAAAAATAATTGAATAGCATAATACTTGATCTACCGTAAAATAATTGAATGAAATTTTGAAAGCAGTTGCAACTGTCGACCAAGCAGCTATTGCTAATATTCCAAAAAAATATGGATTTCTGCGTATTTCCAATTTAATTAGATTTTAATGAATACCCTAATTCTTTGGATAAAAGTTGAGTTAAATACTTGCGTTCGAATTTTTCGATTATTGCTTCGTCAGGTTTGGGTAAATTATTATTTTTCCATTTGTTATAAAACTCATATATTGCCAATGCAATTGCCTTAATGTCCTTTGGTTTGGTTATGATTGCTGCATTGGTCGATTCGGCTATTCGTGTTATGTCACCTTCGTGTGAACACACAAGAAGAGGTTTTCGGGCACCGAGATATTCGTAGAACCTACTTGGAGTTACAATAGGACGAGGAAACATTAGCCACAAAACATCGGAACTAACTAAATGGTTCACCAATTCTTTATGTTCCAAATAATCATAAAGCACAAAACTTTGTGAGTACTTAGATTTTTTTATCATTTTTTGATATTGCTTTTGTAATATACCAAAAAAACGAAACTCTATTTTTTGAGCCAATTGAGGTTTCTCGTTAAAGAGTAAGTTAGCAGCTTTAATGAAAAACTTTGGTGTTAAATCAGCCGAAAAAACCCCAGAATGTGAAATAATCAGTTTCTTATCGTTTTTATATTTTGGAATTGCGTTATTAAAGTCTTCTTGGTCGAAACCGTGCGGTATGATTGCAACATCATTATGTTTCAAAAAACGGTAACGAGAAATTAACGAACTTTTCATATCACGAGAAATTACGATAGCTTTGGAACATTTTTTTAGCACCTCGGATTCGAGAGTTATCGCATAATTTTTATGGAAAATTGTGGGATAAAAATAATATGGATTATCAACCCATAAATCGCGATAATCCACCACAAATGGCACATCATATTTATCCGAAAGTTCGCTCGCAATCAAAAAGTTTGTAAATGGAGGTGCAGTTGCAAAAATCAAATCAATTTTGTTTTCCTCGAAAATTTGGTTTGCTTTCTTAATGGCATATTTTTTCCAAAATATTCTTGAGTCGGGCTGAATAAATGTTTGAATAATTTTGGATTGTATGTTTTTAATAAATTTGTTTGGATAATTAATTTTTGGTTTTTCACCTTTTTTAAGCAGTTTGGTAATATCCTCGTCGGTACGATAAATTCGAATGTTTTTGTTTAACAATTCTTCTAATAAAGTATCATCAAAAGCATAGTAAGGTGCTTTGTTGGTTGTCAGAACAATTGGGCTCCATCCATAATCTGGCAAATATTTTACAAATTTAGATATTCGTTGAACCCCGCTAAGCCCCATCGGTGGGAAATAGTATGCAATCGTTAAAACATTCAAATTAGGATACTTTGCATTTTATAAAATTCAAAATTACACAAAATTCAAAATATCATTGATAATTTGTTATTTAAAAATAAAATTAAATTCGTTTAATTATTTAGGTAAATTTTTTTTGTACACAATTGATTTTTATATTAATTTTTTTTAATAAATGTTCAAATTAACTATTTTTTTTCGTAATTTTAAATTACTAATTTTGATAGAATTACAAAAAAAAGTCAAATGGGAAAATTAGATATTCAAGAAGTAGTTAATAATTATTTCAATTTTCTTCCATTCAAAGTTGCCATTATGGATACACAGCAAAATATTGTTGCTGTAAATAAAAAATTTGAACAAATTTATGGTTCAAATTGGAAGAATAATAAATGTTATGAGTTTTGCAAAAATTCAAAAGTACCTTGCTTGCGTTGTCAGATTCAAAAGGTTGCACAAACTGGTTCTGTTGAAATTGTTCAAGATTCGAGCATCGACATTACAGGCAAGTTAGTGTTCGATGTTGTTATTTTCTCTCCTATTTATAATGGCAAAGGCGAAGTTGCATTTGTTCAAGAAATATCCATTCCTCAAAAAGAAGTTCATCATTGGGAAAGTGATTTTAATGTATTATTCGAAAATTCACCTAATTTTATTTCGATTGTTGACCGTGATTTCAATATCTTGCGTGCAAATAGAAGGATGATTAATACTTTTGGCAATTTGAGAGGAAAAAAATGTTACGAAGTATTCAAGAAAAAGAAACAAGTGTGCAACAATTGCCCCACAATGGAAGTATTCAATGATGGTATAGTTCACTCATCTTCTCAAGTTGGTTTCACTTCAACAGGCGAAAAAACATATTATATTATGACCTCGGCTCCACTAACCTTCGATGAAAATGGCAATCCAACCAAAGTTATGGAAATTGGAGTGGATATTACCGAAATAAACAAATTGCAAGAACAACTTAACTTTATACACGACTTTTATGGAAATTTAATCGAAAAATCATCCGAAGGCATTGTTGCAATCGACAAAAAAGGCAAATTACAAATATTCAATTCAGCTGCCGAAAAACTCCTTGGTTGGGAATCTCGTCGAAAACCGGGTATTGCACAAGCCCGAAAATTTCTACCTCCACAATTTTTCGAAGAATTAAGCACAAGCGAAACTTCAATTGAATATGTTAAAACAAGTATAAGAAACTTAAACGAAGAAGAAATTCCAGTCCATCTAAAAATTTTCGACATTAAGGACAAAAATGACGTAATGGGCCGGGTTGCAATTATGAACGACCTGCGTCCTATAATCGAAGTGGAAGAAAACAAACAACGAGCCAAAGAAATAGCATTTCGCGAAAAGTTCTCCCTCCTCGGAAAGGACACCTTGTCGATTTTAAAAGAATTGAAGCAATACTTAGGCGAAATTGCCGACATAGTCGCCCACCACACAGATTTTGAATTTCAGAAAAGATGGAATTCTTTTTATGACCGGTCTAATGAACATTTGCAATTGATGACAATATTCGTTAAATATGCACAAGGTTATAATCCCAAACCTAAATTAATTGACCTTAATGAGTTTGTTGAATCAGAATTTTTGAAATATCGAAATCTACTTGGCCATTCAGAGTTAAAATTAGAATTAAATTTAACCCGAGAAACCCCAGTTATTAATTGCGACGAAGATTCCTTGAAAGAAGCTATTTTTGTTACCATTTTGCATTATATCACATACATTCAACTTAATTGTGCAAAAATTACTTTTCGCACATTTTTTAGTGATACCAATATTTATTTCGAAATAGAGGTTAAATGCAATCAGTCCGATATACCAGACTTTTCGGAAGGATTAAGCCTAAGCATAATTAAAATGATAAGCGAAGCCAATAATATTGAAATAAAAACATTGAAATTAAAAGAAAACAATATGTTGAAAATTTCTTTCATTTTTAAATAGTCAGTTGTATAAAAAATGAATATCAACTCATTAAACAATTCTGTATAGATTGCTGATTTATCCCACAAACTTTGGTATTTGAAGATAACAAACCCTATGATATTCTAATTTTCGAAAAAATGAATGGACAGAAAATTATGAATTATTTTGATATTTCGAAGTTCTATTTTAAACCACGAAAATAAAATAAATTAAATATTACAAACAAAAGTCTTTTTATCTATAAAAAACAAAAAGATCGATAAAAAAACATAAAACTCATCCACTTTTCTATTAGTGTAGATGAGTTTCAAAAATCAATTAATACAAATGATTGGGAAACTATTCACTTAGTCGCTTAGGACCAGCTTCGACCACTTCGCGGGGAATACCTTCGGTGAACATTTTAAAGTTTTCGATATATCGAGCTGCCAATGAATCGTATCGCTCCCAATATTCTTTTTTATTTCCCCAAGCATTTGATGGTTCCAACACATCTTCGGGAACATCGGGACAAGTTAAAGGCACTTCGAAGCCAAAAATCTTATCTTTACGGTAAGGAACATTGTCCAATTTGCCTTCCAATGCTGCGTTGAGCAAGTTACGAGTATGACGAATACTTATTCGCTTTCCTACACCAAATTTTCCGCCTACCCAGCCAGTGTTGACTAACCAAACACGAACGTTGTTGCGTTGGATTTTCTCTTTGAGTAAATTAGCATAAAAGAATGGATGATGGACCATAAACGGAGCACCAAAGCAAGCAGAAAATGTTATTTCGGGTTCAATGCCCAAACCAATTTCGGTTCCTGCAATTTTGGCAGTATATCCCGAAATAAAATGATACATAGCTTGATTGAGGTTCAAAAGAGCTATTGGAGGCATAACACCTGTTGCGTCGCAGGTTAGGAATATTATGTTTTTGGGCTGTGCATAGACCATTTTTTCGGGAACAGCATTTTCGATAAAATCCAGTGGATAGGAAGCACGAGTGTTTTCGGTAATAATTTCGTCGTCCAAATCCAATTTCCGTGAAGGCATATCATAAACAACATTTTCTAAAATAGCACCAAAACGATGAATTGCACTATATATTTGTGGTTCGTGTTCAGCCGATAAACGAATAACTTTTGCATAACAACCATTTTCGTAATTAAAAACAGCATCGTCGCTCCATCCGTGTTCGTCATCGCCAATCAACCTTCGTTTGGGATCAGCCGAAAGTGTAGTTTTTCCAGTTCCACTTAATCCAAAAAATAAGGCCACATCATTGTCGGCACCAACATTGGCACTACAATGCATCGACATAACCCCTTCGAGTGGCATCAAATAATTCATCAAAGTGAATATTGTTTTCTTAATTTCACCTGCATACGAAGAACCAGCAACTATTGCCAATTTCTGGGCAAAATTTATGACAATTGCAGTATCACTCAGAGTGCCATCAATTCGTGGATCTACATTGAACGATGGAACAGCAATTAAAGTAAATTCTGGAATAAAGTACTTGTATTCCTCACGGGATTTTGGAGATATGAACATATTTCTTGCAAAATATGATTGCCAAGCACTTTCGGTAATGATTCTTATTGGCAAACGATAGTTTGGATCGGCTCCAACATAGCAATCCTGAACAAACAGCTCCTCACCTTGCAAATAAGCTAACAAACGAGTAACAATACCGTCGAATTTGTCGGGTGCCATTGGTCGGTTGTATACTCCCCACCAGATATGATCCTGTGTAGTTGGCTCTTTGACAATGTATTTATCGTTAGCTGCTCGAGCTGTCCATTTACCAGTAAAAACATGCAAAGCACCTTTATCGACTATATGGGCTTCACCTCGAAAGACTGCTTCCTCGTATAATGCCTCGGTGGGAAGATTCCAAAATACCGTATCCAATTTCCGAAATCCGTGATTCGACAATCCGTAATCACTTTTGAATTCGGACGCGTGTTTTTTTGCTGGTGAATCAAATTCTAAATATTTCATAGCCAATCCCTTACTAATTTGCGCAAACCAATGTATAATTCATTTGGAGAATCAGGATCTAATGCCCATTTTATTCGTTCAATTCCTTCGGTAATGTCCTTTACTGAGCCACAAGTGGATATTCTTAGATAACCATCCATACCAAAATCAACTCCTGGTACGGTTGCTACACGAACTTTATCCAATAAGAAATTTGCTAATTTGCGTGAATCTTTTTCGTAATAGCTAAAGTCAACAAAAGCATAAAATGCTCCATCTGGTTTAGTTGCACGAATTCCATTAAATGCTGCTAATCTTTCCATCAAAACATTTCGATTATTCTGCAAAGTCACCCTAAGGGATTCGATTTGTGATTGCGGTCCATTCAAAGCACCTACTGCTGCTTTTTGCATAACTACTGATGGACCCGAAGTTTGGTGACCTTGCAATATTCGCATAACTTCGATCAACTTGCGATTGGCAATAGCCCAACCAATACGAAAACCAGTCATCGCATATGCTTTGGAAACGCCATTAATTACAATTATTTTTGAATTATCTGTAAGCTCTTTGGCATAATCGAAAACATTCACCCATTCTTTACCATCGAACACCAATCTGTGATATATATCATCCATAATTAAGTAAATCCCTCGCTTTTGTGTTAAATCCACTATATCACGAATAAAATCACGCGAATATACGGCTCCCGTTGGATTATTTGGACTATTAATTATTATCGCCCGTGTGTAGGATGTTATATATCGTTCTATGTCTTCAATTCTTGGATAGAAAGATCCATCCTCGGCTGGAACTGGAACTGGTACACCACCCAACATTTTGGTCATTTCGGTATAACTAACCCAATACGGTGATGGAAATATTACTTCCTCTTGGGGATTGAGAATAGCCATCAATGCAACCATTAATGCTTGTTTTGCACCACTGGAAGCAATTACATTTTCGGGAGCAACTTTAATTTTATAAAAATCCTCGGTATAGCGAATTATTGCTTGTTTTAATTCGGGTATTCCATCAGCGGGTGTATAGCGAACTTCTCCCGAATTAATCACAGCGTTAGCTGCCAGAATTGCACTGATTGGAGCCTTGCTTTTTGGCTCTCCACCCCCAAGGTGAATAACGGGTTCACCTTTTGCCCTTAATATTGCTGCTTTCTCATTGATTAATAGAGTAGCAGATTCCTTGATTTCCCTTGCAATTAAACTTATACTCATTGTTAAACTTTTGTTAATTTTTAATAGCAAAATTGCAAAAAAAATACCTAATAATCAACTATAATGTATACTTTTTGCATTTCAAAAATTAATTAAAATTAATTATTTTGTCAATATTTTAAACTTGAATGTAAATCAAAAGATAATTAAAATTGAGATTATAAAAATATTTGGACAAATTAACATTTGATCTCTTCTGAAATATAATAACATTATTATTAATATTTATTGAATTCAAAAATGAACGAATTTTCTCATTATCAAATAATTCAAATGTAGGAGAAGATTCAACAATTATTCTTGAATTTTTATATTTTATCTCTTTTTTTATAAAATTGAAAATATCATTTAATTCGGCATTCGATATTTGACTTGGTATTGGTGCTATTATCACTTTGTATTTAATATTGTCTATTTCGTAATATTTTGGTGTTTCTTTTAATGATTTTATAATTTCAACTTGACTGACTATTTGTTTGCTTTGACCATTTTGCACATAAGAAACCATAATTTCTAATTTTTCGGGTATATTGTTTGGTTTGATTATTTCATCAATAGGTAATAGATTTATTTCCTTTTTTTCTTGTATTTTTTTTGAAAAAGCAACTTGATTGTTAATCACAACATCAAGTTGATATAAATTGTTCTCGGGTAACTTATTGGCTGCAAAAAGTATTTCCAAATGAGATGGATTGGATATCAAAGAATCATCATATAAAAAGTAATATTGATTTTCCTTTTTAAACCTTGTAATAAAATTTGCTTCGTCCAATTCGCTGCTATTAATAGCTTGAATATATGTTGATTGCTGTATTATTTTCAATATCGGAGTATTAAGAGATACATTTACGGAAGGCTCGCCATCTACCACATCATAATTTGTTTGTAAATAACCCCAAATATCCAAGCCACCTTGACCACCAGGACGATTAGAAACAAATAAGTAGAATTTATCATTTATTTTAATAAAGTCCGATTCATCATATTCGGTATTGATTGCCTCGACAGGTAGGGGTTTTTGCCAACTGCCATTTTCCAAAACAGAGTAGAACACATCAAAACCACCTTTGCCATCCAATCCGTTTGATGCAAAGTAAAGTGTGTCGTCACTTGCAAAAAATGGAGTAATTTCGGAAAAATTCGTATTTAGCGTGTTTAAAGGTATCGAACCAGTCCAATGATTTTGTTCATCTTTGAAAGCAATCATTAAATCCGAATCCTCCGGATTATCAACTTTTGCCGTGCAATAAACCAAGATATTTCCACTGGGTGAAATACTTGGATGAAAATTAAATCTATCGATGCCTAATTCCTGGATTTGCCGAACCAATTGCCAATTATTTTTGTCGTAGGTCGCTTGGTATATTCCAAAAATTGAGCCTTTCTCAGATGAAATTTTTCCCGTAAAATAGGCTTCCATATCTTTAAAACATATATAAGTTGGATTTAGGTCATAATGGGTGATATTGTCTGTTGCTTCTGTTATTTTATTGGAAAAAATGCTATCCAAAATATCAGTTGAAGAAATATTATCAAAATTATAATTCAGATATTGTTTGAATAATTTGGAATGAGACGCGTAGCTGCGATTGAAATACAAAAAATTTTCATTTAAATTTAGAATTGGAGCAAAATCATCGTAATTACTGTTCAATGGACGCACATTAAAAATTTGATTTTCAGAATATACAAGATTTGCCGAAAAAAAAACAATCGTTGCGATGATATATTTAGTTATGTCTAAATGTGTCATAAATCAAAGCTTAATAAAATTCTGGAAATCTTCTTCTGTTCCAAACAAAACTAAAATATCATTTTCTTGAAAAATATATGTAGGCAAGGGCACACCAATACTCTCGGCTTCGGAAATATCCTCTTGGATTTCACCATTGATAACCTTCGGCTTTTTGATTGTTACTACGTTCAAGTTGTAATCTGCACGAATTTTTGAGTCGATAACCGAGACACCAACAAATCTCTTGGGAATTTTTACAATAAAAATTGAATGCTTTTTGCTCAATGGAAATGTATCTATCAATCCAGGGGTGATTAACTGGCGCGCTAAATGGTCGGCTGCTTCGGCTTCGGGAAGCAAGATATTTTTGATTCCCATCAAGGTTAACAAACGGTGGTGCAAGGGCGAAATTATACGGTTGTAAATGTTCTTAACACCAATTTCTTGCAAAATTGCAGTTGTAGTAATCGAGCTTTCGAATCCTTCGCCAATTGCAACAATAACGGCATCAAAGTCTTTTATACCTTGTGCCATTAATGCATTTTTGTCGGTTGCATCCAGTTGAATTGCAACTGTAACTTTGTCTGCAATCTCTTCGACTTTTCCCATATCAATATCAATAGCAACTGTTTCGGCTCCCATTTCGGTTAACCTAATTGCTAAATTCGAGCCAAAATAACCTAAGCCTATGACGCAGAACTTTTTTGTTGCCATTATATTTCCATTTTTTTCAAAATTATCAAAAAAGATTATTATAATAGCCGTGCCATTAGATTATTGTTAATATATTGGTTTACATCAAATTTTCGCATTGCTCCCGACAAATTCATATATCGGATTTTGCCAAAAACAGGTCTATCAACCCAAGGACGGTCGTGAACTCCTCCAATAGACCAAGCAATTCCGGTGTAGCCATTTGTATCGCGTCCATCAATGGAATATTTATCATTTAGATATATTGCAATTCTCTGAGCTTCGGTTGGGTTAGGGCTCCACTCCAAAATCTTTTTAGCCCAATACATTCGCATATATCCGTGCATTTTGCCTGTTCGAACCATTTCGTTTTGGGCTGCATTCCACAAATCCTCGTGTGTTTGTGCTTTTTCGAATTGCTCGGTTGTGTAGATAAATTCTCGTTCATCTTTCAAATGTTCTTTTAATGAATTCAGAGCCCATTCCGGAAATCCATTGTTATTATCGTAATCCAAACAATAGTAGCAATAATTATCGGATAATTCTCTTCGCACAATTAGCTCTTCGAGAAAGGATTTAGTGTTGTCGTCCTCAACATTTAATTTTTTGATTTCCAGTGCTATCCTTTGTGCCGAAATTTGTCCAAAATGTAGATAGGCAGATAAATTCGATTGATAATCATAATTTGGATTGTTTCGCAATTCACTGTATTTATGCAATTTGGTTTGAATAAAATTTTCTAAAACAGCTTTTGCATTGTCGCTTCCAGGCACTAAGTGTTTGATTTCTCTTATACTATGGTCTATATCTAAATTATGCAAAATATTTTCGGGTTCAATTGGCTCGGTATCAATATCAATGCTGTATCTTTGTCGCTCGATTTTGGGAAATTCTTCCAAAAAATAGGGCAAAAGTTTGTGAATTTTTGGTCGGAATGTATATGCAGCAAATTCTAATTTGTCCGAAGCAACAAAAGTAGGAACGATATTATGGGCATCAACTTCATAGAATGGTATTGAAATTTGATTTGCTATTTGTTGTTTCCAATTTCTTTTTATTTTTAATGGATCGAAATCAGTAATTAATGCTCCAGCTCTTGTTTGTTTCACAATTTTTAATATATTTTCTGTGGGTTCATCAATTAAAATTTTAAAAGGTATGTTGTAATCTCTTAATTTTTCTTGAACTTGGCTCAATCCATTCAACATAAAGTGAAAATGGCGACGGGTTGCATCCAAAAATTTTTTGACTAAATTGAAAACGACTATGCAAGGTTGATTATATTCTTTGGCTAATTCTAAGGAAAAAACCAATGCCCAATTGTCCTCCACTCTTTGATCGCGACTCATCCAGTAAATGATTGGTCCCGAAACAAATGGATTTTTTTTAATTATCCTTATTCTATTTTGATTCATTTTTTTAATTTATTTTTTTTAACATTACAAAATAATGAAAATCTTCGAAAATACCCGATTTGTGGCAATTATTCTTTTTGTTCTAACAATCTTATTTTATGGATTGACAATAAACCGATACGTTACTTTTACCGATAACGGCGAATTGGCGGCTTCATCGATATTATTGGGAATAAGTCACCCAACTGGTTATCCTTTGTTCACTGTGCTCGGATATTTTTGGTCAGCAATTCCTTTACCGTTAACGAAAATTACTCAAATGAACCTCCTTTCTGCTGTTTATGTTTCAATATCGGCTCTTTTCTTGTTTTTCACAATCAAACTTTCACTCGAAAAATTCTTTTATGTTACTAAAACACAAAACATTGTAAAATCCAAGAAATCAAAAACTACATACGAAATTTATCATTTAAATTTGCCTACCACAAATATCAATTTAATTGCTTTCGTATGTTCAATCACATATTCAACCGCTATTACAATTTGGCAACAAGCTAATTCTTACGAAGTATACTCGCTTCAACTATTATTATTCAACATATTTCTTTATTTTACGATTAAACTCTACTTTGTTTTCTCTGGGCAATCCACAAAAACTTGGTATTTGATTGCATTCTTATGGGGTTTGATGTTAACGAACCATTTAATTGCAATTTGGTTGGCACCGGCGCTTTTTTGGCTTTATTTTCTGAATTCGGAAGGGAGATTTAAAATCGAAAAAGTGAAGTTCTCATCCTTGTTGATTTTATCAATATTTGTAGCAATACCATTAACTCTATATTTGTATTTGCCAATACGCTCTGCAATGTTGCCCGAAATCAATTGGGGATGGGTCCATCGCAGTTTCGACAAATTTTTGTATCATCTTTCGGGAAAGCAATATCAGGTTTGGATGTTTTCGGATAATAGTGTTGCAGCCAAAAATTTAGGCAAATTCTTTGAACTACTTCCCTATCAATTTTGTTTCATTGGTCTTATTCCATTTATGGTTGGTGTTTGGTATAGTTTCAAAAACAAAGCACTTGCAGTTTATTTGATCTTGGTTTTATTATTTACTTTGTTATATTCAATGAACTACGACATATTTGATATCGAAAACTACTTCGTAACTGCCTATGCAACTCTTTTTATCTTTTTAGCATTAGGATTGGGAATGATTTTTAAAAGATATGCGAAAGTTGTACCAGTTTTGTTGATAATACCTCTTTTTAATTTGGGTATAAACTATCGTGAAGGAAATCACTCTGATGATATTGTTGTTAATGAATATTGTCGTAATTTGTTGAATAATATCGAGAAAAACGCCATAGTTATTTCGTCTCAATGGGATTATTTTGTTGGTCCATTTATTTACTTGCAAAAAGTTGAAAAACAAAGAATTGATATTGTCATATTCGAAAAAGAATTATTGCGAAGAACTTGGTATCCACTGCAATTTAAATTGGTTTATCCAGAAATTTACGAAAGGAGTTCAGCCGAATTCAAATCTTACGAAAAAATTTTGGAATTGTTCGAGTCCAATCAACCATATGATCCAACGGAAATCCAAGCAAAATATCTCGATTTGCATAAATCCATCATCGAAAATAATTGGAACGAAAAACCCATTTATGTTACACTCGAAAGCTACCTATCCGAACCCGACTTTTTTAATCAATACGATATTGTTCCTTATGGTTTTGCAATGAAAATACTTCCCAAAGGTTCACCAATTCAGGATTTGAAAAAGGTTAAATTGGACTTAAACAAAATAATTCCAATTCGCAACAAATATGGTGGCATTTTGCATAAAGGAATAATAGAAATTATAAAATCTCAAATACAAAATATGATAATTTATGCCAATCGGACTGGACAAACCGAAGCAGCTAAATCACTTATGATTTTGCTTGAAAAAATTGAAAGGTAGGGAATTAATTATATTTTATATAATTAAAAATTTTGTCGAATGCTTCGTTCAAAGTTTCAACAAAAATTGGTTTGATCTTTGGATTTAAATCTTTGGATTTTAAAACTTTTGGTAAGATCGCTAATTGAAAACCTAATTTTTCGGCTTCTTTTATCCTTGCATCCAAGTGGGATACGGAGCGAATTTCGCCAGTAAGACCAACTTCGCCTACTACAATTGCTTTTTGGGGAATTATTGTCTCAAAATATGAGCTAATAATAGCAAGTGCAACTGCCAAATCCAAAGCAGTATCATCAATACGAAAACCACCTGCAATGTTGACGAATACATCACGATTGCCAAAATTTAAACCGAGTTTTTTTTCCAAAACTGCTATTATCAATTGCAATCGTTTCATATCAAATCCATTGGTATTTCGCTGTGGATATGAGTAGCCTGAAGTACTCACTAATGCTTGTACTTCAACCAGCAATGGCCTGGTTCCTTCGATTGCACAGGATATTGCAACACCTGGTGTGTTAACAAGATTATTCAAAAAAACATCTGATGGATTTTTAATTTCGATTAGGCCACGCTCGCTCATCTCGAAAATTCCAATTTCGTTTGTGGAACCATAGCGATTTTTCAACGATCGGAGTATGCGATAAGAATAGTGTTTATCACCTTCGAATTGCAAAACAACATCCACGATATGTTCCAATAACTTTGGACCCGCTAAATTCCCTTCTTTTGTGATATGTCCAACCAATACTATTGAAGTTGAACTTTGCTTGGCAAATTCAACCAACCTTGAAGCGCATTCCCTTATTTGCAAAATCGAACCAGCAATACTATCAACTTGTTCAGAATAAACAGATTGAATAGAATCAATTACAACAAATTTGTATTTTTTTTCCTTCAAATTGCTTAATATTTCTTCTAAATTTGTTTCGGTAAATATAGATAAATCCTTTTTATTCCCATAAATTCTTTTAAATCTTAAAGATAATTGTTCTTTGGACTCTTCACCCGAAACAAACAAGCATTCATTAATCGGAAATTGGGCACAAACTTGTAAGAGTAATGTAGATTTACCAATCCCTGGATCACCTCCTAACAAAATAACGGAACCCGGCACAAGCCCACCTCCCAAAACCCGATCAAATTCTTGTATTTTCGATATATACCTACTTATCGAGGTAGTGTTAACCTCGGAAATTAAAGTAGGTTTTTCATTATGGGAATCGTGCTTAATTTTTTTGGTGTCGTTTGTAACTTCTTCTGAAAAAGAGTTCCAAGCCTCGCAGGAGGGACATTTACCTAACCATTTAGCAGAGCGATAGCCACAATTCTGACAAACATAGTATATTTTATTCTTCATTTAATTGATTAGTCAAGAGCCGCCAAATCAATGTCGTTAATCGATATCTGATTATTCTTCAATGAATTGATTATCCCAATCAATTTGCCAATCTTTTCAGTTTGAATACTTATTTTGGACAAGACGTGTGCTTTGGCAATAAGTAATTTCTCTTCCACAGGCTTACTAAGGAAATCGTCAGCACCAGTTTCGATCGCTTTTATTTGGGTTGGGACGTCGTTCAATGCAGTTACAATAACAACTGGAATATGTTTTGTTGCATCAGATTGTCGAATGTTTCTAACTGTTTCATACCCATCCATTCGCGGCATCATAACATCAAGAACAATTGCATCTGGAATTCGCTGGGAAACTTTTTCCAAGCATTCAACACCATCATATGCTTCTGCAGCCTCGAAGCCACTTGCTTCTAAATATTTTCTCATTAGTTTGGTAGTGATTTTGTTGTCATCAACAACAAGGATATAGGGTTTTCTCATTTTTGCACTACTTTTTTTGTATATTTTACAAAAATATGAAAAATTTGTGAATTTATAAATCATTTTAAAATTTTTTAATAATTTTGCATTAAAAGAATAAACCAAAGCAAAATATTTTTGCTGGAAACAGGTGAAAATCCTGTGCTGTTCCGCAGCTGTGAGGTGGAGGAACAAATCTCGCCGCGAGGCAACCACTGATTTGTTTTCAAATTGGGAAGGTGATTTGTTCCGACGAAACCAAGCCAGAAGACGGGTTTATTCTAACTCATTTGATATTTGCGAGAACAAATACAATGAGAAGATTGAATATCTCCGCTTATGCCAACCATTGGCTACTATTCCATCCTCTCAATGTATTAACTTTTTTCTAATTAAAGGAGGTATTTATGCGTTTTTTTGCCAAAACTATTTTATTTACTTTAATTATATTTACATCTTTAAATTTATCTTATTCTTACGAATTTCGATATGTCAAGGATGTACAAGTTGGTAACGAGCCCGTTGGTGTTTATTACGATAATCAAAAGGAGCAATTTCATATCATTTGCAAAGGAACTGATAGAAATTTCAATGGAAAATTCGAACCAGATTCTGGTGATGTAGTCCCAAGCTGGTGGGTTTTAAAAATCGATAAACTTGGCGAAATTGTAGAAGTCAAAAAAGTAAAAGAGTTTCCTTTTGGGTCTATTCCCTTTCCTTTCCGACCTACCTTTGTTCCAAACGAAAGGAAAATATGGATTAATCATTATGATGGAATTTCTGCATATAACCTCGACAATTACGAAAGTGTTGGCAATAAAATCGAGATTTTTGGTGTTACATCACTGGATTACAAATCAGGTCATTTGTTAATCGCCCAGAGTTCTTTTGCAGGAAAAATTGATACCGCATTTGTTTATAGTATAAACCAAAAGAAGATTATGAATAAATATCCAACCGGAATAAATTTGGTTCAAGCTCGAATGTATCAACCACAAAATCCAGATTTTAAAGGTGTAGCAGCAATTTCTGTTGGAAATTTTGGTTCTGACAGCTCCATTTTCCATAAATCGGAGTTTCTGCATTTCCAAGAACCTATTTTCGAAAACACCATAATTGGTAATACAGCAAACTATTTGGAAATTGCAGATGATAGATTTGTTGCCATTCCCGTAATGATGTCCAATAAATTAGTTTTCACCGATCTGCAAAATCAATCCTTTTTCACAGAAATCGAATTAGGTGAACCAAGTTGGGACGGCCCTAGTTTTACAAAGTTTTTGAATATATCAAAAACACCAAATAAACAGAAATTTCTAGTTCTTACTACAACTTATGCTGGAAAACTACAAATACACGACTTTACTTACGAAAACGATCAAGGTTACTCGTATTTAATTTCTTTTGTAACTGATTTAGATTTAAATTCAAAGGGTGAAGCATTAGCATTTTCGGATACTGACAACGAAGGCAATGCCAAAATTGTAGTAGCCAATTCAGTAAAAAGTGATTACTCGCCAAACAATACAGTTTCGGTTATTTTAATTAAAGACTTATTGTCAACAATCTCGACCAATCAAATCGACAACAATCTTTTTAGAATAAACAATAATACTCTTGAATATTTAGGCGAACAATCACAAAACTATGAAATTTCAATTTACAATCTATATGGAAACAAAATATTAAGCTCACATTCACAAACTATAACAAATCTCAAAAATCTTCCAAATGGTGTTTATTTCGCAATAGTCGTTCAAGGTAACAAAATTCATAATTTTAAGTTTACTTATATAAAATAATTTTTGAAAAAGTTATTTTTAATACTTATGATTTCCTTAAGTATCTTGGGTAATATATTTGCCCAAGATACTTCCTTTTTTAAATCAAAAGAACTAATTATTATCGATTCTAACTCACAAGATTTGAAAAAATATGGTGGAATGAATTATAAAAAAATTATTTTATCTAATTCTGATAAATTATTGAATATAAATCACTTATTAACGTTACCTTCAATCAATTTAAACCAATATGGTGGCATTGGCTCACTTTCATCAATAAGCATTCGTGGGACAAGTTCGAACCAAACAATAATTTCTGTGAATAAAATTCCATTAAATAATTCAGCTAACCCATTTTATGATATAAATTTACTGCCATTGGAATTATTTGATGAAATAAATGTTATATCTATAGGAAATTCCACCAAATTTGGCTCGGGCTCAATTGGTGGTGTTGTGGATTTTACCATTAATAATTCCCCCAAAAAATACTTAAACTCTTTTATTTCAATAGGTTCATTTGGGTATTTTAAAACATCTTTAACACAAAAAAGTCTTATACCATTTCTCGAAAACCTATCAAGTTACATTAGTTATGAAAATTACACAGGAAATTACCCTATCAAATACAACGAATTCGGTAAGTTAATCGATACTTTCAGACAAAATTCAGCGTATAATTCATTCAAGATAAGTAACTTATACACAAATGCTTTCAATAATAATTTATCAATAAACTCCATTACTTTGTTTTCGTCAAATTACCAAGAACAACCCGGTGCTGTCATTATAGGCAGATTGGAAGATGCTACTTCAAATTTAAAGCAATTGAGTTTAACTTTATTGAATTCAATAAAATACACAAACGATTTAACAACTATAATTTTCTCAAACTCATTTAACATTCGAGATTTAAAATATAAATCCACAGAATTTACTTTTGCTTCAAAAAATAACTTTACTGCATTTGATTTATCAAATTCTATTAATTACGATCAGAAATTTCAACAATTTGGAAACATTAGTTTTAATTTTGGAATGGAATATAATCAGCTAGCCGGAGGTATGCTTCAAAAAGAAGTTGGTTCATTTATCAATAGAACTTTGTTATTCATCTCGGCAAGTAATTCAAATAATATTAATAATTTACCTTTGTCTTATAACATTTCTTTTAGAGTGGATAAAATGCTAAATTACAACTCAATTCCTATTTCGGGATTGCTTGCAATTAATTATTTTCCTTCGACAACAACAAAAATAAACTTTTCTTTGTCCAAAAATTTTCGTTTTCCAAGTTTCAACGAAATGTATTATTTTAACTATGGGAATATAGATTTACTGCCCGAAAAATCCTTATCATCTGAACTTTCGCTCGACTATATTTCTCAATCAATCAACATCCAAGTGTGTGGATTTATTAGCGACATAGCCGACAAAATTGTATCCGTACCAAAATCAACATTGATTTGGACAGCTCAAAATTACTCAAGAGTTTTAAATTACGGCTGTGAATTATCGACACTTATTTATTTGTTTAAAAATCATTTAAGTATAGGTTACTATTACTTATTACAAACATCATATGATAACAATCCAGATTCTAAATATTACAAATCATTGATACCTTATATACCTAATGAAAAAATCACAACATTAACAAATTTAAATTTTGACAAGTTAAACCTTAAAATCGAAATGCAACGAATTTCATACAGATATTTTCTTCCAGAAAATATTCATCAAAATTATTTACCTTCGTATTTTATCATAAATTCATCTATAAAATATGAGATAAGTATATCTAAAACAATGAACTTAAGTTGTTCCTTTGATATTAATAATCTAACTAACCTTTCATACGAAATAATCAAAAATTACCCAATGCCAGGAAGAGCTTTCCATTTAACCATTGGAGTGAGATATGAATAAGCATAAGTCATTTTTATTCAATATATTAATTTTTATCATTTTACAAAATTTGATTTTGTCTGCTCAATCAAATAAGTTCATCGATACGGTTTACTATTTTAAGCCAGGAATTGGCCAAAACATTGGACAATCAAGTGATTATTATCCGTTGAATATTTTTGGACCGCCATCACCCAAAGCAACCCCAATGATACCAGAATCATCACCAAGCGAAATACTATCGATTGGTTTGGGAGGCGAAATAATCGTTGGATTCAAAAACTCCTACTTGATTGATGGAGATGGTGTCGATTTTATTATATTCGAAAATGCATTCATAAATCCACTAAAAAATAAGGTATTTGCCGAACCAGCTTCGGTCTCGGTTAGTGAAGATGGTATTAATTTTATTGAATTTCCGTTTGATACTTTAACATTATTAGGTTGTGCAGGCATCACCCCAACAAATGGAGGAGCAAACCCATTCGACATCAACAAATCCGGAGGTGATGGATTTGACTTATCAAAATTGGGAATTAAAAAAGCTAAATATATTAAAATCAAAGATATATCCCAAATAATTAAAGAAAACCCTGAGCACCCATTTTACGACCCAACAATTTCGGGTTTCGATTTGGACGCAGTTGCTGGCATTTATGTTGTCCAAGAACAAACAAGTGTTGGTTCTGATATTGATTTTCATAAAATTTACTCAAGCATAAAAGTTTACAATTACTTAGGACAGCTAATCTGTGAATTTTCGAACATTGCATTATTCGATTTACAAAATAAACTAATTCAAGGCAATTATTTTGTTGTATTATTCAATTTTTCCGAGACCAAAGCTATCAAATTATGCATAAATTGATTATAATACTTTGCTTTCCAATTATTATAATAAGTTGTGTTCAGGATCCAATACAAATTGGCGGTCAAGAAATTTCGTTCGAAAAACCTTATGCATTAATAATAAACGAAGGTTTGTTTGGATATAATAATTCGTCTCTAACATATTTTTCGATTGCTACGGGAAAAGTGGTTAATGATATTTTTCTTCAAAACAATGGATATAATTTGGGAGATGTGGCTAATGATGCAACAGTAATTGACAGCAATTTGTATATTGTTGTTTCAACTTCTCGAATTTTGTATGAAATATCACTCAACAATTTGAAGGTTAAAAGGATATTGAAATTTAATCAAAATGCATATCCACGGCAAATAGCTTATAAATCGAATTATCTTTATGTTTCTGATGCTTATCAAAATTATATTTATAAAATAAACATAAACCTATTTCAAATAACTGATTCAGTAATAGTAGGAGCACAACCCGAAGGTTTAGGTATAATCGAGAACGACCTTTATGTAGTTAATTCTGGTTGGGGTGATATTAACGCAAATCACCCCGAAGCAAGCACATTATACAAAATTGACATTTCAACATTCAAAACAAAAGCCAAAACCAAAACTTTTCTCAATCCAGTCGAAATCGTTGTTGATACTTTAAACAAGCAACTAATTGTAACTTGTTATAATCTACCATCTTTCAAAGATTCAACGGGAACAATTGCTTTTTATGACATAAATTTAAATCTAAAAAAATACATTCAAGGAAACTTTTCCAAAACCAAGATATTAAAAGATCAAAACCTATTATCACTTTTGGATAACAATCCGGCACAAGGAAAAAATTCTAAACCAAGTTTGGTTTTAATTGATTTCCAGAAAAACAAAATAATAACAATATTGAAAAACAACTACAATAAGGAATTTTGGTATAACTTTTATTATGACCAAGAAACTCAACAAATATGGATATGTAATGCATTCGACTTTCAATCCAGAGGAAAAGTGCAAATTTACAATACAAATATCAACTTTTCAAAAATTGAGTTGATTAAATTTTTTGATGTAGGGTTAAATCCAAATCAAATAATATTAGTCAAATAAACTTAATTTTAACTAAAATTATTTAATTTTGTAGTCTATATTTTAATATGGTTTAAATATGAGCATACTTGTTAATAAGAATACTAAGGTCATAGTCCAAGGAATAACCGGATCGGAAGGAACATTCCACACTTCCCAAATGATTGAATATGGAACAAACATTGTTGGTGGTGTAACTCCAGGTAAAGGCGGTCAGAACTACGAGGGTAAAGGTGAAAATATATTCCAAAAACCAGTACCAATTTTTAACACAGTACGCGATGCTGTTCGGGAAACTGGTGCCAATGCAACAGTAATTTTTGTTCCTCCAGCATATGCCGCTGATGCTATTTTGGAAGCTATTGATGCAGAAATAGAACTTATTGTAACTATAACCGAAGGTATTCCAACTCGGGATATGATTAAAGTCTACGATGTCTTGAAAAAATCAAAATCGCGGATGATTGGTCCAAATTGCCCTGGAGTGATTACTCCCGGAGTTGCCAAATTGGGTATTATGCCTGGCTTTATTCACAAAAAAGGTAGTGTTGGCGTTGTTTCCCGAAGTGGCACATTGACTTACGAAGCTGTAAAACAATTAACAGATTTAAAATTAGGACAATCAACAGCAGTTGGAATTGGTGGCGATCCAATAATTGGTAGTCAATTTGTTGATATCATAAAGTTATTTAACGAAGACCCAAAAACCGAAGCTATATTGATGATTGGCGAAATTGGTGGTAATGCCGAAGAAATTGCAGCCGAATATGTTAAAGAAAATGTCAAAAAGCCCGTCATTGGATTTATTGCTGGCAAAACTGCACCTCCAGGCCGAAGAATGGGTCACGCTGGTGCTATTATCTCGGGAGGAAAAGGCACAGCTGCTGATAAAATTGCAGCTCTACAGGCAGCGGGAATATATGTAGTGGAAACGCCCGCCGAAATTGGTATAACTGTTTTACGTGCATTAAAAGATTATAAATTAAGTTCTATAAATGAGGATACTAAATCCAAAACAAAAACTAAAGCAAAAACTACTAAAACTACAAAGAGGTCAGCAAAATGAGTTATTTAACTTATGGAATGATCAAGCCCGATGCAGTCCAAAAAAATTACACGGGCAAAATTATCGACAAAATATTAGAAGCTGGATTTAAAATCCGTGGTATGAAATTGTTGCAACTCACAAAATCTCAAGCCGAAAAGTTCTATATCATTCACAAAGAACGCCCCTTTTATAACGAATTGGTCGATTACATCACTAGTGGTCCTGTTGTTGCATTAGCTCTGGAAAAAGAAAATGCAGTTGCCGATTTTCGTGCTTTACTTGGAGCAACCGATCCCAACGAAGCAGCCGAAGGAACTATTCGCCGCCTCTTTGGTGAATCCAAAGCAATCAACGCAATCCACGGGTCTGATTCCAACGAAAATGCTCTCATCGAAATTAATTTTATGTTTAGCAACTTAGAACTCATTTAAACAAAATGCAATATGAATTCAAAACAATTTCCAGTAAGGAGATTTATAGTAATCCTTACTGGAATTATTGTTTAGATCGATATTCGATCAACGATCAAGAATTTGATTATCATTATGTGAATTCAAGAGGTTCCGTTATTATTATTCCCAAGCTCAACGAAACAACTTTTGTTATGGTGGAGCAATACCGATATTTAAACAAAAAAAGCAGCATAGAATTTCCGGGTGGAGGCGTCAAGCCAAATTCTAATTACGAAACCACAGCAAAGACTGAATTGGAAGAAGAAACAGGTTATACAAGCTCGGCCTTTTCTTTTATTGGTGAATTTAACCCTTGTAATGGTATTACCAATGAGATTTGCCAAGTTTATTTGGCAACAGATTTAAAAAAAATTGAAGCTCGAAACGAAGAAACCGAAAAAATTCAATTACTTTATCTAACTCTGAAAGAAATAAATCAACTAATTAAATCAAATAAAATTTGGGATAGTATGTCTATATCTTCATTATATTTTTATGTTTCAAAATTCACCGATATCCTATGAAAAAGTCGATAATGATTGTCCTGTTTCTTATGATTTTTCCTTCAACAATTATTTTTTCACAAAAAGAAACTACAACAAAAGGTCAAAAAGATCAAATAGAGACACCAAAGTTTTTGATTAAACCAAAATACCCCGAAAACCTGGCTTTCGTTTATAAAAGAACAACAGACACTAAATTGACCCAAGTTTTGAGTGATTCAACAAAACGCACTTTTCAAAGAATATTAGATATTTATTTCACTTTTTACTCACCCGGTAAACCCGTTGATGGATTCACCGAATTCAAGGTATCAATCGATTCATTAGTATATCGTTATATTGCTGGAAAGGACACCGTTTACTACAATTCCCAAGATGACGAAGCAGTGCCTCCATTCAAGTTGCAGGATTTTGATGCAAATGGATTGCTTTTGGGAAAAGAATTCACCTTTAATTACTCTGCATATTGGGACGTCGGCAAAATAGGTGGTCAACGACTTGAACAAGTAAGAAAATTCATCAACGATCCAATTGATGGAATCGATGATACTCTACGAAAATACTTTTGGAATTATCGATTATCGGACCAATATCTTTCATCATTTGTTGATATTTTAAAAAAATATATGCCTAATAAACCTTTGGACACAAACCAAATCCGAAATATTCCATTTTTTATTGATATCGAAGAAACTATGTATTTTGATACTGCCAAAGTTCAATTTTTAGGTTTAAAAGATAACCAATATGTTCTGAAAGGGACGTTAAACAATCTAAAAAATGTTCGAACTCGAACACGAATCCCAGGATTCGATAAACTTGTTGATATTGTCCACGTTGAAGGAAAAGGTGAATACACTGTTTTGATAACCCCACAAGGACGAGTAGATGGCAGCTACGGTCTTTTTAATATCGAAATGCTATTAAATGACCGAAAAGAATTAATATATCAAAAAATTGAAGAAAAATTAAGTTACCAATTACTTACAAATTATAAAATCTAAGAATGAAAAGAATACTCATAATATTCATATTCATAATGCCTTTTTTGGCCTACTCCCAAGGAGTCAACAATTTTACTGTTGAGTTGGCAAGACAATTTAGTCGGGACATTTTCGAACTAAATGGCGTCAATTTTCTTCAACCCGTGGTCAGAGTGGTCAACTCTACATCAAATACTGGATTTTACTATGACGCACGAATACCTTATCAAGTTAAAAAGCCATATTTCAAATTCACAATTCAAGGGATGTTTGGAATTACACCCGAAAACGAAAAATCATATACACCCCAAATGCCAAATCAACAATTCAACCCAGATGATTTACAAAAGTTTTTGAAAATTGACTACAATGGTATTAAGATAGACACTGCAGGATTGGTCCACTACTTGTTTTTGAATATGATGTATGATGGAATAAATCGTAAACCAGACGAACCCGGAAGCATAGTAGTACCCCAAAAAGCACCAACCGCTTTGGGAAATAAGCAAACAGCATTTGAGCTACGAAAATCGGCGATGGACACATTGCTTAAATCACATCCTGCTTATGAATTCCTAAAGAATCTTGGTTTAACAGACACATTAAATAGCGCAATTCAACAATTTCCAGACATCTTCAATTTGCCACCCGGTGGAAACATCAACCACATTATTGCGGGCGTTCCTCAATTAGTCGTTGGCTCGCTATACGGAACAGAATTGCTTTTACGATATATCCCAAAAGTCAATTTAGGAAGCAACATTGGAGATTTTGGTTTTTGGGGAGTGGGAATTAATCATAATTTTACGAACTATTTGTTTAAGAATTATCTTGATAAGCCACCTTTTGAAGGTAGTTTGCAATTAGTTTATCAATCAACGGAATTAGAAAATACTGTTGGTGTGACTAATGCTAAATTAAAAGCCCAAGCAGATATGGTAAACTTCAATTTGCATCTTTCACGCAATTTGACCAAATCTATTAGTATTTATGCAGGCGGCTCATACGAAAAAATAAATATTCAGAGCACTTATAAATACTATTTACCAGTCGAAATTCAATGGCAATTAAAGCTTTTGGAATGGCCTAATTATTCACCAACTCCTGGCTATCCTGGAGATCAAAATCCACAAATTGCTATCGTAAAACTTGATGATTCCCAAGTCAAATTTACTGTTGGTTTGTCGGCAGAGTTTTATAATTTTATCTTAGCAACAGATTTTAATTTTTCGAAAGTTAATATCTGGGGCTTAACTCTTGGCTACAAATTCTAAAAATAAATATTATGGAAACGATAATTCTTGACGGCAAATTAGTTGCTCAAACAATCAAAAATGAAATTAAAGAAAAAACATTTGAGTTACAAAGTAAAAAAAACGTCACCCCAGGTTTAGCTTTACTGTTGGTTGGCGATAATCCTGCTTCGAAAGTTTATGTTAATAGCAAAGCAAAAACTTGTGAAGAATTGGGACTTATGTCGATCATTTACGAATTACCCACAAATACTTCCGAAGAATCTGTTCTTAAAATTATCAAGGAATGGAACAGCAACGACACAATTCACGGAATTTTAGTACAATTACCTTTGCCCAAGCATATCTCGGAAAATAAGGTTATCGAAGCAATTTCTCCCGAAAAAGATGTTGACGGCTTTCATCCGATTAATGTTGGTAAATTGGTATTAGGTTTGGATGGATTTGTGCCCTGCACACCAGCGGGAATAATCGAAATAATGAAGTTTTACAATATCAAACCTGACAAAAAGAACGTCGTGGTCATCGGTCGAAGCAATATAGTTGGCAAACCAATGCTAAATTTGCTTTATCAAAAAAGGGAATGGTCGAATGCAACTGTAACAATATGCCACACAGGAACACAAAATTTACATTACTACACCCAAAATGCAGACATAATCATAGCTGCAATGGGTTTTCCTTACTTTTTGAAAGCAGAACATATTAAAGAAGGTGCTGTTATTATCGACGTAGGAATTAACAGAATAGAAGATAAAACAAAAAAATCAGGTTATAGGTTGGTTGGGGATGTGGATTTCGAAAATTGCTTTCCGAAGTGTTCTGCAATAACTCCAGTTCCGGGAGGAGTTGGACCATTGACAATAGCAATGTTGATGAGTAATACATTGAAAGCAGCCAGCAAGCAAGTGAACTAATGAAGTCTGAACTATTCAAAATATTGTTCGAAGACAATCATTTGATTGTAATTGACAAACATAGTGGCGTTCTTTCCATTCCAGATAGATTCAACCGCTCAGCACCAAATGTTTATAGTGTTTTGAAAAAAAAATATGATCAAATCTTCGTGGTTCATCGGTTGGATAAAGATACAAGTGGTGTTATGATATTTGCCAAAGATGCAGACTCTCATCGGAAATTGAATATGGATTTTGAAAGCAACCAAGTTCGCAGAATTTACCATACAGTTGTCGAAGGCATTGTTATGAAGGATGAATTCGAAATCGACATCCCACTTCGGGATAGTAAACGAAAGTTGGGGATAACTGTTCCCTCTGTAAAAGGAAAACCATCTTTAACATTGGTCAAAGTGTTGGAGCGATTCCGGAATCAAAGCTTGCTTGAATGCGAATTAAAAACCGGGAGACACCATCAAATCCGGGTTCATCTACAAACTATTGGTCATCCATTGTTGGTTGATGAATTATACGGAAAGAACTCAGAATTTATGCTTTCATTCGTTAAACCCAAAGTAAATTTAAAAAAAGGAACCGAAGAATTGCCAATTATTTCCAGACTTACACTTCATTCTCACGCTTTGGAATTTACTCATCCAACAACAAATCAAAGAATGTCTTTTACGGCTAATTATCAAAAAGATTTTTCAGCTCTCTTGCAAATTCTTCGTAAGTATTCAAAATAATAAATCCTTGTTTTTTTTGTAATTTTGTAACTTGTATCTTTTCAGAATTGTCTTTTTATTGAATGTAATGATTAAATATAGGTTAATTATGAAACGAATATTATTCCTATTGTTGGGTTTATTTTTGTGGAATCAATATAATGGCGAGGCACAATATTTAAGTAAATCCAAAATGCCACATTATCTATTTAGTAACTATCGAGACTATTATTTGTCTAATCCACATATAACAAGTCCACTTATTACCAAAGTTGGATACAAACCAACTCCGCCCGAGTGGGAAAAATATAAACCATCAACAAACAAGATACTAAATTCCGAAGGATTCGAATTAATAAACATCACCAATGGTAATAATGCCCAATCCGAAACTTGGATTGCAATTAATCCCAAAAATCCACTCAATTTAATTGCAACTGCAAACGACAACAAATATTTAGGTGGTTTGGACAATTGGAGAATGAGTTCTTGGGCTACTTTTGATGGTGGTCAAACTTGGAAACACGCTACAACGCCGCCAAATGGTGGTTTTTATGTTTCACCACCCAAAAATGGATCAATGACTATTTTCGATCCAGGAGTTGCTTTTGATTCCGAAGGAAATGCAATCTACACTTATGGTTTCACTCAAGTATTGAACGACGATTTAGATGGCGAAAATGGCGTTTTTGCAGTTGGCTCCACCAATGGCGGATTGGATTGGAATGCCTTTGGCCCAGATGAACCAATAAGTGCAATTGCATTGTCGATAAACGAAAATCCCCAACCCTTCCACGACCGCTATTCGGTAGCTTGCGATAATATGTCCAATTCACCCTATCGCAATCGATTTTATGTCACTTGGCAAAGATTCAAAAATCAGCCGGGAGTAGCATTTTCGTATTCAACAAATAAAGGTCGATCTTGGTCTACCCCAAAAGTAATTGGAGTTGGTTCAACACAAGCACCATTACCAGCCGTAGGTCCCAATGGTGAATTATATGTTGCTTGGATTAATAATCTATACCCAGGGAACGAATCCCAAGCATTAGTAGCCAAATCTACTAATGGCGGACAAAGTTTTGGGAATACCATAGTAGCCCAAAAAGTAAATAGCATTGGCAAACGTCACCCCGAATCCGGAAGGTATATATTAGAAAAAAAGCAAGGAATACGGGTATCTTCCCCACCCCAAATTGCTGTAGATTGTTCAAATAAACCAAGCCGTGGTTATGTTTATGTGGTTCAAGCTGGACGCGAGACTGATGGCGGAGAATATCGAGTTTATGTCTCCCGCTCGACAAACGGAGGTTCCACTTGGCAACGATTTCGGGTGGACGATAACCAATTGGGAAACGATATGTTTTTCCCTTCAATTACAGTTGATCCTATTACTGGAACTGTTGCAGTTTTATATTATTCATCCCAAAACGATCCAAATAATGTTGGAGTTGACGCATATGTTTCGATATCCAACGATGCCGGAATGACGTGGAAACAAATTAGAGTTTCACCTTCAACTTGGTATTTAAATTCCTCCCAAACAGTATTTCCTCAACAAGGTGCTGGAAATATATATTGGGGGGACTATACTTCGATTACCTCCTACAATGGTGTAATTTATCCATTATTCTGGATGCCAACATCATCAAATTACAATTTCTTTTCATTAGATTTGTTTACTGCTCCAATTTCGAACAATCCTCAACCAGTCAAAGATCTCAATGGCATATCAATTTTCGACACTAAAAGTAAGATTAAACTAACTTGGACAAATCCTACAATGGATTTAATGAAAAACCCATTGGGAGATTTCAATATTTTCATTTATCGAAATGATAACCCAAATAATCCAATTGCAACAATTAACAAATCACAAAAGCCAGAATATATCGACGAAAATGTTGTTGATGGAACCACATATACCTACACTTTGAAAGTGGAAACATCCGAAAAACGACAAAGTATACCAGTATCTGTTTCTGTTCTGGCTGGAGGAGCCCTTAAACCACTTCCACCCGAAAACATAACTTGGAGACCGGTCAACAACGGAGTTAAAATTAGTTGGACAAATCCCAGCAAAAGCATAGATGGTTCGCAAATCAGAGATTTGCATAAAATCAAGATTTATAACAATCAAAACAACCTTCTGAAGGAAATAGATGTTAATCAATCATTGGCTGGACAATATTCGGAATTTATTCTTGATTTAGGTGCAGAAAAATTCGAAAAAATTTATCTGACCGCAGTTGCAAAAAGAGGTGAAAAAACAGAAGAAAGCGATAAAACAAATTCGTTCGTTATTTATCAAGGTACTGTCCGATCTTTGATTTCCGAAAATTTTGATGGTAATTCACTCATTCCAATGTATACCGAAAATGGATGGGCAACAACAACCCGAACCTTCCAAACACCGCCAAATTCGCTTGCTTCAACCAACAAAGAAAGATACGACAACAACACGAACTACGATTTAATTCTTCCTCCATTGGCTGTGACCGAAGCATCTCAGTCAATTTTGTTCGACCACATTTGCTTGGTACACCAAACTGATGTTGCCCAATTATCAATTTCGAAAGATTTTGGTAAAACTTGGAAAGGTGTTCGATGGTACGATCTAAATTCCTCACCAAATTTTATTCGCGGAGATTTGGCAAATAGTAAATGGACACAAACAGCAGCAGATTTAAGACCATACATTGGTGATACAATTCTAATTAGATTTGAACTCATTTCCGGTGGTGCTTTGACCGATATTGGATGGTTTTTGGATAATATCACTACAAGTAATGTAGTTTCGGTGGAAAACAACGACATTAACCAAACTGAAATTAATATTTATCCAAATCCAATAACTAATATCCTTAACATAAGTACAAGAAAAATAAGTGAAAACAATTATTCAATTAGATTATATGATTTATTAGGAAATTTAGTATCCGATTTTGGAATATTTCCAATTAATTCAGTTACCAATGAATTAAATTTCGAAGTCTCCAATATTCCATCTGGTAGTTATGTTCTTAAAATTGAATCGACGAATAATTCAATTATTAAACCAATAATAATTAGTAAATAAAAAATACTTTAATAAAATTATTGAGGTTGTCCTATTCTATCGACAACCTCTTTTTTGCTGTTCAATATATTTTATTTTACATTAATTACCATTGATAGTTGAAAAAAAATAAATTCCAAAACAATTCAATCGTCAATTTTACTTTTTTAAGAAAAGGAGATGAGATATGCTTTGTATACACAATAAATCAACAAATCCCTATTTCAATTTAGCCACAGAAGAATATTTGTTCAAAAACAAATCCGAGGATATTTTTATGCTATGGAGAAACGAACCATCTATAATTGTTGGCAAACATCAAAACACACTTTCAGAAATTAACTACGAATTCGTAAGAGAAAACAACATCAAAGTTGTTCGTCGTTTAACTGGTGGAGGAGCAGTTTTCCACGATTTAGGAAATGTGAATTTTACTTTTATCCAAACTGGCGAAGACGAAAAATTGGTTGATTTTAGAAAATACACCGCTCCAATTATTGACGTATTGAAAAAAATTGGCATCGAAGCAAAGTTCGAAGGACGGAATGATTTAACAATTGATGGAAAGAAATTTTCGGGAAATGCCGAGCATATTTTTAAAAATAGAATTCTTCATCACGGCACTTTGCTATTTTCGGCAACTATGAACAATCTAACTCAAGCATTAAAAGTAGACGAGTCCAAATTTAACGACAAAGCGGTAAAATCTGTCCGCAGCCGAGTTACCAACATTTCGGAACATTTGCCAAATCCATTATCGGTCGAGGAATTTATCGATTTAATTTACACGGAGATTAAACAAATGTATAATGATGCAATAGATTACGAGTTAACGCCAAGCGATATTGCACAAATCGAAAAATTAGTTGCAGAAAAATACTCAACTTGGGAATGGAATTATGGCTATGTTTCTAATTACAATTTTTCGAACAAAGTGAGAACTAATGCAGGCACGATCGAAATCAATATGGAGATTAACAATGGAATCATCGAAAAAATCAAGTTTTATGGCGATTATTTCTCGGTATTCGACACCGAGGACTTGGAAGCAAAATTGATTAATGTTCAACATAGAGAAGACGAAATCCGAAAAGCATTAACAAATGTAGATTTAAACAAATATTTCCATAATTTAAATGAAAGTGAATTCTATAAAATATTATTTTAAAATGTTGAAAAGTTGTTCAAAACCCAATTCTAAATTATGCTAATTTGCAAAAAACAGAAAAATTAGATATGAAAATACTCCATAAAGTTCGTGAAAATACCAAAAAAGTTCCAACTTCTTTCGAAGCCGAAGCAGCTGTTATTGGTGCAATGCTAATTTCGAATAAGAACATTTCCCGCGCTATCGAAATGCTGGATGCAGATTGTTTTTACTTTCCTTTCAACCAAAAAGTTTATAATGCAATCCTAGCTTTATATGAAAAGAATCAAGGTGTGGACGTATTAACGGTTACAGAACAACTTAAAACTCAAAAATTTGATAATGAAGAAAATATTTCAGCAAAACTTTTGGAAATTACCAGCTATGTAGCAAATTCAGCAAATTTTGATGAATATGTTCGTATTGTATTAGAAAAATACATAAAGCGAAAGTTAATCGAAGCATCCGAACAAATAATCGAAAAATCAATGGATGACACAACCGATGCTTTGGAGGAAATTGATTATGCAGAAGCAAAAATATTTTCGATTGCCGAAAAAAGAATGAAGAAATCGTATTTTTCGTTAAGACAATTGGCAAAAGAAACTTACGACATTATTCGTGCAACCCGTAAGCAAGACAAATCTCAATCTCAAAGTATATCAACTGGTTATAATGAGTTGGACAATTTACTTGGCGGTTTTCATAAATCTGATTTGATTATAATAGCAGCTCGCCCATCTATGGGAAAAACTGCATTTGCTCTGTCGATAGCAAGAAATATGGCTATGCTATATAACCAACCAGTAGCATTTTTCTCTTTGGAGATGACAGCCAATCAATTAGTAATCCGCTTGATTAGTTCCGAAGCAAAAATTGACCAAAATAAAATTCGAAAAGGAATGATATCCCACGAAGAAGAAAGCCGCATTGTGGATGCAGTTGGAATAATATCTGAATTACCTATATATATCGACGATAGCCCATCGCTTAGTGTTATGGAAATCCGAGCAAAAGCAAGACGAATGAAAATCGAACACAACATTAAAGCACTTTTCATAGACTACCTACAATTAATCAATCCTCCCAAAGCAGAATCGAGAGAACGAGAAATATCATTGATTTCACGATCTTTAAAACAAATGGCAAAAGAATTGGACATACCAGTTATTGCTCTGGCTCAACTAAATCGTGATGTGGAAAAACGAACAGATAAAAAGCCAATGTTATCGGATCTAAGAGAATCGGGTTCGATTGAACAAGACGCAGATGTCGTTATGTTCGTCCACCGTCCAGAACACTACGGTATATTGTTTTTTGATAAAGAAAAGAAAAAATCAACCGAAAATAAAGCCGAAATTATAGTTGGTAAACAAAGAAATGGTCCCACCGACACAATTAGATTGAACTTTATAAAGCAATTCACAAGATTCGAAAATCCAGTTTACGATGATGAATACGAAGAAACCAATCCAGATGATTATCCTTCTTCTCGTTACGCACACAACGAAGAAGAATATAATTTTGAACAACATTATATTGAAGACGAAGACCAATTTTGACAAATAAATTCGCATAACCATAACATTTTTATTAATTTTGTTTTTCAATATATTAAAACCAGAAGAAAATGAGTACAACCAAAGGAAAAGAAAAAAGCAAAACATTAGTCATTGTGGAATCTCCAGCCAAAGCCAAAACTATTAATAAATACTTAGGAGATACCTATGTAGTAAAATCTTCGGTAGGTCATATAAAAGATTTGCCTTCATATAATTTAGGTGTAGACATAAAAAATGGCTTTAAACCAAGATATGAAATAATTAAAGGCAAGGCAAAAGTTATTGAGGAAATTAAAGAAACTGCAAAAAAAAGTAATGAAATTTTGATAGCAACCGACCCCGATCGAGAAGGCGAAGCCATTGCAGCTCATATTGCCCAAGAAGTGGAAGAAGCCAAAAAGCCAATACACAGAATCATTTTTAACGAAATCACAAAGAATGGAATAAAAAAAGGTTTGGAAAATCCGCGGGATATAGATCAAAACTTATATATGAGTCAGCAAGCCCGAAGAGTTTTGGATAGAATTATAGGATTCCAAGTTTCTCCATTCTTATCTAATGTAATGATTGGAAAAACTATCGAAAAACTCTCTGCTGGACGAGTTCAATCTGTTGCATTGCGATTAATTGTCGAAAGAGAACGCGAAATTCAAAACTTCGATCCAATTGATTATTGGAACATTTTTGCGGATTTTAAGAACAAAAATATAAAAAAACTTCCTACCCAACTTGTTGGATTCGACTATAAATATATCCAAAAACCAACTGGTTCAAAAAAAGGAAGCAACGATCAAGAAACCAAAGCAAGATTGGACGAAATAAATAAATTGCATTTCATAAAATCCAATGAACAAGCAAATGAAATTCTGTTAAGAATAAAATCCCTAACAGAGTTTACAGTTTCCAAAAAACAAATCAAGGAAATTAGTCGCAAACCTTATGCACCATTCACAACAAGTACTTTGCAACAAGAAGCTTCGAAACAACTCGGTTTCTCGAACAAGAAAACTATGCAAATTGCACAACGACTCTATGAAGGTGTTGAAATTGGCGAAGAAGGTTTGGTTGGTTTAATTACGTATATGAGAACCGACTCGGTGAGAATTAGCGACGAAGCATTGAGCTCTGTTCGTGATTACATAACTAAACAGTTTGGTGTAGATTATTTACCAACTCGGCCCAATATTTACGAATCAAAATCCAAAAATGTACAAGATGCCCACGAAGCCATTCGTCCAACAAATTTGGACTATACCATTGATTATCTTGAAAAATATCTTTCCAAAGATGAATTAGCACTTTATCGATTGATACTTATTCGTTTTGTGGCTTCCCAAATGTCCAACGCCCAATTGGAGCAAACAACAATTGAGCTGCAAGCCAAGGACCTTATCTTCCGCGCAACTGGTTCTGTTGTGAAATTTGATGGTTTTCTAAAAATTTACAATGATATGAAGGAAGACAACACCGACAACAACAATGAAGAAGACCAAGAAGTGATATTACCTACTGGAATCGAAGAAGGTATGATTTTCAACTTATTAGACGCAAGAATAAAACAATCCCAAACCAAGCCACCTGCTCGATACACCCAAGCTGGTTTGATAAAAGTTCTTGACGAATTGGGAATTGGTCGTCCAAGCACATACGCAACAATTGTTACAACCTTGATAGACCGAAAATATGTGGAATTGAATCGAAAAGCATTTGTTCCCACAGAATTGGGTTTTCAAGTTAATGATATTTTAGTTCATCATTTTGATGAGATTTTCAATGTCAATTTCACATCCAAAATGGAAGACGAACTTGATGATATTGCTTCGGGCGAAAAAACATATCTTGATATATTAAATGAATTTTATCAGCCTTTTTCCAAAAATTTGGAAAAAGCCAAAAATCATACCGACGATAATTCCGACTTAATTTGCCCCGAATGTGGTGGCAAATTAGTTGTTCGCGTCAGCCGAAAAGGGCGTTTTTTGGGTTGTTCCAACTACCCCACTTGCACCCACACCGAACCTTTACCCAAAAATACCGAAGAAAAAAAGACACCTGAGGTTTATCCAGGTGCAAAGTGCCCCAAATGTGGTAAACCAATGTACATCAGAGAGGGTAAATACGGTAAGTTTTTGGGATGTAGTGACTATCCCAATTGCGACGGTATAGCCCCGTTAACATCTAACGTAAAATGTCCCAAATGTGGCGAAGGTCATCTTATTGAGCGATTCTCGCCAAAAACAAAGAAAAAATTCTGGTCTTGTTCAACTTACCCAAAATGCAATTATTTAACAAATTATGAACCTATCAATCAACCTTGCCCAAATTGCAACAACTATTATTTGGAATATCATTTTAGAAAAGATGACGAAGACAAATGGGTTAAGTTTATTAAATGTCCCCAATGCAAAACAGAATTTAACGAACAAATTATGTTTATGAAAAGTGAAACAATCAAAACTTAATTAATAGATAATTTGGAATTATCAGTTTTGACAATACTCAGTCATTAATTTGATTTTGTAATTTTTCGATAAAATCAGAATAAGATTCATAAAATACTTCAAAACTATCTATTGGATTTGGTGTGATTTGTTCAAATTTCTCATTGCCAATCTCTTTTTCTATTTGCCAAAGAGTTTTGGAAATTACAGAAATGTTTTCCACAACATTTTTCATATAATTCAAGCCTTCGGCTAAAGAATTGATTTCGGCAGATAGTTTGTTCAAGTATTCATTTCTTAAAATCTTTATCGAGTTAGTTTTTTCGATTTCAAGTTGTTTTTGTAATTCCTCAACTTTGTCAACTCGAGGTTGCATCATCTTTTTTATGTTTTCGATATTGGCATATGTAGTCCTCCATTGCAATTCCACATCACGCAAAACATTCACATCCTTGGGATTTGTTGCCCGAGCCTTGATATTGTCTGTGATTTTTTCGGTAAGAGCTATTTCCTGGTCAATCCGAGTTTGAAAATTTTTAATTTCTTTTTCCAATCTTTCAATTTCTTTTTGAATTTTGGGTAATTCAGGGCTATCAAAATGGAATTCTTCGGGTTGGGAATTCATCCAAATACCCTCTTTTTCATTCTTTGGATTTAAAAATTTTAATTCTTTTATTTCTTGTTCCATAATGATTTAATTTTGTTAATTTTAAATATCCTAACTTAACAAATTTATTTTTTATATCGACATTTAAATTATAAAATGAGGAAATTATGAACAACAATCCCGCAAGACGAATCCAAGACTATCAAGTTTTTGGTGAATTTGGTGAAGTAAATCCATCAATAAGTGATGGAGCTACTTTCACTTTTTTATCTGCAGAAAAAATGATGGAACTATTCAAAACCGAAGTAGAAGGGTGCTTTCTCTATTCCCGGCATCTTAATCCCTCGGATTATTATTTAGGTCAAGCTTTGGCAAATATGGAAGGAACCGAAACGGCTCAAGTGATGGCAAGCGGAATGGGAGCTATAACAACCACAATCACACAAATCGTAAACCAAGGTGACGAAATTATTTCCAGTCGCACAATTTATGGTGGAACATATGCTTTTTTCAAAAACTTCCTTCCAAAATTTGGGGTAAATACTCGCTTTGTGGATATCACGAATATGGATATTATCCGCCAATCAATCAACGAAAAAACGAAAATTATCTACTGTGAGTCCATCTCAAACCCCTTACTGGAAGTTGCCAATATCCCCGAATTACGAAAAATCGCTGATGAATTTAACTTGAAACTAATCGTAGATAACACTTTTAGCCCAATGATAATTGCTCCATACAAATTAGGTGCCCATATAGTTGTTTATAGCTTAACCAAATTCATCAATGGAATGAACGACGCTGTGGCTGGTGCAGTTTGTGCCGACCACGATTTTATCGCAAGTTTGCGAAATGTGAATAATGGTTCTGCAATGTTGTTGGGACCAACACTCGACCCAATCCGAGCTTCGATGATAATGAAAAATTTGCATACATTGCACGTCCGATTAAAACAGCACAGCCGAAATGCAATGTACATAGCCGAAAACTTGGAAAAATTGAACTTCCGAGTTTTCTATCCCGGTCTGCCCAGTCATCCCCAACACAAATTGATGAAATCAATTATGAATCCAAATTATGGCTTTGGTGGTATGATAACTTTTGATGTTAAAACTCAAGAAAATGCCCAAAGATTAATGGAAAAAATGCAAGAATTGAAGGTTGGATATTTTGCTGTAAGTTTGGGATTCTACAAAACTCTGTTTAGTTCACCAGGTTCAAGCACCTCGAGCGAGATACCACCCGAAGAACAAGAAGCAATGGGAATGACCCCTGGTTTGGTGCGTTTTTCGGTAGGTTTGGACGACGACATCGAGGAAACATTTAGCAGAATAAAACAAGCAATTGATGCAGTATTATAATTTATTTTTTAAATTTAAAAATGTAGAGCATTAAGTAACTTCTTTAAGTTCAAAACCCTTCCGAACAATATTGAATCGGAAGGGTTTTAATTTAGAATAATAAATTGTAAATTTTCGAAAAAATTATTTTTCTTAAAAACCAAAAATATTTTTTGCTTCTTGATAACGGCGTTCAACTTCGTCCCAATTAACTAAATGCCAAAACGCAACTACATAATCAGCACGAAGGTTTTGATATTTAAGGTAGTATGCGTGTTCCCAAACATCAATTCCAAGCAATGGCAATCCGTTTTCGGTTACGGTGTCCATTAATGGACAATCTTGGTTGGGTGTGGATGAGATAAATAGCTCTCCATTAGGTCGAACATTGAGCCAAGCCCAACCACTGCCAAAGCGTCCCATTGCAGCCGAACTGAATTGTGATTTAAAAGTATCAAAATTTGTAAATGTTTGATCTATTTTTGTTGCAATTTCTCCAATAGGATTATTTGGATTTGAATTTGGATTGGGTCTTAACATTTTCCAGAATACAAGGTGATTAAAGAATCCTCCACCATTGTTTTTCAATCCATCGGGTTTGCGACTAATTTCAATAAAAATTTCGATCAAAGTTGAATTTTGAAGATTGTTGTCCACAACGAATTTGTTGAAATTGTCGGTATATGCTTTATGATGGCGATTGTAATGAATATCCATAGTGCGAGTGTCGATGTGGGGTTCCATTTCGTTATAACCGTAAGGTAAAGGCTCTTGTGCAAATGGATATCGTAATCCTAATTCGGGAGCATTGTTAAGTTGTGATAGATAATTAGATAGTGGATTGCTCATTTTTTTCCTTTATTTATATTATAAAAAATTGTTTGTTAGTTTAAACGAATTTACTCAAGTTTAATTTTAAAATTATTATTATTCGTATTTTTGTGTTTTTTCGAGATTTTAAAATGAGAAATAAACTTGCATTTATCATAACTCTTCTTGTCTATTATTCCTCATATTCAGCGGATTTTGGGCAAATCAACGGCAATATTAGCATCGAAGCTCAAACTTACTCCAAAGATAGTTTGATTAATGCTCCCGATGCTCCCGAAAAAATTCTTTCTAATTCTTGGATGAATCTTTATTATCGCCTAAATCAATTCGAATTTGGTTTAAGGTTCGAAGCTTTTTTGAATCCAATATATGGAATCGATCCTCGTTACAAAGGAACTGGAATTGCTTATAAAAATATAACATACAAGGGAAACGATATCGAAATATCAGCCGGCAATTTTTATGAACAATTTGGCAATGGATTGATTTTGCGTTCTTATTACGACCCTCAATTAGGTATTGATAATTCAATCGAAGGTGCAAAATTTTTAATAAAACCATTTGAAGGAATTGCAGTTAAAGGTTTAATTGGTACTGCCCGAAAGTATTGGACTCAAAGTAGTGCCATTTTACGTGCTGGTGACATTGATATCTCGCTAACAAACATTTTAAAAGATTCATGGAAAAATGATTATAATGTTAATTTAGGTTTTTCATTTGTTAGCAAATACGAAGAAGATAACAATCCAACTTTAAAAGTGCCATTGAATGAATTTTCGTATGCAATTAGATTGGGAGCATTTTTGGATAGATTTCAAATCCAAACCGAAGCCGCGTTTGTCAACAATCATCCAACTAATCTCAATCAATTTAGTTATAACCAAGGTAATGCATTTATGGCCAACATTACCTATTTGGGGGATGGTTACGGTGCTGCGTTTTTATTTCATCGTATTGATAATTTTGATTTAAGAATTGAGCGAAACGCACGAGGAACCTCTCTCACACAAAATTACATTCCTTCGATAACAAAACAACATTTATTTTCGAAATATTCAATCCTTCCATATAGTACCCAATTAAATGGGGAAATTGGTTTTCAATTTGATTTTAATTATTTTATCCCCGAAAATACATTTCTGGGAGGCAAATATGGAGGCAATCTATCTTTAAATTTTTCTCAAGTTAATTCAATTCGAAAAAACCTAATTGATAAATACACCTATGATGCACCATTTTTCGAAATAGGAGATACATTATTGTTCCGTGATATCAACATTGAGTATACAACTCATTTGTGGTCTGATATTGAGTCAATTTTAAGATATGCATATATAACAAATAACAAAGATATTTTATTTTTCAGTGGAGCACCCTATTACGGTAAGGTATATGCCCATTTTTTGGCTTTCGAAAATTCAGTTAACCTATCAAATGATTACGGTTTGCACATAAAATTTGAACATATGTGGCAAACCCAGGATTCCACTTTAAAGGTTGATGATACAGAAAATGGAAATTGGTTTTCGGGATTAGCAGAACTCACAATTAAATCGAAACTTCTAATATCAGGATTGTTTGATTATAACTACGGAAATAAAAAAGAAGAATTGAAAATTGTTTATTACAATTTTAATATAGCTTATCTAATGGGTGGAACACGAATATCTGTGAGTTATGGTCGAAATGCTGGTGGAATTCTATGTGTAGGTGGTGTTTGTCGGGCTGTTCCAGCAACAAATGGTTTCTTTCTTTCACTAACCAGTTCGTTCTAGTAAAATACCTCAATAACACAATTGTATTAATATTTTGAATTTTCACTTACTTAAGCCATTAAAATACATTTTAATCATTTCTTGATAATCGGGGAAATAAAGCTTTGTGGATTGACGGAGCATCATTTCCATAAGGGCTTGACGACCTTCTTGGGTGGACATATCAATTTCGCTTGGACTTTGAACATTAAAGTTTTTGGCTTCGCGTCCCTCGCGACGTTTTTCCATATCTTTTTCGTTTTGGGAATTATATAAATCTAATAGTTTTGCAAGTATTCTTTCTTGTTTTTTTACATTTTCTGGGCGAATGCCATTTTGGTTTATGTCGTTTAATGTTTCTTGCATTTCCTTTTGTAAATTATCAAGTTCTTGTTGCAAACGGCGTCCTTCGGGTGTATTGCCGTATTGCTTAGCTTCATTTTGAAGTTGTTCCAATGTTTTCTGGGCTTCTTGTTGGTTTTTCATTATTCTTTGGTATTGAGCTTGCTGTTCTTGGGTCATTCCCATTTGATTGCCCGAACCACCCGACATCATTTGTTGCAACATTTGATTGAGTGCCTGCTGTTGAGCGGCTAATTGTTGGAGTTTTTGCCCAAAACCACTGCCTTGTCCCGAAGAATTTTGTCCTTGTCCTCCAGGATTTGGACAAGTTCCGTTGGATTGTTGCATTGCTTGGAGCATTTGTTGCATTTGGGCTATTGTGTTATTTAAATTTCCAAGTGCTTCTTGTTGTGCTTGGGTAATGTTGCCTAAATTTCTATCAGTAAAATTCTCGATTGCTTGGCTCATATTTTGTAATGCTTGGGAAATTTGTTCACCCATCTCGGGAGTAACTGCAAACGATTTTTCACTCAATTCAGCCAACCTTTCGGCAACTCTCATTAAGCCCTCGAATTGATTCATTTGTTCCCGACCTAAATTTGGTAAATTGGTAGAATTGAAATCCGTTTTCTGTGTTCTATTGTTCAAATCTTCTTGTTTTTTGGATAATGTTAACATATCGTTAATAGCCTTTTGCATTTGCCGTATTGCTTCCTTTGAATTCTTTTCGTCCATCTTTTGCTTTAAGTTCTGCATTTTGTTTTTAAAGTTCGCAAGTTTCCTTTTACTTTTTTCCATTTTTTGCGAAGCTGATTGGTTATTATTTTTTTGAAAATCCGAACTTATATCTTGCATATCTTGTTCCATTTCCTCAGCATCCAAAGCTTGTTGGGCTTCTTGAAGTTCATTGATTGGCATATCGTCTTTATCGAATTGCTTCATCAATTTTTCGATATCTTTCAATTCTTTGTCTACATTTGCTATATCTTGCTTTAGTTTTTCAGCTTGCTTTTGCAAATTCTTATTGTCCTCGGGCGAAAGGTTCTTGTTGTTGGATTTTCGTTGCATTTCTTCCAATTGGTCCTGCATTTTTTCGGCTTTTCGATTCAAAGCATCAATTTTTTGTTCCAGCTGTAATCGCTTTAATATGTTCATTGTTCGCTCGATACTTTTGCGGAATTGTTCTTCGTTGAATTGGAAGTTTTTCAGTGCATCCTCCAATTGCTTTTGGCTCATTTGCTGTAGTGCTTTTTGGATTTGTTGTTGTAATTTTTGTAATTCAGGTGAATTTATTTCCTTCATTAATTTTTGCAATTCCAGATATTTTTGTAATGTTTCTTGCGAGATAAGATTGTTTTGACGCAAGTTTTCGGTATTTTGGCTTAATTGTTTTTCTAAATCGCGTAATTTAGATTTTATTTGCTCTTGCTGTCTCAATATATCTTGTGCTTTTTTTTGTTGTTCCCAATTTAAATTTGGGCTTTGGTCTTGCTTTAGCTCCCGATTGAAGTTTTCGATTTCTTTTTGCAATTCTTTTGCTTGTTTCAACACATTTTCCATTTCCTTTTGAATATATTCTTGTTTCTGCTCGCTGGTTTGCAGTACTTCGTCGATTGATGGCAACACAACTAAAATAGGTTGAGTGCGGGCTTTTTTGGGACCGTTGATGATGTCGTTGTCGGCAACTTCGCAATAAAATTCGAATCTATCCTCAGGAACGATATCTAAGCTTTTTAGGTTCCAAACATATGGTATGTCGACATTGTTGCCACTATAAATTATTGGAATAGAAATTTTATGGTATTCCCTATCGGGTTCGGCAAATTTTGAATAAACTAATTTATAATAAAGATGAAGGTATGAAAATCCATAATCATCGGAAATATTGATAATCATTGGCAAAATTGCATCTTCGTTCAATTTTACGTCGAATGTTGGTTGAATCATCGATATTGTTGGATTTTCGTCTCTCAATGCAATCATTCCATAATTTACGGGCTGTTCGTTCACTTCGTCCAACGAATCTGTAATCGAAAAATAATATGATCCGTTAAAGGCAATTCTAATTGAACCATAAGCATTCTTTCCATTAATTTTCATTGGGATATGGACAGTATCGGTTTTGGCCAACGAGTCGATGCCGGATTTTTTTAGAACAACAATGTTAGCTGATTTTATATTTTTACTCGAAACCAAATTGAAATTTGCAACACTTCCAACTAATGCCGTTAAATCAGCGTTTTGCTCGTTAATCGAGCGTGGTTCCAATTTTGTGTATGATGGATAGTTCAAAGTTCCATTGATTGATCGGACAAATGGCTTTTCGTATACAACAACTTTGCCAATTTCGGTTTTAACTTGAGTAGATAGCCAATCAGCCTCGGCATAAAATTCAAAGGAATTCACAACATTTGTGTAATTAAAGTTATAAGTATTACCGGTGTCCAATCGCAGGGTAAAGTGGTCGAATTCACCAGTTTCATTTTCTTTGATATAAAGCTTTATGCTTTCGGGTGCTTGTCCAACTGCTTTAATTTGTATTTTAACATCAGAGTTGTATAAAACTTTAGCAAATTTTGGATTTATCTCGAATTTAAATGGTGCTGGCGGGATAAAGGACATTTGCCAATTTTTAATTCGATAGTATCCCTTGCCAATGGAGTCATCCAAATACTTAAAACTTCCAATAAATAATGCAGTAAAAAGCAAAAGATATAAAATTGCTTTAAAATTCTTTTTATAGTCAATTATTATATTAAAGTTTTTGCTTTGTGATTGTTCATAAACTTCTTGAAACGATGCTAATGCCAATTGTGTTGAAATGCCTTTTTGGGTTGATAAAGATAAATACAGTTGGATTGAATTTGATAATTTGTCTTGTATATCGTTAAATTTTTGACCAATGATAAATGCTAATTCATCTAAATTGAATGAATGAAGTATACCAAAAATTTTCAATAATTCGGGCAGAGACCAAATTCCAAACGGGACCAAAAAAGCCAACCAAGTTAATCCATAGTAAAATAATCGTACTTCGCTGGGAAAATGTCCAAAGTGCTCTATTGCTGAAAGAATCAATACTATCGATTGGAAGGAAATAACTGAAATAATCACTCCCCAGACAAAGTTGTTCAAATGGAACAAACGGCGAGTGTTCAACAATTTATGCTTGATTTGCTTGAATAGTTTATTTATATTGTCCATATTTTTGTTCTTAACATTACTTTTAGTGAGTTAATACCCAAACAATTAAATTGGTACCAAATTTTAGTGCTTCTGTTCGTTTTTCGGGTGAATTTCGATGAACTTCGGGATCAGCCCAACCATCACTGGGATTACTTTCCCAAGTGTAGATAACGCACAATCTTCCCTGATGGAATAATCCAAAAGTTTTTGGTGGCTTATTGTCGTGTTCGTGAATTTTTGGTACTCCGTTGGGAAAATTGTATTGAATTGAAAAAATTGGATGAGAAAAGGGTATTTCGACGAAATCTTGCTCGGGAAATACTTTTTTCATTTCTTTGCGAATGAAAGTATCCAATCCATAGTCATCATCTATATATAGGAAGCCACCATTTGTTAAATATGCACGAAGATTTTCAACTTCCTTTTGCGAAAAATTCACGTTACCGTGACCTGTCATAAAAAGAATTGGGTAATTGAATATATCTGTCGAAGACAAATCAACGAATTTATAGATGGGATTGGTTTTTATATTAGTGTTTTGGGATACAAAACGAAGCAAATTTACTTCGGCAGACGGATCGTTGTACCAATCGCCACCACCAGAATATTTTACTCTTGGCAAAATGAACGAACTAATATTTCGCTGTGCGTGTATATCGAAAGCAAATAATTCAATAACCAAAAATACTATTATGAGTTTGTATTTCATTCTATAACATACCCAAAACTAATTTTGCTTCTTCCGATAATAAACTTGGGTTCCAAGGAGGATCGAAAGTTAAAAGAACTTTAGCGTTCTTAACTTCGGGAATTTGCTTTAAGGCATTTTCGACCTCGAGCGGCAACCCACCAGCAACAGGGCAACTTGGTGCAGTTAAAGTCATCAAAACAACAACTTCGTTTTGGGCTGTTATTTTTATATCGTATATCAATCCTAAATCATATATATTAACTGGTATTTCGGGGTCAAAGATGGTTTTGATTTTATCTAAAACTTTCTTTTCCAAGTCGAAAGGGGAAATTTCGAACATTTTTTCCTCATTCATTATTCCCAACCCTTTTTAAAATGTCGTTTAGCGTGTGCCAGGCTAAAGCAGCACACTTAACTCGTCCGGGATATTCTTTGACTCCACAAAAGACTTCCAAATTTTCATCGATATAGTGATTGTGGTCGCACCCTTCGGTAATTATTTTGTGGAATTCATTGTAGAGTTTTTGAATATCATCTTTAGTTTTTCCTTTTACTAAAGTAGTCATCACCGATGCCGAAGCCTTCGAAATTGCACAACCATTTCCGACAAATTTAATATCTTCTAATTTGTCACCCGAAAAATTTACATACAAATCTATTTTATCTCCACAAAGTGGATTAAACCCTTCTGCAAAGTTAGATGCGTTATCTATTTTACCCCAATTTCGGGGATTTTTATTATGGTCAAGAATTATTTCTTGATATAAATCATTTAATTCATTCATTTTGTTACTCAAATGTTTCGATTACTTGTTTAATACCATCGATAAAAACGTTTATATCATCGATTGTATTGTAAAACGCAAACGAAGCACGGGTAGTGGCAGTTATGCCGAAATGTCTCATAGTGGGTTCGGTGCAGTGTTGACCAGTTCGAACAGCGATTCCCAATTTATCCAAAATACTCCCGACGTCGTGGGGGTGGATATCTTCCAACAAAAACGAAATCAAACTGGCTTTTTGACGAGCATTACCAATAATTTTAACCTGAGGTATCTCTTTAATTTTTTGATTAGCATATTCCAACAAACTATGTTCATAATTTGCAATATTTTCCAATCCAATAGAATTCACATATTCAATTGCAGTCCCCAATCCAATTGCCCCTTCGATGTTTTGGGTTCCTGCTTCGAATTTAGCTGGAACATCGGCAAATAAAGTTCGCTCGAAAGTAACAGACTTAATCATATCACCACCAGTCTGATATGGTGGCATATCTTCCAAAAGGTGTAATTTACCATACAGTACGCCAATACCAGTTGGTCCATATATTTTGTGACCCGAAAAAGCCAAAAAATCACAATTCAACTCTTGAACATCCACTTTTGTATGCTGAATTGATTGCGAAGCATCCAAAACCGTAACGGCTCCGTACTCCTTTGCTTTGTCGAATATATATTTCACTGGATTGATTGTACCCAATGAATTTGAAATATGCACAGCCGACACAATTTTAGTTCTTGGGCTCAGCATTTTTTCATATTCTTCCAAAATTAATTCTCCATTGTCATCAAAGGGAATATATCGCAATTTAGCACCCGTTTTTTTGCATATCTCTTGCCAAGGAACGATATTAGCGTGATGTTCCATTTCGGTAACAATAATTTCGTCGTTTTCTTTAAGGTTATATCCAGCATAGGAATGGGCAATCAAATTTATCGACTCGGTGGCTCCACGAGTAAATATAATTTCTTCTTCGTATTTGGCATTGATGTAATTTTTTATTATTGTTCGTGCATTTTCGTACCTATCTGTAGTAAAATACGAAAAAAGATATACACCACGATGAATATTAGAATAATATCCAAAATATAAGTCGGCAATTGATTCAACAACTTGACGTGGCTTCATCGTCGTAGCTGCACTATCGAGATAAACAAGGGGTTTACCATTCATTTTTTGAGACAAAATTGGGAAATCTTCACGAATTTTTTTAACATCAATTTGACAATTTGAATCATTTTTCATTTTATAACTCTTTTTTGTTTTTATTAATTAGCAAATTACAAAATTAAAAAGAAAAAAGCGGGTAATATCGGAAAAAGCAAAATCTTTTAACAGTTATTTGTAAAAAATTTGGATTATCATTCAATTTAATTTATTTTTGCAATCAAAAAATCAATAAAAATAATGTTTAATAAACAAAATAAAATTCCACTCTTTTTCGTAGTTGCTTTCTATTTTATTTTACTTTTCCTTTTAATTTATTTTGAGAGAAATCAAGATTTGAACAATTTCTGGATTGCAATTTGGTATTTTATAGTTACTCTAGCATCTGTTGGATACGGTGATGTATTCCCAAAAACTACAGAAGGAAAAATTATTGGCGCAGTTTTTGTTTTAACAAGCATAGTATTTTTAACAATTGTTATAAGTAATTTAACAAATTATTTTATTGCAAAAAGGGAGAAAAAAAGAATGGGACATTTTGGAACAGATTTCGAAAGTCATATTATAATCATTGGATGGAACAACTTTGCAAAAAATATAGTTGATATTTTAGTTAATGTTGGGAAAAAAGTAGCAATAATACTGGAAACCAAAGATGATATCGACAAAATTTATTCATTTTACGACCAAAAGCAGGTATTTTGTCTATTAACAGAGCTAACAAATTTTGAATCCTTTGCCAAAGCAAATATCGAAAAAGCTCAAACAATATTCGTTAATTTAGGAAACGATACCGATAAACTAATCGCAACATTGAACATTAAAAGAATATACATCAGTAATAATATAATTGTTCTATTGGATAATCCAAATTTAAAAGAAACTTTCCAAAGTGCTGGAGTAACTTTTGTAATCTCCAAAGAAGAAATTGCTTCGCAATTGTTAGCAAGCTATATTTTCGAACCCCAAGTAGCCTTGTTTAATACTGACATTTTATCTGGAGCCAAAAACGAAAAAGACTTCGATGTATAGCAATATTTGATAAAGAAAGGTAATCCATTTATAGGCAGCAATTGCGATGAAATAACGAACAAAATCAAAAATGAAACACGAGCACTATTGGTTGGTATTAGCAAAAAAACACCTTCGGGTGCTTACGAATTGATAAAGTTGCCCGATAAAAGCGTGATTGCCGAAGAAAATGATTATTTATTATTTATTGTAAATAGTGAGTCAGAAAAGTATTTGCAAAAATTGTTTTCTACCTGGCAAGGAATTTAAAATAGCATACTGATTTTATTGTTCGATTTTTAGAAATGAAATTTTGATTAAGTTTCTCTATTACTTAAATTTACATTCCAGACCAATTTCCACGCTCGGTCTTTAACAATAAAATAGAAACCTAATAAAATCTGTAGTAAATAATTAATTCCGTGATTCACAGTAGCATATGCAAGGGCTTGTTCGCCATTTACACCGTAAAATTTCATCAATATCACTTTAACAATCCAATGAAATACGCCAATCGAGCCTGGTGTTGGTGCAATCGTAAAGCTAATGCCCGAAGCAACCAACAAAAGAATGGCATCCCAAAAATTCATTCCCTGACTGGAAAAATCGAAAGCATAAAACATAATATATAAAGGCAATGCATAAAAAAACCAAATGACAAGTGATTCGAAAATTATTTGAGTATATAAATTTGGTGATTTGATTATCGCAAAACCTTTGCGAAATTTGGTAAAAATCTCGCTTAATTTGTGTGCAAATTTATTGGAGAAAGGCTTTACAAATTTATTTATCAACCACTCCGTAATTGGTGGATAAAATGCAAATACTACCAAAATAATTATTAAAATTATCAAATAACTAATTTTCGCAACATCAATGTTGGTTGGAAGCAATGCAATAATTTTGTCTTCGTGAAGCAAAAAAGTAAAGCCAAGTAAAATTAAAAGAGTAAAAACATCCAAAATTCGCTCCAATATGATTGTTGCAAAAGTGCTCGAAAAAGATATTTTTTCTTGTTTAGAAAAAACATAAGGACGAACAATTTCGCCACCACGGGGCAATAGATTGTTAATAGCATATCCTATCATTACACTTGCAAATAAATTGCGAACAGAAGCACCTTGGTGTATTGGTTTTAATATTGTTTTCCACCTTATAGCCCTAATCCAGTGAGAGATTATCATAACTGGAATTGGAATGAGTATGAATAAAAAATTTGCTGTGATTATGTAATGCCAGAGCAAATAGTAATCAATTCCTCCAAAAGCATAATACAAGGATATAGCAATTATAGTGAATGTAACACTATTTTTTATAATAGATTTTACTTTGGAATTTTGGCGCACTATTGTCGAGTTATTATTCAATTAAATTATAATTCCTTGTTTTAATTTTTCAATTAATTTTTTTATAGCAAGTGCTCGGTGAGATATCCTATTTTTAATACTCGATTCTAATTCTGCAAATGTTTTTGTGTATCCATTTGGAATAAACATTGGATCATAGCCAAATCCATTATTTCCTTTTTCGTGGTCGATTATAGTGCCTTCGCATATTCCCTCAGCTTGGATTAAATTAATACCATCGTAATAAGTCATAACGCAAACAAATCGAGCAGAAGAACTCTTGGCACCAATAGCAGCAAGTCGCAATTGAACTAATTTGCGGTTAGCAGCATCGTTGGTATTCTCGCCAGCATATCGAGCAGAGCGTGTCCCTGGTTCACCACCCAACAAATCAATTATCAATCCGGAATCATCGGCAATTGTAGGTATTTGGAAATGATTAAAAAATTCAATTGCTTTGATTTTTGAGTTTTCCAAAAATGTTGCACCGGTTTCTTCAATTTCAAATGGTTCACTGGATAAATCTTTGGGCGATATGAATTGAACCTCGAAAGATAATTCTTTATCGAATATCTCTTGAATTTCGTTTAATTTGTGCTTATTGTTGGAACCAACTAGTATTTTCATACTAAACAAAAGCTACTTTTAGGAATTCGGGAATTATGAATGGCTGAATAATCATTGCTTGGTGGGTAAGATTATCAATTTCGATATGAACTCCCGAAATCCTTAAATCACCAGTTGCTAATTCAAATTTTTGCGGAGTTTGAAGCAACATTCTTTTGATAGATACTTCTTTATTCATACCAATGACAGAATTATAAGGTCCAGTCATCCCAACATCAGTTATGTATGCTGTTCCGTTGGGCAGAATTTGAGCATCAGCTGTTTGGATATGGGTATGGGTCCCAATAATTGCACTGACTTTTCCATCTAAGTACCAAGCAAGCGACATTTTTTCGGAAGTTGTTTCGGCGTGGAAATCCACAACTATGTTTTGGGTTTTTTCCCGAATTGATTTCAAAAAATGGTCTGCGGTTCGGAAAGGACAATCTATTGGGGTCATCAAAGAACGGCCTTGAAGTTGCATTACTGCAACACTTACCCCAGGCTCGATGTCCACGATTGTATAACCAAAACCGGGATTATTAGGTGGATAGTTCAAAGGACGAATCACTCTTGGTTCACGGGAAAGCAATGGACGAGCCTTCCAATTATCCCAAACGTGGTTGCCTGTGGTGATAACATTCACGCCTAAACTGAATAAAAAATTTGCTTCAACTTCGGTGATACCTTTGCCTTCCTTTATATTTTCGCCGTTAACAACTATAAAGTTTGTTTTGTATTTCGACTTAATTTTATCTAAATTTTCTTTTAAAAAAGGGAGTGCGTCCTCTCCAACAATGTCGCCAATGAATAATAGGTTGATTTTTGTAAGCATAATAATAATTTTTTGTTAATTTAGTTGTTGATAAATAATAAAATTACAAATTTATGAAAATTTACACAAAAACAGGTGATGATGGCACAACTGGTTTGTTTAATGGGATGAGAGTTCCCAAAAATAATTTACGAGTGGAATGTTATGGAACAATCGACGAGTTGAATTCAGTATTGGGGGTTTGTTATTCTTTCGAAACAAATGATGAATTGAAAAATGATTTGGAAAGCATTATGCACAAATTGTTTAGATTAGCTACTGATTTGGCAACTCCAAGCAGTCCTGCACCTTTATTTCCAATTCACCGAATAAACGAGGAGGATGTTGTTTTTTTAGAAAAACTTATAGATAAATACGATGAAGAATTACCACAATTGCGAAATTTCATTTATCCAACAGGAACACAATCATCAGCAATGCTTCAATTGGCACGCACGGTTTCGCGACGAGCCGAAAGACTGATAATTAGTCTTGTCGAAAAGGATGATGTTAACTTGGTTATTGTTAAATTTGTAAATCGTCTATCTGATTATTTGTTCACAGCAGCAAGATTATCTAATTTGAAGGCTGGTTACCAAGAAAAAATACTAAAACTTTAAGGTAATGTATGGAGAATATCATAGATAAAGACACATTAATCGAGCAATTAAGCGATCAACTGGCGGAGAACTTTCTTTCAACTCTGGAAATACTAAATAGAATTGTACTGATGACCGAAAAATTTTATGATGGAAGTCACTCGCGTTTTGTAGCCGAAAAATCCGAACGAATTGGTGCCGAATTGGGTTTGAAAGAAGAAAGTTTGACTGAATTGAAAATAGCTGCACAATTGCACGATTTGGGAAAAGTTGGCTTTAGCGATATTTTGCTTTTTAAAAACTCAACCGAAATGGAAATTAATGAATTTAAAATATATTCCAAACATCCCGAAATTGCTTATAATATTCTGAGCGTTAATCCACATTTTAGCGAAATTGCCAAAATGATCTTATACCACCACGAAAAAATGGATGGAACAGGATTCCCATATAGATTAACAAGTGAAAAAATTCATTATGGAGCAAAAATAATTTCGGTCGTTAACATCTATCACAATGCACTTTTCAAGCGCAAAACTATAAACCAACGAACAAATCAATCCATACAGAACATCAATGTTCAAACATTTTTGGAAAATACCAAAGAAAGATTTAATAATGTAATGAATTTCTTGTACAACAAACGTGGAACTCAATTCGAAACAAAAGTGGTCGAAGCACTCATCGAAATCGAGACAGCCGAAAGAAGAGCCTTAGGAGAAAAGACCGTAACCCGATTAGCAGTTAATCAATTGGAACCTGGTATGAAGGTTGCCGAAGATTATTTCACTTCGTTTGGTATGTTGATAGCTGCGCGAGGCGAAACATTAACAAGAGAAAGTATAAAGGCACTAATTAGGTTTGTCGAAAACAATGAACTTCCAATGAAGATTTTAGTTATGGAATAATATGCCAGAATCGGTAATTAAGCTCATAAATGACCAAAATCCACCTCCTTTGTTGCTACTTTTTGGAGAAGAGGAATTTTTAATCTCTCGCTCAACAGATTTGTTGATAACAAAATTCACCAATCCCCCTTTGAATTATCAGTTTGAAAAATACGATGGTGGCGACGTAACTTTGGACGATATTGTTCTGACTGCAAACACATCTTCGTTTTTTGGCGAAAAAAAGTTGGTTCTAATAAAAGATTTCGATAAATCCATTGGTAAAATACAAAAGAAAAATATAGAAAATACCAAATTTTACAAATACTTATCAAATCCCAACGAAAACACATTTTTAGTACTTCAATCTAATAATTCTAATTTAAATGGACTTAGCAAATCCAAAACAAAAGCCAGCAATTTGCCCTACCCATATAACATAATAGTTCAAAAGTATCTATGGGTGGAGTACCCAAAGGTTTGGCCATCGGAATTCGAAAATTGGGTGAGAAAAGCAGCCAAAAATTTGAAACTCGAACTCGAACCCGATGCCACTCAAATGTTAATTTCTCGCTCAGGCGAAAGTTTACGCACTTTGTGGAACGAATTAGAAAAACTTCAAATATTTATGGGAGGTAACTCAAAAGTAACTTTAGAGGATGTTTTAGAGGTTGCTGGTAGCTCCAAAGAATTAAATGTCTTTGATTTGCAAAAAGCTGTTATCAAAAAGGATTTAAAAACTGCAGTGAAAATAATTAACGAAATTTTAAGATACGACCGTCAGGAAATGCTTATTATAAGCGTATTGCAAAAGTTGTTTCTGCAATTATTCAAACTTTCCGAAATGGATTTGAACCAAAATAAATATGCCTTAGCCCAAAAAATTGGAGTGAATGCTTTTTTCTTGGATGATTATTTGAATGCATTAAAAAAATATACACCAAATCAAATTGTTAATGCACTGGACCAATTGATGTTTGCGGATGAACAAATCAAATCTTTCTCGAGCGACAATTTATTTATAATGGTTCGTATGATTACTAATATTGTCAATGGCCAGCCACTATGAAAGAATTACTAAAATATATTTCTTCGACACCAATTGAGTATTTTCTAATTTTTAATGACAATTTTGAAATTATTAAAAAATCTGATAATTTAAATAATTTAAAATCAAACAACTTGAAATCTTTTATATGGTTAGAAGATTTTGGTAGATTCGAGATATTTGTTAAAAATATAAAAAGAGAAAGATGGATTACGGGCAACTTTGAAATTAGTGTTAACGAAAAAAATTACAACAAAGTAAGTATTTTAGGGACAACATTCGAAAGCAATAATTTAATTTTTTGGGGAATACCCAAAAAAGATAATAATATAACCAAAAGCAAGAAGTCTTTTTTGGAAAGCACTATTTTTCAGTTCCATTCTATTTTAGAAATATCATTCGCCAAGGATTATCAAATTATTGAAGTTTTTCATAATACAATGTTTAAAAATAATTTTGATAACAACAACTTAAAAAATAGAAGCATTTTAGAATTTATTAATGATCAAGATTTGGATGAATTTAAAATTTTTCACGAAAAAATAGTTCAACAAGATAAAATTTATAAAATAAATTACAGATTTAAAAACAACACGGACGAAGAAAGATGGGTTGAGGAATTCTGTCAAGAAATTAAAGATGGAGAACAAATCTATTACCACTGCTTGTTGAAAGATATCGATCAAGACTATAGATTTAGAGAAAATTTGATTAATGAACGCAACCAAGCATTGCAACTGGCAAATCATTTGGAAAAAACTCGAGAACAGGAACGCAAAAATATGGCACGAGAAATTCACGACGAAATAGGACACGCTCTCACATCATTAAAATTGGATATGAATTTGCTGCTAAAAAAGAGATTTATGCGTGAGGATATGCTTATTGTCCGACTAAACGAAATGATGAAGCAAATTGAACAAACAATTAAAACGGTGCAACAAATTTCGGCTCAATTGCGTCCCTCGATTCTCGACCATTTTGGTTTGATTGCAGCTATCGAATGGCAAGCTAAAGAATTCCAACGCCAAACAACAATTAGATGCAGATACTCTTTGCCCGACGAAGATATCGAAATTCCTGAAAACAAAACTATTGCAATTTTCAGAATTTTTCAGGAAATTCTCACCAATATAGCCCGCCATTCTCAAGCAACGAGGGTTGATATCAATCTTACAATTGAGAACAATATTTTGGAATTACAAGTTTCTGACAACGGCATAGGAATAAAAAAAGAATATTTAAATAGCCCTAATTCGTTGGGATTGATTGGTATGCAGGAACGAGCAAAACTAATTGGTGGAAAGTTAACTTATAGTAGTGTGATTAATGTTGGAACAACAATAACATTAATTGTGTCAATAAATTAAGGTAACATAAATGGCTGCAACAAGGTTAATTAGAGTTATAATTGTCGACGACCACGCTGTTGTCCGCAAAGGACTTGCTCAAATATTAGAAGAAACCGAGGATATAATAGTTACCGACGAAGCCTCTTCAGGTGATGAATTATTACAAAAAATTCAAAATTTCAAATACGATGTTGTTCTTCTTGATATTTCTATGCCTGGAAAAGATGGACTGATGACTTTGAAAGAAATTAAGAACATAAAACCCGACCTTCCCGTTCTCATATTTACAGTATTTCCAGAGGAACAATATGCAATTCGTGTTCTCAAAGCTGGTGCTGCTGGTTATATAAACAAACAATCCGAGCCCGAAGAAATCATAACTGCAATTCGAAGAATTGCACAAGGGAAAAAGTACATTTCACCAAATTTGGCAGATTTATTAGCAACTTCGGTTTCGAACGAAAGCAAGTCGTTGCCCCACGATGTCCTATCCGATAGAGAATTCCAGGTTATGTGTTTTATTGCTCAAGGCAAAACAATTTCCGATATTGCTCGTGAACTAAATCTGAGCGTGAATACAGTAAGCACATATCGAATTAGGATTCTCGAAAAAATGAAAATGAAAACCAATGCCGAAATTACTCATTATGCCATAAAAAATTCATTGGTGTGAATAACTAATGAACAAATGAAGATCCCAAAAAAGATAAGAAATGTAAAATATCGACAAAGCAGAAATTCCATCAAAAATTTACCCAACAAACTATGTAGTGAAGGCAATTCTGCATATTACTAAAAAAACATCGGATGTTTTAGTTTCATCCGATGTTTTTGTTATTAATTTGTTTATATGTTATTCTAATTAATTTAAACTCGTTATTTCTTAGGCGTAATTATATAAATTTGTACTGTACGAGATAATTGTCGACCTAATGTTTTGTTATTGTCGAATATTTGGACACTTTCGCCTACTCCATAAGTTTCGAACTTTACATTTTTGACTTTGGAAGATAAATAATTTTTAACAGCATCAGCACGGCGAGTTGCCAAATTTTTGTTGTAATCAAAATCTCCAATTCTATCTGTATAACCATAAATTTGAACGGTGGAATTAGGCCCAATAGCAGGAACGACATTTTTATCCAAAATTTGTTTATCCAAATCACTTATATTTGGACTATCAAAATCGAATAGAACTAAACTAAATTTGGATATAGTTTTGTCAGGCAAATTTTCACTCTTTTTTCGTGAGAAAGAGTAATAGTCGGTTGATATTGAGCCATTGATACTTCGACTTAAACCACTTGCAGTTTGGACTGTTAGAAAATAATCAACGGGAACACTTGATGAAGCTAATTGATTGGGCTTGATTTGCCAAGTGGCTTCGATTGGTAGTGTAGTTCCTTCCAAAACTTCTAATTGTTCGCCAGCTTGTTTGTAAACTAATTTCCAATTTGTAATTTCATCGTTGGTGTTGACAGGCACCTTAAAATTAATCAAATTAGGATTAGTTACCCTTTCCTTTTCACCAAATAGGACAATTGGTTTAAGAATTTCGAAATTGCTCGAAGAGATTTCGACACGGCAATTTTCTGCGTCACCATCTACATCATTTTTGTTTGATGGTTTGGTTGGAAAACCACCGGCAACAACATTAATTCTATCCTCAGTGATACCATAATTAGCAATCAAGTAGTTTTTGGCAAATTCGGCTCTTTGCTTTGCCAAAGTTTTTTCGTTTTTTAATTCCTTTGAATTTATTGTGCCAGTGAGTGTTACAATTGCATTGGGATTTTCTTTCATCCTTTTACCAATAATATCCAATGTATAGGTATTGATTTTGAAAGCATCCGGTGAAAGGGTTTCGATTGTGAATTCGCCAGCCATATTTTGTGCACCCAATGCTTGCACAGTCTCGTCGGGAACTGCTTTGCCTTCGGGGAAAAATACATATGGCAACAATGGGAATAATTCGGAATATTGAACTTCTTCGACGTTGATTTTGTTCAAGGGTCTTGGAATCATCTTTTCGTCGTAGTAGGACAATTCGGGTTGACCAATATTTAATACTTTGTTTTCGATAGGTTGTATTGGCTCTTCATATTTTGTTAAGCTATAAGTTAAATTCACTCCTAATCTTATCTGACTAACTTTCCATTTGCTGTATGCTGAATTTGTCGACACATCATTCAAAGGCAACCTAAACGAAGCTTCGGGACAAAGAAATATATTATCACTCAATTTCCAAGTATAGCCAACTCCGGCAGCAATTGCTAGGCGAGTAGCTTTGTTTTGTACGTCAATATCGGGCAAAGTATTCTCACCAGAAGAAGTTGTGGTTATAAAATCGTATTTTAAACTTATTGGAGCTCCAAATTCCAAACCTGCTAAAAAATACAATGGATTGTCTAAAATATTGTGAATTTGTAAAATAGGGCTAATTTCAATGTAATCTAATTTAGCATTAACTCGTTCACGAGTGAATTCATCCAGATCTTGGTATAAACTACCGTTTAAGTTAAAATAACCAATACGACCGGAAATAGCAAATGTATTATTGATAGGAAAATTACCAATGATACCAATGTATGGACCTATTCCTAAGTCGCTTTTCTGATTAGGTAAATAAGTTGAATGTAGATTCAACCCTAACCCGCCATAGAAACCAATATTGGTTACTAAATCTTGTTGCTGAGATTTTGCAGTGTAATTAAACCAAAATGCAAAGAAAAACGTAATAATAATTAATTTTTTGAGCATAAAAACTCCCTAAAATTTGAACAAGATTAATTAAATTATAAGATGTAGATATGAAAAAATTATTTTATGTAACAGTTATTTTTTTTCAATTAGCAACAATTGTTAAAGCAGGAAGCTTGGAATTTGGATTGAACTTTGGATTAGCAACTCCAAGCAACAAAATAAACGATATTTACAATACAGATAAACTAAAATATGGCAACAACCAAGATTCTATTGCCAACATCATTGCCAATGGGTTAAGTTCGGGTTATCACCTTGGAATTCAATTAAATATGCCCTTGAATGATAATTTTGATTTCAAAGGCAACCTCGGTTACAATTCTTTTCCTGAATCAAAAATTACAATCACCGATCCAACAAATGGCAAGAAATTAGCAGAGCTATCCACTTCGACCAAAATAATACCTATTGCAGCTGGGCTAAGTTTCTATCCCTTTAAATCTATCATAAGTCCATACATAACTGGGGAGTTGAGCTTTAATTATATCCAAACAGCAGTCGAAGCTACTTATTTTGGCACACAGGTCCCAATTGCAACAACGCCTGCTGATAATCGTTTTGGATTTGGTGTTGGAGTGGGAACTTACCTAAGTTTGGGTCTAATCGATTTGAATATCGAAGGAAAATATAACTACCTTAATCTAATTGGCAAAGAAACAAGTGAAAAGGATAAATACTATTTTACATTGCTTGTAGGTATCGTGTTCTAACAATCTTGAATTTTTTGGAAATCTTCGAAAAATTCTGGATAAGATTTTGTTATTGCTTTATGATTAATGATTTTTATGGGTTTAGGGTTGTTAATTGATATTATTGCCGCTGCCATTGCAAAACGGTGATCCCCATCAGTATCTATATAATCAAATGAATAATTGGAGCCGGTAATTTCCAAGCAATTGTTTGCGTAATTTATTTTCAAATTATTTTGTTTAAAAATGTTAATAATTTTTTCTAATCTGTTTATCTCTTTATATTTTAAGCGATCAACATCATAAATTTTAGATTTACCTTCACAATTAAGAGCTAAAACAGATAAAATTGGAACCAAATCGGGATAATTCTTTGCAGCAAATTCAAAAGGCTTTAGATCGGACTTTTCAACAATAATAGAATTATCATCAACTTTGATTTTAGCCCCAACTTGAGCTAAAACATCTAAAATAATTTTATCTCCCTGCATTGAATTAATACTAAGACCAGAGATTTCACACTTTCCGCCAATTGCTCCAGCAGTAAGAAAAACAGCGGCATTGCTCCAATCATTTTCGCAGTAAAATTCACTACCAAAATAATGCGAATGGTTGCAAATATAACAGTATGAATCAATTAACTTGATATTCCCACCGAATTTTGATACCAAATCTATTGTAATATCCACATATGGTTTACTGGATATGTTTGTCAATATTATTTGTGATGTTCCCTCCAGTTTTGGTAATGCAATTAATAATCCCGTTAAAAATTGAGAAGTATGGTAAGCATTCAAATTTACTATACCTGGTTTAATTGGTCCTTTAACTTGTATAGGCGGATAACCGGCATTTGTCCTAACCAAAGCACCCAATTGCCCCAAGATTGTCTCAATTTCGAATAATTTTCGTTTTTGGAGTGTTTTGGAAGCAATCAATGTGTAATTATGGTCAAAAAGTGAAAGAATTGGAGAGAACATTCGGATAGCAAGAGCAGACTCGTTGCAATTTAAAATAAAATCCTCATCTAAGATGTTAGGTATGATTTGTATTTTGTTTTCCAACTGGATTATTTGGCATCCAAGAGTATTAAGGATATTCAAAACAGATATCGAATCATCGCAAAATGATGGATTTTGGATAATTGTTGGACTTTCGGCAAGGAACGAAAGAGCTAGAAGTCTTTGGAAAATACTTTTTGATGGTTTTGCGTCTAATTTACCATTGATTTTGCAATTTTGTAATATCATAATTAAGAATTTTAGCAAAAATAATAAAACTATGATAAAAAATGTATTAGTATTGATGGCAAACGGTACCGAAGAAATCGAGGCAGTAGTCGTCATCGATTTACTCCGACGGGCAGGTGCCAATGTAACAGTTGTTGGAGCAAACGACATCATAAATTGTTCACGGGATGTTCGTATCCTTCCAGATATGCCAATGCATAAATTAAATGAAACCAAATTATATGATTTGGTCTATTTGCCCGGTGGTGCAAAAGGTGTCCAAAATTTGATCGATATCCCAAAAGTTTATGATGTGTTGGTGAACCATATTACCCAAAAACGTCCAGTAGCTGCTATTTGTGCTGCCCCTACAATTCTATCAGCATTGAATTTACTCAAAACTACACAAAAAATCACATCCCATCCGTCGGTCAAAGATGAATTAATTAACTATAACTATTCAGATGATACAATTGTTGACGACAATAACATTATAACAAGTAGAGGTGCTGGCACTGCTTTTGAATTAGCCTTTTACCTAATTCAAAAGCTTTTTGGGCGTGAAGAAATGGAAAAAGTTCAACAGTCAATTGTTTGGAGTAGGGGTAATGACTAAAATCTGTAAAAAGTTCATTGTTTATGGTTATGTTCAAGGGGTTGGTTATCGATATTTTGCCTATAAATCAGCGGTTAAAAACGATATAGTTGGATATGCCAAAAATATTTTTGATGGCACTGTCGAAATTGTTGCAATTGGAACAGCCGAAAAATTAGAGGAATTTCGCAAGGATCTATTAATAGGACCTCAGAGAGCCCGGGTAGACAAAATTGTCGTGGAAGAATGCCCACAAAACTCTGATTTTGATAGTTTTGATGTATTTTAAGAATGGTCGAAAAAGATTAGGCAGTTTTTAATCATATTATTTTTACTTAGTCTAACTATAAATCTTTGCTCTCAACAATGGAAAATTGTTGGTTTAGATGCACCTTCGTCTTATAAAATCGATTACGAAACATACAAAGTTATTAATTCTGATGAATACATAACAATAATACCTAACCTGGAATTTTTTCGACCTCACACATCGCTAATATTAAGTGGAGGGGGTGCAAGAGGTTTTGCCCATATTGGTGTAATTCGAAGCTTGGAAAAACACGGAATTAAGATTAATTCAATAGTAGGAACCAGTATTGGTGCTATAGTTGGTTCATTATATGCAAGTGGATATACGTCCGACGAAATCATTGATATTTTTCATAATATTGATTGGGAGGAATTATTCCAATTAATCGAAAACACAGATCGCAGAGATTATATCATCGATAAAAAATCCTTATACGACAAAAGCTTACTAAAAGTCTATTTCAAAAATTTTGAAGCAATATTCCCACAAGGTTTTTCATTTGCCAACAAATTGAATGAAATTCTTAGCAATTTATTATACAAAGCAAAATATATCCCTTTCAACAATTACGATGATTTGCGTTATCCTTTTCGTGCAGTTGCCACCGACATTGTTAAGGGGAATACAATTTTATTAAAAGATAGGAGTCTGCCACTATCGGTTCGTGCAAGTTCAACAATCCCATTACGTCATTCACCAGTAAAAATCGATAATATGTTGCTTGTTGATGGTGGTCTGATGGCAAATTTACCCGTAAGTTCAGCAATTAATGAATTCAATCCCGATTTTACAATTGCTATTGATGTTACTTCACCGTTATTCGACGTTGAAGATTTGGACAGAGCCTGGAATGTCGCCGATCAAGTTGTGTCCATAGAAATGAAAAAATATACTGAATTTGAACGAAACAAAGCTGATTTTGTAATTACTCCACGATTAGGTAATTACTCAAACACTAATTTTGAATTTTTAGACTCACTTATTAAGCTTGGCCAAGATGCATTCGACGAATTATCCAATAAAATCACTGATGAGATTAACCGAAAAACCGACGAAAATATTGACCGATTTTTATCGGAACATTTCAAGAAAGAACTTTTTTATGATAACATTGAATTTTATAATATATCGAAAGTTGATAGTTTCAAAATTTATTCTGCCCTAAAAGCCAACAAGACAATCTCAATCAAGGAGATTGTTAAGTTGTTAATTAAATCCGAAAGTAAGTACAACAAAATTTCTTACTTCATTTCTGATTCAAATAAATTGATAATTAAAGCAAATCCAAAAATTCAATTAAAATCGATAGAATATACAGAGCAAACCCCCGAAGAAATAATAAAATTTATTAATCAATTACAATATGAATACTTTGCCGAAGAAGTTACGGTAGATCTAATTAATAAATTGGCTGATAGCATTTTGAATCAAGCACGTAAATTGGGCTATTGTTTCCTACACATAGATACAATAAAATGGAACAACATTAACAATTCATTGTATCTTAAAATAAATCCCGGTATTATCGAAAATATCAGAATAATTGGTAATCAATCAGTCAAGAACAATATAATTGAGAGAGAATTATTACTTAAAGAAAATCAAATAGCACATTACGACCAAATTAAACAAAGTCGTACAAACTTGAAGGCAACTGCACTTTTTTCGTTTGTAGACATTTATCCTAAAAAGAATGAAAATGATAACATTGATATAATTGTCTTTGTAGCCGAAGCAGGAAATCAGATATTACAATTAGGGATTCGCGCCGACAGCGAGAGAAATTTGCAAGCAAGTTTTGATTTTATTCATAATAATTTGTTTAATACAGGTTTACAACTTAATTTTTCACTATTAGGTGGTAGTCGAAACCAGAGTTTTAATATAACAGGACTGAATCCCAAGTTGTTGAATGCAGATTTTACAACCAAAGCATTGGTGTATTTCGAAAATCGAAAATATTATAGATACGAAAACATAATTGATTTTTCAAAAATGAAGTTAATTTCGAACAATATTGGCGAAAATCAATGGAATCGAATTGGTGGAATGGTTTCTTTTGGCAATCAAATAGGAAAAAATGGAAAATTATCGATCGACTTGCGTATAGAAAAATACAGAGATTTCGTCATTGGAGAAAATCCTTCGAATTTCTTAAATTTATCAACATTCAAAATCAATTTCCAATACGACTCTGGAGATGATCAATTCTATCCAACCGAAGGAACAATAATTGACACTTACTTGGAGTCGAATTTAATACCGACTTCAAAAGAATTTACTTCGTTTTCCAAAATTTATATTTCACTATCAAATTTTAATTCATTTTGGGACCGAAATACAATTTCATATGGTGGAATGATAGGAGCAGGAGACCAAACAATGCCCATAACCGAGATGTTTTGGTTGGGTGGCGAAAACAATTTTTGGGGATTACGTCAAGAGCAATATTTTGGTCGTCAAATAGCTAAATTTTTTGTAACCTATCGATACAGAATCCCAGTCAAATCACTTTTTGATATGTATTTATTTTTACACTATAATACTGGAAGAGTTTGGCTTAATACCACACAAATCAAAATTTCGAGTTTTTTGCACGGTTTTGGTCTATCTTATTCATTCAACACTCCATTGGGACCGCTTACATTTAGTATCGCAAAACCGTTGATATTCGATAACATAGGGACATTATTTGGAGAAATCCAAACATATTTTAGTTTTGGAGTTAAAATCTAAAACAAAACAAAAAAATATTCATTCTTAAATATTATTAATTAATATCAAATCGTCATTCAAATTGTGAAAGATTACAGAAAATATTTAGTACCCCAAGTTGTTGCCAAATTAGCTAATATTGAGTTAATTGCTAAATTGGTGGTAGAGGGATTTATAACAGGATTGCACCATTCACCCTATCACGGTTTTAGCGTAGAATTTGCTGAACACCGTGCCTATCGACCAGGTGACGAAATCAAATACTTAGACTGGAAAGTATTAGCTCGAACCGAAAAATATTTCGTAAAACAATTCGAAGAAGAAACAAACACACGAGCGATGATAATACTCGACGCAAGTGCTTCGATGAAATTTGCATCAAACGGAAACATTTCTAAATATGACTATGGGGCATATTTGGCTGCTTCGTTGGCTCTATTGATGATTCAACAGAGAGATGCAGTTGGAATGGTGCTTTACGACACCAAGATTCGCAAGTTTCACTCACCTAATTCTCGTCCTTCGTTCATTCGTGAAATATTAAAAACATTAGAAACCAACAAACCCGAAAACCAAACTGGCACAGCAGATTGTTTGAGCGAAATTGCCGAAAGAGTCAAAAAAAGAAGTCTGATAATAGTAATCAGTGATTTTTTTGATGATGTCGAAAAAGTTGCAAAAGCTTTGCAACATTTCCGACACGACCAAAACGAAGTTATAGTATTTCATTTACTCGATCAACGCGAAATTGATTTTAAATTTGGAAAAAGTGCAACCTTTACGGACTTGGAAACTGGAGACAAGATGTTGACCCATCCATACCAACTTCAAAAAGCATACGAATCGACTATGAACGAGTTCATCAATCACATAAAATCAAAGTGCTTATACCAAAGAATCGATTACAATTTGATTACTACCAATACACCCTTCGACAAAGCTTTGGTTGCCTACCTAAACAAAAGAAAAAAAATCTAACAAATTTATTATTTAATTCCACCAAAATTTTGTAATTTTAACATTGTTTTAATTTGGAGTTAAAATTATGAAGATAAAAGACGTATTATCAAGAAAAGGTGGTGCAATTTACACAATCGACCAAAACAAAACTATTTTTGAAGCCCTATCGATTTTGGTACCCAATAAAATAGGTTCACTTATAGTTTTGGATAATGAGGGAAAAATATCTGGAATTTTTAGCGAACGCGATGCTTTACGAGAATGCTACAACAACCCAAATAGTTTTCAAAACATTATAATTGGCGATGTAATGACCAAGTCGATTATAGTTGCCGAACCCGACGACGAAGTTGAATATGTTATGGGAATTATGACTCAAAACAAATTCCGACATACACCAATAGTCGACAAATCTGGTAATTTAGTGGGAATTGTATCCATTGGAGATTTAGTTAAGGTTCAACTTAGTGAAAAAGATTTCGAAAATAAATATTTGATGCAATATATTCAAGGTTAAATTGCCTAAAAAAATAAAAAGAAATATTAACGAACTAAAAATTCCAGATCCAGAACACAACACTGGAGCAGATAGATATTTGATTACTTATGCAGATTTGATAACACTATTGTTGGGATTATTTGTAATTCTCTATGCAGCTTCGCAAGTAGATAGAACCAAGTTTAGTGCTCTATCGGCAGCACTTTCGCAATATTTCAATCCCAAAACAGGTAAGATTTTGGAAAAAGGCGAGGGTGAATTGTCTGGGGGAAGAGGTGTGTTGCCTACCCCTGAGTTTTCTGTAAACCAAACAAAAAGTCTTCAGGATGTTCGAGGTGAAATTGAACAAAAACTATCCGAATTTATAAATCAAAAGAAGATTTCGATAACACAAACTGGTACATCTCTGACACTTGTCCTACCCGAAGTGCTGTTATTCCAATCTGGAAAAGCCCAAATAAATTATGAGTCCTATCAAGTGTTAGATTCAGTTGCAGTTGTCCTAAAGCAGTTACCATTCGAAATTTATATCGATGGTCACACCGACAATGTCCCAATAAGAACATTTCAATACGAATCGAATTGGCACTTATCCGTTGACCGTGCTTTAAATGTTGGATATTATCTAATACAAAAGGGTATTGCCGAAAAAAATGTTGTTATACGTGGTTTTGGTCCTGAGCGACCAGTCGACGACAACTCCACCACCGAAGGTCGCAGTCGAAACCGCAGGGTGGAAATAACAATTTCACAACCCACTTCGAGTTCGGCTGCAACAACACAAAATGAAGAAAATACATCTCAACAAAATATTAAAAATGATTAACAAATTTTGCTAAATGTCGATAAATATAAATATATAATTCTTAATTTTGCAGACAATAAAGGTCAATGTGAATGGATTCAGAAAACAATGTAATTACTATCAATACACACCAATTTGGTGAGATAACAATCGATATAGCAAATATTTTTCTTTTTCCTAATGGTTTGTTGGGATTTGAAGAACTTAAAAAATTTATTTTAATTAGTGACGAAGAAACCGAACCCTTCAAGTGGTTGATATCTGTCGAAGAACCGAGTATCGGATTCCCAATTATAAGTCCTTTTTATATTGATTTCGACTACAACATCGGGAAAGAAATTGATTTGGAAAACAATGTTTTATTTGTGGTTGTTACTCTTCAGGACGAGAACAAAAACATATCTGCAAACCTAAAAGCTCCGATTATTCTGAATTTACAAAAAATGACTGGGGAGCAATTCCTTATTCCATTCGAAAAATATTCAACTTCACATATTATATCACACAGTGAATAAGGTGAAAAATGTTAGTATTATCAAGGAAGATCGGTGAGGAGATAAAAATAGGAAATTTGATTACAGTAACTATTTTAGGCTATGATAGAGGTGTAGTTCGTTTGGGAATACAAGCTCCAAGAGATATTCAAGTTCATCGAAAGGAAATATACGACAAAATTGTAACCTTGAATAAAATCTCATCCCAAACCGAAGTAGATAAATTTAAAAATGTAGTGAATAAGAATAATTTAAATTTAAATATAAAAAAAAAATAATAAATTTATAATTATTGAATTTTGTCCTTTTTTGGTTGTATTTTGATAATTTTGTAAAAACAATTAAAATTAATATGGTTGAATATTCAGCACTAATAGTAGACGACGATATATGGATGCAACGCATTTTATCAAAATCTTTGCAAAGCTATGGTTTCAAGAAAACCTTGCTTGCAAGCAATGGTTTTGATGGTGTTGCTTTGGCTGTCGAACATCTTCCTAACATCATTATTTTGGATATAATGATGCCCGATTTAAGTGGTTTGCAAACATTAAGAGTATTAAAAGCTGTAAAAATTACCCGTCCAATTCCGGTGCTTATGGTTAGTGCATTGTCCGATGCCGAAAATTTAGGCTTGGCTGTACGTCACGGAAGTGCTGGTTTTATCTCAAAACCATTTACACGAGCAACAATTTACGATAAATTGGTCGAGGTATTTGGTCGCGAAAGATTGCTACAAATCGCTCGTGGTGAAGAATTGATGGAAACTTTCGATACTTCATCAAAATTATCCGAAGTCGAAAAAAGTGCTGCAAGTATTTGGAATAAGCCATCGACAGAGGCTAATGAACCAATAGATTTATCCGAACCTGTTGTTGAACCCAAAATCGCTCCCGATGAAATTTTAAAAACTTATCAATCAGATGAAAAAAAGACCTTGGATTCGATCAAGAAAATGCTCCTTAAAACTAAAAAATAATTACTTCACATCCAATTCTAAGGCTATTTTCGAATAAATATTCAAAATTGCATAGCTTAGGTTTTCCCAACTATACTTTTCTTTGTACTGCTCAATACTTTCGGCAAATTTGTTAATATTTGAACTAAAAAATTTTTCGATTGTGGAAGTCAAAGCTTGAAAAGTAAGTTCGTTGACAATTAACCCCGTGTTATAGGGTTCAATCATTTCCTTTAAACTACCAGTATTGGTTGCAATTACTGGTAAGTTATATTGATAACAAATTCCAATAATTCCGCTTTGGGTTGCCGATTTATAAGGTAGCACGCATACATCCACTGCCGAAAAATATTTTGGCACATCTTTATCGTTAATATAATGAATATGCTTAGAAACTTTGTTTTTAATGTGTAGGCGTGAAATCAAATCATCATATTTGTCGAAACTTCCGTATACCTCGCCTGCTATCACCAAATGATAATCTTCGGATAACATTTTCATCGATTTAAGCAACAAATCTAATCCTTTATAGTCACGAATAAAACCAAAAAACAGTAATATTTTTTTATTTTCGGGTAAGTTCAATAACTGACGTGCTTCTTGCTTGGACAACTTTGGTCCAAAATGATTGTAAATTGGATGGGGATGCTCTTCGTAAACTGCATCTGGTCGGAGTTTTAACAAATCATCACGGACACTACTACTCATCACCACAAATCCGTGTTGTTGGTTTAAAAAAAATTGAGTGAGTGCAACATCTCCCAATCTTTTTTCGTGAGGTATCACATTATCGAGTATTGAGATATTAATTACATTGTGTTTCTTTAATGTTTTGGACACACTACCTAAACTTGGAGCAAAAAAAGGCATCCAATATTTTGTGAGCAACATATCGGGTTTGAATTCTACAATTGTCCTTGCTGCCCGAGGATAACTTACTGGGTTTATTGTATCCAAAATTGCCTTCGATGGTATTTTATCCACTTCATCAACTGGTGTGACGTATTGACTTGTACCGGGGAATAGAATTGTTGGATATTGTCGAGTAAAAGTGAATGCCTGAACTTCGTTATTTTTTTCCAAAACTCTATATAAAGAAGCATTAAACTGTGCAATGCCCCCTCGAAATGGATAAAAAGTAGATAAATAAGCGATTTTCATAAATTTAGATCGATTAATCTTCCCCTTTAAGGTATTTTAAAATTCTCAGAGCATCTTTCCTATAATCGTCTTCTTTGGTATAGATTGTAAGAAATTTTTCAAATTGCTCGATTGCCTCATTATTTTTTTCTGTAAAATAATAATTCAAAGCCAATCCGTAAACTGTGAATGGATAGTTGGGATTAAGTTTTAATGCTTTGATGTAGTCTAAATTTGCTTGCTTGTCCTGTTCGAGATGGTAATAAATGTTAGCCCGTTCATAAAAAACTTCGAAACGAGTTGAATCCAACTTTTCGGCTTTGTTTAAATCTCGAATAGCCTCGTTATACTGCCGAAGGTTTCTATAGGCGATAGCTCGACCAATGTAGCTATTGATGCTTGTATCTTGTCGAGAAATTATAAATGAAAAATCTTCGGCTGCACGCTTGAACTCATTTATTTTCAATAAAGCGTATGCTCGGGAATAATAAGCTGGTAAATAATTTGGGTTGAATTCGATTATTTTGCTGTATATATCAATTGCTTCATTGTAGTATCCATCCCGAATTGCATTATTGGCTCTTTCCAAATTTGATTTTTGAGCAAATAATGTTGTATGGATTAGTGTTAATAATAATATTAAATATGCAAACTTCATAAGAAAATTAAAATAAAACACAAAATTAATGCTAAATTAGTAATTATCAAACAATTCACAATTAAATTAGTTTCTACAACAACGTAAAATTCTATTTCCTTATTCTCGTTTTTATGTCCAAATATTGTGATCATATATGGAAAAAGTTAAACAAGAAGAAATTGTTCTAAAAATTGAAAAGATATTGCCAAAAACAAAAGGCAGATTTTCTCCCGAAGACATTGCAGCTGCAACAGGTTATTCAATTTCGGATATCAACGATGCATTAAAAAGATTGTTGGAAATTTATCGTGCCAAAGTTGTTGTGGACAACAACACTGGAAAATTGGTTTTTAACTTCATTTATCCTTTAGAGAAAGTTGGCAAAAAGACATTTAGAGAATACCTTTTTAGTTTTTTAGAATTTTTGTGGAAAGTATTTCAAATCGTCTACAAAGCTGCCATTGGCGTAATTTTAATTGTTTACACCATAGTTTTCGTGTTAATTTTATTAGCACTTATCATTGTAAGTTCTTCTTCTGACCGAGATCGACGAGGTGGAGGTATAAGTTTTGATATTTTTGGCGGAATTTTTAGAGCAATTTTCGAAGGATTGTATATACTTTCGTGGAGTAATACAATCCAAGATGTTGCAGATCCTAGTGGATTGAGATACAAAAGGTATGCACCCGAAAAAAATAAAGGGAAAAATTTTGTTCAAAGCGTTTTCCATTTTGTTTTTGGACCCGAAAACCCACCTGTTGATAAATATGCAGACGAAAAAGAGGCTATTGCATACATCCGCAAAGTTAGCAAAGGAAATTTAACAGCAGCCGACATCGTGCTATTAACTGGATGTAAGTTCGACGAAGCCGAAGAAAGATTAGCCCGTTATGCAGTTAAATTCGGTGGCGAATTAGAAATAGACGATAATGGCAATGTTATAGCAGATTTTACAAATATGCTGCATTCTGGGAAAGCTTTTGATGAAGGTAAAATTGTTTATTATTACGATGAAATCGAACCACCAGTGGAGCTTACCGGTAATTCCACTGGAAGAAACTTAGGTATAATTGCGATGAATCTGTTCAATCTAATTATGTCATTTTGGATTATTTCTTTCTTGAACTCAATGAATTCATATGATTTTGCCCAATACAATCCTGAAGCTAATGTACCAGGTTGGATTATCTTTGCATTGGGTTGGTTCCCTTTTATCTTTTCTATCACATTTTTTATTATACCTATTATAAGAATTCCATTTGTTATTTGGAAAAAGAAACAACGTAACAAAAAAATTATGCGCAAGAAACTTTTTTATGCTTTATATAAACTAAAAACAGATATAACATTCGAAAAAATTGCCGCACTAATTAATTTACCAAACGAATTGAAAGAAGAAGCAAACAAAGTGCTCCACGAACTAATAATCGATTTACGCGGTGAAATTGAATTAGACAGCAACCAAGCAAAAATCAACATTGATAATTTCATAAAAAATCTTAGCACAGCACAATAAATCTAATTAAGCGAAAGTAAATAATATTTCTTTTTACTGATATTTAGAAATATCCATTTATCGAAAAATTAATTTATCAATAAATAAAAAGGCTGTCTTTTAAAATTTTAGACAGCCTTTGTAATACTATTTAAGTTTAAATTATCTAACTAATTATTTATGATAATTTTATGGAATTCTGTACCACTATTACTATTAAATTTTAGGTAATACAAACCATTTGGTAAATTGTCGATTGGCAATTTTATTAAATTAGATTCGGTATTGGCGATCATATTCATTATTTCGATGCCCAAAGAGTTGTATAAAACAATTTGAATATTATTTTGCAATGGATTGTTGAATTCGATAAATAAAATTCTGGAAGATGGATTTGGATATATGTTTAATTTGCTTGCAGTTAAATCATTGATGGACGCCAATGGAATTGCATTACCAATAACCTCGAATGAAAGTGGCTCGCCATCAGTCTTTAAATTAATTTTTGCTCCTTTTTTTCCAGTTGTTGTTGGATTAAATCGAATGCGAATGTTGGTTATTGACTGAACGTCAACATTAATTGGTAATTCAGTTGCAAACGAAAATTCATTTTCTAAAGTCCCTTCTTGTGGTTGAATTTCGCTGGAAATTACTTGCGTTGTTGAATTACCAATTCCTTTAATCTTTAAAATCTTCGATCTGTTTTTGGTTATTTCCAAGTCGCCAAAATCAATTGGAGTTTGGTCGACAATAGCAATTTTTTTAATTTCTACAGTTGGTTTGTATTCAAAGTCTAAATAGCTTAAACCTGCTCCTAATTGCCATAATCTTACTTTGTTGCCATATTGATTGTGTGAACCTAAAACATAGCTTTCGTATAATCGAGATTGTAGATAACTCCAAGTTGCCCCATTATTATCGGATTGATGAATTTCACCATTAGAGAATAAAATAAATTGCTTTTTACTGTCAATGGGCGAAAAAACATAAACTGGAAATAGTCCCATTGCAGTAAAGTTAATTGTTGGATGACTTTCCCAATCAATACCATTCGAAGTTTGAGCCAACGATCTATTGGAGTTAGCGGAATTCAGGTTATCCGAGATTACAGCAATTCCTTTTTTATCATCCGAAAAAGAAAGCTCTGTTACTGCCCTACCAGAACTCGAGGCAATACTTATTTGCCAGGTTTTGCCCCTATCGCTTGAATAGAAAACCCTTCCTTTTGTAGTACCAAACCAAATTTTATCACCAGTAAATTGACCCGAACCAACTAATCCATCTTCGCCAACCAATGCAGGCGGCAGAGTATTGAGTAATTGCCAGGTGTTGCCACCATCGGTAGTGTAACCACAACCCCAAACAGTGCTATTTGGAAGCGGATCTCCAAGGAATATACCATTGTTCTTATCGTAAAAATAAACAAAATTGATAAAGCCAGTTATGTTGCTTGTATTAACATATTTCCAATTTGTTCCACCATTTGTTGTTATCATTATTTCTGATTGACTAATGGCATCATCACTGCCAGTGCCTACTACTGCGTTTAAATTGTCGAATGCATACACCGCATAAAGAGGTCGTCCACCTGTTGATTTCACTTGCGATGGTGTACCATTGGTCATATTAGCATATATTCCAAGATTTTGCATTCTATCGTTGCCCACAAACCAACCATTATTTTTATCAACCATCATCATCGCACTCATTTGGAAATAAGCAGGATGGGCAATATAATTGGCTGCTATACCAAATTCATTTTGGGAAGGCAAATTAAGAGGTAATTCAATTAGTTCATAATTAACATAATTTCCGTCTGCTTTGATTGTTACCAGCAACCTAATGGTTGCTAAATACCAAGGGCAATTTTGGTCGATTGCCACCGTGAATTCCAATTCTTTGGATTCATCAGTATTTATATTGCCTAATTTATTGATGTTGTTTTCGAGCTTAACCCACGAGTCATAAGCCGAGATAGTAACTTCCACATTGGTTGCATTTGCTAAATAGTTCATTAAATTTACTTTAACTGTATTGCTTTCGTATGAATTTATGGTATTACTACCTTGAATTGCTGTTGATTGAATGGCAATTCCAGGCACTAATTTGTTTGGATTATTGTTATTGAATAATAGGGCATCTTCGGCATTAACCATACCAAAATAAAAGGGACGCTTTGTACCATCATTCAAAGACAACCTATTCACTACTGTAGAACGCAATTGCATCATTACCTTTTTGGGAGACCAGTTTGGATGAATTGATTTTACCAAACCACAAACTCCCGCAACCAATGGTGACGACATCGAGGTTCCACTAGCTCGATTATACTGATTGTTCAAAACTGTGGATAATATATTTTCACCTGGCGCCCAAATGTCAACACTAACACCATAGTCCGAAAAATTCGAAACGTTGTTAGCCCCTGTCGAACCAACAGTGAGAACTTCGGAAAAGGAAGCTGGATATTGTTTGACAACATCCAAAAACCCACCAGAATTGCCGGCAGCAACAACTATCACACTTCCTTTGGCAACTGCTTGCTTGATTATGTCGTGATTTGCAGGCGAATAACCTGGTCCTCCCCAACTACAATTAATCACATCAGCACCTAAATTTGCAGCATATAATATTGCCTCGTAACCCTTTAAAATGTCTGCTACGTTGATATCATCTGCACCTACCTTGCAAGGAATGATACTGCACGAAAAGCCTGGACTTGCAATACCAATATTGTTATCTGTTACGGCACTAGCACAACCCGAAACATGTGTACCGTGTTCGTTGTTTGGATTTTGAGGTTTTGGGTCGTTATCTGGTTTTACTGGATTGGATGGTGATGTTATGTTGCCAACAAAGTCCCATCCGTGAACATCATCCACAAATCCATTGCCATCATCGTCTTTTCCATTATTGGGGATCTCTCCGGGATTAGTCCAAATGTTGCTGCTTAAATCTTCGTGGGTCCAATCAATCCCACTATCAACAATAGCAATTTTAACATTTTTGTTTCCTTTACTAATATCCCAAGCTTTGTGTAATTTTAAAACATTGATTGCATATTGTTCATTTGCTTTATATCTTGGATCATTAGGACTATAATCATATGCCCTTTGGCGAAATATTGGAGTTGCGTATTCAACTTCAGGATTTTTCATCAACTCTTCACAAATTGTGTAGGGATCGACTGGTAAATCAAAAGTAATTTCATAAATTCTTGAAATACCAAATGGATCTAGTTCGTCGGGTTTAATATATTTTTCATAGGGCAAATCTATATTCTCTATGTTCATTGTTTTAAGATTATTCGATAACAATGAATTTTGCAAATTTTTGCGATTGAATGTTATTTGTTTTTTCTCTTTTAACTTAATATGAATTGCATTTGGCAAATAATCGTTTGGTCCTACTTTTTCCGAAATTATTTGGTGTGTGAGCAAATACCATTTTTTATCAAGTTTTTTTGAGTTGTTGGGTAATACGAAATAATTTGTATGATTATATGTTAGATTTGGTCTTGCAACCAGCAAAGTAGAGATAAAAAAAATCCCTATTAGGAATAACAAAGTTTTTCTCATAATTTTTCCCGTTTATTAATTTTAATAATTGTAAATTACAATTATTACACAAAATATTTAGTAAAAAAATTTAATTATTGATTAGTTTTTTTATCAGGAGTAACCAAAGTTCCATCTGGCAGAACAAAAGAGTAATCGGGTAGGATTTCGCCCTTACGGATTTTATTAAGCTTATTTTTAATCAATGTTCTTTTGAATGAACTTAAATGTTGGAAAAATAGAATACCATCCAAATGATCAATTTCGTGTTGAATAACCCTTGCAATGTATCCATCGAATTCCTTAATAATTTCTTTTTCGTTTAAATCCCAATAGCGGACTTCCACTCTTTCGGGGCGGAGAACATATTCGTACAAATCAGGGATAGAAAGGCAACCTTCTTGCATTTCCAATTTATTGTCCGATTCCAAAATTATTTCGGGATTTATCATTATCAATGGTTGTGTATTGGCATACTCTTCGATTTGACGCACATCTACTAAAAGTATAGACTTGTCATAACCAATTTGATTAGCAGCTAACCCAACTCCATTGGAAATATAGTTCAAAGTGTCTTGCAAATCCTTGGCAATCTGAAATGCTTCTTGATCTATGTTAGAGAATTCGATAGTAGGCTTATTCAATATTGGATGAAAACAATTATATACAGGTTTAATTGCCATAATATTATGTTTTTTTGTTAAGACGAATAATTCAAAGTCCTATTAATATTCTTGTAATAATACAGATGCATATTTATTTTTTATTTTGCTACCGCCAACAAGAATTAGACTATACTTTCGGCCCAATGTCGCTTCGAAATTGAAATTTAAGAAAGATTTCATCGTGTTACCATCGAAAAAATAATAGGTATATCTTTTGATTTTGTCTAAGTTGCTGTAAAAAGTATATTCCTTGTAAGGCAAAATGGCAATGACTGAGGTATCTTTGATACTTTCGACGACTTTAACTTGCTGGAGGTCTTGTATTGTATTCACAAAACGAATTTGGGCAAAAAGTGGATTTATTTTTTCAATTTTGTTTTCCAATAAAATATAATCCAAATTTGAACTTGTTCCACACAAAATTAATGTATATCGATAATCAATTTTAGGATTAATATCAATTTCCAACGAAGACTTTTCGGATTTTATTTGGATTTTGTTATTCTTAAAAAGCAAATTTGTGGCTAATATATTTGTGTAATATAATTTTCCATTTTCAATATCATTGTTGATTGAGATGTTTACTAAATCCAAGTCGCTTATTGCATTCAAAATTTGGACAAATGATGTTTTGGGTATACTTTTTAGGTTAACATTCTCTAATTGTGTATCAACAAGATATTTTGTTAGATTGCCTTTTATGTCTTGTGTTATAACAAGTAGGTATTCCTTGTTTTTTTCTATAACAGAATTTGAGTTATCCAACATCTCCGATGGTTCGAATGAAGTGAAAATTGAAATTGGTAAATTTCCATCATTGATCAACATAGGTTCAGAATATTTGCCATATTTCAAATTTTTTACCAAAGCAATTCCCGAAGAATAACCCAAGGGATTTGAATTATCTTGCCGAGAACCTATCGAAACATCAATATCTTGAAAATCCCAAGCAAGATTCACAACTCTCATCAAAGCCTTGTTGTCGTAGTTGGTAACCCGTGCTGGGGGAATTATCACAGATTTGGATGAGTAATTATTCGAAGAATCAGCAACAATTACTAAGTAGTTCTCCAAAACTTCGAAGGAATATATTTGTTCACTTTTCTTTTGATTATCCGAAATAATTGTAATAGTATCTTTGGTTTGGCTTTCGCAAGCTGTCAGTTGTTTATTTGGGGAAATATTTTCGACAGATTGATTTTGAATAGCAACGGTGTTATTGTGCAAAATGGTAACATCTTTACTGGATAAATTAATTGATTTCAGATTAGTATATTTCTGATTAATTAATGGTGCAGGCAAAAACGCATTCTCGGTGATGTCCATTTCGTCTAAAGTAAAAACTCCAATACCACCATCTTTTGTTTGGGCTATAACAACTGCATATTGACCTCTTTCTTTGGCCACGAGTGAATATGTGCCAATTATGTTGGGGATGCCGTCTTTGAAGGATACAACACTAAAAGCAATAGTGCCTGTTCGAACAAAAGTAGGAGAAGTTTGTTGCAAATATCGAACACCCGAAAACAACGGAACTGAACTAGGACAACCAAGCATAAGAGAGAAAGTTTTGAGAGAATCGGGATAAAAGTTTACTAATTTTATGTATGCATCAGTCGAATAAGCTGGCATTGCCAGCGAAGACGAAATTGTATATATAGTGTCGGTTGGTTTGGGATTTCCATCCTTCAATGGACCGGGCAACGAAACATAAGAGTAGTATATATTTGGAGAAAATTTAAGTAATCTTTGGGTTTTATATTCCGTTTGATTATTAGAATTTAAAATAGAAATATGGGAAGAATCCACTGGGGGATGCTTTGCTTTGGATGTTTTGGCATATTCAATGTTATTAGTGGCCGAACCCTGGTCGTATGCTAATTTTTTAGGTTGAAAATCACCAGAAAAATTGATGTATCGGACATAAATTCGATCCACTTTCGAAGGTGGATCGACAAGTTGGGGATCTTCGTCGATACAAGATGATAATAAAAGTGAAATTATTCCAAATAATAGTATTTTCTTGCTTTTCAATTTAGTTTGCTTTTTGTTTAGTATAATTTTATAAACAGACGAAAAGTGGCTTTTTATGTTTAAACAAAATTAAAATTAAAAACTGAGCAAAAGACCAAATTTAAAAATTTTAATATTTAATATAAAAGTTGAATAAAATTCACTTTTTTTTAGTAATTTAAGATTAATTTTTTTTATTGTCTATGACAAAACAAAAGTATTTAGATAAATCCAAAAAAGAATTAATTTTATTAGTAAGTTCCAAGGTATTTGCAAAATACGGTTTCCATAATGCTAAAATAAGTCAAATTGCAAAATTAGCAGGAATAGGAACCGGAACCGTTTATCTTTACTTTGAAAACAAAGAAAATATACTCAAAGAACTTATGGTTCAAATTTGGACAGCTATAGCAAATGAAATAGAATTTGTAGCAAAGGAAATGAATATTCCCTCGTTGGAAAAAGTGTATGAATGTGCAAGTAGGATTATAGTATTGGCACACAACCGCAAAGAAACTGCCCGAATGGTTCTACAAGAATTTGCATATTGGAACGATCCCGAATTTACACCATTAACAAGGATAATACAAAAAAACAAAGATTTATTGAAATTTATAATCGACCAAGGAATTGAATCAAACGAGATTAACAATAGAGTAAATCCCGAGTATGCTGTACCATTCTTAATGGGTGGTGTTTGGCATTTAGTTGAATATGTAATTAAAACCAAAAACTATCGCTTGGAAAATGTATTGGAACAAGCTAGAATATTTGTAACTAATTCTTTGCGAAATTATTGATAAAATGGATAAGTTTTGCATTAAAGATCTCCACACCACAGAGCAATTTACTTTTTTGAATTGTTTGCCTTTAATCGTATGGGTTGAAGACAATCAAGGGAATATTGTGTTTGCAAACCAATCTTACTTTAAATTTTTTGGAATTGAACCACAATCGCTTAGCTTTTCGGATAAATTAAAGCAATCAATGCCTTTGGAACTTCAAAAAGCAAATCTTGAGCAAGTTTCGAAAGAATTAGTCCATACATTTGTTGTGGAATTAAACCAAAATTCAAACCATTCACAATGGTTAGAAATTCAAATTATAAGCGTTATTAATGACGACAACGCTAATTTAGGATACATTTATTTTGCATATGATATAACCGAAAAAAAAGAAATAGAGAAACATCAAAATCGAATTAGAAAACAACTTCAAGCTCTTAATAAAATACTTACAAATCCCATCGAAGATATACAAAATGATGAATTAATTAGAATGTCGGTCCAAACTATTTTTGATTTTTTTAGTGAATTTCGTATAAGTTATTTTAGTGTCGACCAAGGCATCTTGACCTTGAAACAATCAGTAGAACCAAAGGAATTTACAGCAATTCAAGAAAAAAGCAAAGAGATTAAGGATTTGATTTCCTACACATCTTACTTGCAAATCAAAGGCTATCAATTTTTCAACAATGTCAACGAAGTTCATAGTGAATCGCCATCACCAATTTTCATAGAATATCCAGTTTATTCTTTGTTGGATATCCCAATTAATTTTGAACACAATGTTGTTGGAATAATGCGAATCGACACAGAAAAGCCACATCACTGGTTGGACGACGAAATTCAAGCCTTTTCGGAAATTGGGAAAAATTTGTCCAACCTTTTACAAAAGAACACATATCGGTTACAAATGATGGAATACGAAAAAAATTTGTTGGAAAGTTATAATCAATTGCAGAAATATACAACTGAACTCGAAGAATTAAAGGAATTATATAAAAATAGGAGTGAAGAATTATTTATTAATAGAGAACTTCTGGAGGAACAAGCTTTTTCGATTAATTTACTAAACCAACAATTACTCCAAAAAGAAGAAGAAATTTTAGAAACCAACAAACAATTAGAAAATGCTATAAAAGAGCGGGATAAATTCTTTTCCATCATTGCCCACGACCTACGAGGACCATTAAGTTCGTTCTTGAATATAACCAAAATGATAAACGAACAATCAAATCAATTTACAAAAGAAGAATTAATCGAAATTTCGGGATTGATACATAAAAACGCCGAAATTCTTTACTCTTTGATCGAAAATTTATTGGATTGGTCCCGTTTACAACGAAATGTAATTTCAATTGATCCTCAACAATTGAATGTAAAGATAATCACAGATTCAATACTCCCTTTATTCAACGACTCTTTGTTTCACAAACAATTAGAACTAATCAATAAAATAAACAAAAATCATTTTGTTTATTGCGATTTGAATATGTTAAATTCAATTATACGGAACCTTTTATCTAATGCAATAAAATTTACACCAAAAGGTGGCAAAATTTTTATTGAATCATATGAATACAATTCCAATTACATAGGAATAAGCATCACCGATACGGGCATAGGTATGGATGATGAAATTTTATCCAAATTATTCAAAATCGATGAAAAGGTATCTCGTCCTGGAACCGAAGGTGAACCAAGCACTGGTCTTGGTTTGGTTATTTGCAAAGAACTGATCGAAAGAAATGATGGCAAATTAAATGTTATAAGCTCCGAAGGAGTTGGGACAAAGTTCGAAATCTTGTTACCAAAAAAATCTATTTTTGATGATATTATTGATTAACATTTACTCTTTAATAATCTTATAAATCTCATCCCCTATTTTCAAGAAATACAATCCCTTGCTCAAATTTTCCAAATTTAGGTTGTTACCAATCTTCTTAATTTCAATTTTATTTCCTTGCAGGTCAAGTAATATTATTTCTTGATTTTTATAATTATCAATAAATAAAACAGATTCCACAGGGTTGGGAAATACTTTACCTTTTTCATTTGATAGTTCACCAACACTGACAATTGAATTGCCTGTTGAGAAAACAATCGGTTGGCTCCATCGGCTTTGATTTTCGTAATTTATTGCTTTAATTCGTGCATAGTAAGTTTGATCTTCTTCCAATTTTAATTGCAATTTTGTGGTTTGAATGTTATTGATACTATAAACCAAATAATGAAAATCCTTGTCTTTTGATATCTGTAAATGAAAATACTTGTAATCTTTAACTTCCTTCCAAGTAAATTCTGTTATTGAATTTAAATTAACTTGATTAAGTTGGGGGTATATTATTTCGGGAGATTGCAATTCTGTTGTTAGAGCAAAAAATTTACTCCATTTACTATTTGCAAACTCCGAAAGAGCCGACACTTTCCAATAATATTTTTCGGAATAATCCAAAGGTGTTTGCAAGTTGTAATAATTATTCGATGTTACAATCGATAAAACAATTTGGTCGAAAAGGGTATCCTTTGCAATAAACAGACGATAGTATCTTGCTTGTGGAATACTTTCCCACTCGAATTTTCCATCAATCTCGAATCCCACTATGTTATTTTTGGGAGATATTGGTGAGGGTGTAACCAATATCTTGTTTGTTTCAATCGTAAAGCTCCAAACATTAGACCAAATATTTTCTCGGTCTTTGATATTGCATTTTACTCGCCAAAAATATTTTTTGCCTTTACTAAAATTACTAAAAACATAATAATTATTCTGAAGTTTCAAATTCGTAATGACCATATCGGAAAAATCTTCGTCGGTTGCAATGTCCAATATATAATAATCAGCACCCAAAATTTGTTCCCATCTTAATGTATCTGACGTCTTCACTTGCAATTCACCATTGGGTGGCGACAATAGAGATATCTTGCGATTTGGATTATAAGGTTTGAACAACCAAGTGTCGGACCATTTACTCGAATCATATGTTGTGTAGGTTTTCACTCTCCAATAATAATATTCTTTTGGTAAATTTGTTTGTAAAATAAATTCGGGATAAATTGTCTGAAAGTCAACAACCAATGCTGTAAAATTACTATTTTCTGATATTTGAATTCGATATTTAAAACTTCCTACACTTGGTGTCCACATAAACTTAACTGGGAAATCGACAAATATACCATTTTTGGGTACAATCAACATTGGTTCTTGAACAATATTGTTATTTCCAGTTTTGAACCAAAAGTAAGGTGACCAAGAACTATGGTATTGATTATCGATAGATCTAACTCTCCAAAAGAAAGTAGTGTTTGCTTTCAACTCCCGAACCATATAGTAAGGATCATAAATCAATGTATCGATTATTATGAGAGTAAAGTCCGAGATTTTGGAAATTTGCAGTTGATATTTCACTTGTCTGGAATATTCCTTCCAACGAAATATTGGATTTATTTCGACATTTTCGGATTTATCCATTGGGTAATAAAGTTGGGGAATGGTCATTTCGGTTCTAAATCTAAAAACTTCGCTCCAATCACTCGTATCGGTTGTTCGGGCAGCTTTCACTCTCCAAAAATAATTTTGTTCGTTTTTCAAATCCCTTAATTGTAAATAATTAACTCTGCTGGAATCGTAAATTGTAGCTGTTTGTTCAAATGATTCGGTCTCGGATATTTGTATTAAATAATAATCTGCCCCATCAACCAAATTCCATTCTAAGCGGCTTTGCAAAGGAACGTTTATCAAATTGTTTTCTGGGATGGATAGAAACGGAGTTTCTAAGATTGTTGTAAACGAAAAGGTATTCAACGAAATCACTGTGTCCATTTCCTTAATAGCATACACTCGCCAAAAATACCTTGTATTATTTTTCATAGGTGGTATAACAACAAATGTATCCTTGATACCAACAAAAAACTTAGTAATTGTCGTAAAACTTGGGTTGTTTGTTATTTCAACTTTGTATTGTTCGGCTCCGCCAACCTTGGACCATCGTAACTGATCATAAAATCTAACTCCATATTTTTGATTAATTGGATAAATCAAATTTGGTGGGGATATTATTGTTGTAAAGCTTTTAATATCACTCCATTGAGATGTATCCTTTTCGTTGAGTGCTCTAACTCGCCAGTAATAATTGGTATTATAATCAAATTTGTTGTAGATAAGTGTATTCTTATTTGATACAGTATCCAAGACAAGGCCAGTCAAAGTTTCATCCGAAAAAATTTGTATTTGATAATTTCTGGCTCCAACAACTTTGGTCCACTCGAAATTTGCAGAAATTGGAACAGAATGTAAACCAGTTGGTTTTATAATAATTGGCTTCGATAAAATTGAAACACCTATTACAAACTCACCAAATTTCGAGATATTTGCCTCCAAAACATTTTCATCGCTATTAAAGGTGCATTCAATTTCTTTGAATTCTCCAAAACCCTCCTTCTGACGCCAATATAATCTTGCTTTGGTCGGAAAAATAAGTTCTTGTATACTCGAAACATAAAACTTGATTTTACCACTAAAACTTTGTATTCCATATTGATTTATTACCCATCTGTACGGTAGTAAAGTTGAGTAAGTCGTGTCTTCGAATGATCTTGATTGCGGCAAATATCTATGTTTTTCGACTGACACATCACTTTGTCCTTGTATCGAATTTATTTGTAGCTCAACTCCAGTATTGTAATCTTGGTTAATAAAATAATATGAACCACTTGAAGAAATATTTGCATAAACTGCATCCATATATTCAATCACTCTTGTTGCGTGGTACAAACCATTGCCGTCGTTGTATTCCAACTCCCATGCAACCGAACCATCGGGACGTACTTCGGTAATATATTTTCGACCAAAGTTTACGAACCTATTACCATTGGGAAGAACCTCCACACTGCCCATTGTGCCAACAAAAACTCCTTTCGGGTGAAAATATTCCCAAACTTTTGTTGCAGTTTTATTTGTATGGTCTAATTGATACTCTACCGCTCGAGTTTGCTGCAATGGATTTAACCATCCGTTATCTAATAAAATCAAATTACCATTTGGCAAAATTTGTGCAGAATGTTGATGAGAAAAACCAAAAAATCCATTACGGGTGTCATTTGTAAAAGTATACTGATTGTTTTTACTTTTCGAGCCACCAATACGCCATATCACATCGCCGGTGCTTTTACTAATTTTCACCACCTCGTCGAAATTACGAACAGACATAACTATATTCCCATCCGAAGTTTCTTGCAAAGAGTTGATATGTGTAAAATCAATAATATTCATCCTCAAATCGTAATAATCCACTAAATCGGTAATTTCGAAATGATCAAAAACGCTCCATTCCCAATAAATTTGTCCAGTTCTATCGGTCTCAACCAACATATTGCCAATTACTGATGCATTCTCGTCGCCACCATCAACAATTTTACTTAAATCCATTTCTTTTGTTTCGTATAATAATAGAAGGTAATGTCCATTGACAAGTTTTATCACATCGTGCCAATCAATCATCCTGCCTATATTATTAGCATAAGGATTTTTGATACTATCAATTACTTGCAAGTTTTCATTATAAACATAATAAGTTTGTCCAACTAATTGTATCCATCTGTTTTTACCTAAATACTTAAGATAATTTTGCATTTGCACATTATCGTTTTCGTATTTATTAAATCCATTATTGTCTATCACAAAAAAAGCAGGACTATTATACCAAGTTGCTCTTATATATCCAGCTGCGGGATTATCATTGTAATTAATGGTATGTTGGGCAAGTTGGGCACTTAAATCTATAATCAAAACTGTAAATAATAAAATAATAATAAAACTTTGTCTATACATTTTTCCCCCGGATATCTATATTAATATTTTCATATTGAATTTTACATTCCTTAATAAAGTAAAATAAAATTTTCTTTGATTAATTACAAAAGAATTATATTTTT
>Ga0209018_1000076_pt1 | contig 83912 bp, 68 predicted proteins | sample YNPBryBLVA2012_FD_185814 | JGI IMG/M metagenome (GOLD analysis project Ga0209018, IMG submission 185814) | Anoxygenic and chlorotrophic microbial mat microbial communities from Yellowstone National Park, USA - YNP Bryant BLVA 2012 (SPAdes)... ... | reverse complement strand
AGGCGCGGCGTGGCTGACCGTGCAGAACGAGATATCCAACCTTACCTATATATCACAGGCGTTTCCGTCGGAGGATGGCCAGGGGGTTAGGGCTTCGTCCAAAACTGTCGTGGCCGGTACCTACTCCATGGGCGGACATGAGTTTTACATTGAGGAACAGGGGCGTTTTAGCGGCATACGCGTCATCAGTGATTATCCTGTCGAGGAACGTGATATTGTAACGGTAGTGGGGGATCTAGTGACCGATCCGGCGACTGGGGAGCGAAGTGTTCAAGCCAGAGCGGACGGGGTGCAGGTGGTTGGCTACCAGATAGAACCTATTCGTCCACTAGCTATGCCTAATTACACCGTGGGCGGAGGGGCTTACAATCAGTATACCGGCGGCGTTACCGACGGGTATGGCTTGCGCAATATCGGCTTGCTCATCACGACGTGGGGCAAAGTGACGCGCAGCCAACCAGGCGAGAGTTTCTTCTACATCGACGACGGCTACCATTTAAATGATGGCTCGGGATACATCGGCATTAAAGTGCTGTCAAGAAACTACGCCAAACCGCCCGAGAATAGCTTTGTAACCGTGACAGGCATCAGTAGTTGTGAGAAACAGGGCTCTCGCGTTAACCGTGTCATCAAAATTCGAGGCGATGGCGATTGGGTTATTCGTAAGAATCCATGACGCAAGTGTAGGGCGTACCAGGTAATATTACCTGATTTGCGTAGGAGCTCTTGACAAAAAGGCTTGCTGTGGTGTATCGTGCGCGTGAGTAAGCTCAGTCTTAGCTAAGCAAACCGCAGGTAGAGCGCATGCCTTGCGGCGGTCACGTAGATTAGCGCAAAGAGCCAAGGTTACACTTAGGTCCAGGCATCCTACCCGGGGTGCACATTTTGATTGCTTTAGGAAGGAGAGAAGGGTGCTTATGACAAAAACAGTCCTCAAATTGTCCGCAATGGCGGTCCTCGCGGTTTTCCTGTTAGGATCAAGTGCTACAGCACAGGACTACTGGAACTTGTCGACCTTGCTGACTGGTGAACTTGGAACGCTGTCTTTGATTTCCGAGTGCTGGAGAATGAGCGGCTATTACCAGTACCATTATACCCTGCACTATGATTCCGGCAGTCACCAGGTACACGTGTTTGGCAGGGATAACCCGGAGGATCTGCCGTATTTTGACGCTTCGAACGATAGCGGTTGGAGCAATCCTCAGTATTACGAGTGGCAGTTCGGTCTTCAGTGGGATGACGGACAGTTGGACCCAGGGGAGACAGTGGTGTTCTCAGTCAAGTCCTACTACGAGCCGGACGAGATTACCGTCTTCGCTTTTGCTGCGAACGCTAGCCAGATTGCAACAGGTGAAGCGCTTGGCTGGAGGACAACGGTTCCTGAGCCCGCTTCCATGGCTGCCCTGGCTATTGGTCTGGTTGGATTGGCCATCAGACGTCGCCGGTAGTATCTGCGGGCGCTTTTTGGGCCGTGCGGGCGACTTCTGGCCCAAACCGTTTCGCACGGCTCTGAACTATTTTGTGCATCGCTGAGTAGTTTGAGCGAGCTAGCTGCACTGTCTCTATGGGCCGAAGAGCTTCAGTGGCTAGGGGGAAAGGCAAATGTTCAGGAAACGCAGCACAGCCTACGGAGTGGCGCTGACGATACTGCTTGCAACGGCTTTTATGGGGCCGGCTTGCAGTGATACTCATAGTGTGGTTTTAACAGCAAGTGGGAGGACAATCACTATAAACTCCAGTGCCACTTGGAGTGATACGTTACAATTGTGGGTTTACGAGTACTCTATGGTAACAACTAGTTCATGGGCGCGGCCGTTCACCCACTTTATACTGGGTAATGAAAAACGATACGCTTGGATCGATGCCTGGACAAACTACGAAGGCCCAGAAACCCCGAAGATTGGTCCCAGCCCGGTTTACAACCCGAACGATCCGGGTCAGAACTCCATTATATGGGCTGATTCAGTAGGGTTGCCGTATGTAAGCGGTCGCCTGATCAAGTTTGGTTACAAGTCGGTTCACAATCCGGGGATCGTGAAAGTGACCGCAGGATGGGGCGGCGGCACCGGACAAGCGACGACTTTGGGTATGGTTCCTGAACCCGCCGGGCTGGCAGGTTTGTTTTTGGGAACAATGGGCTTGGGAGGCTGTTGGCTAGGGCGTCTGCGAAGGCGAGAATAGTCCAGAATAAGCAGGTTGTAACAAGAACAAGGCGAGGTCCCCTACGGGCTCGCCTTTTGCACGTACGTTTGGCCCGTTTACATCTCGGCGCCGTTAATTATCAGCTTGAACTTGTAGCCGAAGAAGTCAGCCGCGCGCCTGCACATCAGCATTCTTGAGAGAAAAATCTCGAAATACTCCATCACGGAAGCGGACTTCTCATCGGTTGTAAGCTCCAGGTTGATGCTCTTGTTTTCGATGTCCACGCGTAGGTGTGAACGCTGCACAGAAAAGTTCACGCGGTCATGGATGTCGAAAGTGAGAGGGTTTTGGTTCTGCACGCGCGAGTGATGAACGTCGGACTTGTCCGCCAGTATCAACGCGGCGCTGATAGCGCTTACGGGTGCGCCCAGCTCTTCCTCGTGGTTTCCTATTGCAGCGATGACATCGGCTATCTCGGCAGCCGGCATATCCATCTCGTTGAGCAGCGTAAACGCCATTATAGCGGAAGTGTCCGGGTGGCCAAGGCGGTTTACGGCGTTGCCCAGGTCGTGCAAATAGCCGGCAATCGCAGCTAGCTCGGCGGCGCGACCGTTTTGTCCCAGTGCGGCGATGATGCTGTGCGCTGTTTCGGCCACTATGCCAGCATGCCTGAAGCCATGCTCGGTGTAGCCAAGCGCGTTCATCTGTGAGTTCGCCGCTTCTATGAACGTCTTAATCTTGGGGTTACGGCGCACCGTGTCCAGAGTAACGCTTTTTTTCTCTTCGGTCATTGTGTAATTCCTGACGCGGGAGATCGTCGTGTACAGAGGCCTGCCGCCTACGATATTTGGCCAAAAACTCCTTTCTGAACTCGGTAAGCTGGCCGCACTCGATAGCCCGCCGTATTCTTTCCATAAGTGAGGCATAAAAATACAGATTATGGTAAGTTGCAAGCCGTGAGGCCAGGATTTCGTCGCTTTTATATAGATGACGCAGATAGGCGGCCGAGTAGTTCCCGCAACACCAGCAATCACATTCGGGGTCCACTGGTCCGAAGTCGGATATGAACCGATTGTTCTTAATGTTGATTCGCCCATAAGATGTGTAAAGCGACCCGCTACGGCCCAGGCGTGTCGGCAGCACGCAATCGAACATATCGATCCCGCGCATCACGGAGTCAATCAGGTCCTCCGGCGTGCCCACGCCCATCAAGTAGCGCGGCTTGTCTGTGGGCAAATGAGGCACGCTCCACTCGACTGCCTTCATCATCAGTTCCTTGCCTTCCCCAACGGACACCCCGCCGATGGCAATGCCGTCGGTATCCAGCGATGCAATAAACTGCGCGCTCTCCGTTCTCAAATCCTCATAGACGCTGCCCTGAACTATGCCGAAAAACGCTTGCTCCGGATCGCGAGCCGCCATCGAACGCACGGCCCACTCGTGCGTGCGACGCATCGCCTCGGCGGCGTAGTCTTTATTGCAAGGGTATGGAGCGCACTCGTCAAAAGCCATGACAATGTCGGCACTTATGGCGGATTGTATTTCCATCACGCGCTCCGGTGTAAACTCGTGGTAGGAACCGTCCACATACGATCTGAAAACTACGCCATCCTCACCTATCTTGCGGATGTGTTCAAGGCTGAACACCTGGAAACCGCCACTGTCAGTGAGGATGCTGTGTGGCCAGCTCATAAACTTGTGCAAACCGCCCGCACTCTTTATCACCTCGACACCAGGCCGCAGGTAGAGGTGGTAAGTATTGCCAAGTATGATTTCGTAGCCCATCTCGCGCAGTTCTTCCTGACTTGTAGCTTTTACGGTCGCCTGCGTTCCGACGGGCATGAACACCGGCGTTTCCACAGTGCCGTGCGTCAAGTGCAGCCTGCCGCGTCTTGCAAAGGTCTTCGAATCTTGGCTGACAATCTCGAACTTAATAGGTATTGATCCTCCCTGGCGATCATTAGCCATGATATCCTAATCCACGGTTCACCGGCAATCCGATTATTTGACAAGCCTCGAGCATATGTGTATAATACGCACGATCATTATGCTTGATAGGAGGGAAGTGCAATGCGCACCAAGTGGATCGCAGTTTTGGTTGTGACGGTGTTGTTTGTGGCTGCGGCGTGGGCCAGAGTGCGGACGGTCGCTCCCACAGGCTTCAGTGCAAACGGTTCCTTAATCAGCGGCTGGTATTGGCTGAGGGCTAGTGGCCACAGCGCCCAGTGGGACTTCGACCCGGCGCGGATACTTAACGCGGAGAAGGTTTATATCAACTTCAATCCGTTGGTTACCAACGGCGTGAACGGAGGCTCAGGCTACGATACTACGTGCAAAATTGTGCTCGACAACGGCAAGAAAAAGATGAATATGAGCATAAATGTCGTGAACCCGTTCCGTCCGGAAGATCCCTCCAACTCAGGTGGCATTGGATATCAGTGCTATGGGCACAGCTCGAGCCCAATACCCAGCGCGTTTATTCGTGATGCCAGGTATCTCAAAATCACCATCAGCTATCCTTTCCCAGCTAATCGCCACGTTGCCGTGAATCGCGACTGTATGTATTTGGGAGTCAACTAGCGTAAAAGGAGGCGTGTCGAAGAAGTCTTATCTTTGGCACGCCATCCAAGATTGCTTACGATGTTGCCGTACACCCGACGAAACCAAATCGCTCTCCGATGTCTGTTGTAGACGACTAGCTACGAGCTGTTCGTATGATCCGCGCATACTGACGCGGAAATCTGGGCGGAGTCTGCTTCACCTTTGAGATTACCACCAACCGCCGGGCTACATCCGTGCCGGGAATGTGCGTCTTTACCACTTTCTCCACCATCCCTCCTAGCTGGCCGATCATAGGCTTTGCGGCGGCGAGTTCCTCGTCGATCTCCGGGCCCTTTGACGCTATTAAGCGCCCGCCGACCTTAACAAAAGGCAGACATAGCTCCACAAGCGGCGTCAGGTCTGCTAGTGCCCGGGCGCAGGCGACGTCGTAGTTCTCGCGCCTGCCTCTTTGATGACCCAGGTCTTCGGCTCGACCGTGCAACAGCTCGACATCGGCCAGTCCCAACGCCGCGACCGCGTAGGACATAAAGCTCACCTTCTTCGCAGTGGCGTCCAGCAAGGTGACGATAAGGTCCGGCCTTGCGACTTTCATCGGGATGCCCGGAAATCCAGCTCCCGCGCCGATATCTATCACCCGGGCGTTATCGGCGGTATCCGCCGCACGGAGGAAGAGAAGCGAATCGAGGTAGTGGTTGGTGACGATATCTTGCGGCTCCACAATGCGGGTGAGGTTAAACTTTCTGTTTGTCTCCGCAAGCATTGAAGCGAACCGGTCGAGCAATTCAAGCTGGCCATCAGAGAGGTCGAAGCCAACCGCCCATGCGCCATTCTTGAGCATATCCAGCGGTAGGAATGGCTTGCTCATAGCTTCACCGGCCGGTATTCACAGCCGAACAAACCGTCTCCTTTAGACAACGGCGTCTTGATAGCCGTCTGGCAATTGCTGCCACATCCCGCATAGCTGTGTACAAATGCTCTGTTTTGTTTTTCGTTAATGAGTTCCGCCATGTGACTTGACGCTTAGGATGTTGTGGTGGTTACGGTTCGCCCGATAAGCTGCTCGATGAACACAGCTAGGACGGCGATGTCGGCGGGGGTGACGCCGGGGATGCGCGAGGCCTGTCCAAGCGTTATGGGTCTCACTCTATCGAGTTTTTCGCGCGCTTCGCGTGAGAGCGCCTTAATGTTGGCGTAGTCGATGGTATCCGGTATAGACTTGGATTCCAGCCGCCGGGCCTGCTTGACCTGAGCTTGTTGGCGCTCTACATAACCGCCGTATTTTGCGTCCAGTTCGACCTGCTCGGCGACGTCTGGCCTTGCGCGACCGTTGCCCACGGCGCTAGCGATAGCGTGGTAAGTCATGCCCGGCCTGCGCAACAGCTCTTCCAGTGAGTAGGCTCGGTCGACGAGTTCTACTTTAAGCGCTCGTTGCAAGTCAAAATCCGACGGCTTTACGAACGTCTTAGCTAACCTTTTTTTCTCTGCTTCCACCAACCGTCGCTTCTCACAAAACCGTTCCCAGCGCTCTTCGTTTACCAATCCTACCTCGCGACCAACCGGTGTAAGGCGAAAGTCGGCATTGTCGTGTCTTAGCAGCAGCCTGTATTCGGCCCGCGACGTGAGCAGCCTGTAAGGATCGCTGACACCTTTTGTGACCAAGTCGTCGATCAAAACGCCGATGTAGCCCGTGCTTCGCTCTACGACTATTCCCGGCTGTCCGCGCAGCTTTCGACACGCGTTGATTGCTGCCATCAGCCCTTGAGCCGCAGCTTCTTCGTAGCCGGACGTTCCGTTGATCTGGCCAGCAAAGAAAAGACCTTCCACGAGCTTGGTCTCAAGAGTAGGTCTTAGTTGAGTAGGGGGCACAAAGTCGTATTCAATAGCGTAGCCGGGTCTTATCATCCGCACTTCCTCGAGGCCGGGTATAGACCGAAGGAACTCAAGCTGCACGTTCTCGGGCAGGCTTGTTGACATCCCTTGTACATAAATCTCGTCTGTATCCCATCCTTCTTGCTCCAAGAACACTTGGTGCCGCGGCTTGTCAGGGAACTTTACTATCTTGTCCTCGATCGATGGGCAGTAGCGTGGTCCCACGCCGGATATTCGACCGCCGTACATAGCTGAGCGGGATAAGTTGGCGAGGATGATCTGCTTCGTCGCATCGGTAGTGTAGGTGAGCCAGCAAGGGAGTAATGCACGTGGCGGAATCTTGTCGGACACGAACGAGAACGGCCCAATCTCCGGTTCGGCCTCTTGCACTTCGCATTTTGTGAAATCGATTGTTTTCTTGTCGATACGTGGCGTGGTGCCGGTCTTGAGCCTACCCAGCTCGAATCCGATGGTTCGTAGGCTGTCAGATAGCTTCCCCGCAGCGAACTCGCCAGCCCGACCTGCGCTGTATTGGGTCTCGCCGATGTGTATGAGTCCGTTCAGGAATGTGCCGGTGGTTATTATAACGCAGCCAGCGCCATATTCGATACCGTTTTGTGTCCTTATTCCGAGAACGCGAGCACTATGTCCGGCAACAGCTTCCGTGGCAACGGTTGCCAGTCTTGATTTGCCTACGTCCTCGACGACTACCTCATCGACCATCGCCTGCTTGATTTCGAGACTGGGTTGAGACATCAATGCGCGCCGCATGTAAGCTTCGTATCGCTGTTTATCAACTTGCGCTCGCAGCGCGCGGACGGCCGGGCCCTTGCCGGTGTTGAGCATGCGTATGTGGGTGAGGGTGGCGTCGGTGGCCAGCGCCTGCTCACCGCCCAATGCGTCGATTTCTCTTACCAAGTGTCCTTTGGCGGGTCCGCCAATGCTGCAGTTACACGCCATCTTTGCGATGGTATCCACGTTTATGGTTGTAAGGAGCGTCCGGCATCCCATTCGTGCTGCCGCAAGCGCTGCCTCACAGCCGGCATGGCCCGCACCTACTACTATGATGTCGTAGTTTTGCATACTTTGTTATTATATCACCGGGGACAAACCGGCTTCGTGGAACGACGCACAGGTTGACTCGTCATTATTAAGGAGAGCCGACCCCGGCCCGACTACCTCAGGGAGGAACCAGCGTTGATTATTCGTAGTATGATCTTGTTGGCAATTGCGCTTGCGCCGTCTGCACTATCCGCGGCGGCAGGAGGAGGTAACTTGAACCGCGAAGCACTGCTTTCTAATATGTACTTAGAAAAAGATTACGACTTTCACCGTGTCTGTAGCACGCATCCCGCCGGCCCAGACGGTGGCGACGTGATGAAACCGAGTGAAATACGTGAGATCGCGAACATCGACGGGCCTGGTATCATCTCCCATATATGGTTCACACTGTCCCGCGCCACCGATTACGTGCTAAAAGACTGTGTCTTGCGCATTTACTGGGACGACGAGAAAGAGCCGAGTGTGGAATGTCCCATTGGGGAGTTCTTTGGCTTGGGACACGGGCGCTACTATTCGTTTCACAGCGTACCTTTCGAAGTGGGCAACACACGCGGCTACAATTGTTTCTTCCCGATGCCGTTTCGGAAGCGATGCAGGATCACTTTTGAAAACAGTCCGGACTACGGTTTGCGCAGGCTCTTTTACCACATAAATTATAAGAAAGTTAAGTCGCTCCCCGATGATGCACTATATTTCCACGCACAATACAGACAGGCCAAGCCCACCAATTTCGACGGAAATTACACAATACTCGAAGCCGAAGGACGGGGGCACTTTGTCGGACTCTTCTATTACAACAGACCAGCGGCCGGTTGGTGGGGTGACGGCGGTGAGCACATTGAGGTTGACGGCAGGTTGATCCCCGCCACTGGCCAGGAGGACTACTTCTGCCAAGGCTGGGCGTTTGGCAAGGGCGAGCAAGGCCTGCGGTTCGGCTCGCCGCTGTACGGATCCGCAGACAAGAGCGAGCTTGCGGAGAACTCGTTCTACAGGTTCCATATCGAGGACCCGATCCCTTTCAAGAAGACCTTCCGGATGACCATGCGCCACGGAGCAAGTAACGAGCGTAAGCACGACGACTACTCCACGGTAGCGTTCTGGTATCAAACCGAGCCTCATAAAAAGTTCCCAACCCTTCCGCCCGCGAAGGATCGATATCCGTCCGACAAGCGCGGCACAGAGCCAAACGCCGTGCCTCAAACGTCCAACGGCGGCATACCTAAGGAGCAAATAGAGTATTAGATCAAAAGGCAGTTCCAGCTCTCTCTTGGGCGGGAGAGGGTTGGGGTGAGGGGGATCCGCTAGTGGTGTTTGACCGCATCGAAAACGCGCTCGCTTACTATGGCCTTGGACCCGGTATCAAGGCCGCACTAGATTATCTGGCTACAATCGACTTGGAGTCGCTGAAGCCTGGCAAACACGAGCTTCCCAACGGCGCATATGTGATGGTGGCGGATTACCAGACCAAGCCTGCGTCCGAGAAGCGTTGGGAAGCTCACCGTAAGTATATCGACTTGCAATACGTCGTCTCCGGCGTGGAGAGAATGGGCTATGCGGACATATCGGCTATGGCCTCGCCCGGCGACTACGATGAGGCCAACGACATCACCCGGCCCGAGGGCGACGGCGACTTCCTGACCGCAACCGCGGGTACCTTTGCGATCTTCTATCCGTGGGATGCGCATTTGCCGGGTGTGGTTGCAGGAGAGCCGTGCGATGTTCGGAAAGTCATAGTGAAGGTGCCTCTTCAGGCTTAGCTATGCGATTGGAAATACTGGAATCGAACGCGTTCTATGCACGAGCGGCCGCATTGTTTGCAGAGGCGGCTAGCGCGGCAGTCGCCGAGCGCGGGCGGTTCACGGTTGCCCTTAGCGGCGGCAACACGCCTCTGCCTCTCTACGATCTCCTGGCCGACCAATACGCAAAAGCACTTCCCTGGGCAGCGACCCGGGTATTCTTTGGCGATGAGCGCTGCGTGCCGCCAGATCATCCCGACAGCAACTATCGCGTCGCCGAGGCCTCGCTCCTGTCGCGTGTGCCACTGGTCGAAGGCGCCGTTCACCGCATGAAAGGGGAACTTGATCCGGCGGAGGCTGCTTGCGACTACGAACGAGCGCTAAGATCTGAGTTTGGCGAGAGGCAAATACCGGATTTTGATCTTCTGTTGCTGGGAGTGGGGCCAGACGGCCACATAGCTTCTCTTTTTCCTCACACCGAAGCGTTGTGCGAGAGGAAACGGATAGTGGTCGCTAACTTTGTTGCCAAGCTTGCGACGTATAGGCTGACTCTGACTATACCCGTGATCTTGAACGCACGATTGATTCTGGTGCTGGCCCGCGGGCTGGACAAAGCCGTCGCCGTAAACGCCATGATCGAAGGGCCTTACCAACCGGAGATGTGGCCCGTGCAGGTTCTACAACAAGCCACAGGCGAGTTGCTGTGGCTTGTTGACCCTGAGGCCGCGACTATGCTCTCAGTAGGCTAAACCAATAAAAGCACAAATAAATGCCGACCAGTTCGATAGCGGTTGCTTCTTCAAGCTTGTGTTCGGACGAGATTACAGAATCCTGCCGAACAGACAAATCCATTCCGCACGTAGGCCCCTTGGTTAACAGAATCAATAAAGCCAACACGGCTCGAATCCGAATCTCGTAACATACTCGCTGCATTCTGCACGCCAGGATAAATCCGGCGGATTCCAAAGCCAGCCCGTGCTACGCGGCAACGCTACACACGTAATCAAGGACTACGCCATCCCTCCCGGCTGCTGTGGTTGACGATGACTGCGGTATCGTGTAGATTATTGCTGAGCCGCGTTTGGCCGGCAGGCGAAGCTGAGGAGGTGAGCAAAGAATGGAGCAGTTGTGGGCTCCGTGGCGTCTCAACTATATAGTCTCAAGTCCACCTAATGGTTGCGTGTTCTGTCTCGGTAAGCCAGAGGAAGATGAGTCGCGCTTGGTGCTCTACAGAGGCAGCCATATGTTCGTCGTTATGAACGCCTTTCCCTATTCCAACGGCCACCTGCTGATTCCACCCTACCGGCACATTAGCGATTTGGCGGATCTTACCGACGACGAGAGCCTTGAAATGATGCAACTGACCCGCGAGTCCTGCCGGATACTCAAGGAGACGTGCCGACCAGACGGCTTTAACATAGGCATCAACTTAGGGGGTGCGGCTGGCGCGGGTATAGCCGAGCATCTGCACCTGCACATCGTGCCCAGATGGCACAGCGACACCAACTTCATGCCCGTTTTGGCTGATGTCAAAGTGATCCCGGAGGCACTGGAAGCCACGTATCGGAAGCTAAAGGAACACTTTGATTTATTGAGGTAGCGGCGAATGGAAGATGTCGCTCGACGAATGGAGGAACTGCGGGAGGAATGCCTGCGGTGTTCAAATTGCGGTCTGGCCGAGACTCGGCGCAACGTGGTGTTTGGCGAAGGTAACCCTGCGGCTCCGCTGATGATAATCGGGGAGGGACCCGGCCAGAACGAGGACGCCACCGGAAGGCCGTTTGTGGGTCGTGCCGGCGCGCTTTTGGACGAGGCCCTGGCTGCGTGCAGGATAACGCGACGCCACGTCTTTATTTGTAACATACTCAAATGCCGCGCCTGCATCACAGAGAACGGACGCACTCGCAACCGTCCGCCTGGACCTTTGGAGATTGCCGCGTGCACTCCGTGGCTCGAGCGGCAAATCGCCATTATGCGACCGTTGGTGATCCTGTGTCTAGGCGCGCCATCGGCTAAGTTTATCATAAAGAAGGATTTCCGCATGACTCAGGAGCGCGGCATTTTCTTCACTTCCAAGTATGCTAACTACGCAATTGCCGCGCTGCATCCCGCCTACATACTACGCCAGATGGGCCAAGAATACGACGGCGGCAAGTCGCTGCTGATCGCGGATATCGAGGCCGCCAGAAAGAAAGTAGTTGAGTGTAAGAACGAGCCTAAACTGACTTTATTCTGATAGCTCAGATGGAACACGCCAAGCCGCTGTATCGTAACGTAATAGGTATGCACCTTATGTGATCGACGATTTCCGCGATGACAAACGGAGGTTGGGATGTTAGCCAGAGTATTGATGCTATCGCTTGTTGTGTGCGTCGTATGCTCGTGCGCGGTGATTGGAGCCGAGAGAGAATCTGCCACTTCGCCTACACCCGCCGGGGCCGATCCCGGTTCGGCTAGTTCATCGCTAACAAACTCAGGAGCGTATGTGCCGCCAGTGATTCACTTGATACAGCCCGCGCCTTGCGCCCTAACGGCGCTAAGACTTATTCAACCGAATTCAGTCACGATGTTCGAAGCACGGCTGAAGCTGACGCCTGATCAGAAAGTCAAAGTGGCCGATCTGCTCAGGAAAGCGGAGGACGCCCTGAAGCCGAAGATTGAACTGCAGAGAGCGGCCGCAGGGAAGTTCCAGGATTCGCTTACCACCAAAGGCGCCACCGAGGCCACGATCATTGCTGACGGCCAGGCTGTGATGGCTGCCGAGACAGCATTACTTGTAGAGAAGATAAAGACTCTGATGGCTTTGCGCGCGCTGCTTACGGAAGACCAGAACGCGGAACTTGACAAAGTATTCCGCCAATTCGGTATGCCTTGGCGACAGGCTCCGCCGCCTGGTTCGCAGCCCCCGGCGTCTCCTGCTCCGCCGACTCCCTTGGGATCGACAGAAACATCAACACCCAGGTAGATCAAGTTTCTGTGGATTTCTTCTGCACAACCTGTTGACAAGCCGGGCAGGCTTGGATACAATCTAGTGGGATGCAATACACCTCCCCAATCCCACCAGACAACTGAATAAACAAAGGAATACACAACAAGGCGCCGAGTCTCCCGGTCTCCGGGAGAGTGGAGGACCCGAAGTAAACAGGGGCGAATTCAGCAATGAAGGGGGCTCTTCCTACCCTAGCCCGACAGCTAACTCCGCAGGCGCGGCAGGAAGGTTATGTGTTCATTTGGCCGCGGTGCATAGCTGTTCCGCGGCTTTTGATTTGGGGATATGAGATTCCTGCAGCTTGCGGATGTTCATCTCGACTCGACGTGCGGCGGCTCATTGAGGCTTTCGGAGGAGTCGAAAGAAGCCCTTCGCCGCGACCTCCGCGCCGCCTTTGAGAGAGCCTGTGCTTTGGCCCGCGAAGAAAGCGTCGATCTGGTGCTGATTCCAGGCGATCTCTTTGACCACGAATCTCTGCAACACGACACGCCCGAACTCATCACCCGGCTCCTTGCCGACCTTGCCCCAGCGCGTGTCTTTATCGCACCGGGTAACCACGACAGTCTGCGACCGGGCAGCCCGTATCATCCCAGGCAAGGAGCTCGTTGGCCGGAAAATGTGCACGTGTTCACAAGCCCGGAGCTGGAGTGTGTGAACGTGCCCGAGCTGGGCTGCTCCGTTACAGGAATGGCTCACGTGCACGGCGGAGTGAAGGAGAGGCTCAGCGACCTCGCTATTCCTCAGCCACCGACTGACATCAGTTTTCTTATGCTCCACGGCTCTCGCGAAGGCTTCAGACCGATCGAAAAGGAATGCGTGGTGCCATTTACGGATGCGGAGCTGGTTAGCCTGGGTTTCACCTACACGGCCCTAGGCCATTACCATTCCTTTGCGCAGATCGTGGACGACAGTGGCCTTACACGCGCTGTCTACTCGGGCTGCATACAAGGCCGAGGACTTGACGAAACCGGTGAGAAGAGCGTCATCATCGGCGAAATCGGCTCCGACGGGCGCGTGAGTGTCCGGCGGGTGGAGGTCGCGCCGAGGAGGCTGATTTCGGTCGAGACTAGCCTTACAGGTTGCGCCACAGAGGTTGGGGCTATCGAGAGAATTGCGTCTGCTGTCGCAGCCTCCGGCGCGCGCGCGTGCGACATAGTGAATGTTGTCCTCACCGGTTCCACCGCTTCGGGTGTTAAGTCCGACACACTGAGCCTCGAGAACCAGAATTATTTTCATTTTAGCATCGACCCTTCGCGTCTTAGGCCAGACTACGACCTGGACGAGATTGCTGCTGCGGCGGGTGGTGGGTCGGTAAGGTCGATGTTCGTCAAGCGATTAATGGAAATGCGGGAGAACCTCGACGACGCGGAGGAGCGCGAAGTCGTTCTCGACGCGATTTACTACGGCCTGCTCGCGCTTGACGGCAGACCTCTGGAGCCGCGAGATGCGAGTTGAGTGGCTTAAGATCGACGGGTTTGGTTGTCTAGCCGGGAAACGTCACGAGTTCCCTCCGGGCAAGGTCACACTCATACTTGACGAGAACGAGGCCGGCAAGTCCACCCTTGCCGCCGCTATCCTGGCTGCGCTGTGCGGTTTGCCAACTAGGAAGAGAGCGGGCGAAGTAGCCAAGCTAATAGATGTCTACAGGCCGTGGTCCGGTGGAACCTATGCGGTTGAGGCTGGGTTGGAAACGGCGATTGGGCGAGTTTACGTACGTCGTGACTTCAATAAAGGGAATTTCTTTGTTCGCGATATCTCTACCAATCGCGACATTACGCGTGACTTCGATGTGGATTTGGCGTCCACCATCCTGGGAATAAGCCGCGACGACCTGCTGCGCGTCGCCTTCATCTCTGGCAAGGATGTGCAGGCGTTCAAATCGTCGGATACAATCCGCGCGCGCCTGTCCGCTGTGGTCGAAGGCTCCAACACACAGACGGGCGCGGAGCCAGCTATAGCCGCTTTGGGTGCGGCGCGCTATTCGGTCAACGGTAGCTCGCTGCTGGTGGAGCGCGCAGTCAAGCGCCTGATCTCTGATCTGGAGGACAGGCGTGAGAGAATGCGCCAACTCGACGAGAAGCTTGACTTAGCGGAGGCCGATGTGCGCGCCCTGGACGAAGCTCTTGAGGCCGAAGAGCGTCTGCGCGCCGAAATGAGTCGCCTTGACAACGAATACAAGGTAGCTCGGCTGGCCGAAGTTAGAGCCCGGCTGGCGGACGCCGACCGAGCGGTTGCCGACGTCGCGGACTACGAGCGTGAATTGGCCGAGCTATTGCCTTTGGCCGGGTTCCCGTTTGACAGGACACCTCAACTGGAGGGCGCGGTCGTTCGGCTGAGACGTGCCGAGCAAGGCTTGGCCGAGTTGGAGTCAGAAAGCGCGAGCCTGCGTGAGAAGGTCGATGTTCTGGCGAAGCAGCTTGAGCAAGACGGACAGCTAAACTCGGCTACAGAGGATGACGTGTCTTCGATTCGCGGGTTTGCCGAGTCGTTGGACGTCGCGGTGAGGAGCGTTCGCGTGGCTGAGGAGGCGGTGGAGAGGGAGCGCCGCCTGATGGTCGCCGCGGGGACGAGCTCAGACAGGGAAGGAGACGCTCTAAAGCGTTTCGACTCGCTGCCAAAGGAAGATCAGGATTTCCTGGATTCCTATCGGGAATTCGAAGTCAGTAATCGCTCCGTAGAGGCTACCAGTGTGCTGAACGAAGAAGCAGCAGCGTCCAAGATTGCGGCGATTCGGTATCGAAGGCGCTCTACGCTAGTCTCGGGTCTGATCGTTGCTCTGATGGGCGTCGGACTTCTTATAGCCGGAATCATCGACCGAGACGTGGCGGCGCTGGTCGTCGCGGGGGTAGGTCTGGCCGGAGGCGCTGGGCTGATTATTGCCGGAGGACTGATTGGCGCGGACACGCTCGCGAGACTCAATGTAGAGAAGGACGCCGCCCGGTCCCGCGTCGCCGAAGCTCGTGCCGATCTTGACGCCGCCCAATCGAGGTTGGCGGAGATTGCCGAGCGAGTCGGTGCGGATGTGGGCGCGGTGGTGGAGATGTATCGGGAGTGGAAACGCGGTCTCACGGAATGTTTGAAGCTTCAAGAATTGTGCGCCCGGGCCAAACAGGCGGCAGCGAACGCCGATGAGCAGGCCTCCCGCGCATCCAGGCTTCTCTCTCGTCTCGGTATTGATTTCGATGCGCTCGCCCCGCTGGAGTCCGTCGCTCGCGCGGAGAAGCTCGTTTCGGCGCATCTTGAGCGAAGAAGACAACATCGCGAGGCGAAATATCGGCTTTCGGACGTCGAGAGAAAGATTTCCACCGAGCGAGAAGGCGCGAAATCGGAGCGTCGGATCATTGCAGAGATTGTTGATGAAGCTGGCATTTCGTCCGATTTGCCTCCGATTGAAGCGTTGCAGTCTTATCGGGATGCGGAGAAGAAAGCGCGCAGATTGGTTCAGATCAGGGACGAACTGCTGCCGGAGGCAAAAAAACGACTGTTGAGCGAGGATATGGTTCAACGTTTGCGCGAAGAGGAATCGCAGCTTTCCGAGGCTTCGGCACACTCGGAGGAGGCCGCAAAGCCGCTGGCGGATGTGGAGGCCGCTCGCAAGTCTGTGGCGGCTGATCTGGAACGAGCATCGCGTCTGGTCCGCGAGTTGGAGGGAAAGATAGGGGTAGTGGTGCGGGCTTATCGGGCGGAGTATGAATTGCTGCGGGAGCAGACGCGTGAGCTGGAATCGGAGCTAGCGCGGGCCAAACGTTTCGAGAAGGCGACGGGGATCGCACACCGTGTGTTGAGCGAAGTCGCCGAGTCGTCGCACAGGGCTTGGGCCGAGGCGCTGAATAGGGAAGCAGCAGCGCTATTGCCGAGATTGAATCCCGACTACTATTCTCTTCTCTTCAACGACCGCTTGGAGTTTACCTTGCGCCGAGCGTCGGATGGCAAGGTGCTGGAGAAAGGCGACATCGACTCGGCGCTGAGCACCGGAGCGAAGGACCAGGTGTATCTGGCTGTAAGGCTGGCCTGTTGCGTCGAGCTGTCAGGCGCGGGCGAAACCATCCCGATTATTCTCGATGACCCGTTTTTGTCGTTCGACGATGAGCGGTTTGCGAGCGGGTTAGAGTGCCTCACGGAACTTGCAACCGATCGGCAGGTGATCGTCTTGAGTTGTCACAGGAATAGGCATCAGACCTTGGCAGATCGGCCCTGGTTCCGGGACCGTGTGCACATGCTAAGCGTCTGAGCCGTTTCTCAGGTTGTAATAACGGCGTTCCTCAGGAACTTGGTCATGGTTATCTTGGTGCCCTGGTCAGGCTTGGATATGTAGTTCACCTCGTCCATCAGGCTCTTGATAAGGAAGATGCCCAGCCCGCCATTTCGATGGAAACTGATCTTGGGTATCACGTCGTCGGGCGGCGCGTCGAATCCTCGACCCCTATCCACAATCTCGAGCCTAAGTGTATCTTTTCTGCGAAAGCACTTTATTTTGACGCTCGGCGGCCTTGGAACTCCCGCGTATGCGTGCTTCACGACGTTGGCGACTGCCTCTGACGCGGCCACTTCCAACTCTTCTACGTCTGATCTAGGCATATCCTGTAGGTCAGCGAAATCGGCAATGGCTCTGCGGACGGTCCGGACGTACCTAGCCTCGCACGGGACGCGCAGCTCCAGCCTGTCATGCAACGATCCTCGCGCGGCGACCATATTCACACTCCTTTCATCATTCACGGCAAAAACGCCGGCTGGACCATGCCCGTCGGCGTATGACAATATCGCTATTTTGTTCTGTCTGCCGTTACTCAGGCATAAGGCCAGTCGGGACTACGACAAATCTACCCTGCGGGATAAGTGACAAAACGCCTAAGTTGCACAGACTCATCGTAAGGTAAATCGCTTATGATTAACACGTGATGGATGGAACTTTACAGATCGGTTTCTCTGGCATGCTTCTTGCAGAAGCTGAGATGTCCACATCGCGTGTAAGAGGGGGTATCGCTCGTGAAGAGCGTAAAGGTGTGTCTATTGTTGGCCTGCCTAGTGTTTGCCGCTGCTCCGGCAGCCGCTGCCTGGCAGCGAACATTGGACTTCGAGGACTGGTCCGGCCCGAGCGGGTCTCCCATCGGCTCCGCATACCCCGGAATCGCCTTCTCCACCCAAAACGGCGACGTCTGCTACCTGCGGCGCGTCGATTGCGCCTCGGGTTTGTTCATGGACGGCTGCGTCGCCGCCTGCGCCGCCAATGAGGATGATGTCGTCCGCATCGACTTCGCCCGCTGCGCGTCGCTCCTCCGTATAGGCTATAGCTGCGACAACCAGGTGGTACTGGAAGCCTACAACCGCTACGATGAGCTAATCGACATTATGATTGGCGACCCGAACACCGCCGCTACCGGCGGGGCCGGGCTTGCCTATTTAGAGGTGCAGAGCAACAGCGGGATGGCTTACGCGAAGATCAGCGGAATCGGGGCTTACGGCCTGTTCGACAACGTCACCTACGAAGTAGTGCCGGAGCCAGCGACAATGGTCGGGCTCGGCTTAGGGGTGGTCGCGGTAGCTCTGTTGAGGCGTGGGCGAAGGTAACGCTTACATGTCCGTTTTCGCTGTTCCTCATTGGAATCTGTTGTTAAGTAGGCATAGGTTGTCGAAGCAGTTTAGTCCTACGGAAATTCGTCATTTCAAGCGAAGCGCTAGCGAGGTCGTGAGATCTGTCACGCTTAATGCCGTTTGAAAAAGCGCATTCCTCCATTTCGGTCGGAATGACACTCCCGGGAAACTCACGTCTTTAAGTTGGCAAGTGGCGGTTGCATTCTCAATCCCAGGGTGCTAACCTAATGGATGATTTTGCCAACTTGCGGCGTGTGGGTATGCCGCGTTACTTAGTGAGAGGATATAGTATGAAGAAAGTACTTATGGTCTGGGGTGGATGGGACGGCCACGAGCCTAAACAGTGCGTCGAAAGAGTTGCCGCGGCGCTGCGAGAGGACGGAATGGACGTAGAGATTTCCGACACCTTGGACGCGTTCAAGGACGAAGAAAAACTCAAGACTCTTGACCTCATAGTTCCCTGCTGGACTATGGGCGAGATCTCTGGGGAACAAGAACGACCCCTAGAAGCGGCAATTAAAAGCGGTGTGGGGTTTGCGGGATGGCACGGCGGCGCCGGTGACGCCTTCCGCATGAACACCGAGTATCAGTTCATGGTCGGCGGACAGTGGGTTGCCCATCCTGGCGGCATCGTGGAATACGAAGTCAACATTATTGACCACGACCACCCTATCACCAAGGGTCTTTCCGACTTCAAGATGAAGTCCGAGCAGTATTACATGCACGTGGATCCCTCGAACAACGTCCTGGCGACTTGCACGTTCTCTGGGATTGACGCTCCCTGGATCAAGGGTTGCGTGATGCCAACTGTCTGGACTAGGATGTACGGCGAGGGTAAGGTGTTCTATACCTCGCTCGGCCACACTTGCTCAGATTTCGATGTTCCAGAGGCGCTTGAGATAGTCCGGCGAGGATGCGCGTGGGCGGCGAAGTAGCGGAGTGAACGCCAAGGACTGATTCGCGTAGAAGAGTTGGAGGGGCTTATATGGAAGCGACCAAAGTAGGCATCATCGGATGCGGTAACATCAGCGATATATACTTTCAGGCAGGAAAAACATTCGAGGCCATTCATGTTGTAGCCTGCGCGGACTTAATAATGGAACGCGCTCAGGCCAAAGCCGAACAGCATGGCTGCAAGGCAGTCACCGTCGAGCAGTTGCTTGCGGACCCGGAAATCAGAATCGTGATGAACCTCACGATCCCCATCGCCCACGCCGAGGTCGCGCTCAAGGCTATCGAGGCGGGCAAGTGTGTCCACAACGAGAAGCCGTTGGCGATAACTCGCGAGGATGGCAAGAAGATCCTCGAAGCAGCGAAGGCGAAAAACGTGCGTGTCGGCTGCGCGCCAGACACCTTCATGGGCGCCGGAATCCAGACCTGTGTGAAGCTTATCGACGATGGTTGGATCGGCGAGCCCGTCGGGGCGACGGCGTTTATGATGTGTCGAGGTCACGAGAGTTGGCATCCGGACCCTGAGTTCTATTACAAGGTGGGAGGCGGCCCGATGTTCGATATGGGCCCTTACTACCTAACGGCGCTTGTTGCGCTTTTGGGACCGGTGAAGAGGGTGACCGGGGCCACACGCATTACATTCCCCGAGCGTGTAATTACTAGTCAGCCGAAGTGCGGCACTAAGATTACCGTCGATGTGCCCACACACGTAACAGGACTGCTGGACTTTGCCAACGGTGCCATCGGAACGATAATCACCAGCTTCGATGTAGTCGGCGCGCAACTCCCTCGTATAGAGGTTTACGGCACCCAAGGAACGCTGAGCGTTCCCGATCCGAACTGCTTCTCGGGAACAGTGCAACTTCTTCGCTATGGTACCAAGGAGTGGGTAGCTATGCCGCTTAGCCACGGCTACGCAGACAACAGCCGGGGTATAGGGGTGGCCGACATGGCGATGGCTATGAAGTCCGGACGTGTTCATCGGGCCAACGGCGAGTTAGCCTACCACGTGCTTGACATAATGCACGCGTTCCACGATTCGTCTAACACGGGAAAGCACGTGATGCTCGAAAGCACCTGCGCCAAGCCAGAGCCGCTTCCGATGGGCCTTCGCCACGGCACGTTGGACGATTAGGGCGACGCAACTACAACCAAGCCAAGTGATAACCGCCCGCCGGATGGTCCGGCGGGCGGTAGTGCTAATGAGTGACCGACAAACCGTCGTGCTCTGGGGCTAACCACCGGATATTGCGCCCCGTTTCTTCTTGTCCCGCCGTTTGCCGCGTGGGAGCGGCGCTTTCACCAACTCCCGTATTCTGCGGGCCCGGTAGCTACGTTCGAACCTCTCGAAGAGGTCTTCAGACTGGTCGAGGTGCTGGTCTGCTATCTCGTCGTCGGTCTCATCGAAGGTATCGAGTATGTTGTTTTCGTTGTCCGTCAGGCTATCGCTATCTACCGGAGCATCGGGATCGTAGGCGTCATCCGACACGGCTGTCGTCTCCTTCTAAGTGTGGAAGCACGGCATTTTGCTCCGTTCCTCAACTGTTTATGTATATATGCATCGGCAGCATCTGGGTCAAATCTCAGGGGGAGGGTAATCGTCATATTCGCTAGAACAAAAGATTATGGCGCGCATCAACGAGCGTGGATTCACGAGGAGTCCTGATGGGATTTGTTGAGGATAGAGTCGGCAGCCGTTACGAATGGATGTCGGCGGATGAGCTGGCCGATCACCAATCTAAAGCGCTTGTTCGTAGTGTGGCACAGGCGGCAAAGTCGCCTTGGTATTCGCAGAAGTTCGCCGAGCTAGGCATAGAGCCGGCCGATATCGTCAGCCGGGACGATGTGACAAAACTACCCTTCACCACCAAGGAAGATCTTCGGTTGAGTTATCCTATGGGTATGCTGACGGTAGATCGGGAACTTGTGGTACGGATGCACACTTCCAGCGGCACCACCGGCCGACCAACTGCCATCTTTCACACTCGCGAGGACATCGATTGCTGGGCGGAGCTTATGGCGAGATGCCTAGCGATGGCAGGCGCGACCGCAAGTGACGTGTTCCAAAACATGACCGGCTACGGTTTGTTTACCGGGGGGCTGGGGTTACACTACGGCGCAGAGCGGCTGGGAATGTGGGTTATACCAGCCGGCGCGGGCAACACAGCGCGGCAGATAATGCTCATTCGCGATTTCGGCGTAACGTGCATTCACGCAACTCCCAGCTATGCAATGCACGTAGCCGAGCGCATGCTGCAAGAAGGCGACGACCCAAAGAACCTGCGCCTGAGGCTAGCGTTTCTGGGCGCCGAGCCTTACACCGAGGAAATGCGGCTCAAGTTGCAGGATATCTACGGGTTCAAAGCGTTCAACAGCTACGGGCTTAGCGAGATGAACGGCCCGGGCGTAGCATTTGAATGTCCCGAGCAAAACGGGATGCACATTTGGGAAGACGCTTACCTTGTGGAAGTGCTGAACCCCGAGACTCTGCAACCGGTGGGCGAGGGAGAGGTCGGCGAGTTGGTTCTTACCACCCTTCGTCGTAGGGCGATGCCGATAATACGCTATCGCACGCGTGATCTTACAAGGCTTATTACTTCCGATTGTCCGTGCGGACGCAGGCACGTAAGACTTGGGCGAATGGTGGGCCGTTCCGACGATATGCTCATCGTCCGCGGCGTGAATGTGTTTCCCAGCCAGATCGAGGAAGTTCTAATGAGGCACGAGTGGCTTGGCGGCAACTATGTAATTCACCTCACCCGCGCCGAGGCCCTTGACCAGATGACGGTGAAGGTCGAGATTGCCAGGGATGCATTTGACGGTTCTATGGAATCCCTTCGGCACCGCCGTGCCGAATTGCATAAGCAGCTCAAAGAGCAGATAGGCTTCTCGGCGCAGGTGGACGTGGTGGAACCGGGGAGCCTGCCCGCCAGCGAGGGCAAGGCGAAGCGGGTGATTGACGAGCGATAGTCAGCAGCAGAAGAGGGGACAGGTGGGCCGATATGTATAACGAAGTCAGAGTGTTCGTCGAGAACAAGCCCGGGAAGATGTCCAAGGTGACGTCGCTCTTGGGCAAGGCCGGGATCGACCTGCTCTCACTGGATCTCGCGGATGACGGGCAGTTCGGCGTGTTCAAGATCCTCACCGCTGAACCGGAGCGAGCAAAAGAGGTGTTGAGCGCCGCGAACATGACAGTCGCTCTCTACAAAGTCGCCGTGATCGAGATTCCCGACGAACCGGGTGTGCTGGTCAAACTGGCGGAAGCGTTGGAGGCGGCGAATCTCAACGTCACCGACGCCTACGGCTGCATCATCGAGCGCGGCAGGAGAGCCGTGTTCGTGGTGAAGGGCGACAACTTGGAGGCAATAGAAGACGCAGCGCGGTCGGTCGGGTTGAGGCCCCTGGATTCTTTGGACTAGCTCGCCCAGGTGAGTCAAGTATTCTCCGAGTGGGTCACGGAAAGTTGAGCGCAAGCAGAGACCGGAAGTCTGCTTTCGTGCTAAGGGCAAGCTGAAACATCAGATTTCCGAACTACGTTCGGAATGACACTCCCGCGAAACTAAAAAGGGTTCGCACAGCCTGCGATAATTGCGCAGGTCCCGTTCGAGTGTTATAATTCCGCCAACAAAGCTGAGCATCAGGAAAAATGGCTCGGCGTAACGGGGTGACGCAGTGCTGGCGCGGATCCTGACAACCATGGTGGGCATACCGCTCGCCGTGTTTCTCATCTTCTACCCCGGCGGATTACCGTTCGCGTGGGCGATGGGGCTGGTCTCGATCCTGGGAGCGCTGGAGTTCTACAACGGCGTACGCAGGACGGGAGCGCGGCCTGTCGCTTGGGTTGGGCTGATAGCCGTAGCGCTCTTTGTGGTCTCCGCCCGTACCTACGAGCCCAGCAGGATTAGCTCGATATTCCCCGCCGTGCTTACCTTGCTGCTTGTCGTCTCATTCTGCGTTGAGCTTGCGCGCCAGAACCGCGCGCCCATCGCCAACCTCGGCGCTACCGTCTTCGGCGCGATCTACGTCGGCTGGCTAATAATGCACCTGGTGGTGCTGCGCGGAACGCAAGGCGAGGTGGTGGTAAGCGGCTACGAGCACGAGGCCGGGGCGTGGTTGGTGATGATGACGTTTCTTTGCACCTGGGCCGGCGACACCAGCGCGTTCCTGATCGGCAAGCACTACGGCAAGACCAGAATCGCGCCCAAGCTGAGCCCCAATAAGACCGTCGAGGGAAGCGTAGCGGGGCTAATCGGCGCGCTGCTCGTGGCGATCATAGTCGGGATGGTAATACAGCTTCCTGTTCAGCACGCTTTTGCGATGGGGGTCTTATTCGGGGTTTTGTTCCAGTTGGGCGATCTCTCGGAGTCGGCGATCAAGCGCGAACTGGGAATCAAGGACTCCGGTGCCATTGTCCCTGGCCACGGTGGAATCCTGGATCGCTTCGACAGCCTACTCTTCACAGGCCCCGCCGCCTACTACTACACGGTCCTTTTCCTAAACCACTGGCCGAAGTAGCCGACGTCGACTGCCCCGAGGCTGGCGCTGGACTAGAACTTGCCTTTCAGTCTGCCGAACAGCTCGCACGCGGTGTCAGCAGCCAGGATGAACATGAACGGATAGGTCCAGAAGGCATATCTGGGCTCTGCGCTTGACAAACACGACGCAACGAACGTTATGTAGAGCACGAAAAGCAGAGTGTAGCCTCGGAACACGGGTTCAATGCGCCTGCGCCAGAACGCGGGAATAGCCATAGCCAGAAGCACTATATTGGCTGCGGCAAAGACCAGCGTGCCCTTCGAAGGTGGTTTGCGGCCAGAAAAGGTTCGTCCACTGGCGTATCGTCTTCAGCACGATGGAACTGGCGAATTCCCCGGGTCGTTCCTTGATCTGGCCATCGCGAGACGCTTGAATATTCTGTCGCGTTCGTAGCCGGTTGAGTCGCCAATCAACTCTTGCACGTCCTCGGGTAGAGGACCAAGGCTCGAGGAAACCTGGTTCATCGCGCTCCAGTTGCAGTAGAGCACGCGTCCTCCTTGTCTATCTTGTATTGCCCCGCAAAGACATTGAGGCTTAAGTCGAACTGAGCGACACTCCCTGAGAGTGTTCAGTTTTCCACAAATCCGTCATTTCGAGAGGATCGCTAGCGGAGTCGAGAAGTTTGCTTTGGTGCTTGTGGCGTGCTGAAACATTAGATTCCTCCACTTCGGTCGGAATGACAGTCCCGCGAAACTGAATAGATTCCACTTTCTTGCACGAGTGGCCATGATAATGATAAGCTGATTGATAAGCGCAGATTACCAGTGACCTCGATGCTGCTTGAGTCGTGGCTTAGCCAATGATGGTAGAGCAACTATCTGCCTTAGGGCTGGTGATGGCGGTTTGTTCCTCGTAACTTTGGATGGTGACGGGACATGGCATTGACGGAATACTCTAACTGATCTCAGTGCAAAGAGTGCTCATGGTAAGCATTATTGTGCCGACTTACAATGAGGCGGATAACGTCGAAGAACTCGCGGGCGAAATAGAAGTCGTGCTTAGCAGGGAAGGCATTGACGCCGAGGTGATCTTCGCCGACGATGGTTCCACTGACGGTAGCTGGGCCAAGATAGTCGGCTTAGCTGCTAAGGACAGCAGGATACGTGGGGTCCGCCTGCGCCGCAACTTCGGGAAGGCCGCGGCACTTACGGCTGGTATAAAAGTGTCCAAAGGAGACAGGATCATCACCATGGACGCGGACCTGCAGGATAACCCTGCGGAAATACCTCGCCTTCTTGCCAAGGTTGACGAAGGGTACGACGTGGTCAGCGGCTGGAAGAAACGTCGCTACGATCCCTGGCATAAGGTTTTGCCCAGCCGGGTCTTTAATTGGTTAATAGGCAAGATGTGCGGGCCGCCGCTTCATGATCACAATTGCGGACTCAAGTGTTACCGGGCTGAAGTGCTTCAGGAAGTATCTCTCTATGGCGAGCTGCACAGGTTCATCACCGTGTTAGCCCACGCGCGAGGGTTTCGGGTTACCGAGATCGCGGTAGAGCATAGGCCCCGGGTGCACGGCGTATCGAAGTATGGCGCGAAGCGATTTCTCAAGGGTTTCCTCGATCTCATGACCGTGCGCTTTCTCACCGGCTACGGACAGCGTCCTCTACATCTTCTCGGTACTCTTGGGGCTGTTGCGTTCTTGCTGGGTCTAGTCGGTATGGTCTATCTTGCCGCCTTATGGCTTATGGGAGACAGGCCGATCGGGAACAGGCCAATTCTGATGTATTCGGTCGCGGCGCTTCTGCTCGGAGCACAGTGGGCTTCGGTCGGCATGCTAGCGGAGCTGCTCACTGCGCACAACGCTACCAGTTGCGGCGACAAGACTCACTACAGCATCGCCGAACGGACGGGCGAATAGGACCGGGCCCCGCGAAGATGGATTGATCCCGAGCAGACTGGTCGTATGCAGACAAAGTTAGTTATACTCACCGCCGCCATCGTCTTCACAGCGCTCATTGCGTTTGCCAACGTCTGGTCGTCCGATAACGCCGGTCCGGAGATCTACCGCATCAGGATTCAGAACAAGCAGGGAGGGTTGGTGCAGGTAAGCGTCGACGAAGGTCGTTGTTGGCACTGTGTGGGCAGAGTTACAACAAGAGCCAACTCTCGCATCACCGGCTTCCCCGCGTCGTCTTACACTCCGGCAGGCACGGTGGCAGCCATAGCTGTCCACGGTATACGTATCAAGGTCGGGCAAGCGGGCCAAGGTTATGGAGCAAATCAAGTTCCGCTCATCTTTAGTATCTGCCCGCTGGAGTTCAGGGATGTCCCGCGCGGCTTCGGCGGACACGACGCCAGGTCGTCCGCAATTCACACAGACATCCACGCAGGCAAATCGATTTTTCGTAACCAGTCTCCCTACGTGGGCAGTCCGGTCTTTATCGAAACAGATCACGGCCTAGACCCGCTTCCTTCCAACTACGTTCCTACGGGCGGAGAGAGTTTTGTTATCGTGGTAAGGAGATCCGACCGCGTTCCAGTCACCATCGACTTCGAAAACCGCGTGGGCGGCAGTGTGATCGCGCGCTATGCTGACGGCTCGAACGAAATCATCACTCAGGTCGTTAGGCCAGTTAGAGGCATTGGTCGCTACGATGGCACTACCTACACCGGCGTGGGTGCGATAAACACCAATCACGGCGGCGTGATCACCATATCAACAGCCCCGCTTGTAGCCGATTGTGCGAGGGAGGGTGGAACCGTGGAAACCCGCGGCGGATTCATGATCCAGCCGTACTACCACGTTTATCAGCAGAAGGAGAGCAGCCCACAAGTGATGGTAATTGGGCCGCGCGACGGTTCGAAGCCTGTACTCGAGGGTCGCCCCCCGCTGTTTTTCGGTTGCATCGGTCTGGCATACTATCCTGACAAGCCGGAGCTGTCGTATCGAGCCCAGGTGAGGTTGGGGGACAAGTGGTGCGGTGTGCCCGCGCTTGTCGGCAAGATCGATGATGCCTTCACGGGAGCAAACGCCATCGACGCTGTGCGACTGCTGCTGCCGGCTTACGATGAGCGGGCGTTGCGACAGGATCTCATTCGCGAGGAGACTGCTTATCTAAAGCGTGCGCTTTCGTGGGGCATTAAGCCAAAAAAAGGCGTACTAAAATTAGCGCCCAGGAAAGCCGTGTGCCCGGGTTCGATCGTGAACTACTACGTGGACGGCACCCTAGTGAAAGAATCCAACCGCTATCCCTACACCTTTGAGTGGGATACGTCCACTGTTTCCGATGGTTACCACTACGTCCAGATCGAAGTCAGAACCGAAGGCCGAGACCCCAGCGTCGAGGAACGTCAGGTCGTAACTCTCAACCACGCCGACTGATCACAGGCCCAGGAGCATCTTCGTCTGCACCAGCCTGAATACCGACTCGCGACCGACCGTGCCCTTGAGTTGACCGTTGTCCATTACCATCAGCCTACACACCTCCTCGGTGGCGAGTTTCGTTAGGGCCTCGTAGGCATCGTCGGACTCGGAGACTTTGTACGCGGTGTCGATTTCGTGTGCAACCTCACCAACCGAGACGTTTTGCCATTGCTCGGGTGAGAAGCGTCTAACTTCCTCGATGCCGACGATTCCGATAAGCTCCTCGCCGCGCTGGACGGGATAGCAGGAGTAATCGTAACGCAAGAGAGTTTCGTCGACAAACTGGCGTAGGCTGGTATCGGCATCGACTACGGGGACGTCTGATGTCATCACCTGCGACACCGTTACTCCGGACAGAGCCTGCTTCACCAGCAACTGCTGGTAGCTCGAACGCGCTGCGCCGGCCAGGAACCACCCTATGAACACAAGCCACAACCCACCGATTAGTGATCCTCCGAGCACGTTAGTGAAGCCGAGCCCCATGAGTATATATCCGAACGCTTGCCCGGCGTAGGAGGCGTAGCGCGTGGAGCGGGTGAGATCGCCGGTGGCCGCCCAAAGCGCCGACCTCAGCACCCGGCCGCCGTCAAGCGGGAACCCGGGAGCGAGGTTGAAAACTGCAAGCAGCAGGTTGATCATGGCCAGGTAACCCAGTACCGCAACCACCGGCGACGGCCAAACCATTACTGCCCCAATTCCTCCCAGTGCGTAAAACACCGCGGCTAACCCGAAGCTGGTCACTGGTCCTACAATTGCCATCCAGAACTCCTCGCGGGCCGATTTTGGCTCCTCCGCCGTCTGCGACACACCGCCGAACATAAACAGCGTGATTCCGCGCACCGGCGTTCCGTAGCTCCTCGCGACCATACTGTGGCTAAGCTCGTGTATGAGCACTGACACAAAGAGTAATGCTGCCGCCAAAATACCTACGAGCCAGTTCATTGCAATACCAAAGTTCGGATACATCGTCGGGAAATAGCCGCTAGCTAAGCTGTAGACTACCAAGAAGAAGATCAGCAGCCATGACCAATCGACATTTATTTCAAAGCCTAATATCTTGCCTATGCGTATTCCGCCCATAGCTTACCTCCATAGCGCGGAAAGCGCGTGTATAGTATTTACCCAGCCGAACCCAGTAAACAGACTCAGCATTCAAACTAACTCGCAAACATCGAGTAAAGCCTTAGAATATATTTCCAAACTCATCGGTTTAAAACCATTCGATTCGGGATATACTTGAGCTGTCCGCTGAAGCTATGCAAGAGCTGGCGGACAAAAAGCGAATGGACACCAAACATTAGCAAAACCTGGCCAGAGGGATGTTCATGCACTGCGCTATTCTTCGTACTAGTGTTGTGCTTAAGGATACACCAGTAGTCACTGCCGCTGGAGAGCTCAACTACCTGAACTGCGAATCGCTACAAGATGTAATCGATTACACAATGCGCGAGTCAGGTTACCAAGCCGAGCTCGACCTCAGCGGGCTGGAATATGTGGACAGCAGCGGTCTGAGAGTTTTGGCGAAGGCCGCGTTAAATGCCCGGGAATCCGGCGGTTTCATCGGAATACGTTCCATCAGCGCTCAATTAGTTAGGATGCTGGATCTTTCCGGACTGCGGGATCTCTTCGAGTTCGTGCCGGATCCGGTAGTATCGGAAGGTCCGGCTCACCAAGCGCCTTCATCGGCGATGTCGTGTGCTTTCCGAGTGCCGGCGTCGCCCGAAGCTGCTTGCCGGGCCCGATCCAGGATTTGTGAGTTCGCGCTTAGTTCGGGAATGGATGCGTTGGCAGTGGAGGATCTTAGGTTGGGAGTCGGTGAAGCGATCTCCAATGCAATACGCCACGGCGCCCAAGAAGGCGGCGAACTAAACATTACCTGCAGCGCGGAGAATGGCGAGTTTGTAGTCAAGCTCGTCTATCCCAGCGAGCCGTTTGATCCCGACGCTATTCCAGTCCCGGATATGGCGCACGGTCCCACCGGAGGGATGGGCATATACTTTCTGCGGATGGTGATGAGTTCCGTAGAATATCAGTTCATCGACGGCAAGGCGATAGTCACCATGACAAAAAGAGCGGGATCGACCACGGCGCGGCCGATCCCGTAGCTTAGGCTCTGGTTGTTCTCGCTAGACTTCCGTTCCCACGAGCTCCTTCTTCTCGGGGTTGCCCTCCTTGGGACCTGTGCCAGCGGAGATGTGCCTTATTATCCACTGCCATGCGTCATCCACCAGCGTATAGGTCACCGGAATCACGATCAGCGTCAGCAGCGTCGACAAAGCCAGACCTCCGATGACAGCGATTGCCATCGGCGAGCGCATCTCCGCTCCACGAGCGATTGCGAGCGCCGTCGGCATCATGCCGCCAATCATAGCTAGTGTGGTCATCAGGATAGGTCTTAGCCTTGTTGGCCCGGCCTCCAGCAGGGCATCGTGACGGCTTTTGCCGCGGCCCCGCAGGGTGTTGGTATAGTCTACGAGAAGTATAGCATTCTTGGTCACCAAGCCCATAAGCATGATGATACCGATCATAGCTACGATGCTCATCGGATTTCCCGTTACCAGCAGCGCCAACAGGGCGCCGATCATCGCTTGTGGCAGGCTGAACATAATCACGAACGGTGTCAGGAATGACTCAAACAAGGCGCCCATGAGCATGTAGACCAGCAAAACCGCAAGTAGCAAAGCGGAACCCATGTATTGGAAACTCTCGATCATGATCTTGCTCATACCGCCGGTGTTGATGGTCGTGCCGGGCGGAAGCTGCATTTTATTTATAGCCCGGTCAATCGCAGCGTTGACGTTGCCCATCTGGGCTCCCTTAGCCAAGTTGCAAGTGACGTATATCACCCTTTGACGGTTCTTGCGGTCGATTTTGGTGGGGGCGTAGCCGTATTGAACCTGTGCAACGTCTCGCAGGCGGATAGGCGCGCCATCGCGTGATCCGATCACCAATCTCTCAACGTCCGAGGCCTTGCTGCGATCGAAGTTGGCGTATCTGACCCTTATCGGGTACTCTGTGCCGCCGTCCCTGAGCTTTGCCTTGTCATCGCCGTCAATCGCCATCCTGGCGGCAGCCGCCACCTGGGCGACGGTCATATCGAGGTTCGCCGCCCTAAGCCTATCCACAACAACTCTCCGCTCCGGCTTGTTGGGCTTATATGAGATGTCCACGTCGACGGCGCCTGGGGTTTTTCGCATCACCTCGGCTAGTTTTTCGGCCGTGGCTATCATATCCGCCAGGTTTTGGCCCTGGACTTCTTTGGTCACGCCAGAGCCTGCACCACGCTGTTCTTGGGCCACAACGGTGATTTTCTCGGCGCCTTCAACGAGAGCAGTTCTGGCAGCTATCCAATCTATTATGTCTCGTATGCTGCGCTTGCGCTCGGTCTTGTCCACGCATTTTACCCCGATTACGCCGTACTGCGGGCCTATCTCGCTGCCCATAAAACTGGAACTGGCCGCGCCCACAATCGAGGTGTAGTAGCCTTTCTTGAGCTCAGGCACTTCACGTAGTATCTTCTCGCACTCGCGCACTACTTTGTCTGTTGCCTTGAGGGAGGTGCCAGGAGGGGTGCGGATGTTGATTGTCAATTGGCCCTGATCGACCTCCGGGAACATCGTAAACCCAAAAGGCAAGTATATTGCAAGCGCAACAAATACCATTATGATGCCAAATCCAATTGCAATCTTCCGACTGCGCGAACAAAACATAGCGGTTATCGAAAGAAACAGCGCGATAATCGCTATTAGCACACGCGGTATCATCATCTTTGCTGCGACATTCGGAGAGACGCTCTGCGCTGGTTTTGGGACAACCATCGCGAGAACCACCAATAGCGATACGCTGCCGATAACAATAGTCAGGAACCTATTGGTGAGAGCCCATTCCAGCACTTCCCTATAGCGTGAGTCAAGCCCGCTAAGAAACGTCTCCACCCAGCGGAAGAGACGGCCGGCTAACTCATCGAGTTTATCCTTGTAGGTTGTACGCCCTTCCTGGACCCTGCGGCGTCGGGCTTCGTCGTCAAATTCTTTGTCTTGTTCGCTCTTCATCCACCGTGAGGCGAGCATCGGAGTCAGAGTGAAAGACATAAACAACGAGAAAGCTGTGGCCACAGCAACGGTCACGCCGAATTGCCTAAAGAACTGTCCCACGATGCCGCCCATAAACGCGATCGGCACGAATACCACGATGTCCACCATGGTGATGGTGATTGCGGCAAGGCCGATCTCAGATCGCCCGTTCAAAGCGGCCTCCTTGGGCATCTCGCGTTTTCGCAGGTGCCGTTCGATGTTCTCCAGAACCACGATGGAGTCGTCTACCAAAATACCGACCGACAGCGCCAGCGCCAGCAGCGTCATCGTGTTCAAGGTGAAACCAAACGCGCTAATCGGTATGAACGTGGCCATGATCGAGGTAGGAATCGCCACGGCGACGATGAATGTAGCCCTGGCGGTGTGCAGGAACAGAAAGACGATTACAACGACCAGGAATATGCCTTCCATCAACGCGCTGCGCACGTCGTGGAGAGAATCCTTCACGAATACAGAGTCGTCACGAGCCAGGACCGGGGTGACGCCTGCCGGCAGGACAGAGCGCATTTCCGCCAGCTCTTTTTTTAGCCTGTTGGCAACATCTACGGTATTTGCGTCTGACTGCTTCTGTATGCTTAGCGTAACGCTTGGCTCTCCATTCAGTCGGCTAAGCTGTTGGGGCTCGGCAAACGTGTCCTTTACGGTCGCTATGTCGCCTATTCTTATTGCAAAAGCAGGGGCGGTGCCCTTTGCTGGGATGTAAACCCTTACATCCTCGATCTCCTTAACCGATGCGAACTCGCCGACTGTTCTTATGGTGTAGTCGCGCGTGTTCTCCTTTATCGAGCCAGCCGGAACGTTGAGATTCGCCGTTCTGATAGCGGTGGCTACCTTGTCGATCCCCACTCCATAAGCCTGTAGGCGTTCTTTGTCGACCGCTACGGATATCTCGCGTTCCTGGCCACCAACTACAGTTACCGAGGCAACGCCACCGACCTTCTGCAGCCGTTTTTTGATGACGTCGTCAGCTAGTATCCGCATCTCCTTGGGGGAGATGGGACCTTTGAGTGCGATGAGCATGATGGGCTGTGAGGCGATGTCGAGTTTTTGGATGCTGGGCTCTTCTATGTCCTCCGGCAGGTTTCGTTTGATCGAGGATACCTTGTCGCGCACATCCGCTGCAGCCGCGTCAAGATCAGTGCCTAGCTCGAACTCCAACACTACAATAGACACGCCGTCCTGCGACGACGAAGTCACGTTCCTGAGGTTGCCTATGGAGCCTACGGCCTCCTCTATCGGCTCGCTGACCAGCGTTTCTATCTCACTGGGACCCGCACCGGGATAAGCGGTAACAACCGTCACATACGGAAACTCGATCTTTGGGTTGAGCTCCGCCGGCATCCTGGTGCTGGACTGATAGCCCATCACTATTAGGGCCAGCACGAACATAATTATGAATATCGGCCGTCTGATGGATACGTCGGTTAACCACATAGAGCTTATCTCCTATCTAAGGAGGCCGGTCCGCTTCGGATCTTTACCTTAACTCCGTCTTGCAAGTTCTGGCGCCCCATCGTAATTACCACGTCGCCCGGTTTGATGTCGGTTGGTCTTGCGATCTGGGCATACTTGTCGTCTTCTCGGAGAATGGTAACCTCGTGCCGCCTTGCGACATCTATAATCTTGCCTTTTGGGTCTCTCTTTTTGCCGAGTGTGAACACCAGGTAGGTGCCGCGGCGTTCATCGACAGCATCTTTTGGCACGAGCAAGGCATTGGTCACATTGCCCACCCTAATCGAACCACGCGCGAACATACCCGGTTTGATGCGTTTGTCTTTATCGGTGATCCTTATGCGCACTGGAAAGTTGCGGCTCAAGGTCGAACCGGCGGGGAACACCTCCGATACGACGCCGGAGAATGTCTCATTTTTGAGCGCATCAATTCGCACTTTCACCGGCAATCCTTTTACTACACCGGCTAGTTCCATCTCGGATACGTTTCCCTTGAAGTAGAGCGAGTTCAGATCGACCACTTCTCCCAGTGGCTGCCCAGGGCTTACTACTTGACCCGGCTCGGCCTGGCGCGAGGCCAACCTGCCCGATATCTGTGATCGAATGTAGGTGTTGTCAAGCTGTTGCTTGGCAAGCGCTACGGCTGCTCGAGCCTGGCTCACGGCCGCCGCAGCCGACTTCACGTCTTGCCGGCGTATGAGGTTTTGCGACGCGTTTGCCTTGGCCAAACGAAGTTGTTCCTGGGCGACGTCGATAGCTGCCTGAGCCTGAGCTAAGTCTTCCGATCTGCCTCCTTCCTTAAGTAGCGAAAGACTCTCCTTTGCCGACTCGTACTGCGCCTTCGCTACCTTGTACTGCGCGTCGGCAATATCGTAGAGCGACTGGGATATCGCACCCTCTTTCAATAGCTTGGCATGGCGCTCGAAGTTGGCCTCTGCGTTGTCTAGGTTGGCCTTTGCCGAAGCAACGTTATTCTCAGCCACCGTTCGTTCTTGAGTGCGGGCTGGGTTCTTCACCACGGCATAGCGGGCCTTTGCGGACTTCAGCGACGCCTCTGCTTGGTCTATGGCGGCTTGTGTCTGGATTCGGGTTACTTCCGCATTGGTCTTGGCCTGCTCCAGCCTGGCGAGAGCAGTTTCGAGGCCGGCGGTTGCCTGCTGAAGGTTGCTCAAGGCGTCTTGCTGGTCGAGTAGGATTACCGTTTGGCCTTGAGTCACGCTATCGCCTTCGTAAGCGTATACGCGAATGACACGGCCCGGTACCTTGGACGACAGAATTGTCTTGCGCAAGGCGTTGATGTCGCCGGTAACTTCGGCTAGTATGTCCATTTTGCCTGTGAACGCTCTGTCTGTACTGACTGGAACGCCTTTGGCGGCCCATATCTCTTCCCTGCTGGGCGGCGGCTTGGTGGGCGCGTGCTTGTGCTGTGCTGCCAGCAGGCCTCCTATCAATAGTGCTATCACTGCAGCAACGACGATCCTCTTTCTCAAGTTTACTCCTCCTTACAACTGTGGCGGGGCGCAGAGCAATTGCAGCGCTCTCAATTCGGGCTGGGTGGATGTCGAGCGCTGTATTTCCGCTACAGCGATGGCGTAGTCGTAGTTCGCCTGTACATTGTTGAAGCGTGCTCGCGTGAGCGCCGTTTCAGAGTCCGTGACTTCGACCAGCGTTGCCAATCCGGCTTCGTAGCGCACCCTGGCCAGTCGCAGAGCCTCCTCGGCAAGTGCTACGTTCTGGCTGGACGTCTTGACGCGTTCACTCGCCTCCTGCAAATTCAGTATCGATGCTTTTACCTCGAAGGACACTCGGAGCTTGAGCTGATCTAGGCTGTCTTTGGACTTCGCGACCTCTGCGTGCGCTCCTGCGACCCTCGCCTTGGTAATGCCGCCGTCCCAAATCGGAAACTGCACCTGTGCCGTCACCACCCACGAGTTGTTGCTTGAGCTGAAACCGCTTGTCGTGGCCTGGTAGACGATATTTCCCGTCAGGTTGGCTGTTGGCAAAATACCGGTGCGCTGAAGGGCGACGTTGCGTTTGCTGAGCTGGACAGCTATCTCTCCGGCCCTGATTTCGGGTCGCTGTTGGTAGGCGGTTTCAATCGCCTTTGGCGCGTCCGGTATCTGAAAGTCCTGTTGGTTGTCCGGAGTAACGACCTGCGTAGGCGTGTTTACGTCGATTCCCATTAGCCGATTGAGCGACGCCACCGCGGTGGCCACGTTTTTCTTGGCGACGATTAGGTCTTGCTGGTTGTTGGCCACCTGTACTTCGGCGCGGGTTACGTCGAACTTGGCCACGGTGCCGGCTTTGAACTTCGCTGTCGCGTCCTTGAGCTGAATCTGCGCGTTGTCCACCGCCTTCTGAGCGACTTCTTGTAGACTCTGAGCGCTCAAAACGTTGAAATAGGCTCGCTTAACGTTGAATATTAAGGCCTCGGCCACCGTCAGCAGGTTCTGATAATTGATCTGGAACTGCAGTCTGGCAATATCGCTGGCATAGCCGAGTTTCTTAGATATGTCCAAAGGCAGAACTCCCACTGCGCCGGCTGTGAAATTCTGGTTGGGCACTACATCAAACGTACCCAAGGCGCCTGCGTCGACAGTTACCTTCGGACCTTGGAATGTGTTGGTGAATTGACCATTGAACTGCGGGTTGAACCGCGCAAGGCTTTCGTTGACTGTCTGTCGTGCCTTGTTCAACTCGTCTACCGCGATGCGCAAATCGGGGTTGTTGGCGAACGCGATGGTGAGTGCCTGATTGATGTCTATTGGTTTGGTCAGGTCCGGAGGGACCGCGTTCTGTGCCGTCGCCGGAGATAGCGACGCGAGCAGAACCGTCAGGACAATACAGCGTTTCATCATTAGCATCTCCTGTTCTCTCCCCTTGCCTTTGGTTAGTTACCGTTCGGCTCCGTCGCGGACTCAGTCATCTTGGTTTGTATGTTCTCGAGATCTCTCAAAAACGAGGAAAACAACTCTCGCATTGAGTCGATCTTACAAAGCATAAGACCACTGTGTACAGGGTGGCCCATTACTAGCACTTTGTCGCCGGGGTTAATGCCCAACCTTTTACGAGCCTCGGCGGGGATTACTATTTGTCCGCGGTCCCCCACAGTCGCCGCGCCAAAAAAGTACTCCTCTAATGACACATCTGCTTTCATGGCTAGATTGCCTCTCCGTGAATAGTTATCTGAATCATGCAAATCACACATGTATATTATGCCTGTGTATGTGAGTTGTCAAGAGGGCGTAGGCCAAGTGGATCACAGTGAAGAAAACAGAGGCAACGATGCCAGAAGGGCAAAGCTGACAAACCGATGGCTTTATACCGTACCCTTGCCGTGGGGTCTATATCTTCCAGCCCTAGTATGTGATGCTATTTGTAAAACAAGCTCAGCACTTTCTTGTCACTGGCGATGTCGAATCGTGGTTTGGCGACATCACGGGGGTGGTCTATTGTTCCCCGGTGCTTTCAAGACCATCTCGATTTGATAATTCACCCAATAGGGGCTTGCTTTTAGCCTTTTCTTAGGAACTTGACCAGCGACACTACCGCGTTCGCTCCCGGCTTCAGGTTCTTTATCACAATCGGTATCCAGCCCTGCGCTGTGTCTTTGCGCGAGACTTCGACCTCTACCCACTTGCCAGACTGGAAATTCTCATATTCGCTGATAAGCCGATTTGCCACCTTTATGGACTGCTTCCTGCCGCCCCAGAAGTTATCGGCGTCTAAAATGTAGAGCTTCAACACGCCCTCGACGCCTTTTGGGCAAAGGATGTCGAACTCCAAGGATTTGTAATCGGCCCAGCAGTGGTTAACCTCTGTCGGCCACCCACAGTATCCATAACCTCGTTTGAGGCGGAAATCCCATCCGCCAGCTAAATATTCGTCGTCACCTTCCGTGCGCCCACACGTCAGAATTAGTGACTCGCCAGTGGCCGGAGCCGACTTTGCAGCCGGTTCGGTGAACACAGGCATTCGCTCGCGCGGTCCCGGTATCGGCACAAAAGGCGCGTGCGGCTCCGTCTGATACCAGTAAACCACGCTGGAAATTTGAAGGGCATTTTCCGGCTTGGAGAAAAGGTCAATGAACATATGCTCGATCTTGCCGAACCCGATAGTAACGCGCAATGACTTCTGGAACGTGATGCGATCGTTAAGAGTGAATCTATAGGCTGCCGCGCCATTGCCTAGGTAGGGCTGATAGCCGGTGTATTGGAAGCCGTTGGCATGTTCCGGGAATCCCCAACTGAAGCCAAATGCGTCTTCCAGACCCTGCCACACGATCGACGGCTCGCGTTCTCCATCGACGTAGAAGTTGACGTTTTCATCTACCGGGTAACCCGCTGTCGGCGAGCCGGCTCCTCGAATGGTGCAGTTCCACCCAATGAACTGGCCCTTGCCCTTCGCTGACAGGGCCTCGTATTCTCGTTTGCCTAGCAGCAATGTTTCCTGCCGCCAGCACGCGTGAAACAGGCCCGCATTTTTTGGCAGCTTCTTCAGCGGTCTGTACATCACGTAGCTGTAGCAGGGGTTCATATAACCAGGGCCGCACGGGTAACGAGGGTTCTGATACTCTAGTTCGATTCGTGCCGACTTGGCGAAAGGCATCGGAAAGTAGCAGTTCCAACCGCGTTTCTTGTTGACTAGAACGTTTTCAACCCGTTCAAGGGCGCCGTTGGGGTCGCAGAAAAAATCTACTAGCGGAGCTTCGACGCTGGGGTTCTTCTCATCATCCCAGTAGATGCGCAGCACAGTATCACGGTTCAGTTTCATTGTCTGGGGCAGCGCGAAGTGAATCATCGTGATCATGCCTGGGCCTTTTAGGTTCGCGATTACAACCTTGTTCCGCCCATCTCCGAACTGCAACCGCGGATCATTTTCGTGCCACAGCGCGTTGACTTGCTTCGTCTTGCCGTTCCAGAGGTTAAATAACGAGCTAACTTCCGGGCTAATCTCCGGTGTTTGAGCTAATACTGAGCCAATGGATAAAGAAACTGCCAAGATAACCGAAGCGACAAATCGCATCTCAGACCTCCCGAAACATGTAGCTGCCGAAACATCTTTACCAATCCACCCTCACCCTTGCCGTCGCGCTCTGCGTGCGATACTTCACGTGAAGAGCCTTGTCAGCCTCATCGTAATAGAACCCCGACTCAGCCGAGCGCAAGTCGGCCGACTCTGCCAGTGGCGCGTCGTTGAGCAGCACGCGGTTCGGGCGGTCTGCTCTTACGAAGCAGGAGTAAGCGTATTGATCAGGATAGAACTTCAACCACGCTTCAAACGAGTTGCCCTCGTTCTTGCTGTTTTCTATGATCGCGTAGGTATTGAAGATCACGTGCTTGCCGTTTACATCAAAACCTTGGCTTTCCACATCGTGTGGCATCTTTTCGCCTATCAGACCGTAGGCGTAACTTAGGATGGAATCGGGTCGGATGTAGGCGCCGTTTACCGTGTTGGTTTCAAGGCTCCAGGAATCGGGGAAGACGCCCGCCAGGAAGCCTTTGTCGCATTGTTGTTGCGTGCAGGACGCAAATACCATATCGGCCGCGCGTTGCAGTATGGGATCCGGTTCAATTTTGAGCAGCCTTTGAACGGCGTTTGCCCAGGCCATACCGCACCACTGCACCGGCGTCCCATACCACTGCACAATGTAGAAGCTGGTTCCAAATACGGCTATCGAAGCGCCCGGATTGATCTGCCGAGCTGGGTCTCGGTAGAATTCCTCTGGTTTACTGAATAAGTGGTTTTTGCCCTCGCCTAATTCATCTTGGTGCATTACGAAACTTGGTACGGCCCCTATTGGTGGCACCCAACTGTAGACAAAAGGCACGCCTGTGCTAGCCCAATAGGCGGCGTAATCCAGATACTCCCTATCGCCGGTAAGTATGTATCCATTCAGATTCGCGGAGGTACAAAGCGCGGACGCAAGAATGTCGGGTGTGTGCGCGTGAACTTCCCACACTTGTGCTCCGCGCGGCACCGTAAACGAATTCACCTTTTTCAAACCTTTGATAGCGGCGTCCACGAACTCCTGCTTACCTGTGCGTAGCGCCTGATTCAGGATGTGTTGGAGACTTGTTGCCGTCAGACCGGAATTAGTCTTGCCGATGGTGCCCAGGTCCTTTGCCTTAACTCCGGATGATTTTTCGAACTCTGCCAGCTTCTGTTTTACGTTGTCGTCTAGCTCATAGGTGAACCCACCGTCTGCGCTTTGCTTTTTAAGAAGGCTTTCGACATGTGCATTTGCTGCCGGACTGAACCAATCTAATGTTGTCCCTATGTATTGAGTAAGCTGAGCCTTGGGGTCTATTTTTACCCCGCCTAGAAGCTCCGGCTTACCTCGGCGCAGCGACTCACCAAGCAAAACAGCCGCTATATCCGGCGCAAAAGCGTAATCCTGGTTCAGCCCAACGTGGCTTTTCCACCCGTTCTTTTCAGGCGAATACAGTGTTGTGGTAAAACCCGTAATACATCTGTCGATGGTGGCTTCCACTCCACCGGCGATGGGTGGCGGTTCCGGTAGGCCATGATTGACGAAATACTCCTGCGCCGCGTCCGCAACGGTCTGCCCGCCGCGAGTAAAGAATGTTCCCGCTATTTTGATGGATTGGCCTGGTTGCAACAGATAAGGACGCGCCGCAAACTCGGTGTTCTCAACAACATATTCCGGCACAGAAGGCGCAAACAGCGTCATCAGATGATTGCGCGCGCCTGGCGACTTGTTTGGCGATTCAAACTGAACCGATACTAATTTGCGCCCTTTTGCCCACTCATCAAGCGGATCCCAAGTCAGCCCTACCACACCTCCGCCGCCCTCTACGACCATCAACGGGACCGTAATTTTGTAAGGATGTGGCACATTCCTTCGACCCGTGATTGTGCCCGTGAACCATGCCGCCCCCGAATGTTCGTCTTTTTCGAGATACTCAATCCCTGGGAACAGAGCCGCATCTTTGGAAGCGCCAAACGAATCCTCGCCTACCAACAGCCTCGGACCCTCGAACCTGAGCACTTTAAGAGGCTTGTCTACGCGCAGCTCGCACTCGAACGAGCCCTCGGTATCCGTATCTGGCATTGCAAACGTCCACCTTACGAAAGCATTGCATCCAACAAGCTTACGTGTTGCGCTCAGTGTGGCCGCGAATTCCTCTATGACCGGAGTTCCAGGAGCGAACTCTACGTAGCGCATTACCCCACTTGCGTCATAATAGGCTAGTGTCGCTAGCGGGAAGAAAAATCCGACCGTTCCAATCTCCCTAGAAGTCAGCTTTGCTCCGCCGGAGTAGAAAGTCAGCGAGCAGAGGTCGTTTGCTATCGACTTAGGCCGTATCTTTACGTGGGTCGTTCTTGGAACCAGAGTAGCCTCAAAGAACGTTGTCTTGCCCCCGGTCGCGACAAGTCGGTACTCGCGTGCTGGCTTAGGCCGGAGCGTGAAATGCCTTGTCTCGTATGGCTTAATTACCGGCAATTTGATAGACACGTTGCCCACCTCTAGCTTTGCGTTAGCGGACGACGCCTCGCCGCCGGTGTTGGTTATTGGTGTGCTTATAAAGGTGCCCTTCTTATCTGTGCCGCAATAAGGCCTTCCCATTGCGAGCCGCGCCGGCACCTGGTATATGGCAATCCAGTCGATCTCCAGTTCCGCGCCGACCTCCCCACTGCCGTTTACCGGATCGATGCGCAGCGAAGTCACCTGCCCTTGCCACCCGGGAGACTTCGAAAGATCGATCTGGTAGAAGTGCATTTTTCCGTCGCTGGGCACAGGGATCATGGATAAACTGCGGTCGCTGAATGTCGGTGACTTGGTTGTGGCGAAGTAGATCTGGTTTGTGCCACCCACGGAAGACCGCATCTTGATTCCCAAGAACCGGTATTTTGAGGCGTCGAACTTACGGAAGGTGCTGTTGACTATCCAAGGATCGGGTCCCGTGGTCCTGAATTTCAACATCCCACGGCTCAATGTGAACGACGTTACGTTATGGTCGGCCACCCAGCCTTCGGTGTCGCCGTCGAAACTCCATACCTTGTAAACACGGCAGCCGGCAAGCTCCGGCGGCATTTGTCCGGCTTGTGCTCGAGCGAAGATAAATACAAGTGCTATCAGGAACATAGTCCGATACAACGTTTTCCGACCTCCCAGACTGATCTTACACAAAACTTCGCTCGCTATTGTCGCATTACCTTTTGTTGCTGATCTGTTAACCTGCAACTTTACTGGTGCTTTTGCGGAATCATCTGATTGGTTGTGGGGGCTTCTGGTGCTAGGGGTTGATAAGGCAAGAGCCTTTCCGATGTGGGGGTGAGACACCGGCCTCTACTTGATGGCGTGCTCCGTAGGTAGACGCTGGGAACGCAACGAGCGGGCGCAGGACTCGGGCCAAGGTGTTTCGCGTTTGCCACTGGCGCGGTTCGCCGGCAGCAGGGCTATGCTCCGTCGAGAAACCAGGGATCCGAATATGACCCGGCACGGGACCATACAGCCGGTGCTTCGTCCTCGCAACCAGACTGCACACCGTAATCCCGCTTGACAACTCACATTATGTGGGATATCAAGATAGAGAGGTAGTGCTGCCGTGATGGATTGCGTTGTACGCGCCACGTTGGCGCTGATGCTGGCCATAATTGTGGCTCCTGCCGGTTTGGCCCAGAGCCTCCTTACCAACGGCTCGTTCGAGGACGGGCTTACAGGCTGGACGGTAAACCCGTCGTACAATGTTCAGGTGGTTTCGTCGGGTTGGAACGGCATTAGCGCTGCCGATGGAGACAAGTTTCTTGCCGTTTCCGGACCAGTCAATGTGAGCTATATCTACATTGACCTGGTGTGGCAGACGAAGTCCGCGCCGTTCGGACCTGGAATCCCCAGCGACAGCATCATTGTCTACCTCTTTGCCAAAACATATCTCCACACTGCCGACGGCCGGAATGTCAGCTACGCGCTGATGCTCGAACCAGGCTACGGCGACGCTATCCCCGCTTTCCACGGCCTCGCCCGCGACCGTTGGGTCGATTCGATGTCCAGCGGCTACTACATCGCCCAAGATACCACCGAAACCGGTTCACCTTCCAAGCCGATCAAGGTAAGGTTGGAGCTTCGGGAGCCGCTTGCGGGCGGAGAGTATCTTCTGCTTGACTTAGTCGATCTCCAATACGGGGGACAGGGGGTATGAGCCGAGGTTTAGGATGGCTGTGCATTGCTGCCCTGTTGATTGTCGGAGCGGCTCCCGCGTTTGCCGGCTTGACTCGGCACGACGTGCTCGTAATAGCCAACGCCAACAGCGCGGCTTCGATCGCTGTCGCCAATTACTATCGCGAAAAGCGCGAAATACCGGCCTCACACGTCAAGACAGTCACCTGTGGCACCGGGGAAGTGATGAACCTCTCCGAGTTTGTATCCCTCCGCGAGCAGATCAAGGCCCATCTCATCTCGCTCGGCACTGACCCAAACAGCCCCGCCACCGACCCCATCAAGGCTATAGTTCTTTCGACCCGTATCCCACACAGACTGGTCCAGGGCGCGGAAGATTACAGCGCGGTCGATTCTACTCTCTCGGCTATGTTCTCGGAGTGTCCCTGGGGCAAGGAGCCCATAGGCATTTATGGCTACTTCCAGCCCAACCCGGGTGCGCAGAATCCTTACTATGGCGGTTACGCCGACGGTAAGCCTTTCGAGGAGTTTCGAAAGGACCCTGACGCCGCTTTTGTCGAGCCATTTCCGACACCAGGCTTCACTATGGTCAGAATGCTAAGTTCCAACACAGCCCTAGCGGTTGGAGGACAGGGGATTATCTATCGCGGAATGCTTAGCGGCGGCGATTGGACTTGGTCTGCTATTCCGAGCAAGGACAAGGGCGGCATTTCTTGGAGGGTTTCGGGGCTTAGTGTGGTGGGTTCTAACTACGTCTACGCATGCACGGGCAACTCCACCAAACCGCACGGCGGCGGTTCCATTATAGCAAGCACCGATGGGGGGGTGACTTGGTCGCTCAAGCGTTCCACATCCCACGTGGCGCTTTTTAAGAACTACGAAGCCTATACAGGCATCGACTTTGCCACGCCAAACTACGGCTGGGCAGTTGGTAGTACCCTCCAATACGGGGCAAGCCTTGCGCCGCTTATGGTCAAGACAACCAATGGTGGCGCGAATTGGTCCGATCTTAGTTCCAAACTCCCTGCGTCGTTCTTCCCACGGGCAGTGACCGCAGCGGACGCCAACAATGTCTGGATTTGCGGCGCGGGCGGTAAGATTTATCGGTCTGCAGACGGCGGCAACACGTGGGCTCTTGCCAACGTTGGCGCTCCGAACGTTGACTATAATGCGATCTGGATCAAGTTAAGCGGCGGCAGCTACAGGGGGTGGGCTGTTGGTGACAGTGGAACCATTATCCGAACCGAAGACGGCGGCAATAGTTGGACGATAGAGGCTGCCGGTCTGACATCTGTTGATATTACCGATCTTGCCGTATTTGATCAGGACCATGCCGCCGCATCCTACGGCGGGAATTCGTTCCTGAAGTTCGACAGAAGCACAGGTTGGAATGTGGAAAGCGTTTCCCTTGCGCCTGTGGCGTCGGCTGCGTATGCCGGCGGCGACACTGCCCTTGCAGTAGGCAAAACCCGACACATTTTTGCTGATTCGGCCAACGGCTGGACCTGTTCTTACACCGGCCCAGATTCTCAATGGCGGCTTCGCTACCTGGTTATGCGGCTTGATGGCCTTGCCGAGGACCTAAACCCCAGCGACGGCATACCTGACGACATTAAACTGCTAATCGACCGTGGTTGCGCCGCCACATCACCCGGTAAGTTTCTCCTTGAGGAAGCCGCACATCGCGACGGCTACGCATCTGACCCACACTGGTTCGATACGGCCTACGATTCCCTCGTGCCGATAGTCGGCGCAGGCAACGTGATACACGAAACCACGAGCGCGTTTCTGACGCATCAGAACGACATTATCGGCTGGGTTAGCCACGGCACACACGACAGCGACGCTGATTTGGTGACTACGTGGGCCAGATCGTTTCACAACTGGGTCAACGGCGCTATCGCTACCCAATACGTGAGCTCAGATGCTCGCGCCTTCGACCGGCCAAAGATTGCTTGGGGTATATTCGTCGGTGGAACCAAATACGCCAACAAGCTCACCATCACCGGTATGCCTAAGGCTTCCACGTATTCCGGACATAAGGTTCGACTTCACGCCGCTGACGGCACGGTTCTCGCATCCGCCAACTTCTCGAACGGCACTGCGCAGATAGATCTCATCGGCGTGAACTGGCCTGCGGATCATCTTACTTACTGTCAAGTCTACTTTCCGGACGACGACCCCACGCTCCCGGGTCGCGCCCTTGCCGATACTCGGTATCCCAGCACGGGCGCAAGCACAGTCATTTACGACAACCGGCTTGGCGGCTTCTCTCTGGATGTCCGAATTACCGGGACTCTGGCGGCAGAGCTAATACGCGAGGGCATTTCCGGCTGTATAGCCAGTGTCGATGAGCCGTGGACTCTGTATATTGGCGATCCGCTTTATCTGTTCCCGCGTTATGCGCTGGGGTATACATGGGGCGAGACCTCATACATGGGCCTTTACGGTCTCGGGTGGCAGCAGGTGGCGTTAGGGGATCCGCTTATGGCCCCATATTCTACACCACCGACGGTCTCCTTCACCGCGCCTGTGAAAGGCAAGGCTGTAGCCGGAAGTGTTCAGTTACACGTGGAAGCTGTGGCAAATAATGCTTCCGGTATCGCCAGAGTAGTTCTCTGGCTTGACGACGATACGCTTCTTACCACGCTGACCGCGTCGCCCTACAACTACAGCCTCGATACTGTCGCCCGGGGGCTAGCGGACGGGTTCCACACCCTAGAAGCCGTCGCCTACGAAGACGACGCCGTTCAGAACACTGCGGCCACCAGTATGAGCTTTGTCGTCAGCAACTCGCACACAATTTGCACGTCTGTTAGTGAAGCTGTCGGCTACTCCGACGACACCCCTGTCACACTCGAATTGATGCGTGTATCTGCGGTCTACGGCGACTGCTTCTACGTCGAAGATCAGAACCGAGTCCGCGGGATTCGAGTGGTGAGTTCCACGCCGGTTACGCCCGGTTCCCTAGTCACCGTGCAGGGTCTTATGAAAACGGTCGATGGCGAGAGAGCCGTCGAAGCCACCGCGGTTTGCATCAGTAGCTGATTCACAGTGGGCGCCTGAGCGCATTGACCATTTAGACTCCCGCCGTTACCATGATCCTGTCACTGCTATGCCCACAGTCGCGTATTACACACTCGGTTGCAAGGTCAACCAATACGAAACCGAGCAAATCCGGCAAGACTTGGAACGCGCCGGATGTGTTACTGTTTCTTCCAACTCGCGCGCCGACGCCTACGTGATCAATACGTGCTCTGTGACGGGGGTTGCCGACTCCAAGTCGCGCGCTGCAATACGTCGGGCTGTGAGGCTTAATCCTGATGCAGTCATCGCGGTAACCGGTTGTTATGCTCAGCTTCAACCAGGCCGAGTTGCTGATATAGAAGGTGTAGACCTTGTTTTCGGCAACGATGAGAAAGAACAGGCCGCAGAGCGCATTCTCGCACGGCTGGGTATTGTACCGTCTGTTAGTGCAGCCAAGACCGAGGTTGCGCTGCGTAGACGGACTCGCGCGTTAGTCAAGGTGCAGGATGGTTGCGACCAGTTTTGTGCCTATTGTATCGTCCCGCTGGCGCGAGCCCGCAAATACTCCCGTCCGATCGAAGAGATACGCACGGAACTGGAGGCTCTGGCCAGTTGTGGCTATCGTGAAGTGGTGCTGACGGGGATAAGGCTGGGTTCGTACGAGAACGGCGGCAACCGCCTGCCGGAGTTAGTCCGTATGGCGGCTGATGTTGAGGGTATTGAGCGGATACGTCTGAGCTCAATCGAGCCTTGGGAGGTTGACGCGTCGCTATTGGACGCGATGGATCGGCCCAAAGTCTGCCGACACCTTCACATTCCATTACAAAGCGGGGACGATGATATACTTAGCCGAATGGGCAGACCCTATACAGCCGAAGATTATTTGCTTACCGTTGAAAATGTGCGCAAACGTTTTCCCGATGTGGGCATCACCACCGACGTCATCGCCGGCTTTCCTGGCGAGACCGAGGAGGCGTTTGAGAACACGCTAAGAATGGTAACAGACGCCGGGTTCACCCGGCTTCACGTGTTTCGCTATAGCCAGAGACCGGGCACGCTCGCAGCCCAAATGACTGGACAGGTTCCTACGGATGTTCGAAAGCGCCGCGCCGACGAACTCATCCGCGTGGGTTTAATCGCGATGGCCGATTTTGCGTCCCGATTTGTTGGTCGCGAGCTAGCGGTGTTGATTGAAACAACGGGTCCGACTAAGCTTCTCACCGGGTTTGCCGATAATTACGTGGAGGTGAACCTAGCGGGGGATGTTGGCCTGAAGGGCCGGATCGTCCGGGTTAAGATCACCGGGGTGAATGAGAGCGGCAAAGCCACTGGTAAAGTGGCGGCGGGCGATCGACTGGCGGAGCTTGGTGCGGCCCGTTAGCTGGGAATATAGTCCGTTAAGGAAAAAGGAGGCTTGCCGAATGCAGGACTGTATATTCTGCAAGATCGCCAATAAAGAAATCGGCAAATTGGTCTATGAAGACGAGCTCGTGGCCGCGTTTGACGATATCAATCCCCAGGCGCCCGTGCACGTTCTCGTAATCCCGAAGAAGCATATTGCTCGCATTTCAGACATCGAAGGCGAAGATGAAATCATGCTTATGGGCAGACTGTTGGCGGTTGCAAACAAGATTGCCGCGGAGCGTGGGATCGCCAAGGCCGGGTATCGGGTGGTTGTCAACTGCAACGAGGGCGCGGGGCAGTCGGTGTGGCACATCCACTTTCATCTTCTGGGTGGTCGGAAACTCGGTTGGCCGCCCGGTTAAGCTTCAGGCTCGGTTACAATCGCTTGACAGGTCTGGAGCGCTAAAGGTATAATCTGTGCAGATACTTGAGATAAGGCAAACGGCTATCGGGACGTGGGTTTAGCGTATTGGCCATTTAGCTATAAGTTATAGCTAATTTTGTCGGTTCGTTTCCCAGCCTACTAGTTGTTTTAGCCTAAGGCTATCAACGGAGGAGGGATATGGTTGGCACAGGTTCAGGTAAAACCTAACGAATCCCTGGACAGCGCCCTGAAGCGGTTCAAGAAGGTGCTCCAGCAGGCTGGCGTTCTCAAAGAAGCCAAAGAGCACGAGCACTACGAAAAGCCGTCCGATAAGCGGCGCAAAGCGGAAGCCGCTCGGCGACGCAAGATGCGGAAGGGCTAAGGTCTGGGAGCCGACCTATGTCATTGAGTGATAAGCTTCAAGAGGATATGAAGCTGGCTCTAAAGTCCAAGGATGAGTTGAGACTATCGACCATCCGGTTGCTTCGGTCGTCGGTGAGCTACGCCCAAATAGAGAAGGGCGATCAGCTCACCGATGATGAAGTAATTGAGGTAATAACTCGGGCGGCCAAGCAGCGGCGTGAGTCCATAGAGATGGCCGAACGCGCCGGACGGACCGAGGTGGCGCAACGCGAAAAGGCCGAGCTTGACATAATACAAGAGTATCTCCCCGAACAACTTGGCGAAGCCGAGATCGAGGCGATCGTCAAGGAGATTGTGACCCAGACGGGTGCCGCCGGTATCAAGGACCGTGGCAAGGTTATGGGGCCTCTCATGCAGCGGATCAAAGGCCGCGCCGATGGCAGACTCGCCAACCAGGTCGTGGAGCGGGTTCTGGGGGCATAGCGCCCTGAACTACCAGTATGAAACCTCACTTCCCCTTCGTTAACGGGGGCACCAGGAAATCTGACAAAGCAATAGGATTGCCCGGTATCAACTATGGCCGGGTTGCGTTGGCCGTTGCCACGCCATTGGTGCTCTCGGTCGTGCTGTCGATACATCTGCTGCCTAGTAAGGTGAGCCTAAAACTGGGCGATATTAGCCCTGAGGATATCATCGCTAATCGAACGGTCATTTATCGCGATACTACTGAAACCGATCGCCGCAAGGAGCAGGCGGCGCAATCGGTGCCCAAGCAATACGATCCTGATCCGAACGCAAGCGAACAGGCACAGAGCGCTTTGAGAACTGTGCTGCACGCTGTTGACGTCGTGCGCTCTTCTTATGCGAACCTGCCGGTTGATCGCAAGATTGCGCTGGTGAGGTCGAGGTTGGGATCGCTGCTTGGAAGCCACGTCTCCGATCGCAGCTTTGCGACACTACTGAGCGCGGAACCGGAGACGGTCCGCGAGGTCGAGGATTGCTCTCAGAAGATAGTGAACGCCCGGATGAGCCGCGAGATTCGAGACAATGCAGACCTCCAAATTGCCAGAGAGTCGGCTGCCGCGGATGCGGCCAAAATGCTTCGCGGCAAACCAATAGCCGCCGTAGTCGGGGAGATAGCCGGCGATGCGCTCAGGCCGAACCAGATCTACAGCGAGGCCCGCACTCTCGAGCGTCGAAACACAGCTCGAGATCGTTCATTGCCTGTATACAAGCAACTGATGGCGCGCGAACTCGTGCTAGCAAAAGGACAGCAGGTGTTGCAGGAGCATATAGATAAGCTCGAAGCTCTTGGCTTGCGTCACCCGAAGTTCGACTATACGCGCATTCTTTCGCTGACGTTGCTGGTGGCAGCCATGGTTGCTCTTATGTCGGCATACCTTGCTCGTTATCATCCTAATGTTTATTCCGACACCAAGACGCTGTGCCTTCTTACCACAATCGTTATCTTCGGCACTCTGGCTATGCGCGTTGGCGGAAGCTTGCTGGGCATTAACCTTTCATCGGCGCAAGTCGGCTATCTTGGCATGCTTTGGGTCGCTACGGCCGGAATGCTCATCGCTGTTTTGGTCAATCCCCAGATAGCCGTGGTGGTCGCTACATTGATGTCGATAGTCGTATCACTCTTGCTCGATAACGAACTTCGCTACGCCGTATGCGCGCTTCTTACTGCATTTGCAGGAATCTATAGTGTAGCCAATATACGCGGCAGAGGCGACTACGTCCGCGCTGTGGGCATACTTGGAGTTACCGGAGTTGGGCTTGTGTGGATCGTTGGAGGAATCTCTGGAGACCGAGTGCAGGATATGTTGATCGGTTCCGTGTGGGCCGGTGTAATAGCCATGGCCGCCACTTGGCTCTTCTTGATCGGCACCGCTTTGCTCGAAAGGCCGTTTAACACTACTACGCACATCTCTCTGTTAGAGCTGGCGGATACAAATAAACCGCTTCTTCGTCGCATGGTGATGGAAGCGCCGGGCACTTACACCCATTCCGTTGCGGTTGGGCATCTTTCGGAAAGCGCTGCAGAGGCCATCGGGGCTGATTCGCTGCTGGCAAGGGTGGCTTCTTACTACCACGACATTGGCAAGTTGCGCAGGCCGCATTTCTTCATCGAGAACCAGCACGTAGAGAACGTCCACGATCGCATCAACCCGACGTTGTCCGCGCTAGTGATTACCTCGCACATCAAGGATGGACTTGAGATTGCCCGCGAATACAAACTGCCGAAGGTTATCCAGGATGTAATCGAGCAGCACCACGGAACCTCGCTGGCGCAGTACTTCTACACGCAGTTCACTAGTGAACAGGATCCTTCGGTTGTCCTCGAACAGCAGTTTCGCTACAGTGGTCCCAAGCCACAGACCAAGGAAGCTGCTATCACTATGCTTGCTGACTCAGTCGAGGCAGCGTCTCGTTCGTTGAACAAGCCGACACCTTCGAAGATCGAACTGCTCGTAAACAACATTGTCGCCGAGAAGCTCCGGGATGGCCAACTTGATGAGTCAGACCTTACTTTTAGGGAAGTTAGCAAGATCACAAGTTGCTTTGCCAGGGTTCTCACCAGCACTATGCACGCGCGTATCGAGTACCCTGACGCTACTTTGGCTGATGAAAGAAAGACAACGAATGCAAATACTGATACAGAACGCGCAGAGCCAGCCGGTGAAGCTAAGGAGAATCAGGAAACTGGCCCAACGGCTGCTGCAAGCTGAAGGTTGCTCCGCTGATACGGAGCTTAGCATCTTGCTCACAAAAGATGAGCACATTAGAATATTGAACAGAGACTACCGCGGCGCAGACACACCGACCGATGTTCTGTCGTTTTCATTGCTAGAGGCGGAGGATGTGTTACCCGATGGCTCAGGCAACGTGCTGGGCGACGTGGTGATTTCTGTGGAAACCGCACGTAGACAGGCCGAAGAACGTGGCGAGGCGGTAGAAAAGGAGATCGACATTCTGTTGACGCACGGAGTCTTGCATCTGCTGGGTTACGATCACACGGACAAGTCAGGCGAAGATCGTATGTTCGCCCGTCAGGCCGAATTGCTCGACAAATTCTGGAGCGCGGATTTAGGCGAACAATAGAGACTATAGGACTGGTTGGTTATAATACATGAGGTTGCTAAAGAACCCGCTGAACGGGTTCAAGTACGCCATCGAAGGCGTTGTGCACGTTTTTCGCACGCAGCGCCACATGCGTTTTCACTTTTTGACGCTTGTGTTGGTGCTGGTGGTCAGCCTCGTTTTGAGGCTGTCGCGCGAAGAGGTGCTGGTGCTGCTGTTTACCATTACGCTTGTCCTGATGGCGGAGATGTTCAACACAGCCATAGAGGCAGTGACTGACCTAGTGACGCAGTCGTATCATCCGTTGGCTAAGTTCGCCAAGGACATAGCCGCTGGGGCAGTACTTGTAGCGTCGATCAATGCACTGGCTGTTGCAGTGTTGCTGTTCCTGGGCGGCGAACGGATGAAGAAAGCGCTGAGTCAGCAGCTTACTTGCCACGCGCCGGATCCGACCACCATCGCGGTAACTACGTTCATACTGCTGACGGTTATGATTGCGATGTGGAAGGTGGCCGGGGGGAAGGGTAAGCTGCTGAAAGGCGGCGTTGTAAGCGGTCATTCGGCTGTCGGTTTTTTTCTGGCCACCACAATAATGTTTGTGTCCAGACAGGCGTCGGTAGGAATCATGGCGTTTCTGTTGGCTGTGTTGATTGCTCAAAGTAGGGTAGAAGGAGGTATTCATACCCTTAGGGAAGTGGTGTTGGGCGCGCTACTGGCGACTGGCATCGCCGCAACGGCCTATACCGTGCTCGCACCCATTTTTGGTATGTAGCCCGGGGTAGCTAGCAAAGTGGACGAAGACCCAAACCGTATTTGGCCGCAATTGGCTCTCATTCTTTTGCTAGTAATACTTAACGCGTTCTTCGCTGCTGCGGAGATAGCGCTGGTGTCGGTGAGGAGAACCCGCATCAAGCAGTTGGCGGAGGAGGGTAACCCTCTGGCCGTCATAGTGCAGAAGTTGATCGACAGGCCCACCAACTTCATGGCCACCATTCAGATCGGCGTAACGCTGGTCGGATTCCTAGCCTCGGCCATCGCCGCTGTCAGCCTTGCTGATGGCCCATCGGTTTTGCTTCGCAATCTCGGAATGTCTGCGGGTACCGCAAAGGCGTTGGCGGTGCTAATCATCACCTTGGGCATAGGCTTCGTAACCCTTGTTTTGGGCGAGATAGCGCCCAAGAGCCTTGCCATGCAACACGCCGAGCGCGTCGCTCTTGCGTCCGCAGTTCCGCTTTATTACCTGTCGATTATCGCTTCTCCGGCCGTTGGTCTCGTCAGTTTCTTTAGCGATTTGCTGGTCAGGCCGTTGGGAGGCCACGTCAAGTTCTCCGCTCCCATCCTGACCGAGGAAGAACTGAAAATGCTCGTTGAGGCCGGAGAGGAAGAAGGCGTGATCGATGTCGAGGAGAAGGAGATGATCCACTCGATCTTCGATTTCACCGACACGGTTGCCAGGCAAGTGATGGTGCCAAGAACAGATATGCACTGCGCGCCGGTCACCAGCTCGCTATTTGAACTTCTTGATATCATCACCACCACCGGTCACTCGCGAATCCCCATCTACGAGGACAACGCCGACAACATCGTTGGTGTCGTCCATGCCAAAGACCTACTTCCGGTCCTGCAACAAGGGCCAGACGCGGCCTTTGACATCCACAAAGTCATGCGCGAAGCCTACTTTATACCCGAAACCAAAGACGTGGACGAACTGTTGGCCGAGTTTAGACGCGGCAACATACATATGGCCATCGTCAAAGACGAATATGGCGGCACCGCTGGCCTTGTGACCGTTGAGGACCTATTGGAGGAGATCGTTGGCGAGATCAGGGACGAATATGATGTGGAGGAACCGCTGATAGAAATCGTTGACGAGGACCACGCCGTTGTCAATGCCCGTCTCAACATCGACGATCTCAACGAGCAGATGAACCTCGACATACCCGAGAGCGAGGAATACGAGACGATCGGGGGCTTCGTGTTCGATTTGTTCGGGCGTCATCCCCAGGCAGGCGAAACGATCTCTTACAAGAACCTGGACTTCACCGTGAAGGAGGTCGACGGCGGGCGCATTCAGCGCATAGCGGTGGTTCGGACGCAGCGAGCGCAGGATCCGGACGAAGAGGACAGCAATTCAAACGGCAAGAACAGAAGCCATCGTTTCGGATAGTTGATCTGGGAGGGCGATTGCCAACATTGTGTCGAACGGGTATTACGCGTGCCCAAAAGATGAGCTATAAATGGTCGTAAATTACCCGGTTTCCTCCTTGACAACCTGCTTCGCAACAACTAGAATCATTGGCATAGGTTACCCCGAGCGTATAGGATTCGGAGCGCATAGTTGCACAAACTCACCTCCGATCCTGGTGCTCAGTGGCGCTTAGTGCGCGACCCGCCGGAACTACCAACGAGCAAATGCGATTAAGCGAGTTTGATTACACGCTGCCCGAAGAGCTGATAGCGCAAGTGCCTCTTTTACAGCGTGATACATCAAGGTTGCTCGTCGTGGACAGGCAGAAGCGGGTAATCGAGCACCGCGGGTTTCCCGACTTGCTCGACTATATCAACGAAGACGACGTCATGGTGTTCAACAACACCCGCGTCGTGGCGGTAAGGCTCCACGGACGGAAAGAAACCGGAGGCGGAGTCGAAGTCCTTCTGATGAGAAGGGATGCTCCGGGCGTATGGCGAGGGATGGTCAAGCCCGGGCGGCGCGTGCAAGTGGGCACGAGGCTGTTGTTCGACAGAGGCCTCCAAGCGGAGGTGGTCCAAAGAACCGAAGATGGCGGCAGGGTCTTGCGGTTTTCCGCCGAGTCCTGCGCTGACGAGTTGATCGGCTTGGTCGGGGAGACTCCACTACCGCCGTATGTGCACCGGCGGTTGGAGGATAAGCAGAGATACCAGACGGTCTATGCGTCCAGTGACGGTTCGGCGGCTGCGCCGACAGCAGGCCTGCACTTTACTCCGGAACTACTGGAGCGGATTAAGGCCAAAGGGATCAGAATGGCGTTCGTTACGCTTCACGTGGGCATAGCCACCTTTCGCCCGGTGCGAACGGTGAACATCAACGACCACGAGATGCATACGGAGACCTTTGAGATCAGCGCCGAGAGCGCAGAGGTCATCAATTCCGCTAAGGGACGAATTATCAGTGTAGGCACAACCACGGTGAGAGCGCTAGAGACCGCGGCCTTGGGAAAACACAAAGTCTGTCCGATGTGTGGCGAAACACGGCTCTACATTACGCCGCCTTATGACTTCAAAGTCGTAGATGGTCTGGTCACAAACTTTCACATGCCAAAATCGACTCTGCTTATACTCGTCAGTGCCTTCGCTGGTGTTGAACTCGTTAAGCTGGCCTACCGGGAAGCAGTGCGCGAGAGATACAGATTCCTGAGTTTTGGCGACGCTATGTTCCTTTTTTGAGGGGGAAGCAAGAGATGGCTAACTACGATTTCAAACTGGGCGAGTGGTTCAAACAAGTCGAACAGCAAGAGCAAGAGTTGAAAGCCAAGAAGTCGGTGCGTGTGGCTTACCCGCAACAGGAATCGGTAAAACGCATCGAGCCCGAGCGTCGTCACGTCCCCGCGGAAGTCGAGCCCATCGTTCCGGTCAAGGAGACATATACCTCGACGGCCGCGAATGCGGATACCTCTGAGATTTTCGCCGAACCCCCAACGGCAATCGCTAAGCCCGATCTGCCTACTGCGCCAGCGGAAACGGCGGTCGAGACAGTTGAGCGAACAAAAGAAGTCCCTGTAGAACATCCGCCCGTATTGTTTGGCGAAGCGGAAGTCAAGCCTCTGGAAGACTTTTTCAGTTTTCTCGATAGGTCGCGCGACCGCGACGCCCAGCTCAAGGAAGACGGGTTGGGCCAGGTACGCTCGATGGAGACGGAGGCTCAAACCCCAGTAGAGCAGCCGCGAGACCGTGTAAGCTTGAACCTCAGCAGCGAGGGCACCGGTGAGCCGAGACCGCTACAATCTGAGCCTACCCCGACGCCGGAACCGCAGGCGGAGGTTACGGCGCCCGCTGTCAGGCCGTCGACCGCGCCGGAGCGGCGGAAGCCCTGTGCGCCCAAGCCGAGGCCGACAGCGCCGAGGCTTGAGTCTGATGCTTCCACCCAGGAGAAGTGGAACCGTGTGCCAAGGCACCTGCAGGTGCTCTTCGGTGATGTCGGCACTGAGGTGGCCCAGAACTCCTACAAGACGTTCAAGGAATCCAGAGGCGAACTAATTCAAAGACTGCTGGATCCGCCTATTACTCTCGAGGAAGCGGCGCGGGTGTTGAACGTTTGCCCGACCACCGTTCGGCGGTATACCAACCGCGGCGTTCTCAAGCACTTCCGCACGGCAGGAAACCAGAGGCGCTTTCGTCTGTCGGACGTGCTCAGTTTTATGGAAACCCACATGAAAGGCATTGCAGAGCCGGCCGGAGGTAGCGAAGAACAGGAGTAGGTTCTGGCCGGTATCTGTCGTCGTCGGGTTCGGGGATTCTCGGCCGTTTTTACGAATGCGCGTCGGCATATTCTCTGAAAGCTACGAGCCGATCGTAAACGGGGTCAGCGTGTGCGTAAACACGCTGCGCGACGGTCTTGTCGCGCGTGGCCACCAGGTATACCTGTTTGCTCCTTGTTACAAAGGACATACGGACACCTACCCACACGTCGTCCGAATGCCTGCCAAGCATACGTGGTTTATGCCGGACTATCCGTTTCCCTTACCGGTTGCAGCTCATACGCAATATGAAATCTTCAAGTCGCTTCAACTTGACATCGTGCATACGCAGACGCCGTTCGTGCTTGGAGTTATGGGCGGGAAATGGGCCCGCCGCTGCGGAATCCCGTTTGTATCAACGAACCATACGCTTTACACTGAATACGTCCATTATGTCCCATTGCGCCCAAAAGCGCTTACTCGAGCACTACTGGTGAAGCTCATAAAGTGGTATTACTCAGGCTGCGACGCCGTTGTAGTGCCTTCGAAGCCGGTTGAGAGTATACTCAGGTCATACGGCATCAAGACGCCTATCCGGATTATTAAGACGGGTATCGAATACGGACCTCCAATAGACCAGGGAGAACGAGCCCGGCTGAGGAACGAACTTGGCGTCGGGCCAGATGACCCAATGTTGCTCTATGTCGGTCGCATCGCTCGCGAGAAGAACCTCAAAATGCTCCTTAATGCTTTCCGACGGGTTAGCGAGGAGGTGCACAGTGTTCGTCTTGTGATGGTTGGCGGTGGACCGGCCCTTGCCGAGACTCGGCGCTGCGCCGAAGTGCTGGGGGTGGGCGGAAAGGTCGACTTCGTCGGGATGCTGCCGCCGGACCAGGTTCGGCCCTACTACGCTGCCGCCGACATCTTCGTGTTTCCCAGCACTACTGAAACGCAGGGCATTGCTATCTGCGAGGCGTTGAGCCATGGGCTGCCGGTTGTGGCTGTTAATGCCGGAGGGATACCTGAGAACATAAGAGATGGCATCGATGGATATCTGACTGCCGATAACGCGGACGAGTTTGCTCAGCGAATAAGGTTTCTTATTTTAAACGAGGCGGCGCGAATGGAAATGGGCCGCAGTGCCAAAGAAGGGGCTTCCATTTTCACCATCGAGAAGATGGTATCAGATTACGAACGGTTCTACGAGTCGGTGCTCAAAGGTATTTCCGCTGCTCCTGTGCCTACACTGTCGTCCTGACGAGGCTATTTGCCTTTTGCAGCAGTCTCCATGGCCTTTACTTCCTCCATCGCTCGCTTGGCGTCGGCGTGGCTCGGCATAGCTTCCAAAATGGGCTTCAGCAGCTCTTTGGCAGTGTCCAAATTGCCTAGGAGTATAGCAAGCCGGGCGATGACGTAGTTGCCTTCCAAGCTGGAGGCATAGAGGTGCACGGAGTATTTATCGTTCTTGAGCAACCTGGCGGCTATGAAGACCTGGTACTCGGCCTCCGTGTTGTCTTTTAGCTCACGGCAGAGCCAGGCTAAATTAAGCCGGGCATTGAAATCCTCGGGTGTCATCTGCAGCGCTTTGGCGATCTTGTTTGCGGCGTCTTGCCATTTCTTCTGTTGGGCGGCGGTCTCGGCCTGTGCCAGGAGCTTCTTGGCTGTGTTCGACTCGATGCCCGTACGCACTTCTGTGGGGACGTAGTCAAGCAACTTGCTCTTCAGGTCGCGGCCTGTGAGCTTCTTTGCAGTGTCGCAAATTGTCTGCGTATCGGCGTTGGCATTGTAGCGCAGCTCTGCTACGACTTTTGGCAGCTCTTTGGCCGCTGTCTTGCCGAAGTAGCTGTCGATGAGTTCGAGGCTGTATTGACTCATTGCGGCTTCCAACTCTGGCTGAAACCCTTCCTTGTTACGGTTCTGATACGCTGCCTGAGGCCAGGCGATGAGATTGATCTTGGGCTTGAGCGTCTTAGACCGCTTGTTGACCGCAAAGAGCTCGTTAAGGATGTCTCTGAGTGTTGCATCTGTCTTGAGGACGACGTGCCTTGTAACCCATGCGCTCACACCTTCGTTGAACCAGCGGGCGAACGGATAGTAGAGTCTGAGTTCCTGTGCTAAGATGTAACCGACTGTGTCGTGTATGGGTGCTACTATCATCCCGGGGTTTGATCCCAATATGTTTGCAACCATCTCAGGCAGCCGGCTTTCGGACCTAATTGACCCGTCAGCGTTTACAAACACCGGAAAGTAGCTTTGTTCCAGTTTCGCAGCATCGACGTTGTAGAGATCAAGTCCGAACGCGAACTCGTCGGTATTCTCGTCATACTTGAACGCCAATACGCCCGTCTTGTAGAGTTTGGCGGCCACGGCGTCAGCTTTGGGAACTAGCTTGATTCGGGTGAATGCTGCAATAAGCGCCTGTGACTTGGTTTTGTAGGCGTCTAGCCGGGTCTTTGCTTCGTCGGCTTTCTCCTCGGCCCCGAGGGCGTCGGCGATTTGCTTGGAGAGGGTATCAGTGTCCTGCAGAAGGCTAACAGTGCGCTGATGGACGTCGATTGCGGGGACAATCACCGGTTTGAGTAATTCCAGTATGCGCTTGCCCTGAGTTTCGTAATTGGGTGGGTAATACACCGTGATGCCGCTGTCAGAGAACTGGCTCATCTGTTCCGCGGCAAAAACAGCCGGTGCGAACGCTAGAACCACGGCGATAACTATTGCAAGAGTGGCGAAGCGCGATTTCATGTTCTAACCTCCTGGCCCAGCAAAGGGCTATACCCAAAGTATATAACGAATCAAGACGCCTGGCCAGATCGTCGATTTCCCCATCAGTGTGGTGCTTTTGTCCACACACGAGTCGGATTGACATTACGCGGAGCCAATTTGTTTGACAGCTTATGCTCGGCATGATAGATTTATCACGGACCGGCTATGCGATTACACTCGGCAGTTGGCTGGTTCGTTTTTTGTGAGGATGGGCGACGTAAATGCTTCTTGGCACGCAAAAGATAAATGGCAGGAACCATCTCGAGATAGGTGGCTGCGATACGGTAGAATTAGCGGCTGAGTTCGGCACTCCGCTTTACGTAATGGACGAGACCCTTGTACGCCGCAACTGTCGAGCTTACAAGGAGGTGTTTGAGCGCGAATACGGCAACTCGGCTGTGGCATACGCTGGCAAGGCTTTCATTGTGACGGCCATGTGCGCGCTCATCGCCCAGGAGGGTTTGTGGCTTGACGTCGCGAGCGCGGGCGAGCTGTACACGGCGAAAGCGGCGGGATTCCCGATGGAGCGAGTGCTGATGCACGGCAACTACAAATCTTCAGATGAGTTGCGGCTGGCGGTGAACTACGGCGTAGCGTTGGTTGTTGTCGACAGTTTCAACGAGATCGAGTTGCTGGGAGCCATTGTTTCGGAAGCCGGACAGACACAAAGGGTGATGCTTCGTTGCAATCCAGGTGTCGACCCGCACACCCATCGGCTGATTAGCACTGGCCAGGAAGACAGCAAGTTTGGATTCAATATAAAAAACGGCGCGGCGATGGAAGCTGCGAGGATGGTTTTAGAAACCGTGGGGTTAGATCTCGTGGGGGTGCACTGCCATGTCGGCAGCCAACTTCTCGATCTTACGCCGTTTACCGAAGCTGCTCCTGTGATGGTGGACTTCATTCGTCGGATTAAGGATGAACTTGGAGTCGACATCGAAGTGTTGGATATGGGCGGCGGCCCCGGTGTGAGGTATCTGGAGGAGCACAACCCGCCTAGCATAGATGAGTTCGCGAAGTTGCTGAGTGAGACGGTAATTGCTGCACTGGCGGTGGGGGGAGTAAGTAAGCCGAGGCTTATGGTGGAGCCGGGAAGGTCTATCGTCGGCGAAGCGGGGACGACGTTGTATACCATAGGCCCGGTGAAGACTGTGAGCATACCAGAGCCGCCAGGTGAGAAGACATACGTTGCCGTAGACGGTGGCCTGTCGGACAATCCCCGTCCTGCGCTCTACGACGCACTTTACTCTGCGCTGGTCGCGAACAAGGCCGGCGATCAGCCGGTGCGCGCCTACACTGTTTCCGGAAAGCATTGCGAGACCGATCTGTTGATTCCTGGCGTGAATCTGCCCGAAGTGGAGCCGGGCGACATCCTCGCGGTTCAGACTACCGGCGCTTACAACCATGCGATGGCAAGCAACTACAACCGTTTCACTAGGCCCGCAGTGGTGTTCGTGGCGGACGGCAGGGCTGCGTTGGTTTTTCGGCGGGAGACGCTTGACGACTTGCTGAAATGCGATGTGTTACCTGATCACCTGAAGAAAGAAGCCGTCCCCGCCTAGTATGGTGTTCGAACAATTCGACCTCTACTGGTTTACGGTGCACATGGTGACGGTGATACTTGCCATCACCGTTCACGAGTTCGCTCATGCCTATTCGGCCTATCGGGCGGGCGACGATACTCCTCGTCTACAGGGCCGCATTTCGCTGAACCCGATCGATCACCTCGACCCTATGGGGACGATGATGATGGTGGTGTCGTCGCTCTCGGGTTACGGGATTGGCTGGGGCAAGCCCGTGCAGGTGAACCCCTACAATCTCAGGCACCCGCGTTGGGATAACCTCAAGGTGTCGCTGTGGGGACCGCTGTCGAATATCATCACGGGCACTATCTTCGGATTGGCAATAAGGTTCTTCGGGCACGCTATGAGCCAATCTGCGCTCGCGCTCGTGGCTGCGTTCGTGCTTACCAATCTAGGCCTAGCGATATTCAATCTTCTGCCGATCGCGCCTTTGGATGGCTCACATATCTTGATCGCGCTGTTACCTGACGAGCAGGCACGCAAGTACGATATGTTTATGGCACGGTTTGGTATGTGGGTTTTTTTGGCGATGATCATTTCGGCCTCTGGGGCGACGGGTGTGAGTGTGTTGGGGCGAGTGATCGGCCCTCCGATGAGGCTGATGTGGAATACCATAACCGGATTGCCGCTGTGAGGCTCAAGTCGTGAGCAAGAAACGACTGCTTTCGGGGATGCAGCCCACCGGATTGCTCCATCTGGGAAACTTGGAAGGGGCATTGGCTAATTGGGTAAAGCTGCAAGATGAGTACGACGCGTTCTACTTCGTTGCCGATTGGCATTCGCTCACCACGCTCTACGACAAGGGCGAGCTCATCGAGCGCTACACGCGGGAGCTCACTATCGACTTCCTGGCGGCTGGGCTCGACCCTGAGAAGTGTGCGGTGTTTGTGCAGTCGCACATAATGGAGCATGCCGAGCTGCACCTGCTGCTCTCGATGATCACGCCGGTGTCGTGGCTGGAGCGCGTGCCCACCTACAAGGAAAAGCAGGAGAGCCTCAACCTCGAAACGGCAAGCTACGGACTACTTGGCTACCCCGTCCTGCAAGCCGCCGACATACTGATCTACAAGGCCGAGGCCGTGCCCGTAGGAAAGGATCAACTTCCTCATCTTGAACTCTCTCGCGAGATTGGGCGGAGGTTCAACTACATCTACGGTTACACCTTCCCAGACTGCGAGGCCAAGCTGACCGAGGCTATGGCCATGCCCGGCCTTGACGGCCGAAAAATGTCCAAGAGCTACGGCAACGCCATCTACATCGCCGATACGCCGGAGGAAACCATCGCCAAGGTGCGGACGATGTTTACCGATCCTACCAAGATCCGCAAGACCGATCCCGGCCATCCAGAAGGCTGTGCTGTTTTTGCGATGTGGGATGCTTATGGACTTGCGGATTTTCACGAGGACTGCGAGGCTGGCAAGATCGGTTGCGTGGACTGTAAACTCAGGCTTGCTGCTTATCTCAACGAGCGTCTTGCGCCGATTCGCGAAAAGCGGGCGGAGCTTAGTCAAAAACCTGAGTTGCTTGATGAGATCATAGCGGCGGGCGACGAAAAAGCTCGCAAAGCTGCGCGCGAGACGATGGTCGAAGTGCGCAGGGCGATGAGACTGGGCTAATAGTCCGATGACTGATTATTGATAAGCCTAGTTGCCGTCGCCGAGTGCCATAGCCTAACACTTCTTCTTCGATAATAGCTTTCCCAAGTGAATGCCTAGGGGTATTAGTGTCTCCAAGTGACAGTACGACGACAGATGGACACACAATCGTTTTACTTGATAGCCTTGCGGGTAAGGAAATGCGATATACGCCACACGGACATAGCGCCTAGTCAAGGAAGGGGAAGCTAAATGAAACCACAATTAAGACTTGTGCTTGTCGTCGCAGCGATGGCTCTGGCCATTTCAAGTAGCGCGTGGAGCAATGGGAACGTGTTGCCGTTCCCGGCTTTACTTTCCGGTCTTCAGGACGGAATCGGGAACACGATTGCCAAATTCTTACTAAGGCAGGGCTGGTTTGAAGGACAGCTTGCTTGGTATATGCAGGTTCAACCGAGCGAGTTCGACAGGTATTTGGGGAATGCCTCGAATAACGCCGATATCGTCTATGGCGGGCGCTATCCCAGGCTGGTGAGCTTGATCGGCAATGCGGCGAACCCGATGTATGTCGTCCAGAACTACCAGCAAGGCCCGGTGTTCAGCTCCGCTCCGGGCGAGGACGATTACTCCGGGATCTGGCGAGTAATCTATGTCAAGTGGAAAGCGGGGGTCACAAGACGTCCGATCATCAGCGACCTGGATCTACCCGGCCCGGCGGAGGCTGACATCACCGAGACGGACATCGTCGTAGACCGGCCCATACTTGCTCTCGGGCCTTTGGACGGACCGTGGTATCCGGCGGTCAGCGGGTCGTATCGTCAGGCACAGGTGCTCGCATATTCCGCAAAGGACAAGCTAGTCACTCTTCCGGCGTGGTATACCTACGGGCAGGTGAAGAAGACAAAAAAACCGACCTTCAGTGTTGTGATCATTCCGGACGTCGCAGACCCAGACCTGGCGGCCCTGCTCAAGGCGAACTACGCTCCCGGGTTGGCGCTTGCAGATGCGGCCAACGTGCAAAAGTTCTGGGTGCAGGACTGGACATTGCAGCCTCTGCCTCCGCTGTTCCAATTCCCTGTCGTGGAGAAAATTGACAACCTAATGCCTGTGCAACCGGGATCATTGGAGCGCAATCTGGACTTCTCGCCGGTGATGGATTTAATTAGACTCGAAAGAGAAATCGCTCCCTTGACCATAGTTACCAACCCGTCTCAGCTAAGAATGTACTTGGCGCCTGAAGGCTCTGGGTTTCTACCGGTGGGCGACCCGGTACGGGTAAATGCACCCGTGTGTTACTCCGTTCTAATCGAGTGGATAGAATGATCTTAGGAAGACCATTGCGCCAGAATGGTGAGGAATTGGTGCAAGGCGACGCCTTGCACCGAAACGCTATCTGGCAACCGTACTCAAAACTCCCAGTTGGCTTTTGTTCAAACAGCCACGCCTTGTTTGGCCGTGATTAGCGGTCCTGAACTACGATTGCGCGCTCGACGAAGTAGAGGTATGTGGGCATCGCGGCTGGTGCGCGTGCGTATCTGGGAATGTGTCGCAACGTATGATCTCCACACCTGAGCGAAGAGCTCCACGGGTTGTCCGAATTCGGGGTTGAGGCTGTGCGGGAGGCGCCAGACTCGCAGACCTTGGTGACGCGTCTTTTCAAAATCGAGGGAGGTATTCGTTCGAGATTGTTGAAGGGTTGTATGACGAGCCCAGGCGTCGCTCGGCGAATTGATTGGCCTTGGGCGAAAGTTCGAACATTTCAGCATGACAACAGCCTCGCAAAAAGGTGTCCGCGAAGCCGAGCACAAATCTAGCCAGGTAGAAAGCTGCGCACTACGCGGCTTTGCAACTATTTTTTGATGGGAGACATAATGATATGGCCGTTATCCTTAACAGAGAAGAATTGCGCGACAAGATACTAGGCTGCTGGACAGGCAAGAGTATTGGCGGAACATTAGGCGCTCCATTCGAGTGCAATCCTCAGATGCAAAATCTCTCATTCTACGCCGACTCTTACAATGAACCGCTGCCAAACGACGACCTCGACCTCCAACTCGTATGGCTGCGGTGCATCGAAGAGCGCGGGCCGCTAGGCGTGAACAACAGGGCTCTCGGCGAGTACTGGCTCAGTTATATTCCACCGCATCCCAACGAATACGGCATAAGCAAGGCGAACCAGAAGCTCGGTGTTTTGCCGCCAATTTCAGGCGAATTAAATAACGCCAATTGGCGAAACTCCAACGGAGGCTGGATTCGGTCCGAGATATGGGCTTGTTTGGCCCCAGGCTGCCCCGACATAGCTTTGAGATATGCTTACGAAGATGCATCGGTAGACCATGGCGGCGGCGAGGGAACCTACGCCGAGCTTTTCACGGCAGCCGTTGAAAGTGCCGCGTTCGTATGTTCCGACCGAGACAAACTCATAGAGATAGGGCTTTCTAAGATCCCGCGCGAGAGCAGGGTTGCGCGCAGTATCCGAATTGTCTTGGACTGCTATCACTCGGGCAAGAGCTGGCAGGAGGCTCGCGAGGCCGTAATAAAGGACTCCGAGGACCTGGGTTATTTTCAGGCGCCTGCTAACGTGGCTTTCGTTATCATCGGTTGGATGTATGGAGAAGGCGATTTCGGAAAATCACTTTGTACTGCCGTCAATTGCGGCGACGACACCGATTGCACCGGCGCCACGCTCGGCGCGATATTAGGCATAATCATGGGCCGGAAGAACTTGCCTAAAGAATGGTTGGACCCAGTAGGCGACAAGTTGGTCTTTTGTGCCATCGATGCCGGAACGCTTGGGGCTCCCAGGGATTTACACACCCTGACGGAGAAGGTCATGTCCAACATACCTATGGTGCTTTCCACTTGGAAAGCGCCTGTCGTTATCAGTGACGAACCAACCGACCTTTCATCTTTGTCCATCGACAACTTGATGGACCAGTCTGTTGCTGCCTGTTACTGGCAAAAATCGCCTTTCGCCGTTGAATACGATTTTATCCATACCAAAGTCATACTAGACTATTGCTGTGAGCCAATCGTAAAGATCGGCGAGCCTTTTGAGTTGAAAGTCACGTTGATTAACCAGACGCCCGAAGCCAGATACAACGACGTCCTATGGCACTTGCCTGACGGTTGGGAAATGCTTACTCCGAACCCTTTGCAGGTTTACTTGCCACACGTCCATCTTTTCCACCCAACGGCATCCGTGACTATCAGTGCTACGTTACAGGCCGAATACATTGAAAGCTCAACCAATAGGGGCATTTTGGAGATCATTCCCACCGGACGACCAAACGTCTGCCTCGTTCCGCTTTTCTTCTTAACATCTGCCTAGAAACAAACCGCGCCTTCTCAAGTCTGAGAGGGCGCGGTTTTTGTTTTAACGCTTAGTACTTTGCGCTGACTACCGGCCGCGTTCGGCTGAATCAAGCTATTTGTATATGATAGCCAAGATTGCCGACTCGCGGCGCCGGTAACTAGCACTCGGCTCGTTAGATCCTATTGTAATTGGTCGTTGACTAATACGTCGGCGTGGTGGGCTTTAGATACTGCGCGCACATGGCATCGATGACAAGCGGTGGCGCAGGGGTTCCACCTTCCGGCCAAGTCAGGTCTATCGTGTGTACTCCTTTAGTAAGCTTAACTCTCCAGCCTGGATACCACGACAGGTTTTTCTTCGAGTAAGGCACACGGGTTATGCCTTGCTCGGCGTCCAAATGAGCGTAGTTTTCAAGCTGGGCGATGTTGTTATCCACCCACAAATCGTATTGCCTGAGTACCTTGCCCGAGTCGCAAGCAAAACGAACCACGTATTCGCCGTCCTGGGGCGCACTGATTGTAAACCTCATCTTTGGGTTTGGACAGCCAGGTCCGCCGAGTTGAATAAGATTGGGCGAGTAAATGCCCGACAGAGTGATAACGTCGCTTACCCCGTTAATCGACACCGCCTCCGTAACGTAATGGAAGAAGGAACCATACGGCGGAAACGGAGGTGTGGGATAGACTGACGTGACAAACGTCCATAGCTCGTCTTCCGTAAGCTCGTAGTGGTTCGTCGAAAGCACCCTGCCGTCAGCATCCGTCACTTTCAAATCCGCTACAAAACCGCGTCTGCCGTAGACGTCCGGAATGTCTTCGGTCTTGACAACTACAACCGTCGAATCCGGCGGCAGGTCGAACTGGCAAGTCTTCTCGAAGAACACCTCGCCACTAGTATCAGTAAACTTGCACCACAACTTGCAGTTCTTCCAGCCTTTGAACCAGTAATCGTTAACGACGCGGATGTCGTGGACGAACGTATAGCCGAAGTTTATGATGGGCAGTACCTGTTGGCATGCCTGCTTTGCTGAATAATAGGCTCTGCGCGGCACACCGTTGAAGTTCACGACTCCAAGAAAAGCCGTCGGCATCGGATCGTCAAAACGACAGTGGATGGCAGAGGTCGTGGGCGCGAAACGGAGAGCACGGAAGTTCTCATACATAAACTTCATCCACTGCGCCAACCACCTTTGGCTGGGCTCGACCTTTTTCTCGATGTAAGCGCGTATTTCCTCGGTAGACCAGTCTCCAGCCGTCGGCGAATCGAGAAACACCGGCCCGTCAACTATCCGATAGGAGTTCCAAGTCTCCCAATAATAGTCGGCCGAGTCGAACGGCAGTATATCCTGGCCGACTATTTCGCGTATCTCATTGAGCGACGACAGCCCATACGCGCCAACCTCGCTTACGAACCCTTGCTTTACACCAGCCCACATCGGCGTACGCTTGCTCAAGTTGATCGCAAGATTCGGGTAGATATGGATATCGAAGCTACCGCCACCGCAAGCCTTGGAGATAGGCCGGCCGGTGGGATCGAGGGAGCGAATTGTTTTGACCAACTCCTCGCTGAACTCTTGCTGGCCGCCTTCGTTCCAAGCAGACCAGCCGATCACACACGCATGCGGTCTGCATTGTTTGACGGTCTCGCTCACGACGTCCACTATGTTGCGACGAATTGGCTCGGTGGACGAGTAACCCCACTGCAATGGCATCTCTTGCCAGACCATCATTCCCATAGCGTCGCATAGCTCGTAGAAGTCGGGCGATGACTGGTGGCCAATCACGCGGATTATGTTCAGATTGGCGTCTTTTTGCATTTGTATCCGCTGTCGATAGCCCGTGCGATCCATCAACGACATCCAATGGACATCGTCGTTTAGCATTCCCTTGAGAAAGACTCGATGGTGGTTTACGTAGACGCAAGACTCTTTTTCGTTGAAGCTAACCTCTCGGATTCCAACCAGCGAACTGTGTTGATCAAGTGTTTTTCCGTTATCCTGAACCTCTATTTTCAGCAAGTGCAGTTCCGGCTTGCCTTGTTCCCACGGATACCACAGCTTGGGTTTGTCGATCTTGAGATCGATGGCAACAGGGGTGTATTTGCTAATAGTTAAAGTCTTACTAGCCGAAAAAGCACGCGGTGTCTGCTTACCCGAAGCCGGTTCGGTGAGTGTGCAGAGGAGCTTCACGTTATGCGGTTTGGAGTCTGATGTCTTAAGCAAAAGAGATATTTTTACAGTTGCTTGCTTGAGGTCCTCGCTAACCTTGGAGTCGGTCCACGCGTCGGCGATGCCGATTGAGCCGCGCCCCACTAGCCGCACAGATCTATAAATGCCACCTTGGCAGCCCTCCTGGTTGTAGGGCATGCAAATATCCTCGCCGCTGTTGCCCTTAATCAAAGTCTTATCGCCGGTAAAGCCGGGGTCCAGAGGGCTATCCACGCGGACGACTATAAGGTTTTTGGCGCCTTTTTTAATGGCCTTAGTGGCATCTAACGTGAAAGACGAATAAGCCCCGATGTGCCTGCCAACATATTCGCCGTTCACCCAGACGCGGGCGTCGTAATCTACAGCGCCAAACTCCAGCTCAAGAACCGACCCGGAGAACGTCTTCGGAACATCGAACTCGCGTCTGAACCAAACAACACCGTGGTAGTCAAGGCCATCCACATACCACTGCGACGGCACCCGCATTGTCTTCCAATCCGATGCATCGAACTCGGGAGAGAAATAGTTCAGCTTAGTCCCGAGGTTACCTGGGTCAGTTGCGTATTGCCAGATGCCGTCGAGTTTGACGTGGGGCTGCTTGTCGCGCAGCTTGCCGAGTGGTGAGGGTGTCGCCTTGGGCGTGTTGGCGGGATAAACTGGTACGCGACGGCCGTTATACGCCAGTGCATTCATCCTCGGCCCATTTTCGCGAACGGTAAGCCCAGCCAGGATCAGCGAAGCCTTGGGATTTGTGCATCTGAATGTTATTGATCGAATTGGTTTAGCGCCATCCGAGATAGCGTGTGAGAACATCATCAACTGCTTACGCGCGGGAACCGGAAGCATTTCGTCGAGATGGTACAATAGGGATCCAGGCTTGTCGCCCCAGGGTAGCCCATGAGCTTTGAAAGCAAAAGCAACCTCGGCTTCCGGCACAAAGTGACCATATTGAATCGAGGCAACGTTCTTCCCGACAACTAAAGGCAAGCTCTCCGTCTTGCCGTCGGCGTAGTTGACAACATACTCGCCGACGTCCGTTACACCATCCAAAGAGGCTTCGCCCGGATCGGCTACGTTTCCGAGGAAGAAGATTTCCTTAGCCGCGATGTCTCCAAGAGGTATCTCGACTTCGGACGCAATTGGGGCATCGGCAGATCCTGACGTAGACAAAAGCTCGCCTTCGGCCTGAAGCTCGTAGATCACAGGTCCGTGCTCATTCTCCATTGTGGCGCGAACTTCGATAAAGATGCCCTTTGCCTCAACTCCGTCCACGGAAAAGCTGATCCACTCACCTATGCGTTTTTCATCGGATACGTTATGAAGCTCTTTCCAACTGCCGTCGGGCAACAGTACGCCCACCGAGTAGTCTTTGGGAGCATGGCGAGGAGTTTTCCAACCCAGGAAGCGTATGCTATCCACTCTTGCAACACGCGGAAACTCGATCCAGAGCTTTCCGTTGGGCCGACCATCGCCAGCATACCAGTAGGTGTTGGGGTTGCCGTCGTTGGCCCAATCGACTTGACCGTTCCCTAGCGCGCTGGCATCCGCTTTAGCAACAGATCCAACCGTTGACAGGGCGATGGATCTAATTTTGGCGGGCTGCCAGTCGGGTCCGGCAACTCTTATGTTGCCCGATTCCCGAGGATACCAAAACGGCACACCGTGACGTTTGAAGACTTCCATGCTAAAGCCAGCATACGACCAATAGCCAATGGAGTAAAGATCAAAAGTCGAGTCATTCTTGAGTTGCTTCAGGCTAATGCACCTGAACCCACCTATCTTCATAATGGCGTTCTCCGCTTTTTGTGTTATCGCCCGATCGCAAACCAGGGCCGACAACAGCAACGATAAAGCAATCACACTAACGAGTCTCATACTTCCCTTGCCTCCCCATCTCGGTTACCGACTCTCCCACAGCGCAGCCGAGGCTGTCGTATCAACTAACCCAACTTACACATCTTTTGCAACGCACTATAATAGAAGTCCCTTGCCTATGCGGAACCGCTACTTGCGCCATCTATCCCGCCAAATTCGCATTCGTATTAGTAGGGCCGTCAACTGCCTTGATATCCTTCGCCTTTGTAAGCACGGTTACCTAGTAGTTGCCCTAACCCGGCATTAATTAGTTTATCACTCGGCTCGGTCAGCTTATAGGCTGAACGAGACAACTACGATTGCGGTGTAAAAACCGAGTCTTTGGATGTGCGAAGAACGCTGTTATAATGCTTGATATATGGCATGCGAATCGGCTAATCGTATACCTAGAATCGCCGGAGCAGGAGTCTGTTGCCAGGACTACATCGTCGTTGCGCCACGGGTGAACTGGGGCGACACTACTCACGTAGTCGAGTTTTTGGCACAGGGTGGCGGGTTGGTGGCGACGGCTATAGTAGCCTGCGCTAGGCTCGGCGCACATTGCGAGATGTTCAGCTTGCTGGGAAACGACCAGATCGGCGACGAGATCGTTAGTGAGCTGGAAGCCGAGGGAGCAAACACGTCCCACATATCTCGCACACTTGGAGCCAAAAGCCCGTTTAGCTTCATACACGTCGATCAGGATACCGGCGAGCGTACCATATTCCATCGGCCAGCCGTCGGACTTGAGGCGCCAGAAGATATTGATTTTTCGTCGATTGCTGATTGTGGAGCGCTGTTGGTTGACGACGTGTACGCTGAGTTTGCTGCTCGTGCTGCAAGAGTGGCTCGCAAACACGGAGTGCCCGTGATAGCAGATTGCGTGCCCGGCCCGCGCAGCGAGCGCCTTCTGCCGCACGTCGATGTTCTAATCGCACCAAAACACTTCGCCGAAAAGCACGGCTGGCATGATGACTTAGATTTCGCCCTCAAAGCCATCCATGATTTGGGGCCTAAGACTGCCGTGATCACGCTCGGCGCGGATGGCTACGTTTGGTCAGATGGCAAAACCCGTGGCCGTGGTCGCGCCTACGATGTCGAAGTGGTAGACACCACAGGCGCGGGAGATGTCTTCCACGGCGCTTTTGCCTATGGCTTGACGATGGGTTGGAACACGGCCCAATGCTGTGATTTTGCGGCTGCCGTTGCCGCGATCAAATGCACCAAGCGCGGAGGTCGCACGGGAATACCTAACCTCGAGCAAGCTCTCGCTTTTATGGCCGACCGGCAGAACTGAACCGCTTACACCCGTTCAACAACAGCCGAATCGCTATTCCAAACTGCGCGCTTACCTAATCTTGTGCCCACTCGTATTGAGACTTTCTCTCCTCCCAAGGCGGCGGTTCGGGAATGCCGAAAGCTTCGCGTTTGCGCTTTAGGTAGTAGAGATAGTTCTCGTAGGTAACATCTGGCGGACATCGATGATCTACGTGCGGTATGTAGCCGCCGTCGGCAACTAACGGCGCAATGCGGTCGATCTCCCGATCAATCGCGTCCTTGCCGGCAATTAGCTGGGTCTTGTCCACTCCGCCCTGTAGCCGCACTTCGCGGCCGAACTGTTCACGCATCCATTTTGGGTCGGTGCCGCCGCGTATTTCCAGCGGAAACATTATGTTTACACCACCCGCCAACCAATGCTCCACAATGCAATTGATGTTGCCGTCACAGTCAACAATGGCAAATTCGCAGCCGTGTGCTCGCAATAGGTCGGTTATTCTCTTGTAGCGAGGTGTTAGCCATCGAGCAAACATATTGGGCGAGATGATCGGGCCGTGGTTAAAGGCAATATCCTCCCAGAACGAGGCCAGGTCAAACTTAACCTCGCTGATGGCGCGCTTTATCACCTGGCACTGAAGCTCAGTTATGTGCTCAATCATTTCTTCGATCCATTCCGGATCGTCCATGCACGCGACGGCAACGTTCTCGAAACCCATCCAGTCACGAATCCAGCCAAAAAGGCTGCCACAGCCGATCACCATCGGCCTGTCGGAGTTCTCCACGGCCTTCTTCCAAGTAGCCCAGTCGGCCTCCGACGGGAACCGGCGCGGGTCGGTAGGATCCAGGCGTTTCTTGAACTCGTTCCAATCATCGCGGGTTTCAATGGGGAATCTCAAATACCGCGGTATGGAGGAGTGGCCGTCTTTGGCGATAATTTTGGTTGCGCCGTCGTAATCCTGAATCGTGAGGTGCTCACCATCATCCTGCAGAACAACTCTTTCAAACCCAGGTATCAAGCCGCCGTTAACTGGTGCTCCGTAGCTCGGTTCGAAGCCGAAAAAGAGGTCGGCTTTGGCGTTGTCATCTATATAGGTCGGAAGCCCCTGCTCGTGCCAAGTGATAAACGTCTCTGCCCAATACCCGAACTCTACGTCCGGGACGTGGTCTACGGGCTGGAAGTTCATACAGGCGAGCCAGCGTTCTCGTGGGTTCATTTGCGCGAAAATCTCCTTAGCAACCTTTCTCTCTACCACTTGGAGACCGGCAGTCGGAATTCCTGTTAATTTATAGAACTTGCGCGCGGAGGAGCACGTGGTCAGGCCCCTGCGTCGAGTTCCAGACAATCGAAAGCTCGCGCGTCGATGTTAGCGCGGTGAATTGCCGTGGGATGGATTCCAAAAAACGAGGAACGAGGCCTAGCCGGAAAAGTTGGCTCGGGCCGCCTTTAACAAGGCGGCCCGATTAATACTACTTTTAGAGCTTACGCACATCGTTAGCGTTTCTAACTACTATGTAGCGACGGTTATATTGCCACCCGCTCGGCACGCTTCCCTGCACGATGCCGGTCACAATGACCTTGTCGCCTACGGCAACCGGTAGCGGAGTGGATGGGTACTTCACCATAACTCCTTTTCTTCCTGAAATGTCGGGTATGTTGCTGCCGTCGTCAACGTAGAAATAGTTGCTCACCGTGTACGTCACCTTTCCGGCAATCCTCACGAGCGAACCGATATTGTTGACTCCAACACCATCCAGAACCCCAACGAAGTACGGTGGGACCGATCCACCGCCAACCGCCTTGCAGTTCATCGCAAGCGGTTCAATCTGGAACCCATTGGATACCTTTGTAACCGACGTGGCGTCAATCTTGCGCTCGTAACGAACGCCATTTACTGTGAGAACGCCCATGGAACCGGTCACGTTCACGTAGTTGCCCAGGGCCAGGCCGGAGCCCGAGCTCTGAACCCGGATGCCGGAAGTTCTGTTGGGCTCTTCGATGTAAATGCACGAGTCGGATGAGAATATAGCGGTGACCACCTTGTTCTTTAGCTCAACTACTGCGCCGTCGGGCAGCGTCTTCACATAACCACATGTGAGAGGCTCGGGGATGGTATGCCGCCAGTATATCTGGAACGTGCCAGACGTATCATCCGCCCACGCAACGTGGAGAACACCGTCCGAGTCGAGCCTGAGCGTGGCGTTCTGGCTGGCCCCGCTGTTATTGCTGAGGTTTTGCTCCTGACTCCAAGTCGATCCGCCTAGGAACTTGTGGTAGATGTCCGTCTTTGTGCCGTTGGTCTTCTGATAAACGACGTGCACGCGGCCGTCGTTATCAACGGCAATGGCAGGGCTGGTGCCGTTGGCGATGAGCTGTGGCGTAGACCACGTCGACCCACTTGTCTGGCGTAGGTAATAAACGCCGGGTTCAGGTGTGATGTTGTGGTCGGCGTAGACCACGTGGGCCAGTCCGCCAGCATCCACAGCAATTCTGGGGTAGCACAAGAACGCTCCCGGATGACTTGCCACTGTGGAAGCCGAGGACCACACACCGCCGGTGCGCTTGGCAAATCGTACATCTGTGGGCGATGCCCAAATGGCTAAGAGATTGCCGCTGGAATCCGCCGCCACGTCGGGAATGCCGTAGCGCGACCCCACATACGACCCGCTGCCGATGTTGGTAAAAGCGTTCCAACCTCCGGCGGATCTGGACCGATGCTTGACGTTGTAGGTGGTATTGTCGCCAATGCAGATCAAGTGAATAAGCTCCGACCCGCTCCCGGTGACGATGCGCGGATACCAGTCGAGTGTGCCGATGGTTGTGAAGTTGATCGGCGTGGACCAACCAGTGGTGCGCACCGACTCGTAGTAGTCATTGCCCTCTCGTCCGCCCGGGTTGGCAAAGATCACCCGAGCGTTGCCGTTGATATCCTCGGCAACATCCGGGAAGTAGCCAGACGGGTTAACATTGCCCGGATACTCGGCCGAGGACCACACCTCTCCTGTCAGCTTTCGATATGCTATCTTGTAGCTGCTGCCGCTGGCTTCGCGATAAACAAGATGCATTCCACCGGTCGAACACTTGGCCAGGCCGGGCTGGTCACAGGCGGAGCCTGCCGACGATACGTTGGAAGTAACACCAAATACGATCGTATTAACGGACGGATCGCACAAGATGCCGTCGCTGGATGTGGCCGCGCCGATCTGTCCAGCGTTGTTTACTGCTCTAACGCTGATGTAATAAGTAGTGCCCGGGGACAAGTTTAACCCGTGTGCGGTGAAAGAGTTGCCTGTTCCGGCGTAGACCCAATACCTTGTATCGTAGGCGCCTGGAGAGGTTCCGATGCAATACTCGTAGCGTTCAACTCCGCTTTCTGGGTCCGTAACGGGAGCCCAAGTGAAGTGCAGATCAGTGGTTGAATCCGTGGTATCGCCGTCGTCCATCACGATGCTGGGCGCGGGCGGCGGGGTTGGATCGGTGATGGTAAAATTGGCGCTGGTTGTGTAGAGTCCGTACGGCCCTCCGTCGGCAAAGTATTCCCAGCAGGCAAACAGCGTTCCGTCGGGGGCAGCGCCCAGATCCAGGTTGGCAAGGTACGGGCCTACCGTCATACCGGCACAAACCGTGTCGGCGCCATTCTGCCACTCACGGCTCCTATAGCGCTTGCCCAGCACCCGGTTGTTTGAAAGGTAGGCTACATAAAACTCATTGCGGTTAGGAACAGCAATCACCACGGGGTTGTAGCCCTCGTCGGCCTGTGTTTGCGGTTGCCAGCCTACCACAGGATCGTAGTGGCGGGCTTGTATTGTGGTGTCCTGGTCCCAAACGACCAAGATATGCCCGCCTTGTGAGATTGCAATAGACGGTCTCGCCACAAAAGAAGACCCCGTGTTGGTGGATACAACAATCTCCGGCTCCCAACTGACCCCGTTGAAGCGCCGCATACAAATCTGCCAAGAACCATTGACAATCCTACCGTAGGTGCGGTAGACACTGCCGTCCACTGGGTTTCTGCAGGATCCGTAGCTGGCGTAGTAGTTGTCGGTGTAGGTGCCCATACCCGTAATGGGCGACCAAGAGGACCCATCCCATTTCGCGTACATAAGCTCGTTGTACTTTGCCCTTACGTTAGTGGCGATCATAACTGGCGATCCCGTGGCGCCGTAAGGCGTAATATTAGGATTTTTACCCTGTCCGCCTTCGCCAGGGGGATATACATATTGAGTGATATCGTAGAGCGTCCAATTCAACATATCGCTCGAACGGCCCGCATATACCTGCTCATTGTCAGGAGCCCAGTTTTCCCAGGTAATCCATATATCGCCGTTCATAGCTTCGGCCAGATCCATGATTCCGCCCAAGTAACCAAGCTGATGCACCAGAACAGGAGCCAGTGTAAACGAGCCATTCTGCCAGCGGCGGTACTTAATCTTCCACCCGTCAACGGTCGTTTTGTAAGCAACGTGGAAACCGCCCGAAGCAGCTCCGAATACCCGCGGGTCTTTGATGGATTGCTCAGTGGGTATGTGCAACTGGGCGACAGTAGCCCACGTGTTGGCTTCACATCTAACAGCAGCGAACATCGCAACGAAGAACGCGGCCGCCATTAGTAAAACTAGGAATCTTGCTTTCACTACCTACACCCCCATTAGATAAACTGGCACGTTTGGCCCCCAGTTGTGCCTTGACAGCAAATAACGTGCCATTTCTTTTACTAACAGCAAGCTACCACCGTACTGAGCATTTGTCAAGTCTTACTTCGTGTGAGATTGATTGTTTGGGAATAGCGAGGCTAAAGTATAAAAGCGAAGTTTTGCTACGCTTTATTTATAAATTTATATAGGCATCGGTAAGTAAAAAGCGAGATCGAGCCAACTTCGCATTGCCGTTTGAAAGACACTCGCACGTGCGATCCATCGTTGCCGTTGCTTTCCAAAACCGAAGTGTCAACTGGGAGCTAGCTCTGCAAGATTAATAAAAGATCTCTGCCCTCGCGTTGTGGTCGAGGCGGGTTCTGTAGTGATCGAAGCAGTCGCAGGTGGGTGTAGTTTCGGAGTCGCGTGATGCTTGTTAGGTCGGCTTGGCACATAAGGCGGGCATCTGAAGCCTATTCAACATCTTGGTCAAAATGAGCATTGTCACGTCGCTCTCACCAAGACTCAACACCCGACGTTAACTCGTTTTGTTGACGCCGTTCACCTGCCGCGGATATACTCAGCTTGGTTCATTATGGCGCTAATCTCGATAGAAAATTTGAGCAGACGCGTGAGAGGCAAGTGGGTCCTGTGGGACGTGTGCTTGGATGTGGAGGCCGGCGACTTACTGGCCGTTTTCGGCCGTTCTGGTTCGGGCAAGACCGCGCTTGCTCGCGTAATAGCTGGCCTGGACGAGCAATCTAGCGGCGAAATCATCCTTGGAGAGGAGGACGACGCGAGAGAACCGTCTATTACTCTTGGACTGAGCGAACCCACGCTCGCGCCCGAACTCACGGTTTACGAAATTCTCAGCTTGTTCGCACGAATGTGGGATGTGCCACGACGTAAGCGAGGAAAAGAGATAGCGTTTCTCATCGAACTACTCAAACTGGGCGACGTGCGGTCCGCGCGAACCTCTGCGCTGTCGTCTGGCGAACTCCGACGGCTCGAAATCGCGCGTGCCTTGATTGCTGGGGCAGACATAACTATATTCGACTCTTTACTAGATGGACTAGACCGCGAGGTTTTCGAAAAGCTTTGGGACCATCTGCTATCGATACGCCGTGACGGAAGGCGTGCCGTTATAGTGATGACGGCATCGGACCGAGTGGCCGAAAACTGCAGCCGGATGGCGGTGATCCATCGCGGCCGGATGTGCTTCGTAGGCCAGCCAGACGATTTTCGCCGTATAGCGGGCGAAGATTTGGTGGTGCTAGGCGAGATCACAAACCCGCACGTCAGAGACCGTGTGAGCGAGCAGCTCAATGTAGTGATTCAGCAGGACCAGGGATTTATATCCTTCAAGGTAACTAATGGTGAGAGGGTTGTCGGCGATCTATTGGCCGAGTTCGGATCTGATCTCAACTGCGTGTATCTCAAGAGGCCGACTCTAGAGGACGCTTTGCAGGTATTGGAAAGCGGTGGGGCAGGAGTAGTAGCGGGCGTAAGTGAGAGATGGCAATGAAGCGAGTAATTGCCTTGGTTATCTTCGACGTAAAGAGACTGATTCGGCGGCGGTTGGAGGCCTTAGTGTTGGTAGCTATACCTATCGTGGCCGGTTCTATGCAAGCGCTTATGAGCCACAACAGGCCGAATACTTATCTGGTGTGGGCGTGTCCGGCGGCCTGCCTCGCTGCGATCGCGATTGCGATTTGGTTGCGGGCGTCCGTTGATCGCCTCACGCGGTTTGCCGAGGCCCTTCACACAACGCCGCTACAGCCAACAATGCGTTTGGCCGCGCTTATCTTGTTTGGGGCGGTCATATTTGCCTTTCAGATGGCTATATTCTTCTCTTTGGCCCTCGCGCGTGGATGAATTGGGCTCAGCGCGTTGTCGAAGGAGCCCAGTTTTGGAAAGTTTCCATATGTCCCCAAACGCCTAAATAGCCGGTCATTGCCCAGATAGCGGCCGCGGCCAACATAACCAAAGCTCCCAGTGTGCGCGCGGCCTTGTTTTCGCGAAGCCAAAGCAACGCGGGGGTAGCGAAAACGCCGCCTAAGCCGGTAATGATGAATCCAGCGCCGGAGAGTGCCGGCTTCATCGTGAGTTTGAGATCGATGATTCTCACACCGATCACCACTGCGCCTATGCCCGCAAACAAAGCATATAACGCCATCGGCGTCAAACTCCACCCCAGCGCCATCGAGATACCGGCTAGACCGAAGATTACTCCGAACAGCACCGACATTTCTCCAAACGCCGAGTTGTAAGGCCCAGGCAGGGGCCAGGCTACAGTCATTACCGTCCCAAAAACCAGAGCAACCAGCCCGGTCGCAATGAACCCCGGCGCCCACCTACGCTGGTCCTCGTCGTTAAGCCCAAAGATCAGGTACGTCGCTAGAATGACCAGTCCCGCAACCATGTTGATCAATAACAAAGTGACGAAGTCGATGAACATAGCTCAGTCCTTTCCGCCCTACGCCAACAAAGGCGCCGGGCTACGTGCTGAACTCGCCCAAGTCTTTATCCTGTTTTCTTTGCCTGCTCTATTGCTCCCGGAACACCTCGGCTATCGCCAGCGCTGCCGGCTTCGGGTTGCCCTCGAAGTCTATTATGGCAGTATTTGCCGTGCAGGGGAAACAGTCGTGGCCCATCCAAAAGATGATGCCGCCGCATTTTGGAAACCTACTCTTACACGCTCGGGTCGCACACACCAGCGCCTTCTTTTGTCGTTCCTGGCTCCAGGCGACGTATTCTTCCAGGCTGTTTGGCTCGCGCCCCATTTCCGAGCAGAACTGTGGCCATTCGATCCACCACGTGGAGCCCCTTCGCCAATAGGGATTGTCCCAGGTGGCAGGCATTGGCTGACAGTCCCCCGCGTATTTGCGTATGATCTCAGCGGAGCTTGCCCCCGGCGCGCCGGTTTCCGATCTGAAAAGTGAATCGTCGTTCTTCCAATAGTTCTCCCACTCCTCAAGCGAGCCGCTTGCCTTCCAGGGTCCGTGAACGTCCCAATGCAAACCTTTGCCGTAGTTGCTCTCGTGAGCGTAGCTGGATGGGCCGGTGGGCGAAGTGGCTATGAACCTGCGTGTAGGATCGAGCCTGGCGCATATCTCGCTGAACCGCTTTAGAGTCGGATGTTCCAGGTCGGCGGGGATATCTACACGATACTTGGTCAGTTCATTGCCGCCGCTCCACAGCAGAAGCGATGCGTGGTGTTGTCGTCGGAAAACGTAGGACTCGGCAATGGCTGCAAGTTCCTCAACGGACTTCGCGTCGTCCGGTGGGTAACAACTGCCACCCGACGACGAGAGCGGAAACTCTTGCCAGATCATTATTCCGGCCTCGTCACAAAGATTATAAAAGAGCTCCTTTTCCAGGTTGGCACCGCCCCAGATTCTGAACACGTTGAAGCCCAGGTCTTTATACAGCTCAACACGCTTGCGATAGTCGGCTTCCGTGACGTCGGCGAAATTAGGCAGCACCGGAACCCAGTTGGCGCCTTGAAGGAATATAGGCTTTCCGTTGACGACGCATATCCACGGGTCGGCTCCCTCCGGCGCGCCTTCGTTTTGCGCCCACTCGATCTTCTTGAAGCCGACGCGGCGAGTGACCGAGTCCAGGACAGCGCCGTCAGCGTCAAGTAACTCAAAGTTGAGGTCGTAGAGCGGCTGCGGGCCGTGGAGATTGGGCCACCATAGATCGACCTCAAAGCCCATAGCGTTGATGCCGCCGGAGTTGAAACTATTAGCAAGTAGCTCTTGCTGGTGCTTAACTTGCCCATCCTTGGCAATAGTCAATCTAACTTTCGCGCCGCTCGAATCGTTGACCCGTCCCACGGCAACGACCGCCCCGGCACACGTCTTTGGGTCGACATCGGTGTAGCATCGAAACTCCGATATTTCGCGGCCGTCGGTAAGCTCGAGCGAGATGTCATCCCAGATACCGATTTGCACTAGCCTGACGACCCAATCCCAGGTATAGTTAAACCTGGCTTTCCAGTCCTTCATTTCTTCTGTGAATCCGAACTGGCCCAACCAGCGCGGCGGCAGGTCGAATACTATGCGAAGTATGTTCTCGCCGTCGCAAATGTGCGGAGTGAGATCGAAAACGTGGGGAATGTGAGCACCTTTAAAGTAGGCGACCTCTGATCCGTTGACATATACCCAGCCGCTGTAGTCCAGACCCAAGCACCTGAGACGAATGGTTTTGCCTGGCTCTATCCATTCTCTGGGTATGACAGCTTCGTAGAGCCAATGGCGATTCTCGATCCACTCGCACTGGCGGCCGTTTAGACCTACGTTCCAATCCGGAATTAACCCTTGCTCCTTGAGAACATATTTTACCGATCCGGGCACCTTTGCAGGAAGCGTTGTAATTTCGGCATTGGGCGACGTGGCGAATGCGGCCAAGTCCTGCATCCTCCAGTAGTAAGGCGTCCATCCGCTTAGTTTCCACTCAAGCTGGGAAAGATCATAGATTGTCTTCATCAATTACCTCTATCTTACCAATATATCCGGTCTCTCTATTACCTTGTTATCTACCGCTACTTCAACCATCGGCCATCCGCCAGCCTGCGAAAGAACCATTGCGCCGTTCTTCGTGGCGATAATTGTGTCCTCGGATTTCGCTCCCGTGATTGACGGGTTCCATGCAAATGCTTGGTTGGGCACGATTATGTCGTTCGACAGCGGCGTCGCACGATACTCCCTACCCTTGTATCCGGTAGGTCCGCCTTGATGATGTAGTTTCCATTCGTCTGGGAAGCCGGTGTCGGCATAAGCTTTTATACTGCGTGACACAACCGAACCCACTGTTGTTCCTGGTTTGGTAGCCTGAATATATGTGGCGTCTATTCGCGCGACTGCGTCGCGTTTTTTTTGAAGGTCGTCCGGCAATGGGCCGAAACTAACCATGCGCGTCGCCGAGACAATCAAGCCCCATTTTCGCGCTCCAGTCACGAGCATGACAGTTCTTTGTATTGTGGCTGTTGTAGGAATAGGGTGGCGGTAGTTGGCAATACGGTCGTCGGCGGCGACAAGTGTAACCAACGGCGTAAGCCCGCGGGCGTACAACAGCTCGTTCAGAACTCCTGCAACCTGGTGTTCGGTCATCCCGGGTTTTATCTCGCGGCACGCTTCAGCAAGACATTCTCCTGTATTTGCCCCGACCCACTTATATCGATCTATTTCCTCGTCGCACAGGCTATAGCGCAGGGGATCAACTACAGAGGCTATGTCGCGCGCTCCTTCGATGTGTATGTCGGAACCAATTTCATCGCCTCCAGCTACTTCGCGAACCATCTGGTCGCGCCTGCTATCATACCACGGAAAGCTTATAATCTCGAAGCCTAAAGCGGCAACCTCTTCGTCGGCAATCCTTTGCGCTTCAATATTGTCGCAGACGATGTAGCGAGCGTCGCGTGTCACAACGGCGGTCGCAGCACCAACTTCGCTCGCAATCCCAACATAATTGCTGCCACCACAGGTAATCCACGCGAAATTTCCAACTGTTGAAAGCGCAACGGCGTCCAGCGACTCCACGTCCATCATTTCGCGCAGCTTCCGTTCCTTATCTAATAGCTCACGGGTCATCGTCGATAGCAAACCTCCGGTTTTACTCTGACGTAGTTACATTGTTTCTCCAGCAAATCCTGCATTGAGTCCATTGCTATCAAATAGCAGCAAATAAATATTATCAAATCATGGTTTAGCACCTCTGCTGTGTGGGTAGAAAGATGCTGGAAACCCAATCATTTCGGAGGTGAGAAGAGATGGCACGCGAAAAGACTTTGGCCAAGCCCGAGCAGGGCGAGATCGAGCGAGTAGAGCCTTGGAACACGTTCCGAGAGATGGAACGAATGATGAGAAGCTTTTTCAGTTCCCCGTTCCCGTTTACTCGACCGAGCTGGTGGGGCGAAAGTCGATTGTCCACGCCTGAAGTCGACCTCAAAGAAACAGATAAGGAGTTTGTTCTGTCGGCTGCATTGCCCGGCCTTGAAAAGGACGATATCGACATAGACGTCACAAAGGACAGCATTACCATTAGCGGCGAGCGCAAGCAAGAAGAAGAGAAACCGGGCGAGCGTTATCACGTTCGTCAGCAGAGCTGGGGTACTTTTAAAGTAAGCTATAGTTTGCCGTCCGAAATCAGAGCCGATCAGGTACGTGCATCGTATAAGAACGGTGTGTTGGAGGTAACTCTACCGAAGGCAGAGGTTACAACTGCACACAAGGTAAAAGTCGAGGCTAAATGACGGGCGGACAAGGTAGCCATATGCGGGGGCAGGGCATATCAACGGTGCTCTGCCCTTATTTGCGTATCGAAACTGCATAACGAAACAGGTAGCGTTGCGGGGTAGATAATGCGTCGGAGGCATGATACACTGCATTTAGCAGGTTGCGTTTTACGATGGGAGGTTACGCCTCTGATGATCTACTTACCGCGCATCATGCGTGTTCATCTGCTTTTGATTGCTGTCGGGATTGTCGATATGTTCACCACGCTCTACTGGGTGTATACGGGGAGCGCGATTGAGTTCAACCCTATCATGGCTGCGGTCCTGCGGGTAGGAACTTGGGCTTTTATCGCCGTGAAAATGGGCACGCTATTGGCATACGTAAGCGTGATGGAATGGTATCGCCGCCGTCGTTGCCCCGCTTTTGCTAGAGCGGTGGGCCGCATTACGGTATTCAGTTACTTGGGTTTATACGCGACTTCATTCAGCATCGTCAACTACTCCGCATTTCTCGGATAGCCCGCTATTGCCTGCTGAGAACTCCCTTCTGATTTCATCAAGCTAATCCGAGCTTGTCTGCTTGCCGATACTATGTACTGACCCGGCCAATGCGTTTGCCGGGCCAGGGGCCAGAACATGCTTCGGAACAACAAGAATAACTCGGGGATAGACCGCGTCGGGCTCGACATTGGCAGCCATAGCGTTAAGGGCGTGGAGATAGTTGAGCGCGGTCCTGAGCTTGTCATTCGCTCAGCGGGAACGGCGCCAATAGCAGGCGTACGAGCCAGGACCGAACTCCCCGACACAGGTGCGACGGTATCGGCCATTCGCAACCTGTGGGCTACAGCCGGATTTAGCTCCCGGCGGGTTGTGTTGGCACTGCCTCCAGAAGCCGTATACCTGAAATGGCTTCACCTAGAAGCTTCGGATTCCGACGAACTCGACCGCGTGGCCCGAGCGGCAGCAGTGCGAGGAGCGCCTTTTCCCGCCCATTCCGCCATAGTGGATTTTCGCGTCCTCCCGTCTCGAGGAGCGCCATACCGCAACATCCACTATGTAATGCTAGTTGCCGCATCAGGTGATGCAGTGGACAACCTTTTGACCATCGCCGAGAGCGCCGATTTGGAGCCGGTGGCGGTCGACATCGGCGCGGCGGCGGCGTTGCGCAGCTTCGAGATGCAGAAAAGATTCGCTAGTCCCCTCTGGAGCGGACAGCCGCTGGCCCACTGCATTATCGGAGCTTCGAATACCACCATCACGGTCCTGCGCAACGGCGCGCTGGAGTTTGCGAGAACCGTCCCCGTGGGCGGCAGCGATATAACCAACTGCATTGTGGAGGCGACCGGGTTGAGCTGGGTGGAAGCGGAACGCATCAAGACCACGCCCGGCGCCAGGCTTGTCTCCGGCGCGACTCTGGTTGCGTCACACGAAAACGAGGAGCTGAGGGTGGCTTGCGAGGGCGCGGTTGGTAGGCTCGCGAGAGAGGTGCAGCGTTCGCTAAGGTTCTTCCGCAGTCAGTTCGCGGAAGGCAGCTATCTTGGGATGATCGGAGCGACAACCCTGAGTGGCGGGGCAGCGCTTCTTAAAGGTATGGACATCTGTCTACAGGAGATGGGAACCGACGTAGCCGGGGTAATCAATCCGTTCGCAGGATTTTCGGTCGATGCTGGAAGCAGCGGCATCCAATACGCGGCCGACAAGACCGCAGCGTTCACGACCGCGCTCGGACTGGCCATAGGCGACTATTGGAGCAACTGGCCTAGTGCTCTTGTGTCAGAGGAGGTAGAAGCAGCGGGGTGAACACGGTTGTCCGTACCACGGGCATGAAGCCTTTCAACCTGGCCGAACTTAGGATCGCCGAGCGTAATTATTGCAGGCAACAGATTGGCCGACGTGTGAGGGTGATAGCAGTGCTTATTGCGCTGAACGTCGTGGTGGCCATAGCAACCTACGCGTGCAAAGTGGTAGTGGAAGAAAAGGTGACCGAGACCCGAACCGAGCTTGCACAAGTCCAGACGCGCTACGTCGAGCTGAAGCGCGAGATCGCCGGTATGACGGCAACCACCATTCAGAGCAAGTGGCAGAGACAACTTGCTGACGGCAGCTCGAAGTGGCTGGACATGTTGCACGATGTGGTCGCCACCGTCCCTGCGGACCTCTGGTTAAGCCGTATTACCTCTTCTGAAAAGGACTATACACTGTCGATTGACGGACACGCGGCGCGATTTGAGTCATTGTCGTACTACATTGACACTCTACGCACCTATCCGGCGTTTAGCGAAGTAAGGCTAACCGGTACTCGTGTGACCACGCTTGGCTCATTATCCTGCGTAGACTTTACGCTCCAAATCAAGACGAACCCATCTCGCCAGATTCATGCTAATGACACGCACAGACCGGGTCTCGTACCTAAGCTTAGGGAGCGTTACTAGCATGATTTCTCCATCATTCTACAACGTGGAGAATCTGGGCCGAGCAAGGACTGCCCAGATTGCAGCCATCGTGATGACGGTAGTCGTGAGTGGTTTCCTAATCACAACCACGGCTATGAGCACGCGCGCTGTCTGGCGGGCCGAGCAGGAACTGCGCCGACAGAAAGCAGAGTCGGTGCGGCTGTCGCGGGAAGCGGCCGCGATGCGGCGCGAAAGCGAAACGCCGGAGATTTCGGACGAGGGCGGGTTGGAGACTCTCGCCGTTCGATTTGCCAGTTGGGCTGTGGCAAGGGGGGTGGTTGTTGAATCGCTGGTTCCGGAGGGGCCTCCCTCGCCAAACGAGGTGAAGGTGGGCACGGTGAAGCTTGGAACTTGGAACCTCAGCAAAGTTCGGATAAAAGGGCAGGGCGGATTTCCAGAGCTTCTCGGCCTGCTGGAGGAACTTCGAAACCCGAAGATGCCAGTGAAGCTGGAGTCGTTCCAGATTCAGACTGTGGAGGACAACCGTCAGTCTGGAGTAGGGTTCGATCTTCTGCTGACAGTCTACGAGAAGAAAGAAGGGAAGAGCTGATGGCTTTTGTTGAGTTCGACCAGAGCCAGCGCAAGCCGGTGGCCGTGCTCCTTACGATACTGGTTATCGCTATCGGAGTGACTGTCTTCCGAATCAATAGCGTCCCTGCGAAAAAGCTTGTGTTAAGCCAACCCACGAAATCGCAACCTGCGCACGCAGAGGTGACCTGCGTTCAGGGTGGCACATGCGAGTTGGCGCGAAACCCATTTGTGCGGCCCATGCCGTTTAGAGTGGCAGATTCGGCGTCTTCTAGGGTTGACGCCGCGGATGGCAATCGCGAGAAGAACGCGTATGGCAAAAGCAACACTCTGGAGGAGCTTGCGCCAATACCAGTTCCCGGCGTGCTTGCTGCCGCTGCCAATTCAAATCCTCCCGCCACGAAACCTGCGGACCAACCACCGCCGAAGCCGTCCTACGTTCTACTGGCGACGGTCAAGGACCATCGTGGCGTGAGCGCGGTGATTGCCGAAGAGCACGAGGGAGTCCGAGTGGTAGAAGTGGGAGATAAAGTTGCAGGAGACCTGAGGGTGAAGAAGATCGAAACCGGCCGCGCAGTCCTGGCTGATGGGAGGGTTACCATAATTGCGAAACGTCCGCGTTCGTAGGTATTCCGTGACAAGGAGACTGCTCCTTACACTGACTTTGGCCGCAGCGATGGTGGTGCTGCCGGTTGCGGCTTCTTGGGCTCAGGACAACGGCAAGCCAAAGGCCCAAGCGGAGCCGACTATAAAGGCAAATGACCCAACAAACCGTTTCGATGTCGATGCCAGCGGAACGGATGTTAAGTATGTGTTAGAGGCGCTAGCGCGAAGGTCGGGCGCGAACATAGTAGTCAGCCCAGAGGTGACCGGCGAAGTTACAATTCACCTCAAGCAAGCCACCATCGATGACATTCTTGACTACCTCTCCAAGGTGCAGGGGTTCAAGTGGGAAAAGCAGGGTGTTACATATTTGGTGGCTCCTTTTGACAAGTTCGCCAAGCCATCCGAAAGCGATGTCACTCCCGCTGTTCCACAGTCAAGAATATTGGTATGGATATGCAAACACGTAAAAGCGTCGGACCTGGTCGCTACCATCAAGGGGTTATTTGACGATCTGAAGGTGACCGAGGGGCCGTCGGCAGTAAAACCTGTTCTCGGGGAGGGCTCGACCAGCGGGGGTGGCGGTTTAGGCGGAAGCTCAACGTCCGGTACGTCAGGTGGTTCATCAACGCAGAGCGCGCAGGATCCAAGCCGCATTGTGCTGTTCGGGCCGCCGGATCAAATCGCT
>Ga0209018_1000075_pt1 | contig 84034 bp, 70 predicted proteins | sample YNPBryBLVA2012_FD_185814 | JGI IMG/M metagenome (GOLD analysis project Ga0209018, IMG submission 185814) | Anoxygenic and chlorotrophic microbial mat microbial communities from Yellowstone National Park, USA - YNP Bryant BLVA 2012 (SPAdes)... ... | reverse complement strand
GCCAATCCGGGCCAGGTTTCGACTGGCGTTGCAGTCGGCGTGCGCCCGGAGACCACGCTTGCGGTGCATTATACACCACATGGCGCACTTCGCGCGCCCGCCATTCCTCCCGCGACTCAAGTCGCGGGTTTCCTTGCGGAGGGTCTATGAATCGCAAGATCGTGCGCGTTGAGTGACATCCGAGGTCAAACCATCCGGATTCACCGCCGCGTCTGGCTGGAAGAGGCGAAACAGTTGTGCGCACTGTCAAATAATTTGGACAATGCCTTGTCAATCGAAGTTTACAGCGGTCTGGTTCGCTTGTCTGGCCCTAGTCGGATGTTTCGGTGGCGTCATGCCCGAGGCCCCCAGGCCTGCTGTCGCGTCGCGACCGAGTCAGCGACAGGCGTCGGACGTGCGAATCGAATGGGGCCGCGTCCAGTCGGCGACCGGTTGCGCCCTGGACTATGCCTGGTATCGCCCAGATTCAGCCAAGCCAGGCGATCTGGTGGTCCTGGCGCACGGCTTTCTGCGCGACAAGACACGACTCAGTGGCTTGGCGCGCGCCCTGGCCGAGACCGGGATCTCGGTGGTGACGGTCGATTTCTGCAATACCAGGCCCTGGCGCGGCAACCATGCCCGCAATGGCTTTGATCTGATTGCGGTTGCCAATCGGCTGGAGGCGCGGCGTCTGGTCTATGCTGGTTTCTCGGCCGGCGGGCTGGCGGCACTGGTGGCCGCGCGCAACGATCCGCGCACGCTCGGCGTGCTGACGCTGGATCTGGTCGATGCGCAGGACCTGGGGCGTCTCATGGTGCGGGAGTTTGACCGTCCGGTGATCGGGCTGTTCGGTGAGCCGGCGCCCTGCAACGCCGACAACAATGGCCTGGCTACACTGGCGGCGGCGCGCCGGGCGCGCGTCGAACGCATCGTTGGGGCCAGTCATTGCGACTTCGAGTCCCCGACCGACTGGCTCTGTCGGGCGCTCTGCGAGTCGGATCGAGCGGGCGAGAGACAGCGGCGTGCCGCGATCCTCGCGCGCTCGGTGACGGCGATCCGCGCCTTGATGGCCGAGTGAGCCTGCACCGGCCGAGCGGTGCGGTCAGCGCTCAAGGCGTCTGAAACCGCTGCTGCGGATGCCGGGCCTGAACCGAGGCAAACTCGGACGCATCGACCTGACCGTCGCCGTTGCGGTCGATCGCGCTGAACTCAGGCGCATTGGCCAGACCACGCATGGCATAGCCCTGTTGCGAACGTTCGGCGATGCGTTGCGCGCGGGCCTGGTAGAACTCCGCTTCGGTCAGGACGCCATTGCCGTCCAGATCGAACGCGCTGAATGGGGGGGCCTGCCAGCCCATACCGCGTCCCATGCCGCCACCTGGTCCCCCACCACTGCTCGGTGGTTGCGCCTCGGCGAGCGGGACGAGACAGAGTCCAAGCGTGAAGGCACCCAGCCAACGAACGAGATTAGATCGATTGTTCATAGAAACCTCCAGGGTTTGGGCCGACGCCCAGCGTCCATTGAACCCGATGCCATTATCGATCAAACGCACTGGGCCAGTGTGCACCAATCATGGAATCCAGTGAGGGAGAGGGAAGATTCATGGCGGCCCTCGATCGCCGTTGCCCGATCCTCATCGTTGGCGGATCACCGAAAAACGCATGCGATGGGCCTACATCTGTCTGTGCCAACAGGCGCGCTCAAACCTTGGCTTAGACTTGTGCGCTTAGGGTCAGCCATCAATTTGCGACACGAGGTGATATGCTCGGACGACTCGACCGCTATCTGCTGCGCGAGACTGTCAAGGTCTTTTTGGCCATCGTGCTGGTGTTGATTCTGATCTTCACCAGCCTGATGTTCCTGCGCACCCTGGAGGAGGTGAACCTCGGTGGCCTGGGGGTGGACATCGTCTTTCGGTATCTAGGGCTCCAGCTCCAGCGCGATCTCTCCAGCTTGCTGCCACCGGCCTTGTTTCTATCGATCCTCTTGACACTGACGCGTTTCGCGCGCGACAGCGAGCTGATCGCCATGCAGGCCTGCGGCGTTGGGTCACCACGGCTCTATCGCACCTTTCTGTTCCTGGCCGTGCCGGTGATGCTCGTCACCGCCTGGAGCGCACTCGAGCTCAAGCCGCGCGCCGCCGCCAACATCCAAGAGATCCGGATTCAGCAGAGGGGGCAGGCGGCCCAGATCGCCGGACTCCAGGCGGGACGCTTTTACGTCGAGCAACGCGGCAAGGTGGTGGTCTATATCGGCGAGATCGACCGGAACAGGTCGCTCGGCGATGTCTTTGTGCTCGATCGAAGCGGCGAAAGGACGCGCCTGGTGGTGAGTGAGTCAGGTCAGCATCGCGTCGAGGAGGGGACAGGAGATCATGTCGTGATCCTGGACAAGGGCCATCGTTTCGATGGTCAGGCCGGCTTTGGTGACTATTTGATCGGCAACTTCGATAGGTACGAACTGCACCTCGCCGGCGATGGACCGGCTCAACGCGCCTCTGGCAAGCGTGCCACCATTCCAACGCCGGACCTGATGCGTTCCGGCGATCCAGCCGATCGCGTGGAACTCGAACACAGGCTCGCCGCGCCCTGCTCCATCCTGACCCTGACGTTGCTAGCCATTCCACTGGTCGATCCCTCACCACGTCAACGCGCCCTCGGGCGCCTGCTGCTGGCGCTGTTGGCCTATTTTAGTTTCTTTAATCTGCAGCGCCTCGCTGAGGGCTGGATGGCATCCGGTGTCACGCCCGCTTGGCTTGGCAGTCTCTGGTACCAACCCGCGCTTTTAGTGTTCGTACATCTGATGCTATTGCCCGAACACTTTTGGTTCAGACGGTTGAGTTGGCGTCTGCGCGGCGATCGCTTCGGGCGCGTCGAGCCGTCTTGATAGCCTCGGCAGGCTTCGTTTAATCTCCGCGGTCTCCAATCACCCGCACCAGATCACCCCAAGGGTGCGGTCGAGGCTGCCATTCATGTGTGGAATCGTCGGGATCGTTGGCCAGGCTCCGGTCAACCAATCACTCTATGATGCCCTACTCGTCCTGCAACATCGCGGCCAGGACGCCGCCGGGATCGTCACCTGCGAGGGTAATCGGCTCCATCTGCGCAAGGACAATGGGCTGGCGCGCGATGTGTTCCAGAACAAACATATGATCCGACTGCGCGGCAACATGGGCGTTGGGCATGTGCGTTATCCGACGGCCGGCGCCTCTAGCTCGGCCGAGGCGCAGCCCTTCTATGTCAACTCACCCTACGGCATCGTGCTCGCCCACAACGGCAATCTGACCAATACCGATGAGCTCAAGCACGATCTGATCGTCGAGGATCTGCGTCATCTGAACACAGAGTCAGACTCCGAGGTCCTGCTCAACATCCTTGCCCACGAGTTACAGATCCAGGGCCGACTGCGCATCGATGAGCAGGACATCTTCCGCGCCGTCGCCGGGGTGCACCGGCGCTGTCGCGGTGGCTACGCGGCCGTGGCCATGATCCCAGGTTTCGGCGTCTTTGGCTTCCGAGATCCCTACGGCATCCGCCCGCTGGTCTATGGCTGGCGCGAGACGTCCGAGGGCCGCGAGTACATGATCGCCTCTGAGAGCGTGGCGCTCGACACGGGCGGCTTCGAGCTGATCGCCGATGTCGCACCGGGTGAAACCGTGCTGATCACCTGCGATGGCCATCTCTATACCCACCAATGTGCCCCGAATCCGGTGCTCTCACCCTGTATCTTCGAGTTCGTCTATTTCGCCCGCCCCGATTCCATCATCGACAATATCTCGGTGCACAAGGCGCGCTCACGCATGGGCAAGAAGCTCGCGGCCAAGATCAAGCGCGAGTGGTCCGCTCATGACATCGACGTGGTGATCCCGATCCCGGACACGAGCCGCACCGCCGCGCTGCAGCTGGCCAATCAGCTCGGCGTGCACTATGCCGAGGGCTTCATCAAGAACCGCTATATCGGACGGACCTTCATCATGCCGGGCCAGAAGGTACGCAAACGCTCGGTGCGCCAGAAGCTCAACGCCATCGATCTGGAGTTCCGCAAGAAGAACGTGCTCCTCGTCGACGACTCGATCGTGCGCGGCACCACCTCGCGCCAGATCATCCAGATGGCACGCGATGCCGGCGCCAATCGCGTCTATTTCGCCTCGGCCGCGCCGCCGGTGCGCTTCCCCAACGTCTATGGCATCGACATGCCTTCGGCCAGCGAGCTGATCGCCCATGGTCGCACCGAAGAAGAGATCGGACACGAACTCGGGACCGACAAGCTCATCTTTCAAGATCTGGATGATCTGATCGACGCCGTGCGCAAAAAGGGTAAATCACACGTCGATCGTTTCGATACCTCGGTCTTCGATGGCCAGTATGTGACGGGCGATGTGACACCCGAGTATCTCCAGGCGCTCGAGGATCGCCGCAACGATGTCGCCAAGGAACAGTGCCTGGCCGAAAGCGAGGGCATCCTTGACCTCTACAACTCCAACTGATCCGCCGCCGGATGACTGGGATGGCGCGTCCGGATTCGCCACGCGCGCCATCCGTGTCGGGCACAGACGCACGGACGAGGGCGAGCACAGCGAGCCGATCTTTGCCACCTCCAGCTTCGTCTTCGCCAGCGCCGCCGAGGCGGCGGCGCGCTTCTCAGGCGAGCAGGTCGGAAATATCTATTCGCGCTTCACCAATCCCACGGTGCGCGCCTTCGAGGAGCGTTTGGCGGCCCTGGAGGGGGGTGAGTCCTGTGTCGCCACAGCTTCGGGCATGGCGGCGATCCTGGCCATCTGTCTGGGATTGCTGAAGACCGGGGATCGGATCCTGGCCGCGCGCAGTTTGTTCGGTAGCACCACCATGCTGTTCGACAAGTATCTGACGCGCTTCGGCATCCAGACCGATTATGTACCCTTGAGCGATCTTGCGGCCTGGGAGGCGGGGCTCGGGCGCGATCAGGCGCGGCGCATTCGGCTTCTTTTCTGCGAGACCCCATCCAATCCGCTCACCGAGATGGTCGATCTGCGCGCCCTGGCCGAGATCGCGCACCGGCATGGGGCGCTGTTGGTGGTCGACAACTGTTTCTGTACTCCCGCCCTGCAACGCCCGCTCGAGCTTGGGGCCGACCTGGTGGTGCATTCGGCGACCAAGTATCTCGATGGTCAGGGGCGCTGTGTCGGCGGGGCCGTGGTGGGCGATCGCAAGCGGGTCGGCGAGGAGGTCTACGGCGTGCTGCGGACCACGGGACCGACCCTGAGCCCCTTCAATGCCTGGGTCTTTCTCAAGGGATTGGAGACGCTGGAGCTAAGGATGCTCGCCCAGTCGCGTGCCGCGGCGGGGCTGGCCGAGTGGTTGCAGCAGCAGCCGGCGGTCGCGCGTGTCCATTATCCGGGGCTGGTGGATCATCCACAGCACGCCTTGGTCGGGACGCAACAGCGCGCCGGCGGGGCGATCCTCGCCTTCGAGGTGCAGGGTGGGCGTGCGGCGGCCTGGCGGGTGATCGATGCCACCCGGATGTTGTCGATCACGGCCAATCTGGGCGACGTCAAGACCACCATCACCCATCCGGCGACCACCACGCACGGTCGCCTCACGCCCGAGCAGCGTGCCGAGGCCGGGATCGGCGAGGGTCTGATCCGGGTAGCCGTGGGGCTGGAAGATCCGTCTGACATCCGGGCCGATCTGGCGCGCGGGCTGAACGGCTTGAATCAGGATGTCGGCGCCTAGTCGGTCTATGGACCATGCACTAGCGTCGCCTTAGCGAGACCCCGGCGATCAGCACGGCCAGCGTGACCAGGGCGACCACCAGGGTCGCAAGCGCGTTGATCTGGGGCGAGACGCCCATGCGTACGCTCGAATAGATCAGCATCGGCAGTGTGGTCGCGCCTGGCCCCGCGACGAAGCTGGCGATGACCAGGTCGTCGAGCGAGAGCGTAAAGGCCAGAAGCCACCCCGAGAGCAGCGCCGGGGCGATCAAGGGCAAGGTGATGCGCAGATAGACCGTCAATGGGCGTGCGCCCAGGTCCATCGCCGCCTCCTCCAGCGAGCGATCCATCCGGGACAGACGCGAGCGCACCACCACCGCGACATAGGCCAGGCTGAAGGTGACATGGGCGATGGTGATGGTGCTAAAGCCCCGTCCGTCCGGCCAGCCGATGGTCTGTTGCAGCGCAACGAACAGAAGCAGCAGCGACAGACCGATGATGACGTCTGGCATCACCAGCGGCGCGGTCAGTAACAGCTCCAGCCCGGTGCGTCCGCGAAAGCGCCCGTAACGGACCAGGGCGTTGGCCGCGAGCGTGCCCAGCACCAGGGCGATGCTGGCGTTGACGGCAGCGATGCGCACGCTCAGCCAGGCCGCCTCGAGCAGCTGGCGGTTGTGGATGAGCTCGCCATACCACTTGAGCGAGAAGCCCGACCAGACCGTCACCAATCGCGATTCATTGAACGAATAGAGGATGAGCAGCAGGATCGGCACATAGAGGAAGGCATAGCCGAAGGCGAGCACGCTCAGCAATGGCCAGTGACGTCTTCTCATACCTGTTCGGCCTCATCGTCTCGTTGCAGACGCTGCATGAGCACGAAGGGCACCACCAGCACCCCGAGCAACACGATCGCCAGGGCCGAGGCCAGCGGCCAGTCCTTATTGGCAAAGAACTCGGTCCACATCAGCTTGCCGACCATCAGGCTGCCCGGGCTGCCGAGCAGGTCCGGGATCACGAACTCCCCGACCACCGGGATGAACACCAGCATGCTCCCGGCGACGATACCTGGAAATGACAGCGGCAGGGTGATGCGGATAAAGGCGCACCACGGCCGGCAGCCAAGATCCGCCGCCGCCTCCAGGAGGGTCGGGTCGAGCCGGGTCAGGTTGGCATAGAGCGGCAGGATCATGAATGGCAGATAGGAATAGATCACGCCGATATAGACCGCCGTTTGGGTATGCAGGATCCGGAGCGGTTCATCGATGACCCCGAGCCAGAGCAAAAGGCCGTTAAGCAGCCCGTTGGCGTTCAAAAGCTCGATCCAGGCATAGACCCGGATCAGAAATGAGGTCCAAAACGGCAGGATGATGAGCATCAAAAGCGGGATGCGCCGTGACTCGGGTGCCGTGGCGATGGCATAGGCCATGGGGTAGCCGAGCAGCAGACAGCCGAGCGTGCCGACCAGGGCGACCCAGAGCGAGTTGAGCAGGGCCGCCAGATACATCGGATCCTGACCGATCAACTGGAAGTTGGCCAGGTTGAGCCGGATCTGGAGCACACCCGACTCGACCCACTCCCAGAGCGCGGTATAGGGCGGCTGGGCGAGCTGGGATTCGGCCAGGCTGATGCGCAGCACGATGGCGAAGGGCAGGAGGAAAAACAGACCCAGCCACAAATAGGGTAGGCCGATGTTGATCAGTCGCCCTAGACGGTGGTCGTCGCTCAGTCGTGGAGATGACATGTCTGCGCGCTCAGTCGGTCAGGACCACGCCGCTGGTCGGCGACCACTCGACCCAGACCTCCTGTTCCCAGGTCAGGGCCTGCTCGGTGCGCGGCTGGATGTTGGTCAGGGTCATCTCGACCAGGGTGCCGCTGGCGGTGCGGAGGCGATAGACCGATACATCGCCGAGATAGGCGATGTCCTCGACCACACCCTTGAGCCGGTTGACGCCCTCATCGCCCTGGATCTGACACAGACGCAGCTTCTCGGGCCGGATCGCCACCATGACCGGGGTGCCGATCGGATGGGGTTGGAGGCTACGCATCCGCATCAGCCCCCCGAACTGGGCCTCGATCAGGACCTCGTCGCCCTGGATCTCGATGATCTTGCCCTCGAACAGATTGACCGAACCGATGAACTCGGCCACGAAGCGGCTGTTGGGGAATTCATAGATCGCAGTCGGGGTATCGATCTGCATGATCCGCCCGGCCTCCATGACCGCGATGCGGCTCGACATGGTCATGGCCTCCTCTTGGTCGTGGGTGACGGTGATAAAGGTAATCCCGAGTCGTTCCTGGAGGTTGACCAGCTCGAACTGGGTGTTCTCGCGCAGCCGTTTGTCGAGCGCGCCGAGCGGCTCGTCGAGCAGCAAGAGCTTGGGGTGCTTGGCCAGACTGCGCGCCAAGGCCACGCGCTGGCGCTGGCCACCCGAGAGCTGATCGGGGCGTCGTTTGCGCAGCTCCCGGATCCGCAGCAGCTCGAGCATCTCATCGACACGCTCGGCGCGCTCGCGCCGCGGCAGCCGATCCTGTTTGAGCCCGAACTCGATGTTCTGTTCCACCGTCATGTGTGGAAAGAGGGCATAAGACTGGAACATCATGTTCACCGGGCGCGAGTAGGGCGGCACGTCGGTGACATCGACGCCGTCGATATGGATCCGCCCGGAAGTGGGATATTCCAGCCCGGCCAACAGCCGCAGCAGGGTCGATTTGCCACAGCCCGAGCTGCCCAGGAGCGAGAAGAACTCGCCCTGGAAGATGTTCAGGCTGACGTCGTCGACGGCATAGATGTCGCCGAACTTCTTGGTGACGCGCTCGATGCGCACATAGGGCGCGGCCTTGGGATCCTGCCAGGGTTCCAAGGAGTGGCGATCGGTCGGGGTGGGCACGAGGGCTTCACTCGCTCATTGGCCGGACTTCAGGCGCGTCCACAGCCGATTGAGGGTGCGGACCTCGCGCTCAGTGCGTTCATTGGGCGTAAACAGCCGGACACGCACCTCAGGTGGCGGATAGATGCCCGGATCGTCGCGCAGTTCGGCCTCGATGAGGGGGGTGGCCGCTAGATTGGGGTTGGCGTAATACACGTGATCCGAGACCTGGGCAATCACCTCGGGTCGAAGCAGATAGGCGATCAGGGCCTGGGCCCCCTCGGGGTTGGGGGCATCCTTGGGGATGGCCATGACATCGGTCCAGAGCACGGCGCCCTCGCGCGGGATGCGATAGACGACCGTCACCCCCTTGCCGGCCTCCGCAGCGCGCTCGCGTGCCTGGAGCACGTCACCCGAGTAGCCATGGGCCAGACACAGGGCGCCATTGGCCAGGTCACTGATGTACTGCGACGAATGGAAGTAGCGGATGTATGGACGCACGGCCTTGATCAGCTCGGCGGCGGCCTCGAGATCCGCGGACGCCTGGCTGTTGGGGTCCTTGCCGAGATAGACCAGCGCCGCGGCGAACACCTCGGTTGGATCGTCGAGCAGGCTGATGCCGCAGCCAGCGAGCCTGGACGCCTTCTCCGGATCGAAGATCAGCGCCCAGGTGTCGAGTGGCGCCTCGGCGCCGAGGGCGGCGCGGACCTGATCGGGGTTGAGCCCGAGCCCAGTCGTCCCCCACAGATAGGGCACGAGATGGGCGTTGCCCGGATCGATCTTGGCCAACTCGGCCATGATGGCCGGGTCGATCTGGTCGAGTCCGGGGAGCTTGGATTTGTCGAGCGGGCGGTAGATGCCGGCCTTGACGTGACGCGCCGCGAAGGGGTGTGCGGTCGGGAACACCAGATCATAGCCGCTCGCGCCAGCCAGCAGCTTGGCCTCCAAGACCTCATTGGAGTCGTAGAGATCGAGCACCGGGCGGATGCCGGTGTGCGCCTGGAAGCCAGAGAGGGTATCCGCGGCGAAATAGTCGTTCCAGTTATAGACATGGACGCGCTCCTCGGCCAGGGCGGCAGCACCGAAGACGAGCAAAGACAAAGACAGCAGCAGACGCGGGATCTGGGTTTGACCAGGCACTGGAGTACTCCTCTGGGCGATCAGCGTTCGATCACGGGTTTAGGCATACCTTGGCGTGGATGCCCGAACAGGCCGCAATGCTAACGCATGGCGCGAGCGAACGGTATGGCGAATTCGTGACACCGAACCGTTGCTCCATGCGGGCGGACACTCGCTCGTTGACGTCTGAGTCGTGCCTTCACTCTCCGAGCGCGCGACCGGGTTCGGCCCCTGTTCTCACCTGATGCACCGCTCTTCCACTCGAATTATCCAACTGTCATACTGGGTTCAGTGCAGGACCGGCTCGCATCGACGAGCCACACTTGGATAGACGGCCCATATCATGCTCAAGACTTCTCCCGAACGCGCGGATCGCCCCGTGCTCGACCTGGAGGCGATCCGTGCCCAGTTCCCGATCCTGACTGCCAAGCTCGATGAGCGACCCCTGATCTATCTCGACAGCGCCGCCAGCACCCAGCAGCCCGAGTGCGTGATCGAGGCGGTCGCCGATTATCATCGCGGTCATCACGCCAACATCCATCGCGGCGCCTACCGGCTTTCACGCACCGCGACCCGGTTGTATGAGGAGGCGCGCGAACGGGTGGCGCGCTTTCTCAACGCCGCCGAGCCGGTCGAGTGTCTGTTCACGCGCGGGACAACAGAATCGATCAATCTGGTCGCCGCCAGCTGGGGCCGCGCCACACTCCAGCCCGGCGACGAGATTCTGGTCTCGACCCTAGAGCATCACTCCAACCTCGTACCCTGGCAGATGGTCGCCGAGTCCCGGGGTGTCCGTCTTCGCGCCATCCCGATCGACGACGCGGGTGAGCTGGATCTGGACGCCTATCGGCGTCTGCTCTCGCCGCGCACGCGCCTGGTGGCGGTCAATCAGGTCTCCAACGCCCTCGGGACCATCAACCCGGTCGCCGAGATCATCGCCGAGGCCCATGCCGCCGGGGTCCTGGTGCTGATCGATGGTGCCCAGTGGGTCGCCCACGGCCCGACCGATGTCCAGGCGCTTGACGCCGATTTCTATGCCTTCTCCGGGCACAAGCTCTATGGCCCGACCGGGATCGGGGTGCTCTATGGCAAACGTCGGTTGCTGGAGTCCATGCCGCCCTATCAGGGCGGGGGTGACATGATTGAGCGCGTCACCTTCGAGCGTACCACCTATGCCGGCCTGCCGAACCGCTTCGAGGCTGGGACGCCGCACATCTCAGGCGCGGTCGGACTGGCGGCCGCCATCGACTGGGTCGAGTCGATTGGACTTACCGCGATCGCTGCGCACGAACGCGCGCTGCTGCGGCAGGCCACCGAGCGCCTGGCTGCGATCCCGGGTCTGCGGATCAAGGGGACGGCGCGACACAAGAGCAGCATTATCTCCTGGGTGATGGAGGATCCACCGATCGCCACCCTCGACATCGGCACCGCACTCGATCTGCGCGGCATCTGTATCCGGACCGGACATCATTGTTGTCAGCCGCTCATGGACCGGTTGGGCGTGACCGCGACGGCGCGCGCCTCGTTCGGCGTCTATAACCGCCCAGACGAGGTCGAGGCATTGGCCGAGGCCCTAAGCGAGATCCGTGACGAAGCGCTCCGCCGTATGGTGCGCGCTCAGAGCGAGGAGATCGACTCGGACTTGAGGTATCCGGCGGCGGTGGCTGACTCACCTCAGGCTGCCGCCGATGCGATTGCCGAAGTCTTTGAACTCTTGCCCGACTGGCCGATGCGCCATCAACACCTCATCGACCTAGGCGACCGGCTGCCGCCCATGCCCGAGTCGCTCAAGACCGAGGCCAATGCCGTGCACGGCTGTCAGAGCCAGGTCTATATCGCCATGCGAGTGCGCCCCGGAACAGCGGATGTCATCGAGTTCCTGGCCGACAGCGACGCCAACATCGTGCGCGGTCTGATTGCAGTGCTCCAGCAGCTCTACTCGGGTCAGCGGGCGCGCGACATCCTCGCGTTCGATGTCGCAGCGTTCTTTAGTCGGATTGGACTCGATCAGCACCTGAGCCTGACGCGGCGCAATGGGCTAGAAGCCATGGTACGCCGGGTGCGGCGGCAGGCAGAGACGCTTGTAGGTGGATAGGGCGAGCAGGGGGCCGTCAAGGCGCGTGAGATACCATCAGGATCGCGAGTCTGGTCGAGGCGCCTCGACGGGTATGCGCTTTTAGTAGCCGCCCTTGCGCTTGACCGCTGGCAGTCCGGCAATCTTGGTACCCTGCTTGGTGGGTGCCAGCGGGAAGAGCTGGTAGAGATCCTTACTGGTCAGCTTGGTGCCCCACATCTTGCTCATGTCCTTAAGCACCGCGCGCTCCATCGGTTGGTTCTGATTGTTGTTGATGTACTCATCGCGCAGATAGTTGATCACGTCCCAGTGCTTGTCGGTCAGCTCGATGCCCTCGATCTCGGCGAGCTTGCGGGCGACGTCCTCGTCCCAGTCGGTATAGTTCTCTAGATAACCAGCTTCAGTCGTGGGGATGATGCGACCCTTGACCTCGATGGCCATGTCTTGCTCCTCTCCTGTCATCAGAATTGTCGTTTGGTCGGACTAGAGGGCGGCATTGGATGCCGTTCTCAAATTTAGAACATTCAGATTCTATGCTGCTCAAAGCAGGATTGCGACCACAGCCCCTGTCATCAGGGTTGCGAGCGTACCGGCGAGGATCGACTTGAAGCCGAGCGCTACGATCTCGGGGCGGCGGTCCGGGGCCAGGGCGCCGAGCCCGCCGATGAGGATGCCGAGGCTGCCGAGATTGGCAAATCCGCACAATGAATAGGTCAGGATGATCCGGCTGCGCTCGCTGAGTGCCTCGGGCGACAGTGCGGCGAGCTGGAGATAGGCGACCAGCTCATTGAGTACGGTCTTGACCCCCATGAGCGCACCTGCGGTCTGGGACTCAGACCAGGGGATGCCGATCAGCCAGACTACAGGCGCCATCAGCCACCCGAGCAGCCGTTGGGCCGTGAGCGGTTCACCTGCGACCTCCGGCAGTAGACCCAACGCCTGATTGACCAGACTGACCAGGGCAACCATGACGATCAACATGGCGATGATGTTGAGCCACAGCGGGATGGCCTCCAGCGTGCCGCGCGTGATCGCGTCCATCGCGCTGTGGGTGGTGCGCTCGATCCGGGTATCGAGGATCGGCATGGTGCCGGTCGGCTCGGGGATTAGGATGCCGGCGATCACCAGCGCAGACGGGGCGTTGATCAGGGAGGCGGTCAGGATATGGCCCATGGCGTCCGGCACCACAGACCCGATGAGACTGGCATAGAGCAGCATCACGGTGCCGGCGATGGTGGCCATGCCGCAGGTCATGACGCCGAACAGCGCCGAGCGCGACAGGCTCGACACATAGGGCCGGATCAGCAGCGGCGCCTCGGTCATGCCGACGAAGACATTGGCCGCCGCCGCCAGACCGAGCGGCCCGTCGGTGCCTAGGGTGCGTCTTAGCAACCAGGCGAAGCCACGCACGACCAGCGGCAGGATGCGCCAGTGGAACAGCAGGGACGAGAGCGCACTGATGACCAGGATCAGCGGCAGGGCGCGGAGGGCCAGCACAAAGCTGTTGTGCGGATAGACCGTCTCGAAGGGGGCGGCCCCACCGCCGAGATAGCCGAACACCAACTCGGTGCCGGCCTGGGTGGCGCTCTGGATGGACAGCACCAACTGATTGAGCACCAGAAAACCGTCCTTGGCCCCCGGCAGCTTCAGGAGCGCCAGTGCCATGACGCATTGCAGCCCCAGACCGGCCAGTACCAGCCGCGGGCGCACGGCGCGCCGATCCTCGCTCAGCCACCAGGCAAGCGCCAGAAACGCCGACAGCCCGAGCAGCGGTTGGAGGCGTGTCAAGAGATCTGGATGGTCCATGGGGTGGCGATGGGCGCTAGCGGATCATTGCGGAGTCGCTGGTGGCTCGTGGTGGGTGAGGCTGGCAAAGAGCTGACGCGCATCGACCGGGTCGAAGCGATAACGCCGATTACAGAACTCGCAGGTGACCTCGACGGCCCCCTGCTCGTCGATCAACCGATCGATGTCGGAATCGCCGAGCAGCTTGAGCAGGTCGGCGATACGCGTGCGCGAGCAGCCGCAGCGGAAGGACACTGGCTCCGGCTCGAAGAGTCGTACCCTTTCCTCGTGGAAGAGGCGATACAGCAGAGGTTCGGTCGCCAGACCCAGCAGCTCACCTGGCGTGAGGGTGTCGGCGAGCTGGGTCACACGGCCCCAGTCCTCCTCGGTCGTGCCGGCCTCGGGCAGACGTTGCAGCAACAGGCCCGAGGCGTATGACGGAGTGGCCGCCAGCCACAGCCGGGTCGGGATCTGTTCGGAATCGGCGAAGTAGTGCTCGATGGCCTCGGTTAGACGCGCGCCGGTCAGCGGGACCACGCCCTGATAAGGTTGGCCGCACCCCTGGTCGATGGTCAGCACCAGCTGTCCGGTGCCGAACTGTTCGCTCAGCGACTCGACCGCTGGAACCTCCGCCTCCCAGCGCGCCAGACCGCGCACCGTGCGCGCGTGCGTGGCCTGGGCGACCAGGGTACGGATGGGGCCGGATGACTGGATCTGGAGGATCAAGGAGCCTTCGAACTTGATGGTCGCCGCCAATAGTGCGGTCGCCGCCAGCGCCTCGCCCAACCGCACGGCCACCGGTTCGGGGTAGGGATGCGTCTCCAGCACGGCGCGCCAGCTCGCGTCCAGATGGACCCGGTTGCCGCGAATGCCAGATTGTTCAAAGAGAAAGCGTGAGAGTGTGTCCGAGTCCTTCATCGAATGGTTTTATCGGTGTTCATGATGGTCCTTGCCCCTTAGTCGAGTCTTGCCAAAAACGCATCGACGGCCGGTTGCAGCGCGCGCTCACCGGCTAGCACCGCCGGTTCGAAATCGCTGCGCCACAGCGCCATCAGCGGTCGGGCGCGTTTCCATTCCTCAAACAGGATGCGTGCCAGCGGTCCGCCGTGCTCGATGAAGCCGAGATCGTCGAAGTCGCGCTCGGCCTGCCGACGATCATAGACAAAGCGCACGATCTCCCAGCGCCAGGCGTTGTGCTCGAATGTCAACAACGCGAAGCTCCCGCGCGGATCGCCATCGAAGGGCGAACCGACCGAGCCGACGTTGAGGATGGGCATCCCATCGAGCATCCGTTCCAGCGGGCGATGGGTGTGGGCGGTGACGAAGAGCGCCAGATCGGTCGGTACGACACTACGCAGCTCTTCGTCCGTGGCGCGGGTGCCGATGCCGTGACGGTTTCCGGCCAGGGTGCCGTGGGTGACATGCACCCAGGAGTCGTCGGTTCCAGCGTTGAAACAGAGATGATCCGGCCAGTCGCGGAGCGCGTCGAGCCGGGGCTCGATCTGGCGGTAGGTCCAGTCGGCGAAGCGGCGCAGCTCGGCCTCGAGCGCATCGCGCGGCGGTTCGCGTCCGCAACGCTGGACCCAGGTCTCGTGATTGCCGTTGACCGGCAGCCAGCCGTGCGCGCGCCTCAGGGCGTCGAAGCGCTCCAGACAGGCCAGGCTGCTGGGTCCGCGATTGATGAGATCCCCGGCCATGACCACCAGCTCCGGACCCCAGTCGAGGATGCGGGCGACGGCCTCCTCCATGGCGGGCCGGTTGCCCTGGACATCGGAGAAGACGGCGACCTTCATGGCCGGTCGTCCGTCGGTGCGTCGAGCCGGCGGCGTACCGAGTCGAGCTTGCCGATCAGGCGTCCGCGCGTCCCGGGGCGGATGTCGAACTTGGCGACCGCATAGACGCGCTCGACGCCGAATCCCTCCAGGATGGCGTTGGCGCGCTCGATGATGGCGAGCGCCTCCGGGAGCGTATCTGTTTCGATCTGGGTACCCATGGGCGAGAGCTGATGCTCGAATCCGCTGTCGCGGATCATGGCGATCACGGGTGCGACAAACCGGCTGAGGCTGCTCCCCTGATCGGTCGGAAAGATAGCGAGGTCGAGGATCACGGACATGGGTGCGCCACCTCCAGTGGACGGACGCTGGTTGTTGCGGCGTTCAAGCGGGTCTGATCCAGTCGTAACAGAGATCGGGGCAACACGACCGGGATTCCAGACATGACCTGAATATCCCGCTCGCCGGGCAGGTCGCCGATCAGGCGGCGAGCTTGCGCAGCACGTACTGGAGGATACCGCCGTGACGGTAGTAATCCACCTCATTCGGCGTGTCGATGCGCACCCGCGCCTGGAAGCGCTTCACCGACCCGTCGGCGCCGGTCGCACGGACCTCGACCTGCTTGGCCGCGCCGTCGTTCAACCCGAGGATGTCGAAGGTCTCGGTACCAGTCAGACCCAGCGTTGTGGCATTCTCGCCTGCCAGGAACTGAAGCGGCAGGATGCCCATGCCCACCAGGTTGGAGCGGTGGATGCGCTCATAGCTCTCGGCGATGACCGCGCGCACCCCGAGCAGACGTGGGCCCTTGGCCGCCCAGTCGCGCGAGGACCCTGAGCCATATTCCTTGCCGGCGATGACGATGACGGGCGTTCCCTCGGCCTGGTAACGCATGGCCGCATCATAGATCGACATCGTCTCGCCGCTCGGCTGATGCCGAGTCACCCCGCCCTCGGTGCCCGGTGCCATTAGGTTCCTGAGCCGGATATTGGCGAAGGTGCCACGCATCATGACCTCATGGTTGCCGCGCCTTGAGCCCAGGCTGTTGAAGTCCTTGGGATCGACGCCCTTGGCGATCAGATACTGGCCGGCTGGCGAGTTGGGCTTGATCGAACCGGCAGGCGAGATGTGGTCGGTGGTGATGGAGTCGCCGAGCACGGCCAGACAGCGCGCCCCCTGGATATCCTCGACCGGGGCGACCTCCAGGCGCATGCCCTGGAAATAGGGCGGTTTCTGGATATAGGTCGAATCTGCCGGCCAGTCGTAGGTCTGGGTGCTGGGGGCGGTCAGCGACTGCCAGCGCGCATCGCCTGTGAACACATCGGCATAGGCGGCCCGAAACGCCTCGGGCGTGACGAACTCGGCGATCGCGGCTTCAATCTCGTCCTGGGTCGGCCAGAGGTCCTTGAGATAGACCGGTTGGCCCTGGGCATCCGTGGTCAGGGGGTCCTGGTAGGGATCGAGGTCGATACGACCGGCGATGGCATAGGCCACGACCAGCGGCGGGCTGGCCAGATAGTTCATGCGTACCTCGGCATGGACCCGGCCCTCGAAGTTGCGGTTGCCCGACAGGATCGCGACCGCGCACAGCGCGTTTTCGGCAATCGCCTTGGAGATCGGCTCGGGCAGCGGACCGGTATTGCCGATACAGACCGTGCAGCCATAGCCGACGTTGTGGAAGCCGAGCGCCTTGAGCGGTTCGGTCAGTCCAGCGCGGTCGAGATAGCGGGTGACGGCCATCGAGCCGGGGCCGAAGGCAGTCTTGACCCAGGGTGCGCGTCTAAGCCCCCGTGCCACGGCCTTCTTGGCGAGCAGGCCGGCGGCGATCAGCACGCTGGGGTTCGAGGTATTGGTGCAGGAGGTGATGGCCGCAATCACGATCGAGCCGTCCGCGATCTCGACCTCCTGGCCGTCGATCACGGCCTTGGCCGCGCCCTTGGTCGGCAGGTTGCGCTCGGCCTTGAGCGCCGCGAGCGCCTCGGGAAAGTGGCTCGCCATCGCGGTGAGTGCGACCCGATCCTGTGGACGCTTGGGACCGGCAAGCGAGGGCACCACCTCGCCCAGGTCCAGTTCGAGCGTCTCGGAATACTCGGCCTCGGGTGCATCCTCTGTATGCCACACACCCTGAGCCTTGCAATAGGCCTCGATCAAGGCGATCTGGTGGTCATCGCGCCCGGTCAGACGCAGATAGTCGAGCGTGACCTGATCGATGGGGAATAGGCCGCAGGTTGCGCCGTATTCAGGGGCCATGTTGGCGATGGTGGTGCGCTCGCCCATCGGCAGGCGGCGGATGGCCGGGCCATAGAACTCGACGAACTTGCCGACCACGCCATGTCGGCGCAACCGCTCGACGATGGTCAGCACCAGATCGGTCGCGGTCACGCCTTCCTTCAGTGTCCCGGTGAGCCTGAAGCCCAGGACCCTGGGCACCAGCATCGACACCGGCTGACCCAGCATCGAGGCCTCGGCCTCGATACCGCCCACGCCCCAGCCGAGCACGCCGATGCCGTTGACCATGGTCGTATGCGAGTCGGTGCCGACACAGGTATCGAAATAGGCCTGGGTCCGGCCACCGACCGTCCGGGAGAAGACCACCCGGGCCAGATACTCGATATTGACCTGGTGCACGATCCCGGTATCAGGCGGCACGACCCTGAGGCCGTCGAATGCCTGCTGGCCCCATTTGAGGAAGGTATAGCGCTCTCGGTTGCGCTGGAACTCAAGCTCCGCGTTGAGCGCAAAGGCGCTATCGGAGCCGAAATGATCGACCTGTATCGAGTGGTCGATGACCAGCTCGGCGGGTTGGAGGGGATTGATCCGGTTCGGATCGCCGCCGAGCGCGCGCATCGCATCGCGCATCGCCGCCAGATCTACCACCGCCGGCACGCCGGTGAAGTCCTGCATCAGCACCCGCGCCGGGCGGTACTGGATCTCCTTGTCCGGTTCGGCCTGGGGGTTCCAATGGCTGAAGTACTCGATGTCCTCGCGTGTGACGGTCACGCCGTCCTCGTGGCGCAGCAGGTTTTCGAGCAGGATCTTGATCGAGAACGGCAGGCGCGCGCTGTTGGGCACGGCGTCGAGTCGGAAGATCTCGTATTCCTGGCCGGCGACGTTCAGGCTGGACTTGGCGTTGAAGCGATTGGGCATCGAGGGCTCCGGTGGCATGGATCGGGGCGTTATTCTGAAGGGCCGATTCTAGCGTTCGGCAGTCGGATATTCCACATGCTGCACTGCAACGAAGACGCGCACCGCGAATGCCGGTCGTCTCCAGAGTGCGGTGTCCGAGACTGGCTTGACCGCTCGGATCGGGCCGACCGCCGCTCAGTCATACCGAGCGAGATACAGCTGTGTCTCCTGCAGGATCGGTCGGTTGCGAAACAGCAGCTGCCAACGCGATCCGCCGACCTGACGCCACAACCGAGCCGCGCGTACCGCCGCCAGCAACAGGGCGCGCAGACGGTTTTGATTGTCGGGATCGCGTAGATAGTGCGGGTCGCCGTGGATCAGGATACGCGGTTGCAGCTGGCTGAGCGTCCGGCTGTAGAGGTTGGCGAAATGGGCCAGCAGACTAGGATGGAGCAGGTCGAAATGGGCGCGTTTGGCCTCGGCCTGGCGGATACCCTTGGCGATGATATCGAGCAGATCGAGCCGCTTGGCCAGCTCGCGTTCGAGCTTGATGACCTGGATCGCATAGCGCGTCATCTCGAGGTCGCGCTCGGGTTGCCCGGTCAACTGGGCAACGAGCTGACGCGCGCCCTTGGCCAGGGCGCCCGGTTCGCCGAAGACCGACTCGACGCTCTCGGCATCGACCTGGAACAGGCTATAGACGCAGGGTTCCATAAACTCGGCATCGACCGCCCCCTGGCGGGCGATGTGGATGACACAGTAGACGGCCTGATAGAGGCCGGCGAGGGCGAGGGTGCGCTCAAGGTCGGTGTGAGGCATGGACAGGGTTCTCGATCGCGGTGCGTTTTGGCTGATGAGGCCATCTTATAACGCATTCGAGGCTCAAGACGCCAAACCACGCTCGATGATGGCCCCGCCCAGACACTCGCTTCCCTGATAGAAGACAATGGATTGCCCAGGCGTCACCGCGCGCTGTGGTTCGTCGAAGCGCACTTGACACCCCTTTGGCCCGATCGCGACCAGCTCACAGGCCTGCAACGGCTGACGATGACGCAGGCGCGCCAGACAGCGAAAGGGCGCCTCGGGCGCCCGACCGCTGATCCAATGGGGCTGGAGCGCCTCCAGTCCACTCGACATCAAGAGCGGATGTCGGCTGTCCTGGACCACGATCAGCCGGTTGTTGGCGCTGTCCTTGACGGCCACATACCAGGGCGCCGCGCGCCCCTGACTGACCCCGCCGATCCCCAACCCCTGACGCTGGCCGATCGTGTAATAGGCCAGCCCGCGATGCTCACCGAGTCGCAGGCCCTCGGGCGTTTCGATCGGACCAGGTTCGCGCGGCAGATAGCGCGCAAGAAAGTCGCTGAACCTTCGCTCACCGATGAAGCAGATGCCGGTGCTGTCCTTCTTGGCGGCATTGGCCAGCCCAAGTCGGTGGGCCAGGGCGCGGACCTCGTCCTTGGTGAGATCGGCGAGCGGAAACAGTGCGCGTGCGAGTTGTCCCTGATCCAGCCGATGCAGGAAATAGGTCTGATCCTTGTCCTCATCGACCGCGCGATGCAGGTGATAGCCGGTCGCCTCGGCGCTGATCCGAGCATAGTGCCCGGTCGCGATCGCCGCGGCGCCCAGACCGAGCGCATAGTCGAGAAAGACGCTGAACTTGATCTCAGCGTTGCAGAGCACATCCGGGTTGGGCGTGCGCAGGGCCCGGTACTCGCGCAAAAAATACTCAAAGACCCGATCCCAGTACTCGGACGAGAAGTTGACCGTATGCAGCCGGATCCCGAGCTGCTCGGCCACAGCGCGCGCATCGGCCAGGTCCGCGGCGGCGGCGCAGCGGCCCTCGGCGTCGTCCTCCTCCCAGTTTTTCATGAACAGCGCCTCGACCTCATAGCCCTGCTCGAGCAGTCGATGCGCCGCGATGGCCGAATCGACACCGCCGGAGAGACCGACGATGACGCGCTTGGTAGAGGCGAGCTGGGTGTTGGGAGACATCGGCACCATGCTGAGGCGATGATTGAGATTGAAGACGGCTTCGGTCGATCGGTTATAACGGAGATGCGCTTGAATACGCAGTCTGCACGGCTTTCGATTTTGATGTATCACCAGGTCGGTGTGTTTGCGCCGATGCGCACCCATCGTGCCAACTATTGCGATCATCGGCGCTTCGCTGCTCAGATGGCCTTGCTCGCCCATCTCGGCTATCGGGTGTTGAGCCTCGATGAGGGCCTGGCCGGTCTGCGCGGCGAACGTCCGCTGCCGGTGCGTGCTGTGATCCTGACCTTCGATGATGCCTATGACAACTTCGCCGAGTATGCCTGGCCTGTGCTGGAGCGGCATGGCTTTCCGGCGACCGTCTATGCCATCAGTGCCTGGCTCGGACAGCGCGCCGACTGGTTTGCCAAGGATCCGGGGCGTCCGATCCCGACCCTGATGACTGCCGCACGTCTGCGCGCCCTGCACGCGACCGGACTCATCGCGATCGGCTCGCACAGCGTCGATCATCTCAGGCTCGCCACGCTCGATCCCGAGGCCCAGCGTCGTCAGCTCGTCGACAGCCGCAGCGCACTCGAAGACATCCTGGGCGCACCCGTCCGGCATCTCTGCTATCCCTTCGGCAGCTTCGACCGCACGACGGTGCAGCTGGCCGAGGAGGCCGGCTATGTGAGCGCAACGACCTGTCTGCGTGGTGCGGCTGGTCCGGAGGATCACCCATTGGTGCTGCCGCGCAAGGCGATCTCCTTTGGCGACAACCTGCTCGGCTATTGGTGGAAGCTCGCCATCAAGCACGCGCCCAAACCCGAGCTGGTCGAGTGGCGCCGACGTCTGGCCAAAGCGCCCGCTTCTAGCTAGACTGCCCATCTGACCCTTTCCGCCGCCCGGCCTTGATCGTGATCACTCCATCGACCTTCCCCGATTTCGCGCGCGCCCGCGTGCTGGTGGCCGGCGACCTGATGCTCGACCGCTACTGGACAGGGGTTACACGCCGGATCTCACCCGAGGCGCCGGTGCCCGTGGTCCAGGTCGAGGGCATCGAGGATCGACCCGGCGGCGCCGCCAATGTCGCGCTCAATCTGGCCATGCTCGGTGCGCGTGTGACCCTGGCCGGCGTGACCGGCGACGACGAGGCCGCGGAGATCCTCCACAGGCGTCTGAGCGAACAGGGGATCGTCACCCGTTTCGAGCGCCGCGCCGGGGTGCCAACCATCACCAAGCTGCGCGTGCTCAGTCACCATCAGCAGCTCATCCGGCTGGATTTCGAACGCTCGCTGGCACCGCAGGGTCCGGATCCGCTGCCGGGACTGGTTGCGCCTGCGCTGGCCGAGGTCGATCTCCTGGTGCTCTCGGACTATGCCAAGGGCACGCTCGCCGATCCACAACGGCTCATCCGGATGGCCCGCGCCCAGGGCAAGCCGGTCCTGATCGATCCCAAGGGCCGCGATTTCAGCCGCTACCGGGGCGCGACCCTGCTAACCCCGAACCGTGCCGAGCTGGAAGAGGTCGTCGACCAGTGCCCAGATGACGCCGTGCTCATCGAACGCGCCGAGCGTCTGCGCGCCGAGCTGGGACTGGAGGCACTGCTGGTGACACTTGGCGAGCAGGGGATGCGGCTAGTGCGCGCAGGTGCCCCGGCCCTGCACCTGCCGACCCGGGCGCGCGAGGTCTTCGATGTCACGGGGGCGGGCGATACCGTGATCGCGACCCTGGCCGGCGCGCTGGCGGCCGGGACCGACCTGACCACGGCCTGTGCCCTGGCCAATTGTGCCGCCGGTCTGGTGGTTGGCAAGCTGGGGACCGCTGGGGTCAGCGCGTCCGAGCTTATGCGCGCGTATCGCGGGGGCGAGCGGGGCGCGATTCTGGATCGCGCGGCCCTGATCGCGGCGGCCAGGGCAGCGCGCGCTGCCGGCGAGCGCCTGGTCATGACCAACGGCTGCTTCGATATCCTGCACGATGGGCACGTCGCCTATCTCCAGCAGGCCAAGCGCTTGGGAGACCGACTCATCGTCGCTGTCAACGATGACGACTCGGTACGTCGGCTCAAAGGTGAGGGTCGTCCGATCAATGGCGTCGAGCAGCGCATGGCGGTCTTGGCTGGACTGGCCTCGGTCGACTGGGTCTGTCCGTTCAGTGAAGACACGCCCGAGGCACTGATCCGTGCCGTTGGGCCAGACGTGCTGGTCAAGGGTGGCGACTATCGGCCCGGGCAGATCGCGGGCGCCGAGGCGGTGCTGGCGCGCGGCGGCGAGGTGCGGGTGCTCGACTTGGTGCCTGGACGCTCGACGAGCCGCATCATCGACGCCATCGGAGGGCGCAGAAGCGATGGGGCCTGACTGCCCACCTACGCCGGCCTATCCAGATCGACCGCGCGCGGTTTTGAGTCCACCGGGGACGATGCACTATTGCGGGCATCGACCAGGTATCCGACCCTGTGTCGACCGCCTTCTCATTCACCGTGACCAATTCGCTCTGTCATCATGCCCTCCGACACCCTGACTCTCATCCTGGCCCAGGAACGCGGGCTTGGGCTCGAGGCCCTGACCCGCCAGCGCACCAAGGCTGCCGTCCCATTCGGCGGCAAATACCGTATCATCGACTTCGTGCTTGCCAACTGTCTGCATTCGGGTCTGCGTCAGGTCCTGGTGCTGACGCAGTACAAGAGCCACTCGCTCCACAAACATCTGCGCGACGGCTGGTCGATCTTCAATCCCGAGCTCGGCGAATTCATCACCCCGGTTCCGCCCCAGATGCGCGAAGGGCAGGACTGGTACGGCGGACCCTGCGACGCCATTCGCCAGAACCGCTATCTCATCGAGCGCAATCGCGCCCGTCAGGTGCTGATCCTACATGGTGACGCTATCTACCGCATGGACTATGCCGAACTGGTGCGCGCCCATCGCGAGACAGGCGCGGCGATCACGGTCGCTACGCGCACCGTGTCGGCTCCGGGCACCGGACGTCAGGCTGGGGTCGTGCTTGAGGCCGACGAGCGGATCCGTGCATTCCTGCCGCCTTCGGACGGTGTAGGGAACGCCGAGGGCGAACGGCTAGAGACCATGGGGGTCTATCTGTTCGACAAGTCCCTCTTGCTCGAGGCCCTGGCCGAGTACGAACGCGGCATCTCGCCCGACACTGACCTGGCGCTCGACCTCATCGCACCTCGGCTTGCTAAGCATCCGGTGCGCGCCTATCGCTTCGGTCAGACGCGCGGTCGGGTGACGCCGGACCGCTACTGGTGCGATCTGGCTTCGGTCGACGCCTACTATCAGGCCAACATGGCGCTCCTGCGCGCCGACCCGCCGCTCGATCTCTATCAACCCGATTGGATCATCCATACCTATCAGGGCCAGTATCCGCCGGCGCGTACAGTTCCAGGTCCGCAGAGCGGTACCGAGGGCGTTTTCGTCAACTCGATGCTGGCGGCTGGCACCGTCATCAGCGGCGGCGGGGTCAATCACTCGATCCTGTTTCCCCAGGTGCGGGTCGAGGACGGGGCCATCATCGAGGCGTCCATTCTGTTTCAGGGGGTAAGTGTCGGCGCCGGCGCCCATCTGCGCCACTGTATCGTCGAGAAAGACGTCAAGATTGCACCCGGCGATCGGATCGGCTTCGATCCCCGGCGTGATCGCGAACGCTTCGAGGTCTCGCCCGAGGGCATTGTCGTGGTCACCGGTGAGGACGGATCATCGAGTGGATTGGCGTCTTGGTGAGGCCTTCGACACCCGCGAAGAAGTGCATGTTTGAGCCAAAACGGGTACGCGCCATCCATGACCACTTGTTGGTCTGTCACGGCCCTCGACACTGGTGGCCCGCCGAGACCCCATTCGAGGTCATGATCGGGGCGGTGCTGACCCAAAACACCGCCTGGTCGAACGTCGAGCGCGCCATCACGCGTCTCAGGGCGCACTGCCGCCTGGAGGCCGAGGCCATCCTCGCGCTGGATCCGATCGAACTGGCCGAGACGATACGACCGTCCGGCTACTTTAATGTCAAGGCGCGCCGTCTGATCGCCTTCTGTACCTTCTATCGCGCCGCGGGCGGCTGGGATGGGCTGAACGCGCTCGACACCGAGACGCTGCGCGCGCGGTTGCTCGCGGTCAAGGGCATCGGCCCCGAGACGGCCGACGATATCCTGCTCTATGCCTTCGAACGCCCGGTGTTCGTGGTCGATGCCTATACGCGCCGGATCTTCTCCCGGCTGGGGCTGCTGCGCGGCGATGAAGGCTACGAAACGATCCGCGCCGCCTTCGAGCGCGCGCTCGGACCTGACGTGCCGCGCTACAAGGAGTACCATGCGCTCCTCGTCGAACATGCCAAGCAGGTCTGTCGGAGTCGGCCGCGCTGTTCGGACTGCGTCCTGAGCCGCACCTTGCCCTGTCGTCAGGCCCTGGCATCCGACGCTTGAACCTTTCCGAAGATCGCGTCCCAGTAAGGTGGCTGACATGCCCAGAGTCGACACCCAGACCTTCTACGGTAGCGCGCTCATGAGCCACGGCGAGACGGCCCAGGGCGTGCAGTGGAATTCGACCGAGACCCAGGAGGTCCGTTTTCGGGTGCTGCGCTCCTTTCTGCCGCCGGATCTGTCACGGTTGACCCTGGTCGACGCCGGTTGCGGCTTCGGCGATCTGCTCGTGTATCTGGAACGCACTGGCGACCGGCCGCGTCGCTATATCGGACTCGATGTCATGGTCCCCATGGTCGAGGCCGCGCGCCGGCGCACCGGCGGCGAGATCCATGTCCTCGACATCCTCGATGAGGAGAGCGCGCTGCCTGAGGCCGATGTCTATCTCTGTAGCGGGGCCATGAACACCTTCACCCGCGCCGAGACCCGGCGCTTCATCGAGCGCTGTCTGGAGGCGAGCCGTCACGGCTTCGTCTTCAACCTGCTCAAGGGCTGGGACACCTCGCCGATCTATAACCTCTATCAGCCACGTGAGATCCGGCGCCTGGCCCAGGAGCTGGGGGTCGAACATCAGATCCAGGAAGGCTATCTGGCCGGCGACTTCAGCGCCGCGTTCTGGAAGATTCCGTTCGGCGTGCCTGCACCCGGATAGCCGCCACCTCCGTATCTTTCACATCCACGCCAAAGGAACCATCGATGCTAGACCCACGTTTGTTGCGCACCGGACTCGACCAGGTCGCCGAGCAACTGGCCCGGCGCGGTCTGGTGCTCGACACCGCGCGGATTCAATCCCTGGAGTCCGAGCGCAAGACGCTCCAGATCCAAGTCCAGGAGCTCCAGAACACGCGCAACACCTGCTCCAAGTCGATCGGGCGCGCCAAGGCCGAGGGCCAAGACCTCGCGCCGCTCCTGGCCGAGGTCGCCGATCTGGGTGAGCGGCTCAAGGCCGCCGAGTCGCGCCTGAGCGCAATCCAAGACGAGCTGACCGACATCAGTCTGGGCCTGCCCAATCTGCCTGCCGCCGATGTCCCCGAGGGGCGCGACGCCTCCGATAACCGCGAGGAACGGCGTTGGGGGGCGCCGCCGCAGTTCGATTTCGAGCCGCGGGATCACGTCGATCTCGGGGCGCGCCACGGCTGGATGGACTTCGATCGCGCGGCCAAGGTGGCGGGCGCGCGCTTCGTCACCCTCTCCGGCCCCTTGGCGCGGCTGCAGCGGGCGCTGATCCAGTTCATGCTCGATGTCCACACCCGAGAACACGGCTATACCGAGGTCTATGTGCCCTATCTGGTCAATGCCGAGAGCCTGCGCGGCACCGGTCAATTGCCCAAGTTCGAGACCGATCTGTTTAGGGTGGCGGGCGAGCGCGACCTCTATCTGATCCCGACCGCCGAGGTGCCCGTGACCAATCTGGTGCGCGATCTGATCCTCCCGGCCGACAGCCTGCCGTGCAAATGGGTCGCGCATACCCCGTGCTTCCGCAGCGAGGCCGGTTCTTACGGCAAGGACACGCGCGGCATGATCCGTCAGCATCAGTTCGAGAAGGTCGAGCTGGTGCAGATCGTGCCGCCCGCGGACGGCGCGCGGGCGCTAGAGGAGCTGACCGGCCATGCCGAGTCGATCCTGCAGCGGCTGGGGTTGGCCTATCGGGTCGTGACCCTCTGTACGGGCGACCTCGGGTTCTCGGCCTGCAAGACCTATGACCTGGAGGTCTGGCTGCCGGGGCAGGGCGCCTATCGCGAGATCTCCTCGTGCAGTCATTTTGGGGATTTCCAGGCGCGCAGGCTCCAGGCCCGCTGGCGTAATCCCGAGACCGGCAAACCGGAGCTGGTACATACGCTCAACGGCTCGGGGCTGGCGGTCGGGCGCACCCTGGTCGCGGTGCTGGAGAATTATCAGCAGGCCGATGGGAGTGTGATCATCCCTGAGGTCCTGCGGCCCTATATGGGCGGAAGCGAGCTGTTGGCTTGAGTGGCGATGCCGGCTCGAGGCCAGCCGGAATCGAGACGAGCGATCTTGGGTAAATTCAGCAATACGGCCTAAACCGAGCGCAGTGGGTTTGACTCACAGTAGATCAGGGGGATATCCATGATTGAAGGGATCATCGGTATGCTGGTCGCTCTTCTCGTTTTCGTCTTGATCGCGCTGTTTTCGAAGAGAACGCCGAATCCAGCGATTGCGCTTCCGCTCAATACAGTCATGACATCCCAGGGATTCACACTCCTTGATTCGGCAGATCCCATCCTCAAAGCGATCAAAGACGCCTACCGTCTGACAGGCACTACGGCCTTCATCGAGCAGACCTACAAAAGACCAAAGGACGGTTGCATCATCTGTTGGCTGGCCGATTCGGATGGCGCTAACAACCATCTCGTCGCGGCGCTCATCCAAAACAAAACGGATGACACCGGAATCTGGGTCATGCTTTGCCTCCCAGGGCTCCAGGGGGCAGGTGGTAATCTCATCCGAAAGAGTTTCGCTCTATCCCTTTCCTCCTCTGCGCTACAAAGGATCGAGTCGGGGGCAGGTCAAGCTGGCAGAGGCTGCGAGCTCTATGTCAAGCGCGGCGACCCGCTGCCTTCCTTTAAGGAAGGGTTTCTCGATCTACTCCAGTCGTGTGGGAACCTGATCCTAAGAGTGATGGATTCGGTCATTTTGATCGAAAGGCTTTCGCTCAATAGAACGGAAACCTGGGAACGGGAGGCGAAAGAATTGTTACGGCTGACAGAAGCCTTGCGCGCAGGGTTATAAACCAAAATCCTCTATAACCGTTCAGACTATAAACGCCGTGCCAATGACTTTGAACGGATTGCGACCGTTGAGCCGACTGGTCTCCCATTTTCACTGTTTTTATCCCAATCCTTTAGGGGCATGATTCATCGATCATCTTTTTCTGTACTTCTGTTTGCCTGCTGGTCAGCGGATCCTGTCAAGAGAAGTGCGGAAATATGGAAACAACTTGAATAAGTTCGAGCCACGTGACCTCACTAATGTATTAGTGCCTTCTCCTGAATGGTTTTCTAAAGTCATCAGCCAGGAGGATAGGGTTTCTGGGACGCCAGCGGTGTTCGATGACTTGCTTAAATAGAACGAGTTGTTGCGTTTCGTTTAATCCCGCGCCGCGCCGGAGCTATCTGTTGTTCCTTGCCCGCGAGGTTTCCCAACGACTCGTTACCGAGTTTGAGGGCTGTCCAGCGCCTCTACTGTCGCGACTACGCGCTGAGGTGGCGCGGGCCTGAGCGCATGAATCTAGATATCCTGGGCGTCATTGCACTGTGCGCCGCGCTCTGGGCCAGTTTTCACCTGATCGCGGGCTATATCGCGCAGCGCCTCCCCTTGGACTGGCTGACCCGCTGGCCGATCATCGGCGCCAGCTATGGCTGGGAAGAGTCTGGACGCTGTTATGAGCGATTGGGAATCCGGGCCTGGAAGGATCGTCTGCCCGAGGCCGGGGGACTGCTGCGCGATGGTTTCCCCAAGCGTCGGCTTGCCTCAGTGGATCCCGAGTATCTCGACCGCTTCGCACGCGAGACCAGCCGCGCCGAGTTCGGACACTGGCTGACCTGGGCGCTGGCGTTGACCTTTTTTCTCTGGACGCCCGCGTGGATGGGCCTGTTCATGGTCGTCTATGGCGGTCTGGTCAACCTGCCCTTCATCCTGGTGCAGCGCTACAACCGCGCCCGTCTGCGCCGCCTCATCACCCGGTCTACACCATTGGCTTGAGTTTGCCAAACACTATCGCTAACCTAGCCTATTTACTTTGAGCTCAAGATCAGGTCATGGTCGCCAAGATCCTCTACGACAAACTCTGGGATTCCCATGTCGTCCGTGTCGATGAGACGGGTACGGCATTGCTCTACATCGATCGCCAGCTGATCCACGAGGTCACCTCACCCCAGGCGTTCGAAGGGCTGCGTCTGGCCGGGCGGCGTCCTTGGCGCCCGAGTGCCAACCTGGCCGTCCCGGATCACAATGTCCCCACCACGGATCGCGCCTCTGGCATCGCCGATCCGATCTCGCGGCTCCAGGTCGAAACGCTCGATGCCAACTGTCGGGAATTCGGGATCACCGAACTGGGGATGGATGACAGTCGCCAAGGGATCGTCCATGTCATGGGTCCCGAACAGGGCTTCACCCTGCCGGGAACCACCATCGTCTGCGGTGATTCGCACACCGCCACCCACGGCGCCTTCGGGGCCCTGGCCTTTGGGATCGGTACCTCCGAGGTCGAGCACGTCCTGGCTACCCAGACCCTGATCCAGCGCAAGTCCAAGTCGATGCTGATCCAGGTCGAAGGCCGACTCGGTGCAGGCGTCACTGCCAAGGACCTCATCCTCGCCATCATCGGCCAGATCGGTACCGCCGGTGGGACCGGCTATGTGATCGAGTTTGGCGGCGAGGCCATCCGCGACCTGTCGATGGAAGGCCGCATGACGGTCTGCAACATGGCGATCGAGGCCGGTGCGCGCGCGGGTCTGATCGGTGTCGACGAGAAGACCATCGACTATCTGCGCGGGCGTCCGTTCGCCCCCCAGGGTGAGCTCTTCGAGCGCGCTGCGGCCCACTGGCGCACCCTGGTCAGTGATCCGGGCGCCGCGTTCGATCGCGTGCTCCATCTCGACGCCGCCAGCATCAAACCCCAAGTCACCTGGGGCACCTCACCTGAGATGGTGGTCGCGATCGACGAGCAGGTGCCGGATCCAGACGCTGAACCCGATCCGGTCCGGGCCGCTGGGATGCGGCGTGCCCTCGAGTACATGGGCCTAACCGCTGGCACACCGATCAGCGCGATCCGTCTGGATAAGGTCTTCATCGGCTCCTGCACCAACTCGCGCATCGAGGACCTGCGCGCCGCGGCCGAGGTCGTCAAGGGGCGCAAGGTCGCCGCCTCGATCAAACAGGCGCTGGTCGTCCCCGGCTCGGGTCTGGTCAAGGAACAGGCCGAGGCCGAGGGGCTGGATCGGATCTTCGTCTCCGCTGGTTTCGAGTGGCGCGAGCCGGGCTGTTCCATGTGTCTGGCGATGAACGCCGATCGGCTAGAGCCGGGTGAGCGCTGCGCCTCGACCTCCAACCGCAACTTTGAGGGTCGCCAGGGCCCGGGCGGGCGGACCCATTTGGTCAGTCCGGCGATGGCCGCCGCCGCTGCCGTGACCGGTCACTTCGTCGATGTGAGGACGCTTTGATGCAGCCATTCGTCAACTTTACCGGCGTCGTCGCCCCGCTCGATCGGGCCAATGTCGACACCGACGCCATCATCCCCAAGCAGTTCCTCAAGAGCATCAAGCGGACCGGATTCGGCCCCTATCTGTTCGACGCGTGGCGCTATCTCGATCACGGCGAGCCGGGCATGGACTGTACTCGACGTCCGCGCAACCCCGAGTTCGTGCTCAACGACCCGCGTTTCGCCCAAGCTGAGATCCTGCTTACGCGCGAAAACTTCGGCTGCGGGTCTTCGCGCGAGCACGCCCCCTGGGCGCTGACCGACTTCGGCATTCGCGTCATCCTGGCGCCGAGCTTCGCTGACATCTTTTTCAATAATTGCTTCAAGAACGGGCTGCTGCCGATCCGGCTGCCTGCCACCGTGATCGACGATCTATTCGTCAAGGCGACCGGGGTCGAACCGCTGCGCATCGCCGTGGATCTCCCGGCCCAGACTCTGACCTTAAGCGACGGCCAGGTCATTGCCTTCGAGATCGACGCCGGCAGCAAGCAGCGCCTGATCGAGGGGCTGGACGACATCGGTCTGACCCTCAAGGAGGCCGACACCATCCGCGCCTACGAAGAACGCCGCCGTCTTGAGGCGCCCTGGCTGTTTGTGATCGGTCACTAGCACTAGAGCGCAGATCGATCAGCCGCCACCAGTGATCGTCAACGTCGCCTCCGTTCCGCAGCGCAGTCCGTTCCGGTATCTGGGCGGCAAGACGTGGTTCGTGCCACCTTTGCGCGACTGGTTGCGTCATCAGCCACGCCGTCCGGCGCTGCTGGTCGAGCCCTTCACGGGCGGCTGGATCGTGTCGCTGACGGTGGCCTTCGAGCAGCTTGCCGACAGGGTGCTGATGGTCGAACTGGACGAGGATGTCGCGGCGGTCTGGCAGTCGATCCAGGACGGCGAAGCTGACTGGCTGGCGGAGCGGATTCTGGCGTTCGAGATGTCGCTGAAAAACGTCACCGACACTCTGGCTCAGGATCCGACGAGCACCCGTGAACGTGCCTTCAGGACGATTCTCCGCAATCGAACATTGCATGGCGGCATCCTGGCGCCCGGCTCCAGATTCATCAAACGCGGTGAATCGGGAAAAGGCATCGGATCGCGCTGGTATCCGACCACACTGGCCAAACGTCTGCGCGACATCGATCAGATCCGGTCGCGCTTGCGTTTCGAGCAGGGTGACGGATTGGCTGTACTCGAACGCTATCGCGATGATCCGAACGTCGTCTTTTTCATCGATCCGCCCTATACGGCAGGCGGCAAAAGAGCCGGCCAGCGTTTGTATCGGCATTTCGAATTGGATCATCAGGCCCTATTCGAGCGATGCGCCCAACTCAAGGGCGAGTTCATCATGACCTATGATCATGCGGAAGAGGTCAAGGCACTGGCGCGGCAATACGGTTTCGTCGCCAAGCCGATTCCGATGAAAAATACCCATCACGCGCCCATGACAGAACTCGTCATTGGGCGCAACCTGGATTGGATGGTCGACATCCGATCCATTGCTGATCAGCCTGCGCGTTATGGCCTGGCGCCACGCGCGCTCTCGCACGCATTGGAGAACAACCATTGAGCAAGAAGATTCTGGTTCTCGCCGGTGACGGCATCGGTCCCGAGATCGTCGCCGAGGCGGTGAAGGTGCTGAAGGCACTGCAAGCCGAGGGTGCCATCGACGTGACGCTCGAAGAGGCGCTGGTCGGCGGCGCGGCCTATGACGCCTATGGCGATCCGCTGCCCGAGGAGACGCTCACCGCCGCCAAGGCGTCGGATGCCGTGCTGCTCGGCGCAGTCGGCGGCCCAAAGTGGGAGCCGCTCCCCATCTCCAAGCGCCCCGAGAAGGGTCTGCTGGGCCTGCGTTCCGGTCTGGGGCTGTTTGCCAACCTGCGCCCGGCCGTGCTCTATCCGCAGCTGATCGCCGCCTCTACCCTCAAGCCCGAGATCGTCTCGGGGCTTGACCTCCTGATCGTGCGTGAGCTCACGGGCGACATCTATTTCGGCCAGCCGCGCGGCGTCGAGACCCTGCCCTCCGGTGAGCGTCGCGGTCTCAACACCATGGTCTATACCGAGTCCGAGATCGAGCGTATCTGTCGCGTCGCCTTCGACATCGCCATGCAGCGCGGCAAGAAGGTGTGTTCGGTCGACAAGGCCAATGTACTCGAATGCACCGAACTCTGGCGCGAGGTCGCGACCAAGACCGCCGCTGACTATCCCGGGCTCCAACTCAGCCACATGTACGTCGACAACGCCGCCATGCAGCTGGTGCGTGCGCCCAAGCAATTCGATGTCATCGTGACCGGTAATCTCTTTGGCGACATCCTCTCCGACTGCGCCGCCATGCTCACCGGTTCGATCGGCATGCTGCCCTCGGCCTCGCTCAACGCACAGGGTCAGGGCATGTACGAACCGATCCACGGTTCAGCCCCTGACATCGCCGGGCGCGGTATCGCCAATCCGCTCGCCACCATCCTCTCGGTGGCCCTGATGCTGCGCCACTCGCTCGGCGCACCCGAGGTCGCCGAGCGCATCGAGACCGCCGTCTCCAAGGTGCTCGACCAGGGCCTGCGCACCGCGGATATCCTGTCCGAAGGCATGCGTCGGGTCGGCACCGCCGAGATGGGTGACGCGGTGGTGGCAGCGCTGTCGGCCTGAACGGTCGGCCAAGAGGCCCAGCGCACGTCATCGCTCGATGATGGCCAAGAGCGGACCGGGTGGCGGCGGGCGGGGGTATCGACGGCATAGAGTCCGTCGTCAAGCCTCCAGGGATGGATTCATGGCGTCCCCTGCCAGCCTCACCCGGTCCGCGTCCCAGGGTCATGCGTCGTGCACAACGAATACAGTTCGAATAACGCTTTGAAGTTTGGTGAGGCATCAAGATGAAGCGGGTTGGTTTCGTCGGCTGGCGCGGTATGGTGGGCTCGGTCCTGATGGAGCGGATGCGCGCCGAGAACGACTTTGCGCGCATCCCAGAGCCGGTCTTTTTCAGTACCTCGCAGGTCGGTCAGCCCGGACCGGACGTCGGCTATGGCGCTTCGCCTCTGCTCGATGCCAACTCGCTGGAGGCCCTGCGCGCGATGGATGTCATCATCACCTGCCAGGGCGGTGACTACACCAAGGCGATCCATCCGCGTCTGCGCGCCAGCGGCTGGGACGGCTACTGGATCGATGCCGCCTCGGCACTGCGCATGGAGCCAGACGCGACCATCATCCTCGACCCGGTCAACCGTCCAGTGATCGATGCCGCCCTGGACGCCGGCAAGCGCGACTTCATCGGCGGCAACTGCACCGTGAGCCTGATGCTGATGGCCATCGGCGGGCTGTTTCGCGCGGGTCTGGTCGAGTGGGTCAGCGCCATGACCTACCAGGCCGCCTCGGGCGCCGGCGCCCAGGCCATGCGCGAGCTGCTCGTGCAGATGGGCGCGCTGCACGGCTCGGTCGCCTCACTCCTGTCCGATCCGGCTGCAGCGATCCTCGACGTCGACCGGCGCGTGACTGAGACGCTCCGTGATCGTTCATTCCCCACCGCGAGCCTTGGCGCCCCGCTTGCAGCCAGTCTCATCCCCTGGATCGATACCCAACTTGAGAATGGCCAGAGTCGGGAGGAGTGGAAAGGACAGGCCGAGACGAATAAAATCCTTGGCCGGACCGACCAACAGATCCCAATCGATGGAATCTGTGTACGTATCTGCGCCATGCGCTGTCACAGCCAGGGGCTGACTATCAAGCTCAACCGCGATGTCGCCCTGGACGAGATCGAGTCCCTGATCGTGAGCGCCAACGACTGGGTGCGCGTGGTGCCAAACGAGCGGACGGCCACGATCCATAATCTGTCGCCTGCCACCGTGGCCGGTTCGCTCCTGGTTCCGGTCGGGCGCTTGAGAACGATGAATCTGGGGAGCCGCTACCTGTCGGCCTTCACCGTCGGCGATCAGTTGCTCTGGGGTGCAGCCGAACCCTTGCGACGCATGCTGACGATCCTACTGGATCGCTGATCTTGAAAGGGCGGGCGCGGTTCGTGTGGATGTCTTTCGCTGCCTGGAGCACGAGGGGGGGGGATGACTCGCAAGCTGATGTTGGCGTCCGCCATCGCCGCGGCCCTGACCGGCCATCCGGCCCTTGCGTTGGAGTTGGGCGCCCTGCGCACCGACTCTGCGCTCAATCAGCCATTCCTAGGCGAGATTGATGTCGGTGATGTCAAACCAGATGAAATCGACGCACTGCGCGTCTCCATCGCCTCACCTGAGGCCTTCGAGAAGGCTGGGATCGAGCGCTATCACTTTCTGACTCAGCTGCGCTTCACGCCCGAGGCCACGCCCGATGGCCGTGTGCGGGTGCGCGTCTTTAGTCAGGAGCCGGTACGCGAACCCTACCTAGATTTCCTGGTCCAGGCCGTGTGGCCGCAGGGACGCCTGGTCAAGCAATACACCGTCCTGCTCGATCCACCGCTCCTGACCGAGCGCCGCGCGCCCAATGTCCGGCCAGCCCGCGCCGCAACGGCGGCCAGCGGGTCTGAGCCTGGCCTGCCGCCGGTGGCGAGCGGCCCTGGTGGCTATATCCCGGCCCCGGGTGAGGGTTTTCCGCTCTACATAGGTCCGGTGGGTAACGGCGAGGGGCTTTGGTCCTTGGCTCGCCGGTATGCCCCAGCCGGCGCGACCGACGCCCAGACCGCGATGGCGCTCTATCGCTCCAACCAGGATGCCTTCATTCGGGGCAACATCAATCGTCTGATCGCCGGCAAGACCCTGGTCATCCCTTCCCGCGCCGAGCTCTTCGCGCTGAGCGCCGAAGAGGCCAGACGCGAATTCCAGGCCGCCCTGCGCGGGCATTCCGCTCGGCGTGCGCCGATCACCGACGTCACCCCCGAGACGCTTGCACGCTTGCGTCTTGTGGGCGCAACACCTGGAACCTCAGGCACGATGGCCCCGAGGGCACCGACTGCCGCGGTTGGAGCCGGGACACAGTCCCAGGATGTCCTGCTCGCCATCGAAACCAGCGAGAGTGCGCGCCAGGAGACGCTCGAACTGCGCAATCGCATCCAAGAACTGGAGTCCCAACTGGCCGCACTCCAGTCTCTGCTACAGGTGCGCAATGCCGAACTCGCTCGAGCACAGTCGGTTGAGTCGACCTTGTCCGATGCCAAGCCCGAATCCGGGCTTGGTCTGGAACCGATCGAGACGCCCAAGCCACCCGTGGGACTGCCGGAACCCCTGGTGCAAGAGACGGAACTTCCGGTGCAAGAGACGTCTGAGACGCTCGAACCAGTCTCAGCTGAGACTGGGTCATCCGATCTGCGATCGCCTCCGACCGAGGACGCATCGGCGACGCGCGAACCTGAACCCGGTCTAGCATCTGAACACATCCCGGAGCCTACACTCGATCTCGAACCCGCACCCGAATCGGCGGAGTCGGAAACGACGATCGGTCTGGTTCCGGTGCCAATACCGACCGACTCCGAGTCCCAGGTCGCGCCAGAGTCAAGCGCATCGACGTCCAATCCAGCGCCAGTCGCTCGACCGAATGAACCTGAGCCGTTCATTGAGCCCAAGCCAGCGCCCAGCTCGACCTGGCATTCGTTGCTCCTGCCGCTGGCCGGACTTGCCGGTGTAACGGCGCTCGGCATCTTGCTCTTCTCGCTATTGATGGCCCGTCGCCGACAGCAGCAGGCGAGCAGCGCGTCCGAGGACGCGCTCGATTCGGGGCTCGTGCTCGATCTCTACGACACCGCGTCTGCGTCGGAGGGAACTCACGCATCGCCCGAGACCGTCTCGCTCAGCAAGACCGCGCCTGCCTCCCATCTGTCCGACCAGCCCATCTCGACGCCCGCCGCCAAGGATCGCGAGGAGACCAAGGAACAGCCGATATCGGATCTTACGGGTTTCGACGCCGAGACCGACGAGGCCGATGTACTCTCCGAGGCCGACATCTATATCGCCTATGGTCGCTACACTGAGGCGCAGGCACTGCTCGACAAGGAGCTCAAGCGCTATCCGCAACGGCTCGACATCAAATACAAGCTGGCTGAGGCCTTTGCTGCCTCGGGCAATGTCGGGGCATTACGCAATCTGCTCGATGAGATCCGGGCGTCGGGTGGAGACACCGCGGATCCAGCTCAGTGGGAACGGATCCAGCGCAGACTGAGTGAAATCGCGCCGAACGTACCGTTGGCCCCCGCCAGCCCCTCCACCACGCCGGCGTCGCTGGCGGCCGCTGGTGCCGCCGCCGCGGCATCCCAATCCATGCCTGAGCCGGAATCCCGAAGCAAGACCAAATCCGACTCAGATGACGACCTTCGGCTTGATCTGGGCAGTTCCGAACCGCTCGTGTTAGGGGATGCCGGGTCGCGGTCATCGGATGATTCGCTGAGGCTAGAACTCGATTCCGGGCCTACACCTCCGTCCGCTGAAGAGATCGAGCAAGCCATCCAGTTGGAGATAGATTCGATCCTACCCTTGCCCGATGGGCTGGATCTCGATCTGGGGGCCCTTGGCGAGACACCTGCGCCAGCCGCCGATACCCTGGGTCGGGACCTGCCTTCACTCGACGACCGTCAAGATGACTTGAGGCTGGATCTCAAGGGTCAGGACCGCGGCAGCGAACCTCAGAGGTCATCTGAGCCGCCCATTCTCGTCGCCAAACCGTCTGACAAGGCTGGTGAAACCCTGGAGCCCTTGGATGTGGCGGCGCTGTCTTCCGAGTTGGATTCGGGGCTGTCCCCTGAACAAGATAGTGTTCCCTCGGATCTGTTGTCCTCGCAATGGCAGATCGACTCTGGCATCTGGGACGAGACCGCCACCAAGCTCGACCTGGCCCGCGCCTATGTGGAGATGGACGACAAGGACGCAGCGCGCGAGATCCTGGAGGAGGTCCTGGCCGAGGGACGCGAAGAACAGCGCAAGGAGGCCCGCGCCTTGCTGGAGCGTCTGGGGTCATGAATCGCCCGTCTGCGGCTTTGGTTCGATCGCTCGATTCGCGGCGCGCGCGAGTAACAGCCTCTTGAGACCTGGTCGCATCGCCCTGGGTGTCGAGTATGACGGCACCCACTTCCACGGCTGGCAGACGCAACCTGGGGCGCGGACCATACAGTCCGAACTGGAGGCCGCCATTTCGCGGGTTGCCGATCACCCAGTGAGGCTTCACTGTGCCGGGCGCACCGACGCCGGTGTCCATGCGCTCGAACAGGTGGTGCATTTCGAGACCACGGCTAGGCGCAGTGAGCGGTCCTGGGTACTTGGGACCAATGCCAATCTGCCACCCGATATCGGCGTGCGTTGGGCGCATCCGGTCGATGGTCGTTTTCATGCGCGCTTCAGCGCCCAGGCTAGGCACTACCGTTATCAGATCTTGGCACGGCGCACCCGTTCGCCGCTCCAGCGCGATCGTGCCGTCTGGGTGCATGAAGCGCTGGATCTGGAACGGATGCGCGCCGCTGCCATCGCTCTGGTCGGCGAGCATGACTTTTCGAGCTTCCGTGCCCTGTCCTGTCAGGCCAAGAGTCCGATCCGGCGTGTGTTCTATCTGGATCTCAGCGAGCGCGATGGACTGATCACCCTGGCGATCGGTGCCAACGGCTTTCTGCATCACATGGTGCGTAACATCGCTGGGGTGCTGATGGCCATCGGACGCGGCGAGGCCCCGGTGGACTGGACGCGCGAACTGTTGGAGCTCCGCGACCGGCGACTCGGTGGCGTCACCGCGCCGCCGCAGGGGCTCTATTTCGTTCGGGCCGACTATCCAGCCGAGTTCGGTCTGCCCCAGTGCGACTGCACCGATCCGCTCCAGCGTTTGCGGGACGTTTGAGTCGGGATCGTATGAGACGAGGTGACATTCAGCGAACACGGGTCAAGATCTGCGGCCTGACGCGGGTCTCGGATATCGCCGCTGTCGTGGCGGCCGGGGCCGATGCGGTCGGCTTCGTCTTTCATCCCGCCAGTCCGCGCGCGGTCACACCCGAGCAGGCCGCTCAGTTGTGCCGGGCGCTACCGCCGTTTGTCACCGCCGTCGGGCTGTTCGTCGATGCCAGACCCGAGGCCATCGCGGCGACCCTGGAGCAGGTGCCTTTGGATCTGCTCCAATTCCACGGCGACGAGTCACCTGGGTTTTGTTCGGCCTTCGGACGGCGTTGGATCAAGGCGATCCGGATGCGCCCAGAAATCAACCTGGCCGCCGAGCGCGAACGCTTCAGCGGTGCCGATGGTCTGTTGCTCGACGCCTATGAGCCCGGACGCGCCGGTGGCACCGGCCAGTGTTTCGACTGGGCGCGTATCCCGCCCGACCTCGCTTCCGAGATCCTGCTGGCCGGTGGATTGACCCCGGCCAATGTCGCCGAGGCCATCGAACAGGTGCGACCCTATGGAGTCGATGTCAGCGGTGGGGTCGAAACCGCCAAGGGCATCAAGGATCCAGACCTTATTTTCGCTTTCATGCAAGGGGTAAGAGATGGCGATCGACGTCGCAATCAGCCAGGCTGAACGCCTGGATGTATATGACCTGCCGGATGCAACCGGACACTTCGGCCCCTATGGCGGGCGGTTCGTCCCCGAGACACTGATGCATCCGCTCGAAGAGCTGCGACTGGCCTATGAACGCTGCAAGGCCGATCCCGCCTTCCAGGCCGAGCTGGATGCGGATCTGCGCGACTATGTCGGTCGGCCATCGCCGCTCTATCATGCCGCGCGCTGGAGCCGCGAGTTGGGTGGGGCCCAGATCTATCTCAAGCGCGAAGATCTCAATCATACGGGCGCGCACAAGGTCAACAACACCATCGGTCAGGCGCTGCTCGCCCGGCGCATGGGCAAGACCCGTCTCATCGCCGAGACCGGCGCTGGTCAGCATGGTGTGGCGACCGCCACGGTCGCTGCGCGTCTGGGGCTGGAGTGCGTGGTCTATATGGGCGAGGTCGATGTCGCACGCCAGGAGGCCAATGTCTATCGGATGCGCCTCCTGGGCGCGAAGGTCGTGCCCGTAACCTCAGGCTCACGCACCCTCAAGGATGCGCTGAACGAGGCCATGCGCGACTGGGTGACCAATGTCGATGATACCTTCTACATCATCGGTACGGTCGCCGGGCCACATCCCTATCCGATGATGGTGCGCGACTTCCAGACCGTGATCGGGCGCGAGGCGCGCGCCCAGATGCTGGAACGCACCGGGCGCCTGCCGGATGCACTGGTGGCCTGTGTCGGCGGTGGCTCGAACGCCATCGGTCTATTCTATCCCTTCATCGCGGACACGGATGTGGCGATCTACGGGGTCGAAGCGGGCGGGGAGGGCATCGAGACCGGCCATCACGCCGCGCCCCTCACCGCCGGGCGTCCGGGTGTGTTGCATGGCAATCGCACCTATCTGATGGAAGACGACGACGGCCAGATCCTCGAGACTCACTCGATCTCGGCCGGGCTCGACTATCCGGGCGTCGGCCCCGAACATGCGTGGCTCAAGGACAGCGGGCGCGCCCAGTATGTCGCCGTCACCGACGAGGAGGCGCTTTCGGCCTTCCATCATCTCACGCGCACCGAGGGCATCATCCCGGCGCTCGAATCGAGCCATGCGCTCGCCTATGCCCACAGGCTCGCGTCCAGCCTGCGTCCCGATCAGAGCATCCTGGTCAATCTCTCCGGTCGCGGAGACAAGGACATGCACACGGTCGCGCGTCACGAGGGCTTGGTCCTATGAGTCGCATCGCACAGCGTTTTGCCCAACTGAAGGCGCAGGGTCGCACCGCGCTCATCCCCTTTGTCACCGCCGGCGATCCGGAGCCGGCGCTCACGGTACCGCTGATGCAGTCCATGGTCGCGGCCGGGGCCGACATCCTCGAACTGGGCGTGCCCTTCTCGGACCCGATGGCCGATGGCCCGGTGATCCAACGCGCGACCGAACGCGCCCTGGCCCAGGGCGTGCGGCTGGCCGAGGTGCTGGAGATGGTGCGCACCTTCCGCGAGCGCGACAGCGAAACGCCCGTGGTGCTCATGGGCTATCTCAATCCGATCGAGCGCCTGGGCTATGCCGCCTTTGCCGAGCGGGCGCAAGCCGCTGGTGTCGATGGCGTTCTGATCGTCGACGTGCCGCCGGAAGAAGGGTCTGATCTGGTCAAGACGCTGAGGGCGCAGGGGCTGGATCTGGTCTATCTGCTGGCGCCGACCTCGACCGAGGAGCGGATCCGGCGGATTGGCGCCCTGGCCTCGGGCTTCGTCTATTACGTCTCGCTCAAGGGCGTGACCGGCGCGGCCAATCTCGACACGGCGGATGTCGCCGAGCATCTTTCGCGCATCCGATCGGCGATCGAGATTCCTGTCGGCGTCGGTTTTGGGGTCAAGGACGCGCAGACGGCGGCGCGCCTGGCCAAGGTCGCCGACGCCGTGATCGTTGGCAGTGCCATCGTCGCGCGGATCGAGGCGCTCGCCGCGACGCCCGAGCGCATCGCCGAGACGGTAGCGACCTTCCTCACCGAGTTGCGCACGGCGATCGACGGGGTGCGCTGATCGTCAACCCACACTGTAACCTAGGTCCAGAGCACACCAACGACGATGCAAGAATCCACCAAACTGAAGGTTCAGGCCCAGGCCACCGCCACCATGAAACAGGCGATGGACAAGGGCAAGAGCTGGTTCGAGAAGCTCATCCCAGACCGCATCCGCATCGATTCCAGCACCAAGCGCGCCGTACCCGAGGGTGTCTGGGTCAAGTGCCCGGGCTGTGGTGCCATCCTCTATCGTGCCGAGCTCGAGCGCAATCTCGAGGTCTGTCCCAAGTGTGGCCATCACAATCGGATCGGCGCACGCCGACGCCTGGAGGCCTTTCTCGATCCCGAGGGTCGCGAGGAGATCGGCGCGAATCTCGAGTCGCTTGATCCTCTCAAGTTCAAGGATCTCAAAAAATACAAGGACCGTCTCGCGGCAGCCCAGAAGGAATCCTCCGAGAAGGAGGCGCTGATCGTGATGCGCGGCCGGCTCAAGGAGATGCCCATCGTGGCGGCGGCCTTCGAGTTCAGGTTCATGGGCGGGTCCATGGGGTCGGTGGTCGGTGAGCGCTTCGTGCGCGGTGTGGCGGCGGCGCTCCAGCAGGGCTCGCCCTATGTCTGCTTCTCGGCGAGCGGCGGGGCGCGGATGCAGGAGAGTCTGTTCTCGCTGATGCAGATGGCCAAGACCAGCGCGGCCCTGGCGCGGATGCGCGAGCGCGGTCTGCCCTTCATCTCGGTGATGACGGATCCGACCATGGGTGGGGTCTCGGCCAGTCTGGCGATGCTGGGCGATCTCAATATCGCCGAACCCAATGCCCTGATCGGCTTCGCCGGACCGCGCGTCATCGAGCAGACGGTGCGCGAGCAGTTGCCCGAAGGCTTTCAGCGCAGCGAGTTCCTGCTGGAGAAGGGGGCGCTCGACATGATCATCGACCGACGCGACCTGCGGGAGCGGCTGGCCGATCTACTGGCCTTGCTCATGCACCGTCCGCGTTACTGCCGGACCGTGGTGCCGGTCTGAGCGCAGACGCGACAACGGGTATGGTGCGTTTCACGACGCTCGACGACTGGCTGGTCTGGCAGTCGAACCTGCATCCGCGCCGGATGGATCTTGGGCTGGAGCGGGTCGGCGCGGTGTGGGCGCGGCTGGCCCCAGAGGGCGGGCGGCTGCCCTGTCCGGTGATCACGGTCGGCGGCACCAATGGCAAGGGCTCGACGGTGGCCATGATCGAGGCGATGGCGCTCGCCGCCGGCTATCACTGTGGGGTCTATACCTCGCCGCATCTGTGCCGCTACAACGAGCGGGTACGGCTTGACGGCGTGCCGGTTGCGGATGAGGCACTGTGCGAGTCCTTCGCGCGCATCGACCGGGCGCGTGGAGAGATTTCGCTGACCTATTTCGAGTTCGGCACGCTGGCGGCGCTCGACCGCTTCGCCCGCGCCCGTCCCGATCTCGTCGTGCTGGAGGTCGGGCTCGGCGGGCGGCTGGATGCGGTCAATCTGATCGACGCCGAGGTCTCCGTCGTGACCAGCATCGGGCTGGACCATACCGACTGGCTGGGCGAGGACCTGGAGTCGATCGCGCGCGAGAAGGCCGGGATCTTCCGTGCCGGACGTCCGGCGATCATCGGTCAGCGCGACGCCCCCGAGACACTGCGTGCCGAGGCGACCCGTATCGGGGCACTCCCGCTCCAGCTCGGGCGTGAGCTCGATCATGCACCGACCGCCGAGGGCTGGGTCTGGACCGGTCCCGATGGACAGCGGCTGGCGCTCCCCGTCCCGGCGCTGCGCGGTCCGTTCCAGCTCGACAATGCCACAGCCGCCATTGCGGCTTTGCAGGCACTGCGCGAACAGCTCCCGGTTCCGGTCAATGCCATCCGCGCCGGTCTGCAACGGGTGCGTCTGCCCGGACGCTTCCAGGTCATGTCGGGCGACATCACCTGGATCCTGGACGTGGCCCACAATGGCGAGGCAGCCACCGCCCTGGCCGCCAATCTGCGCGCCTTCGCCTGTCCTGGACGCCTGCGCGCGGTGCTTGCGGTGTTGGCCGACAAGAGCCCCGAGCGACTCGTCGCGCCGCTGCGCGACCTCGTGAACGACTGGTATCTGGCTCAGAGCGAGGATGCGCGCGCCCTGCCGGTCAGAACGTTGAGCGAACGCCTGGATGGGCTGATCGGTGCTCACAGGCGCGGCGCCTTCGGGTCTGTCGCCGACGCGATCGGAGCCGCGCTGGCCGAATCCATGCCCGGTGATGCGCTGCTCATCCTCGGGTCGTTCACGACGGTCGGGCAGGCGCTTCGCCATCCCGCCTGCCCAGCATAGTTGGATATTCGATGGGACTGCCGGCTTCAGTCGCTATTCAGCGAGGGGCGTTCAGGGCATAGGGCGCCGGGTCGAGGATCGGCTCGCGGTCGAGTATCAGATCGACCATCAGCCGTGCCGAGGCCGGCCCCATGACCAGGCCGTTGCGGAAGTGACCGGCATTGAAATACAACCCCTCGATCCCTGGATAGGCACCGATATAGGGGATCCCGCGTGGCGAACCGGGGCGCAGCCCCGCCCAGTGATCCTCGATCGGCGTGCGCCGGAGCACGGGGAAGAGTTCGATGGCCTCGTGGTAGAGTGCCTCCTTGTCCTCGGCCGTGGTGCGCTTGACGAATCCAGTGTGTTCGAGCGTGCTACCGAACAGCACGCGCCCATCGCGACGCGGGATGGCATAGCGACCGGCGTAGAGGGTGATGTGATGGATCTGACCTGGCTTGGCGTGGAACAACAGCATCTGACCCCGGACTGGCTGGATGGTGGGCGGCGCGCCGAGTTGTTCGAGCAGCTTGGCGGTCCAGGCGCCAGCGCAGATGACGACATCCCCGGCCTCGACCCGACCCTTAGGTGTGCGCACGCCCCGCACGCGATCGCCGTCGATCAGTCGTTCAATCACCTCCTCGCGCTCGCGCAGATCGATGCGCCTTTCGAGTGCGCGCCGGATCGCTTTCGACAATCGGGGTGGGCGTAGCTGAGCGATGCCGGGCAGGTGCAGGGCGCGCGCCAAATGCGGACCCAACTCGGGTTCGATCACGTGTGGGGGCGGATCCTGGATGACTTCAATCGGCTGACCATGGCGCACGCCCCAGTCGAGCGCCTGGTCGAGATCCTCATCATCCAGGACCAGCAGTCCGCTGACCGTAAACTCGGGGTCGATCCCGGTCGACTCCAGGAGCTGCGCGGTCAACACGGGATAGAGGTCCTGACTCCAACGTGCGAGCGACGTGATCGGCTCGGGGGCGCGCCAGGGATAGAGTGGTGAGAGGATGCCGCCGCTCGCCCAGGATGACTCGCGCCCGGTCTCGCCCATCTCGATCAGCGTGACCTTGGCACCCGACAGTTGTAGCTCGCGCGCAGTCAGCAGACCGATGATACCGCCACCGATGACCAAAACATCCCGCATCAGGTTTCCTCCATCGCTCGGGTTCGTTAGGAGTCTTGCGCCAGTTCGCGCGGCAGGGCAAAGACGACCTGCTCGCGGATGCCATCCTGCTCAATGACCTCGCCGGCCCCCCACTCCTTGAGTTGGGCGATCACGCGCTCGACCAGGATCTCAGGGGCGGAGGCGCCGGCCGTGACGCCGATGCGCGCGCGACCGTCCAGCCAGTCACGCTGGATGTCTTCGGGTCCATCGATCAGATAGGCGCTACAGCCCTGTCTCTCGGCCAGCTCGCGTAGCCGGTTGGAGTTGGAACTGTTCGGTGAGCCGACCACCAACATCAGGTCGCAGCGCTGGGCCAGGTCACGGACGGCGTCCTGGCGATTCTGGGTGGCGTAGCAGATATCGCTCTTCTTCGGACCCTGGATCGCCGGGAAGCGGGCCTGGAGGGCGGCGATGATCTCGCGGCTGTCGTCTATCGACAGTGTGGTCTGGGTGACATAGGCCAGCCGTTCTGGATCAGCGACGACCAGTGATTCGACATCGGCGGCCTTCTCGACCAGATGCATGGCGGCGCCGTCGATGGACTCGACGAACTGGCCGAGCGTGCCCTCGACCTCGGGATGACCGCGATGACCGATGAGGATGACACTCACCCCGTTCTTACAGTGGCGCGCGACCTCCAGATGGACCTTGGTGACGAGCGGGCAGGTGGCGTCGAACACCCGCAGACCGCGGGCCTCAGCCGCCTGACGCACGCCCTGGGGCACGCCGTGGGCGCTGAAGATCAGGGTCGCGTTGTCCGGCACCTCGTCGAGTTCCTCGATGAAGATGGCGCCGCGTTCGCGCAGTCCGTCGACGACAAAACGGTTGTGGACGACTTCGTGGCGGACATAGATGGGCGCGCCATAGCGTTCGAGGACGCGCTCGACGATGGCGATGGCACGGTCGACACCGGCGCAGAAGCCGCGTGGGTTGGCCAGTTCGATGGAGAGTGCGTGTTGGTTCGAGGTCATGGTCGTCAAGGATAGGCGGTGCTGTCGGATTGAAACAGAGAGCCAAAGTAGGGTTTTGTGAGCCTTGGCTGGGTTCCTGCCGGGGGTAGGCGGCTTGAATAGTGACCGGCATCGGGGGGACGCCGTGGATACATCCCTAGAGGCTCGAGGACCGCAATGCGGTCGATGCCCCTGACGCCGGTCCACTAAGCCGTGACGTCCGCGCGCGCTGAGATGTCGGGCTTAGATGGCGCGTGCGAGTGCGGCGGCTTCGCCGATGTAGCTTGCAGGCGTCAGGGCCTTGAGTTCGGCCTTGGCTGAGTCCGGGATTTCCAGGGTGTCGACGAAGGCGGTCAGGGCTTCGGCGCTGATGCGACGCCCGCGCGTCAGTTCCTTGAGCCGTTCGTAGGGCTGCTCGACGCCGTGGCGACGCATGACGGTCTGGATCGGCTCGGCCAGCACTTCCCAGTTGGCGTCGAGATCGGCGGTCAGACGCTCGGGGTCGGCCTCCAGCTTGCCCAAGCCCTTCTGGATCGACTGGAACGCGATGCTAAGATGCGCCAGGCCCACACCCAGATTGCGCAGCACTGTCGAGTCGGTGAGATCGCGCTGCCAACGCGAGATCGGCAGTTTGGACGAGAAATATCCGAAGAGGGCATTCGCCAGACCCAGGTTACCCTCGGCGTTTTCAAAGTCGATCGGATTGACCTTGTGCGGCATGGTCGAGGAGCCGACCTCGCCGGCAATGGTGCGTTGTCTGAAATAACCGAGCGAGATATAGCCCCAAAGATCGCGACAGAGATCGATCAAGATGGTGTTGAAGCGGGCAAGTCCATCACAGAGTTCGGCCAGATAGTCGTGCGGCTCGATCTGGGTGGTGTAGGGGTTCCAGTTCAGCCCCAGGGATTCGACGAATGACTGGGCCAAAGCGGGCCAATCGACCTCGGGATAGGCGACTCGATGCGCGTTGTAGTTGCCGACCGCGCCATTGATCTTGCCGAGCAAGGCGACCTCGGCCACCTGGGCGCGCTGCGCGCGCAGACGATGGACCACATTGGCCAGTTCCTTGCCGAGTGTGGTCGGGGTCGCCGACTGACCATGGGTGCGCGACAGCATCGGCTGATCGGCATAGCGATGCGCGAGGGCGCGGATCGCCTCGATCAGGGCGTCCATCTGGGGCAGCAACACCCGCTCGCGCGCGGCCCGCACCATCAGGCCGTAGGCGAGGTTGTTGATGTCCTCCGAGGTACAGGCAAAATGGACGAACTCGGCGACGGCGCTCAGTTCAGCGTTTCCAGCGATGCGCTCCTTGATGAAATACTCGACCGCCTTGACGTCGTGATTGGTGGTGCGTTCGATCTCCTTGATCCGCTCGGCGTCGGTGAGACCGAATTCGGCAAGGATCTGATCGAGCCACCTGTTGGCCGAGTCGGAGAAGGGCGGCACCTCAGGGATCCCCGGATGGGCGGCGAGCGCCTGGAGCCAGCGCAGCTCGACCAGGACCCGATGCTGGATGAGTCCGTACTCGCTGAAGATCGCGCGTAGCTCTGCGGTGCGGGCCGCGTAGCGGCCATCTACAGGTGAGATCGCGGTGAGCGTGGAAAGCGGCATCGACATAGTCTATGTTCCAATCGAGGACCCTGAATGAAGACGGGCAATGGAGTAGGTGACGGGGTCACCGCCGCCCTCTCACACCACCGGGCATGCGGTTTCGCATCCGGCAGTTCATTGAACACACGGGGGTCGTTGCGTCCACCTCAGCACCACCGGGGCTTTGCCCTGTTTGGCGCGGGCATCCACCTTCCATGAATCTTCTGCCTTCATCGACAGGCGCCTAGGCGAGCCCTAGCGCGCCGGGACTGGTGCACCATAAAAAAGGCGCCGCATCCTTAAGATGCGGCGCCTTTTTGGAATCACCCGTGATGGGTGAAGGCAGAAGGATTGGTGCCGAGGAGAGGACTCGAACCTCCACGAACTTTCGCCCACATGGACCTGAACCATGCGCGTCTACCAATTCCGCCACCTCGGCAGTCACTGTTTGCGTCGGCCTTCGCCCGTGCCCCCAGTGGAGACGTGGATAATAGTTGAGACAGAATGACCCTGTCAAGGGTACACTAGTGACTTTATCCGCCACGACGCTTTCATAGTGACCAGACGCCGACCAGCCACACCCGCCAAGGGCGCCGACCCCCATCGCCAACGCGAGGCGCGCAAGTATGCCAACCCCATCCCGAGCCGGGAGTTCATCCTCGAGACCCTGGCCAACCACGGCGCGCCGCTTGCGTTCGATGAGATCGCCTCTGCGCTTGCCCTCTCCGATGAACAGGACCTGATCGCACTCGAACGTCGTCTCGCGGCCATGGTCCGTGACGGCCAGCTAGTCCGCAATCGCAATCACGCCTTCTGTCAGGTCAACAGCCGCGACCTGATCGCCGGGCGCGTCATCGGTCATCCCGATGGCTTCGGCTTTGTACGACCCGACGAGGGCGGGGACGATCTCTATCTCTATCCCAAGGAGATGCGCGCGCTCTTCCACGGCGATCGCGTAGTGGTGCGGGTGACCGGACGCGACCGGCGCGGACGACTCGAGGGGGCGGTGGTCGAGATCCTGGAGCGCAATACCCACAGTGTGGTGGGACGACTCTATAAAGAAAGCGGTGTCGGCTTCGTGGTCCCGGATCACAAGCGGCTCATCCACGACATCGTCATCCCCAGCGATCGGCTCGCCGGTGCCGAGCAGGGGCAGATCGTGGTGGCCGAGATCACGGATCAGCCGACCTCACGGACCCCGCCGATCGGACGCATCCGCGAGGTACTGGGTGATCATCTGGCTCCAGGCATGGAGACCGACATCGCCATCCGCACCCATAACCTGCCGGTCGAGTGGCCAGAGGCGGTCCTGGCTGAGATCGCGGGTCTGACCGAAGAGGTGCCTGAGGCGGCCAAGGCCGGGCGGGTGGATCTGCGTCGCTTGCCCCTGGTGACGATCGATGGTGCCGATGCGCGCGACTTCGACGATGCCGTCTATTGCGAGCGCAAACCCAAGGGCTGGAAGCTCCTGGTCTGTATCGCCGATGTCTCCAGCTATGTGCGCCCCGGCACCGCGCTCGACCGCGAGGCGTTTTCACGCGGCAACTCGGTCTATTTCCCCGACCGCGTCATCCCGATGTTGCCCGAGGTGCTCTCGAATGGGCTCTGTTCGCTCAACCCGCATGTCGATCGACTGTGCATGACGGCCGAGCTCTATGTGAACCTTGAGGGCCAGGTCACACGAACCCGTTTCTTCGAGGCGGTCATGCGTTCGCGGGCGCGACTGACCTATGATGAGGTCGCGGCCATGCTGATCGACGGCGATGGCGAGCTATGCGCGCGCTACGCCGATCTCCTGCCGCATCTGCATGAGCTCTATCAGCTCTATCAGGCACTCCGTGCGGCGCGCGCCGCGCGTGGGGCGATCGACTTCGACACCACTGAAACCAAGTTCCTGTTCAATGCCCAGGGTCGGATCGAATCCGTGGTGCCGCTGGTGCGCAACGATGCCCATCGGCTGATCGAGGAGTGCATGCTGGCGGCCAATGTCGCCGCCGCGCGCCTGTTCCAGCGCAAGCGGCTGCCGGCCATCTATCGCATCCATGACCTGCCAAGCCAAGAGAAACTCAATGACCTGCGCGAATTCCTGGCGCAGCTGGCGCTGAAGCTCCCGGGTGGCGAGAGGCCGACAGCGGCGGACTATGCCGCACTGCTGGAGCAGGTCAAGGGGCGTCCCGATCGGCATCTGATCCAGACCGTGCTGCTGCGCTCGCTGCAGCAGGCCATGTACAGCACCGATAATGTCGGTCACTTCGGTCTGGCCTTCGACGCCTATACGCACTTCACCTCACCGATCCGGCGCTATCCGGATCTGGTCGTGCATCGACTCATCAAGCACCTGAGCGCCGGCGGCACAGCCGCGGATCTCGACTACACCAAGACCGAGCTGCAACAAATCGCCGAGTGGTGCTCGGGCACCGAGCGCCGCGCCGACGAGGCCACACGCGACGCTGAAGACTGGCTCAAGTGCGAGTTCATGCAGGACAAACTCGGCGAGACCTTCGAGGGCACCATCACCAGCGTCAATTCCTTCGGCCTCTTCGTCGAACTCGACGAGGTCCATGTCGATGGGTTGGTGCACATCACGGCGCTCGACAACGACTTCTATCACTTTAACCCCATTGGTCACTATCTGCATGGTGAGCGCACTGGCATGGTCTATCGTCTTGGCGATCGGCTGTGGGTGCGGGTGGCCGCCGTCGATCTGGATGAACGCAAGATCGATTTCGTGCTCGCCGAGCCGATGGCCAAGACCAGACGCAGTCGCAAGGCTGGATCAGCAGGCGCGCGTCCGGCGGCGGAAGCCTCCGCTCAGTCCGGCAAGACAGGCCAGTCCGCCCCGCCTAGATCCAAGCGGTCGCGTTCGCGCTCCAAGCGCAAGCGTTCGTCCAACGCCTTGAAGCACGATGACTGAGCGCGCGCCTGTCGGGGGGATTCATAGCGTCCGTGCCGCCCTGAAGTTCGGTATCGAGGGGGTCGAGGAGGTCTGGCTGGAGCGGACGCGACGCGACAGGCGTCTGAATGAACTGGCCGAGTTGGTGCGCGCGACCGGTATCCGGGTGCGTCAGGTCGAGCGCGCGGAGTTGGAACGCGCTGCCGCCGGGATCAAGCATCAGGGCGTGCTGGCCTGGGTCCGGGTGCCGACCGCGCGCAGCGAGTCCGACCTAATGGCATTGCTCGATCGACTCGAGGTGCCACCATTCCTGCTACTCTTGGACGAGATCCAGGATCCGCACAATCTCGGCGCCTGTCTGCGCACCGCCGAGGCGGCTGGCGTCCAGGCCGTCATCGCCCCCAAGGACAACGCCGTCGGGCTGACCCCCGTGGTGTGCAAGGTCGCAAGCGGTGCTGCCGCGACCCTGCCCTATGTCCAGGTCACAAATCTGGCGCGGGTCATGGAGAGGCTCAAGGAGCGCGGGATCTGGTTGATCGGCACGGCGGGTGAGGCGAGCGACGAGCTCTACCGCGCTGATCTGACTGGCCCCCTGGGCCTGGTGATGGGGGCCGAGGGCCGTGGACTGCGCCGTCTGACCCGCGAACGCTGTGATCGTCTGGTGCGTCTGCCGATGTGCGGCCAGGTCGAGAGCCTGAACGTCTCGGTCGCCGCCGGAGTTTGTCTCTATGAGGCCCTACGTCAGCGACGGAGCTTGCCGTTTTCCGATCCACATCACTTCAGCTAAAGAGCAACCGCCGATGCTTGTCCTCCGTGGCGCGCCCGCCTTCTCTGAACTCCGTCTCAAGCGACTCGCCGACCGGCTGAGCCGTCTGACCGGCGTCTCCATCCAACCCTATGCCGAGCATGTGCATTTCGCTCAGCTGAGGGCTGAACTCGATGCCAAGGCGCGCGCGATCCTGGAGTCGCTATTGCGCTATGGTCCGAGCCTGCCGGTCCAGGCGCCTAGGGGGCGCTTGGTGCTGGTGATGCCGCGACCAGGGACCATCTCGCCCTGGTCGTCCAAGGCGACCGATATCGCCCATAACTGCGGTCTGCAGGCGATCCTCCGCCTGGAGCGCGGCATCGTCTATTACCTGACCGGCGCATCGACCGAGCTTGCAGACCAGGTGCTTGAGGCTGCGCTGCCCCTGCTCTACGACCGCATGACCCAGGTGGTCTGCTTCGACCTGGATGCAGCCAGCCAACTCTTTGCCGCCGCCGAGCCGCGTCCGCTCAACCGGATCGATATCCTCGGCGGCGGACGTGCCGCGCTCGAGTCAGCCGATCGCGAACTGGGTCTGGCCCTCTCCGGCGACGAGATCGACTATCTGGTCGCGAACTTCAGCGCACTCGGACGCAATCCGACCGATGTCGAGCTGATGATGTTTGCCCAGGCCAATTCCGAGCACTGTCGGCACAAGATCTTCAATGCCGACTGGGTGATCGACGGCGAGCCGCAGACCCATTCGCTGTTTGCCATGATCCGCCATACCACCGAGCGCTCGCCCGCGGGTGTGCTCTCGGCCTACCAGGACAATGCCGCGGTGATCCAGGGTTGGGAGGGGCGGCGCCTCATCCCCTGTCCCGAGACCGGCGTCTATGGCGAATCTGAGGAGCCCATCCATCTCCTGATGAAGGTCGAGACCCACAATCACCCGACCGCCATCGCCCCGGATCCGGGTGCGGCCACGGGTGCCGGCGGTGAGATCCGCGACGAGGCGGCGACCGGTCGCGGGGCCAAGCCCAAGGCCGGTCTGTGCGGATTCTCGGTGTCTAACCTGCGCCTCCCCGGCTTCGAGCAACCCTGGGAGGTCGATTACGGGAGGCCGGGGCGCATCGCCTCGGCGCTCGAGATCATGCTCGAGGGCCCGATCGGTGCAGCGTCCTTCAACAACGAATTTGGAAGGCCCAATCTGTGCGGCTACTTCCGCACCTACGAGCAGGCGATCCCAGGCCCGGACGGGAGTCAAGAACTGCGTGGCTATCACAAACCGATCATGCTCGCCGGCGGTCTGGGCAACATCCGCGATGAGCATGTCGAGAAGCCTCCCTTCCCGGCAGGCACACCCCTGGTCGTGCTCGGTGGACCGGCGATGCTGATCGGTCTCGGCGGCGGTGCGGCCTCCAGCCTGGCCTCGGGTGCCTCGGACGAAGATCTGGATTTCGCCTCGGTGCAGCGCGCCAACCCCGAGATGCAGCGACGCTGTCAGGAGGTCATCGACCGCTGCTGGGCGCGCGGCGAGGACAACCCGATCCTGTTCATCCACGATGTCGGCGCGGGCGGACTGTCCAATGCCCTGCCCGAGCTGGTGTACGACGGCGGACGTGGCGGACGCTTCGATCTGGCCGCGATCCCGAGCGCCGATCCCTCGCTGTCGCCGATGGAACTCTGGTGCAACGAGTCGCAGGAACGCTATGTGCTGGCGGTCGCCGCCGAGCGGTTGGACGAATTCAAGGCGATCTGTGCGCGCGAGCGCTGCCCCTATGCCGTGGTCGGCACGGCGACTGAGGCCGAACATCTAGTGCTCGAAGATGCCGCGCGCGCTGAGCGTCCGATCGACCTGCCGCTCGCGCTGCTCTTGGGTAAGCCGCCGCGGCTGCGTCGCATGGTCGAGCGTCTGTCGTCACCCCGGGCACCCTTCGATACCCGCGGCCTCGAACTGGGCGAGGCCATCAGGCGCGTACTGCGTCTGCCGACGGTCGCCGACAAGGGCTTCCTCATCACCATCGGTGATCGCAGCATCACCGGCTTGGTTGCACGCGATCAGATGGTCGGCCCCTGGCAGGTCCCAGTCGCCGACTGCGCCCTAACCCTGAGCGATTTTCGCGGCTATACCGGCGAGGCCATGGCCATCGGCGAGCGCACCCCGCTGGCGCTGCTCGATGCCCCGGCCTCGGGACGGATGGCGGTCGCCGAGGCGATCACCAACATCCTCGCCGCCGACATCGAGCAACTGGGCGACATCAAGCTCTCGGCCAACTGGATGGCCGCCGCCGGGCACCCGGGCGAGGACGCGCGGCTGTACGACACCGTGCGTGCCGTTGCACTCGAGCTCTGCCCCGCGCTTGGGATCGCCATCCCGGTCGGTAAAGATTCGCTAAGCATGAAGACGGTCTGGACCACGCCCGAGGGCGAGCGACGCGAGATGGCGGCGCCCTTGTCCTTGATCGTTTCGGCCTTCGCCCCGGTCGCCGACGTGCGCAACACCCTGACCCCTCAGCTGCGCGCCGACCAGGGTGACACGGATCTGATCCTGATCGATCTTGGTTGCGGTCGGAATCGGCTGGGCGGGTCGGCCCTGGCCCAGGTCTACAACCAACTCGGCAGCGAACCGCCGGACCTCGATGACCCTGAGCTGCTCAAGCGCTTCTTCTCCGCGCTTCAGGAATTGCGTGCCGAGGGCCTGATCCTCGCCTATCATGATCGCTCGGATGGTGGACTGCTCGCGACCCTGTGCGAGATGGCCTTCGCCGGGCGCTGTGGAGTGGATATCGATCTAGCCGCGCTCGGTCCGGATCCATTCGCTGCCCTGTTCAACGAGGAGCTTGGCGCGGTCATCCAGGTCCGCCATACCGATACCGACGACGTGCTCCAGATCCTCGAGTATCAGGGTCTGGCCGAGTTCAGCCCGGTGATCGGGCTGCTCGACGACAGCGATCAGATCCGTATCTGTCATCGTTGTCACACCCTGTTTCAGGCCGGGCGCGCCGAGCTCCAACGGCTGTGGTCGGAAACCAGCTATCGCATCCAGTCGCAGCGCGACGATCCCGAGTGCGCGGCCGAGGCCTTCGCCCGGATCTCAGAGCCCGATCCAGGTCTGAATGCGGTCCTGACCTTCGATCCCGAGGATGACATCGCCATGCCCTATATCGAGCGGGGGGTGCGTCCGCCGCTCGCTATCCTGCGCGAGCAGGGGGTCAATGGTCAGATCGAGATGGCCGCCGCCTTCCATGCCGCCGGCTTCGCCTGTGTCGATGTCCATCTGTCCGATATCATCGCCGGACGGGTGGACCTGGCTAACTTCTGCGGGCTAGTGGCCTGTGGTGGCTTTTCCTATGGCGACGTCCTGGGTGCGGGCGAGGGCTGGGCCAAGACCATCCTGTTCAACAGCCGCGCCCGTGATCAGTTCCAGGCCTTCTTCGCGCGGACTGACACCTTTGCGTTCGGGGTCTGCAACGGCTGTCAGATGCTCTCCAATCTGCGCGAGCTGATCCCGGGGGCGGATCACTGGCCGCGTTTCGTGCGTAACCGCTCAGAACAGTTCGAGGCGCGCACCCTGATGGTCCGGGTTGAACCGACCCCATCGGTCCTGCTGACCGGTATGGCCGGGTCGCGGATGCCGATCGCTGTGGCCCATGGCGAGGGTCGGGCAGAGTTCCGCGACCCAGACCATCTGGCAACGGCCGAACCCTGGGTAGTGGTGCGCTATGTCGAGAACGACGGACGGGTCGCCGAACGCTATCCGGCCAATCCCAACGGCTCGCCCAACGGCATCGCTGGACTGACCACCACCGATGGGCGGGTCACCATCCTGATGCCGCATCCCGAACGCGTCTTTCGGACGGTCCAACACTCCTGGCACCCGGACGATTGGGGACAGGACGGTCCCTGGATGCGGCTGTTCCGGAATGCCCGGGTCTGGGTTGGCTGATTGGGGGGCACGGCGGGGCTTGCCAGGCCCTGCTGATCCGGCTATCATCCGACCCTCATTTGGGCGCATAGCTCAGCGGGAGAGCACTGCTTTCACACGGCAGGGGTCGGTGGTTCGATCCCACCTGCGCCCACCATTTCAGGTCAAGCGGTTAGCGCCCTAGCCTGGTCGCCAGGCCGACACCTTCCAAGACTGCGCCCCCACCGGGCGCACCAAAGAACACGGCTTAGACGGGAGACCATCTAAGCCGTTGTTTTTTGGTGGGCCGTGTAGGATTCGAACCTACGACCAAGGGATTATGAGTCCCCCGCACTCACCGCTGTGCTAACGGCCCCAAGACCAGTAACAGATTGTTGCGCCTTCCCTGGCGCCAAGTCCGATCAATCGTTGTCGAGGAAGCTGCGCAGCTTCTCTGATCGCGTCGGATGACGCAGCTTGCGCAGCGCCTTGGCCTCGATCTGACGGATGCGTTCGCGGGTGACATCGAACTGCTTGCCGACCTCCTCCAGTGTGTGATCGGTGTTCATGTCGATGCCGAAGCGCATCCGCAGCACCTTGGCCTCGCGCGCGGTAAGGCTCGCGAGCATATTCTGCGTCGCCTCGCGCAAGCCCTCGGCGGTCGCCGAGTCGAACGGCGAGATCACGCCCGAGTCCTCGATGAAGTCGCCCAGATGCGAATCCTCGTCGTCGCCGATCGGGGTCTCCATCGAGATCGGCTCTTTGGCGATCTTCAGCACCTTGCGCACCTTGTCCTCGGGCATGTCCATCCGGGCAGCCAGCTCTTCCGGCGTGGCCTCGCGGCCCATCTCCTGGATCATCTGGCGCGAGATGCGGTTGAGCTTGTTGATCGTCTCGATCATGTGCACCGGGATGCGGATGGTGCGCGCCTGATCGGCGATCGAGCGGGTGATGGCCTGGCGGATCCACCAGGTGGCATAGGTCGAGAACTTGTAGCCGCGCCGGTATTCGAACTTGTCGACCGCCTTCATCAGACCGATGTTGCCTTCCTGGATCAGGTCCAGGAATTGCAGCCCGCGATTGGTGTATTTCTTGGCAATGGAGATGACAAGCCGCAGATTGGCCTCGACCATCTCCTTCTTGGCGCGTCTGGCCTTGGCCTCACCGATCGACATCTTGCGGTTGACGTCCTTGATCTCGCTGATGGTGAGGATGTTCTCGCGTTCGATCTCCTGAAGTCGGCGCTGGGCCCGCTGGATATCGGGCGCCAGTTCCTTGAGACGCGCGCTGAACGGCCGCCCGCTGGCGATCAGGCGGTCGATCCACTCTGGATTGGTCTCGTTGCTGGGGAAGGTCTCGATGAACTCGGTGCGATCCATGCCCGCCTGCTCGACGCACAGGTTCATGATGGCGCGTTCTTGGGTCCGGATGCGCTCGATGGTGGCGCGCAGGATCTCGGCCAGCTCCTGGAAGACGGGCGTGACCAGTTTAAACTGGAGGAAAACCTCGGAGACGGCCTGCATCGCAGCCCGCGAACGCTCATCGTCACGACCATAGGCCTCAAGCGCGGCTTTCAGGGTCTGATAGCGCTCGCGGAGCAGGTTGGCACGGCGCGCGGCGTCCTCTGGGTCGGGACCGGTGTCGACCTCGACGGTGGCGCCATCGTCGTCATCGTCGCCGTCGATATCGGCGGCCTCGATCGCTAGATCGGTCTTGTCGGTCTCGGTCTCGGCCAAGACGCTGGACTGAATGTTGGTTGCGGCTGGGTCTGCCGGTTCGATGGGCTCGTCGTTGAAGCCGGAGATGACATCGGTCAGACGAGTCTCTTCGCGATCGACGCGGTCGAAGATCTCGATGAGCTTCTCGATCGAGCGCGGATAGACAGAGAGGGCATCGAGCACTTGATTGAGTCCATCCTCGATGCGCTTGGCGATCTGGAGCTCGCCTTCGCGGGTCAGAAGCTCCACCGTGCCCATCTCGCGCATGTACATGCGCACCGGATCTGTGGTGCGTCCGAACTCGCTGTCAACGCTGGCCAGCGCGGCGGCGGCGGCCTCGGCGGCCTCATCGTCGGAAACGGCACTGTCGCTCAGGGTGTGATCGACGACATCCGGGGCGGTTTCCTGGACCAGGATGCCCATGTCGTTAATCATCCTGATGATGTCTTCGATTTGTTCAGTCTCAACGATGCCGGGGGGGAGATGGTCATTGACCTCGGTGTAGGTCAGATAACCTTGTTCCTTGCCCTTGGCGATCAGTTGTTTCAGTTGAGACTGCTGCTGTTCTTGATCCATGAGGTACCTTGATCTGGATACTGCCAAAGTCGGCTCAAAGGAAAACCACGCATTCTAGCACGATATTCTCTCTTATGTAGAGAGGAGGATAGCCGGCCTCGGTGGGTCTTGTGCAAGATGGTCGGGTGGACCCCATCCGCTTCTTGGAGGCTGACCAAAGAATAGATAGACGATCTCGCTAAAAAAGCTAGTCAGGCGCCCGTTTTTTGAGGCTCCGGGCGAGTCGGGCGCGCTCCTCTGGTGTCCATTCGCTCGGACTGCGTTTGTTGAGCAATTGGCGCCATTCGTGCTCGCGCACCTCATTGCTCAGCCGTTCGATGGCGCCTGTCAGCTCGGCAGCGGCACCCTCGGCACCGATGTCTTGCAAAAAGGGATGCACGCTCAAGCGTTGTAGAGCGCCAAAATAGGGATGCTCGCGCCAGCCTTCCAGGAGTTGGGCTTTGGTGAGCTCAGGTGCCTGACTGAGCCGATCGAGCAGTCGGATCAGGATGTCGACGCCGCGCTGGGTCGAGCGGCGCCAGTCGTCACTGATCGTCAACGCCTGGGGTGCCAGGTCGGGGCGGTCGAGGAGCAGTGCAATGGCCTGGGCGACCAGACTTGGGCGCGCGGGCTTGGCAGGCCGCGCCCTGGGCCGAGGGCGGTGCTCAGCAGCCGACTTGAGCGTTGGCACGCCGGTAAAATCGGCGAGTCGTTTGATCAGTAGGTCACGATAGAGCCCATTGGGCAGACGTTCGATGTGGGGTTGGATCCGGCTGGCGAAGCGCGCGCGTCCGTCCAGTGTGGTGGTGTCCATGGATTCGCGCAGATGCTCGAAGAGAAAATCGGACAAGGGTTGGGCCTGCTTTAGGCGTGATCGAAAGCCTTCGGCCCCTTCACGACGCACCAGGGTATCCGGATCATCGCCCTCGGGCAGGAACAGAAAGCGGATCGCCTGATGTCCGGTCGCTTGGGGGAGGGCGGTCTCCAGCGCCTTCCACGCCCCCGCGCGTCCGGCTTGGTCGCCGTCAAAGCAAAAGACGATGTCCGGCGCGCACTTGAACAACTGCTTGAGATGCTCGGGCGTAGTCGCGGTGCCGAGCGTAGCTACGGCATTGGTGATCCCGAACTGCGCCAGGGCGACGACGTCGAGATAGCCCTCGACCACGATCAGGGTGTCAAATGTGCGATTGGCGCGCTGGGCCTCATACAGTCCGTAGAGCTCGTGACCCTTGTGGAAGATCGGCGTCTCGGGTGAGTTGAGATATTTGGGCTTGCCGTTGCCGAGCACACGCCCACCAAAGCCGATGACACGCCCGCGCCGGTCGCGGATCGGGAACATCACGCGGTTGCGGAACTTGTCGTAGGGTCGTCCGTCTTGCTCGGAGATCAGGCCGACGGTCTGGAGTCTGACACGCGCTGCGGCGTCTTGCCCGAACTGGGTGAGCACAGGATTGCCATGCGCCGGTGCATAACCGAGACCAAAGCGTGCCGCGATCTCGCCGGTCAGACCGCGTCCCTTGAGATACTCAAGGGCATCCTGGGCTTGAGGATGTTCGCGCAGTTGGCGGCGGTAATAGAGTGCCACGTCCTCCATCAGCCGATAGAGCGGCCCATGATCCGGCGCACTCTGCATCGGAGTGCCGTCGCTTGGGATCTCCAATCCGGCACGTTCGGCCAGTTCCTCCACTGCCTCGCGGAAGGAGAGATGGTCGTACGCCATCAGAAAGCCGATGGCGGTGCCGTGCGCGCCGCAGCCGAAGCAGTGGTAGAACTGCTTGTCGGGACTGACGCTGAAGGATGGGGTCTTTTCGTCGTGGAAGGGACAGCGGGCCTGAAATTCGCGCCCGGCCTTGCGTAACTGGAGGCGCGAGCCGATGAGTTCGACGATATCGGTTCGCGCGAGCAGCTGATCGATGAATTCGGGCGGGATACGTCCGGCCATGCAAGGCACGCGCGGCGCGGTCTAGCCTCCGAGGCGCTGCTTGACGAGGGCGCTGACGGCGCCCATGTCGGCGCGGCCCTGAACCCGGGGACGCAGCAGGTTCATCACCTTGCCCATGTCGCTCAGGGTGGCAGCACCGGAGGCGGCGACGGCCTCCTCGACCAGGGCGGCGATCTCGGCCTCAGTCAGCGCGGCGGGTAGGTAGCCCTGGATGACCCCGATCTCGAAGCGCTCGACCTCAGCCAGATCCTCGCGCCCGGCACGCTCGTACTGGCCAATCGAGTCGCGCCGCTGCTTGACCATCTTGTCGAGCACGGCCAGCGTCTGGGTGTCGTCGAGTTCGATGCGCTCGTCGACCTCGCGTTGCTTGATGGCGGCCAGTATCAGCCGGATCACGCCGAGCCTGGGCTTGTCTCCCGCCTTCATGGCGGTCTTCATGTCATCCTGAATGCGCGACTTGAGCATACCCATGGGTCAGTACTTCGCGGGGTTCGATCTTGAAAGGTCTAAAGGGAATGACTAGGCCACGAAACATATCGACCACTCACTGGGCACGCCGGACTCAGTACGGTCGTTCCCAACGACGGGCTTCGCGCTGGAGTTTCTTCTGATGACGTTTGATGGCGGCGGCCTTCTTGCGCTTGCGCTCGGAGGTCGGCTTCTCGTAGAACTCACGCCGACGGACCTCGGCAAGCACCCCTGCCTTCTCGCAGGAACGCTTGAAACGCCGCATGGCAACCTCAAATGGCTCGTTTTCTTTGACGCGAACGCTGGGCATAGCAGAAATTCCTTAAAGTCTGTTTCCGGTTGATGGATAAGGTCGAGGTAAAAAGATCCCAGATTCTAGCGCATGGTCGATCGTCCGCGCAAAGGCTATGATGCAAAGATTCTTCGGATTTTTTGGACTTCAGGCGCCTTGCGGGGCTTAAATGACGATGCGAGTGTTGGGAATCGAGACCTCGTGCGACGAGACTGGGATTGCCGTGTACGAACACGGGCGCGGACTGCTAGCGCAGGCCGTCTACAGCCAGGTCGAGATCCATGCCGAATACGGCGGCGTGGTGCCGGAGCTGGCCTCGCGCGACCATATCCGCAAGACCCTGCCGCTGATCCGTCAGGTGCTCGACGAGTCCGGACTCAGACGCACGCACATCGACGGCGTGGCCTACACCGCCGGTCCGGGTCTGATCGGGGCGCTGCTGGTCGGTTCGGCGCTCGGGCGTGCGCTGGCCTGGGCCTGGAAGGTCCCTGCGATCGGGGTGCATCACCTGGAGGGGCATCTGCTGGCGCCGCTCCTGGAAGAACCAGCGCCCGCGTTCCCCTTCGTGGCGCTCTTAGTCTCGGGCGGACACACCCAGTTGGTCGATGTGCTTGGTATCGGGCATTATCGCATCCTGGGCGAGTCGGTTGACGACGCGGCGGGCGAGGCGTTCGACAAGACGGCCAAGATCCTCGGCCTCCCCTATCCGGGCGGACCCGAGCTGGCGCGGCTGGCTGAGCATGGCGATCCTGAGCGCTTCCGTTTCCCCCGACCCATGACCGACCGTCCGGGGTTGGAGTTTAGCTTCAGTGGGCTCAAGACCTTTACGTTAAACGCCCTGCAGACGGAGCTGCCCCAGGCTGCTGACCCCGAGCAGACCCGCGCCGACATCGCACGCGCCTTCGAGGAGGCGGTAGTCGACACCCTGGTGATCAAGTGCCGGCGTGCCCTGCGCGAGACCGGGCGAGAGCGGCTCGTCCTCGTCGGCGGTGTAAGCGCCAACCGCCGTCTGCGTGAACGCATGAATCAGGCCATCGCCGCTGAGGGTGGCCAGACCTACTATCCGCGCCCGGCGTTCTGCACCGACAACGGGGCCATGATCGCCTTTGCGGGCTGTCAGCGATTGCTGGCTGGCCAGACCGAGCCGCTCGCTTTCAAGCCGCGTGCGCGCTGGCCGATGGAGGAATTAGCGCCGATCGTGGGCAGGGGTGCTGCGCCCTAGACCGGTGGGTTTGAGTCATTGGAGTCCTCGTCCCAGGCCGTGGGGAGGGTGAAATGGAAGACTGCGCCCTCAGTCGGTGCTGGTTCGGCCCAGAGCCGTCCGCCGTGGTCCTCGGCAATCGCGCGACTGATCGCCAGACCCAACCCTAGCCCTGCCTCAGTGTTCGATTCGAAGATGTCAAAGATGGCGGCCTGTCGCCCAGGCGGCAGGCCAGGTCCGGTGTCGCGCACGATGAATTCGATTTCACCCAGACCGGGCACGACTTCGATACGCACCTCGCGCTGGACGCATCCGCTCATGTCGATCGCCTGCACCGCGTTGCAGATCAGATTGACCAACACCTGCTCGATCTGCACCGGATCGCCCTCGATCTCGGGCAGTTCTCCAGGTGCGATCAGCTCCAGTCTTACCTGACGGTCGTTGGCAAACCAGCGCACCAGATCCAGGGCGCGCTTGAGCACCTGGTCGACCGGCACCCGCACCCGATGGACCTTGAGTCCACGCAGAAAGGCGCGCAGACGTTCCATGATGTCACCCGCGCGATGGACCTGATCGTCGATGCACCGAATGACCTCCAGCAGACGCCTTGGGTCGGCGGACGGTCCCTTGGCGAGCTGACCGGCGGCGCTACAATAGAAACCGGCCGCGCTCAGCGGCTGGAGCAGTTCATGGACGAGCGAGGAGGCCAGTACGCCGACGGCATCGAGCCGTGCCACCCGGGCCAGGGCGTCGCGCGCGCGCCGCGCCTCCTCCTCGGCCAGCCGGCGCTCGGTGATGTCCAGATAGGTAACGACGGCGCCTTCTTGCTCGCCCTGCAAGGGGAAGGCGCGCATCAGCAGCCAGCACTGGCGCTGCGCCGTGTGACAGGGATACTCGATACTAAAACAGAGGCGGCGGCCTTGGATGACATCCTCAATGCCGCGGGCCGCCGTGAGCGCGATCGCATCCGGTTGCTCGCCCGACCAGCGGCAGGCAGCGAGCGTTCGGGGATCGCTGTCTTTCCAGACGTGATCGTCGCGGCCCTGTTCAGCCGAAAAGGCACGCCAGGCGCGGTTGACCGCGAGCAACCGGGCCTCCTGATCGAGCACGGCGATCTGTGCCGGCAAGGCGTCGAGCACCGAGCGATGGAGATGACTGCTGACCACCAGTTGATCCAGTCCATCGTGTGGGTGGATCGCGTCTGGGGCCGACTTCGGGACCGAATCGTTCATGGCCGCTCATCAATGTCCGAGAAAATCTGGCCAATGTCCGAACCGCACCTCCCCTCAAAGTCAAAGGTCGCTTTGGTGGGGTAGGGCGCCTTCAGGCGCAATCCACATCTGCCAAGATCGCGGCTAAAGCCGATCCTACGGGATGCGTTGGCCGCCTCAGTCCGAGGGGGCCTTGGCGCTGATCCGACCCTCGGTGCCGTCGAGCAGATTACGGATATTGCTGCGATGACGCCAGATCAGCAGACCGGTGATGATGAGCTGCATCCCGATCAGTGTCTTCTCGTCCCAGAACAGCCAGACGAAGAGCGGCGCCAACGCCATCGAGATCAGCCCCGAGAGCGATGAGATCTTGAGCACCCTGGCCACGAATAGCCACACGGCCGCGACACAGAGCCCGATCGGCCAGTAGAGCCCGAACTGCACGCCGAGCGCCGTGGCCACACCCTTGCCGCCCTTGAAGCCGAAGAACACCGGGTAGAGATGGCCGATGAAGGCGGCCAGTCCGATCCCGGCAAGCACGCTGGGGTCGGCGCCCAGGGCATGACCGACGAGCATGGGGAGCAATCCCTTGAGACTGTCGCCAAGGAGCGTGATGGCGGCGGCCTTCTTGCCGCCGATGCGCAGGACGTTGGTGGCGCCCGGATTGTTCGAGCCCTGGGTGCGCGGGTCCGGCAGTCCCATCAGACGGCAGACGATGATGGCGCTGGAGATCGAGCCGAGTAGATAGGCGGCGAGGATGAGGAGTGTGGCTATGATCATGGATAGAATCTGAGTTTGGAATCGGACACGAGGCCAAAAACTGTACCATGACTGACATCGTCTTCATTCGCGGTCTGCGCCTCGACACCCGAATCGGTATCCACGATTGGGAAAAACAGACCACGCGCCCGCTGATCCTGGATCTAGAGATGGCGAGCGACGTGGCGCGCGCGGCGGCCAGCGACCGTATCGCCGATGCGCTTGACTACGAAGCCGTCGCCCGGCGTCTGACCGAGGTGGTCAGACACAATCGGCATGAACTGGTCGAGACCCTGGCCGAGCAATGTGCGGCGCTCTTGATGCGTGAGTTCGGTATCCCCTGGCTGCGCCTCAGTCTCAACAAGCCGGGCGCGGTGGGGGAGGGGGTCGATGTCGGGGTGGTCATCGAGCGCGGGGTGCGTTCGTCCACATGAAAGACCCTGCAACTGAGATCAGCCGTCGGCTCGAAGACCAGATCCGCGCTGAGATCCGGGCGCGCAACGGTGTGCTTCCCTTCGACCGCTTCATGGAACTGGCCCTGTATGCGCCCGGACTCGGCTACTACGTCGCCGGGGCAGCCAAGTTCGGACCGGGCGGTGATTTCGTCACCGCACCCGAGTGCTCGCCCCTGTTCGGGTGTTGTCTGGCCGTCCAGTGCGCTGAGGTCCTGGAACGGCTCGGCGGCGGCGAGATCCTGGAGTTTGGCGCCGGAAGCGGGGCGCTGGCCGTGCAGATCCTGATGGAACTGGAGTCGCTGGGGCGACTGCCCGAGTGCTATCGGATCCTCGAACCCAGCCCGGATCTTCAAGACCGCCAAGTGTCCAGCATCCAGGCGGCTGCCCCGCACCTGCTTGCCCGCTGCGACTGGCTGACGGCCCTGCCCGAGCGTTTCACTGGGGTCGTGATCGCCAACGAGGTACTCGATGCCATGCCGGTGCATCGCTTTCGCCTCGGCATGGACGGCGAGATCCTGGAGATCGGCGTGTCGGAAGGCGATGGCCGGCTCGTCGAGGTCGCCGTCCCGCCCATCTCGCCGGGGCTGGTCGAGGCAGTTTCCTCCCTGCACGCGGCGGGACTGGCCGATGCGCCCGGCTACACGTCCGAGATCAATCTGCGCCTGGCCCCTTGGCTTGCGACCCTGTCGATCGCCTTGGAACGCGGACTGGCCCTGTTGATCGACTACGGCTATCCGCGCGCCGAGTATTATCAACCGGAGCGTTGTATGGGCACACTGCGCTGTCACCATCGTCATCGGGCCCACTCCAACCCCTATGTTCACCTTGGACTCCAGGACATCACCGCCCATGTCGATTTCACGGCGGCGGCTGAGGCGGGCATCGCGGCCGGATTCGATCCGGCCGGTTTCACCACCCAGGCGCATTTCCTGATCGGCTGCGGCATCGATCGCTTGATGCAGACATCCGCGCCGGAGGCCGCACTCGACCTCGCGCTCGGCGCCAAGCAACTGCTCCTGCCGACAGCCATGGGCGAGCGCTTCAAGGTGCTCGGACTCGCCAAGGGCGTCGATGGACCCTGGAGCGGTTTTATCGTGCGCGACCTAAGCGCGCGTTTGTAGGGGCGCTGCCCAAGACCGACCAACCGGCTGTCGTCGAGAATCGTCTATGGAACACCGTCTGTAGGAGCGGCTTTAGCCGCGATCTTGGCAGATGTGGATCGCGCCTGAAGGCGCTCCTACAGACCCGCCGACCCGCTTTCGACGAGCTCCACCTTGACAGGGCCAGGGCTTGAAAGCGTTCTATCGTTCACGGACCGCTCGCAGCGTGTTGCAGCCTTCTGGCCCGATGGTCTTGATGGGCCACCTTGATTAAAGAATTGGATGCTTGGGTGGCTTATGGGGCAGGCTGCCCCTGCCTCCAGAGCAGTTCAGGCCAAGTGCGGTCCAAAGGCCGTGCCATCAGGTGGCCGTCTCCTCGGTCGCGATCCGATCGGCCTCAATACCCAGGGCCAGGAGTGCCGCGCGCGTCGACCGCACCGGCTCGGCTGGGCCAGCGACATAGAAACGTGCCACGGTCGGCTCAGACACATCGGCCTGAATCAAGGCGATCAGATCCTCCACATGCCCACTCACCAGTGGTGTGAAACTAAAGTTGTCCAACGCATCCCGCAGCGCCCGTCCCCACTGGGCCTGATGATGGGCCTCCGGATAGGAGGTATCCCAATAGAGCTGGAACCACTCGATGTGATCGATCGAGACCGCATGCTCGATCAGGCTCTTGATCGGTGCGATGCCGTCGCCATGTGCGATGAAGATCGCCGGTTCCGACGCCTCGTCGCGCAGCACGAAGTCTCCGCGCGGTCCGCTGACTGTAACCATCTGCCCCGGGCGCAGACCGCCGAACACCGCCTGCGAAAAGGCATCTTCCTGACGCCGCACATAGAACCACAGAGAGCGCCCATTGCAGGGGCAACTGGCGATCGACAGCTCGCGCGACTCACCGCTCTCTAGGGTCAGGATCGCCCGCTGCCCTGCCATGAAACGCAGCGTCTGGGTTCGCGGGGTCTGGATCCCGAGCGCGACCAGGTCCGACCCGAGCCGTTCCAGTTTGCGCAGGCTGGCGCGGATCTCCTGATAGGGCAGATCCTCGACCCGATTGGCCTCGGCGGCCTCCAGCACGAGGTCGGTCACGGCCGTATGCGAGCAGGTCAGGATATAGCCCATGGCCTTCTCGCGTTCGCTAATCACATAGTCGTGCTCGCGCAGACGCCAGGTCTCGCCGCTGACCACGCGCGCCTTGCAGCTACCGCAGTTACCGCTGGAGCAACCGTAGTTGAGCGTCAGACCCGCCCGCACCGAGGCCTCGAGAATGGACTCGTTGCCCTCGACAAAGAAATCGTGCCCGCTGGGGATGAGTTTGACGTTGGCGGCCATGAGTCGCAAAAAGGCATCTTTGACGATGAGCTGGGCACGCTGGTCCGGGTTGGACTCGGCGGCCAGCCGCGCGCGCTCCCCGCGTAGCCAGTCGCGCAGCGCGAGCAGGGATTCCTCGAGCTGATCGCGCGGCAGGCGGCAGAGTTCTTCGACCTGCTCGCCGATCTGATCCAGCAGCGCCATGGCCGACTCCAGCCGTGCAACGCGCTCGGCGAGACTGGCGCTCAGCCCCTGGAGTCTGGAGACCAGTACCTCGGGATCGGGCAATGTGGTGTCGTCACCGCCATAGAGCCTGGGATGGGCGAGCGCCTTAATGCGGGTGGTGCGCTCCAGGGCCTCGTCGTTGGCGAGGCTGACGCTCGGATAGGCGCGCAAGAGATCGTTGACGGCGACCGCGCCCTCGAAGGTTGGGATCTCGCCGCGCCGGATGCGGGCCTGGAGTTCGGCACGGGTGACGCCCGCGAGTCGCGCGGCGCGTGAAAGGCTCAGATAGTCCATGTTCGGTTTGATTCGCGTGTAAGCATGTGACGCCTAGATTGGTCATCGGGCGCCGATTTTCAAAGGCTCGGAGTCATCCATGACAAACGGCTTCGGGTATCATCCCTCAGGCTTGGCCGCGATACACCGCTGATGTTCGATCGTCGGCCCTAGTCGAGACCTCTGGAGGATCTGCCCTTGGTTGAACTCATGTATGCCGGAGGCTGGTTGATGTTGCCGATCCTGGCCTGTTCAGTGCTAGCTACCGCGATCGTGATCGAGCGTGCCTGGACCCTGCGCCGCTCGCGCATCATGCCGGACCGACTGGTGGAACGGATCTGGCGCCTGCACCAGGAGCAGCGGCTCGATGAGATCACCATCGCCCAGATCCGCGACGGCTCGCCGCTCGGGCGTCTGCTGGCGGCCGGTCTGGCCAATCGTCATCACTCGCACGAGGTGATGAAGGAGGCGATCAACGATGTCGGTCGCCAGGTGGTGGCCCAGCTCGAACGCTTCCTGAACACGCTCGGCACCATCGCCGCCATTACGCCCTTGCTGGGCCTGCTCGGTACCGTGTTAGGCATGATCGACATCTTCAAGGTCATCACAGAGGCGGGTGTGGGCAATGCCGCCGTTTTGGCCGGCGGCATCTCCAAGGCACTCATCACCACGGCGGCCGGACTCTCGGTGGCCATCCCGTCGCTCATGTTCCATCGCTTCTTCGAGAGCAAGGTCGATCGGCTCGCACTCGACATGGAGGAGCAGGCCCTGCGCCTGGTCGAGGTGCTCAAGGGCGAGCGCGAGGCATTGCGATGAATCTGCGCCCGCGTCGCCGTCCACCGGTCGACATCAATCTGGCCCCGCTGATCGATGTCGTCTTCCTGCTGCTGATCTTCTTCATGGTCTCGACCTCCTTCAAAGACGAGGCGCGTCTGCGCGTGCAGTTGCCGCGGGCCCAGGGGGAGGACATCCCGGCCCAGGAACCGGCCATGATCCGGATCGTCATCGATCGGGCCGGGCGCTTCTTTGTCGATGATCGCGAGGTCGCCGACACCCGAGTCGCGACCCTGGTGTCTCTCCTCACCGAGCGCCGTGGTCAGGATAGCCGCATCCCGGTCTTGATCCAGGCCGATGCCGCCACGCCGTATCAGGCGGTGGTGACCGCCATGGATGCCGCGAGTCAGGCCGGTTTGAGCCGCATCGCCTTTGCCGCGACCCGCTCGGATGGCGCCGCGCCATGAGTCAGGACGCCGTGCTTTCCGCGGACGAGGCGCGCGTCGTCTACCGGCGACTGCTCGGCTATGTCCGTCCCTATTGGCGTATCTTCGCGCTGTCGATCGCCGGCATGTTGGTCTTCGCCGCCACTGAGCCGCTGTTCGCCGCTATGATGAAGCCGCTGATCGACGGCAGCTTCGTCCAGCGCGACATCGAGGTCGTGCGTCTCATGCCCTGGCTGTTGGTGGGGCTGTTTGTGGTGCGCGGCATCGCGGGATTCGTCAACACCTATTTCCTGAGCTGGGTCGGGCGGCGAGTGGTGGCCGATCTGCGTCAGGAGATGTTCGAACATCTGCTGCGCGCCCCGACGCGGTTCTATGACACCCAGGGTTCGGGACACATCCTGGCCAAGCTCACCTACAACGTCGAGAACGTGGCCAATGCCGCCACCTCGGCGGTCACGACCCTGGTGCGCGACGGCTTCACCGTACTTGGGCTCATGGCCTACATGCTCTATCTGAATGCCGGGTTGTCGCTGATCTTCCTGGTTATTGGCCCGGCGATGGCCGGCGCGGTCAAATACGCCACCAAGCGCCTCCGGCGTCACAGCCGGCGTATCCAGGATCGGGTTGCCGATCTGACCCATGTCGTTCAAGAAGTGATCGACGGTCAGCGGCTGATCAAGGCGTTCGGCGGTCAGGCGCGCGAATCGCGGCGCTTCCACGCCATCAACGAGAAGACGCGCTCCTTGCAAATGAAGCTGATCGCCACCGAGGCGGCGAGCGTGCCGCTGGTCCAGTTGATCTCAGCGGCGGCGATCGCGGTGGTGGTCTATCTCTCGACCATGCAGGGGCTGAAGGAGAACATCTCGGTCGGTACCTTCATGTCGTTTGTGGTCGCCATGGGGCTGTTACTGCCGCCGGTCAAACGCCTGACGGCGGTCAATGGTCAGTTGCAGCGCGGCATCATCGCCGCCGCGAGCCTGTTTGAATTGATCGACGTCGAGCCGGAATCCGATACCGGCACCCGGAGTCTGGACCGCGCCCGCGGTCGGATCGAATATCGCGGTGTCAGTCATCGTTATGCCGCGGACAAGGCGCTGGCGCTGCAGGGGGTGGATCTGGTCATCGAGCCCGGCGAGAAGGTGGCCCTGGTCGGGCGCTCGGGGAGCGGCAAGAGCACGCTCGTCAACCTCTTGCCGCGGTTCTACGACCCGACGGCAGGTGAGATCCGGCTCGACGGTATCCCGATCCGCGACCTGACCCTAGCCAGTCTGCGGGCACAGATCGCGGTGGTGAGTCAGGATGTGGTGCTCTTCAACGACTCGATCGCCAACAACATCGCCTATGGGTGTGCCGAGCCGCCGAGCCGCGAGGAACTGGAGCGGGTCGCGGCCGGTGCCCATGCGCTCGAATTCATCCAGGCGCTGCCCCAGGGGTTCGATACCCTGATCGGTGATAGGGGCGTGCTGCTCTCGGGCGGTCAGCGCCAACGTCTGGCCATCGCGCGCGCCCTACTCAAGGATGCGCCGATCCTGCTCCTGGACGAGGCGACCTCGGCGCTGGATACCGAGTCCGAGCGCCATATTCAGGCCGCCTTGGAGACACTGATGGCGCGCCGCACAACCCTCATCATCGCCCACCGACTCTCAACCATCGAGCGTGCCGATCGCATCCTCGTGGTACAGGATGGTCGGATCGTCGAACAGGGGCGTCACTCGGAGCTGCTCGCGCTTGGTGGCTATTATGCGCGGCTGCAGGGGACTGTAGGACGGCATTCTTGAGGAAGACAGGGATCACGCTGAACACTACAGCGATCTGGTATGGCCGCCGCCATCCGCTCGCCCGGCTCCTGTTGCCGTTGTCCTGGGTTTATAACGCCATCATCCGTGTCCGGCGCCATGCCTACCTCAAGGGCTGGCTGGCTAGTGAGCGGCTCCCCGTGCCTGTAGTCGTGGTCGGCAATCTCACGGTCGGCGGGACTGGAAAGACACCCTTGGTGTTGCGTCTGGTCGAACTGTTACGCGATCAGGGCTGGACGCCGGCGATCATTACGCGCGGTTATGGCGGGCGCGCCAAACACTGGCCGCAACACGTCACGCCCGACTCCGATCCAGACCGCGTCGGCGACGAGCCGGTCCTGCTCTCGCGCCGCTCGGGTTGTGTCGTGGTCGCGGGACCGGATCGAGTCGCGGCCGGCCTTCTCGCCATCGACCTCAGCGACTGCGACATCCTAGTCAGCGATGACGGTCTCCAGCACTACCGCCTGGCGCGCGACCTCGAGATCGTCCTGATCGATGGCACGCGCGGCCTCGGCAACGGCCACTGTCTTCCGGCCGGTCCGTTACGCGAGCCGCCCGAGCGATTAAACAGCGTGGATCTGGTACTCTACAAGGGCGGCGCAGGACCAGGTCATCGGATGCGCCTGTGCCCGGGTGAATTGGTGAATCTGCGTGATCCGAGCCGACACCTTCGGCTGTCGGATCTGAGCGGACACCGGGTGCGCGCCATCGCCGGGATCGGTCATCCCGAGCCCTTCTTCAGACACCTGGAGGCGGCAGGTTTGGTGGTCGAGCGCTACCCCTACCCGGATCATCATCGCTACTGTGCGGCCGACGCCGACCGCTGGCGCGGACTGCCCGTCGTCATGACCGAGAAGGACGCCGTCAAGTGTGCGGACTTTGCTGGGTCCGATCACTGGTATCTGCCGGTCACGGCAATCCTGGACCCGGATTTCGAGTCGCACCTTCTCTGCAAAATCCATCAACTCAGAGCGAGTCGCTAAATGGACAGCGCATTCAAGGTCGTCATCCCCGCCCGCTACGGCTCGACCCGCTTGCCGGGCAAGCCGCTGCTCGACATCGGCGGCAAACCCATGATCCAGCGTGTCGTCGAGTGCGCCCAGGCCAGCGGCGCCGGTGAGGTGGTGGTTGCCACCGACGATCAACGCATCCGCGAGGTCTGCGCCAGGCTCGGCATCGCCGTCGAGATGACGGCATCGAGCCATCGCAGCGGCTCGGACCGGATCGCCGAGGTGATCGAACGGCGCGGCTGGAGCGACGACACCATTGTCGTCAACCTCCAGGGCGACGAACCCTGTATGCCGGCGGCGCTCATCGATCAGGTCGCGTCCAATCTGGTCGCGCGCGCCGAGATCGGCATGGCCACGCTCGCCCATCCGATCGAGGACATCGCCATGCTCTTCGATCCCCATGTGGTCAAGGTCATCACCGACATGGCTGGATTCGCGCTCTATTTTTCGCGCGCCCCCATCCCCTGGCATCGCGACGAGTTCCTTGGCAACAAGGCTCGCCTACCCAGCTCGGTCGATTTTCTGCGTCACATCGGACTCTATGCCTATCGGGCCGCCTTTCTCGACCAGTTTGTCAGGCTTGCGCCCTCACCGCTGGAGATCGCCGAGTCGCTCGAACAATTGCGTGCACTCTGGCATGGCGCACCCATCCATGTCGGGCTGGCCGTCGAGACGCCCGGACCTGGTGTGGATACAGCCGACGACCTGGGGCGTGTGACAGAGTTTCTGTCGTCCGGACGGGCATCGCCCGTGCCGTCGCTCGGATAGAACAGCGGACGCGAGACCGAGAGCCGGGTCTGAACCTCCAGAGACATCGCCGCCTCAACCGATCCCAGCTGGCTGGAGTGCCTCCAGGCGGCCCGGAGGCCCTCTCGCTCAGCACTCCAAAGATCAAAGGGTCTGGTTGACATCCTCCCCCGCCTAAAGCCGGGGGATTCCTGCGGCGCTCATCCCGGCATCGAGCCCGGATGGGTCGCTTCGGTGGGTTCCTACTGCTGGCGGCAGGACTGCGCCTGCCCACCTGCCCGCGCGCTGCGCGCGGGCAGGTGGCTGGTCGCCGTTCGGCATCACTCGTATTTGTAAGGCTTGGATACGTTGCATAGGTAAATATGCGGGTCGCCGTCTTCCTTCGCCTCATCCTGTGGTGGTGCGCCGATCTCCATCGTGCGCCAGTATATCGAACAGCAGCAGACACCACATCGATCGTCCAAGGGACGCCTACGGTGCCCGTGCGATCCTTCAACGGCCTGAAGGCCGAGGCGTGTCGCGCACCAGGTCAACAGTTTGGCAGTGCGGTTGATCAAGCCCGCGATGGATCTTACCGGTTCATGCGCAGGTACCGTCCGTCCCTGCGCCCAGGCGCGCCGGCCTTCGCTTATGCTGTCGGCGAAACGCACCGAGACCACCCGCGGTTCCTCGATACGATCCGATCAGGACGATGGGCGTGTCGAAGCGGAGCCGTGCGCGATCATGCCAATCGGGCGTCATTGGAGTTGGCCCCCGGCGGCGAATGCGGCAGGATTAGCAGCAAACCGGGCCGAACTCAAGCACCGGCACTTGCCGATCGCCAGAATAACCCACAGATTCACACCAACGCTGATCACGGATCACAGAGACCCCATCATGAGCGCCAAAGACCATCTAATCATCTTCGATACCACGCTGCGCGACGGCGAACAGAGCCCAGGCGCCTCGATGACGCGCGACGAGAAGGTACGCATCGCCAAGGCGCTCGAAAAGCTCAGGGTCGATGTCATCGAGGCTGGCTTCCCGATCGCCAGTCCGGGCGACTTCGAGGCGGTCAAGGCCGTAGCCGAGACGATCAAGGATAGCCGGGTCTGCGGCCTGGCGCGGGCGCTCGACGCCGACATCGATCGTGCTGGCGAGGCGCTCAGACACGCCAATGCCGGACGCATCCATACCTTCATCGCCACCTCGCCCATCCACATGGAGAAGAAACTGCGGATGACCCCGGATCAGGTACTGGAACGGGCCGTCTACGCCGTCAAGCGCGCGCGCAACCTGATCGACGACGTCGAGTTCTCGCCCGAGGATGCGGGACGCTCCGAGATCGACTTCCTGTGCCGGGTGCTGGAGGCGGTGATCGACGCCGGCGCGCGCACGGTCAATATCCCCGACACCGTTGGCTACAACATCCCGGATCAATTCGGCGCGTTGATCGCCACCCTGCGTGCGCGGATCCCGAATGCCGACAAGGCGATCTTCTCGGTCCACTGTCACAACGATCTGGGGCTGGCGACGGCCAATTCGCTCGCTGCCGTGCGCAACGGGGCGCGCCAGGTCGAGTGCACCATCAACGGGCTGGGTGAGCGTGCCGGCAACGCGGCGCTGGAAGAGATCGTGATGGCAGTCCGTACCCGTCGGGATCTGTTCGACTGCGACACCCGGCTCGACACCACCCAAATCATGAACTGCTCGCGCCTGGTCTCTGGCATCACCGGATTCGCGGTCCAGCCAAACAAGGCCGTGGTCGGCGCCAATGCCTTCGCACATGAGTCCGGCATCCATCAGGATGGTGTCCTCAAGCATCGCGAAACCTATGAAATCATGCGCGCCCAGGACGTGGGTTGGAGCGAGAACCGTATGGTGCTCGGCAAACACTCGGGCCGCAATGCCTTCCGCGCGCGTCTGCAGGAGCTGGGCGTGGTGCTGAGTTCCGAGGAAGAGCTGAACGCCGCCTTCGCCCGCTTCAAGGAGCTGGCCGACAAGAAGCACGAGATCTTTGACGAGGATCTCCAGGCCCTGGTGACCGAGGCCACGCTAGAGACGGCCAACGAGCGCGTCAAGCTGATCTCGATGCGCGTCTGTTCCGAAACGGGCGAGACCCCGAGCGCATCCCTGGTGCTCGCGCTCGATGGCGAGGAACGTTCGGGTACGTCCGCCGGCAGTGGCCCGGTCGATGCGACCTTCAAGGCGATCGAGGGGATCGTCCAGAGCGGTTCGACGCTCAAGCTCTACTCGGTCAACGCCATCACCAGCGGGACCGATGCCCAGGGCGAGGTCACGGTGCGGCTAGAAAAGGGCGGTCGCATCGTCAATGGCCAGGGCGCGGATACCGACATCCTGGTCGCCTCGGCCAAGGCCTATATCAACGCCTGCAACAAGATCCTCCATCCGGCGAAGCGCGCCCATCCGCAGGCGTCCGATGTCTAAGCGACCACTGGAGGAATGGCGTCGCCGCGCCTATTTGGAGGCCATGGGCGTGAGCCTCTGGGAACGTCGTGCGCCCTCGTTCGCCAGCCCTAAGGCGATCGAAGCCAAACCGGTTTTGATCGCGCACACCGAGACGGTGGACCCGATCGAGCGTATGGACTGGGACGCCCTCGAGGCCGCCGTGCGTGACTGTCATGCCTGCCGACTCTGGGAGACACGCACCAAGACCGTCTTTGGTGTCGGCGATCGGCACGCGGATCTGATGGTCATCGGTGAGGCGCCAGGGGCAGATGAGGACAGCCAGGGCGAACCCTTCGTTGGGCGGGCGGGGCAACTACTAAACAGGATGCTGGCGGCGATCGGCTTCAGCCGCGAGCAGGTCTATATCGCCAATGTGCTCAAGTGCCGTCCGCCCGGCAATCGCGATCCCAGGCCGGACGAGGTGCTGGCCTGTCAAGCCTATTTGCAGCGTCAGGTGGCATTGATCGAACCCAGGGTCATCCTCTCCGTAGGGCGGGTCTCAGCCCAGTATCTGCTCAAGACCGACACCCCGGTCGGTCGACTGCGTGGTCGCTGGTTCGAGCATGGTCCGACGCACATCCCGGTGCGCGTGACCTATCACCCGGCCTATCTGCTGCGCTCACCCGAGCAAAAGGCCAGGGTCTGGGACGATCTAACAGAGGTCCGGCGGTGGCTGTGGCCTTGCTGAGCGGCGACGGGCGTGTCTTGACTGGCTTGGCCAGTCTTCAAACAAGACCAGCCAGAACCAGACTAGACATTTCGATCATCATCATCTATGATTTTTATCAATTCGATCGTTAAATAAAATTTCTTATTTAATCATTTTCTAATATAGACTTTACCCGTGGTCGATGCAGTTCTGGCCACGCTTGCTGCCAACGACAAAATGATCGGAGATAACAGATGAAAAAGCTTGCTACTGCTGCTGCCGTCGCCGCCCTGTTGGGCGTTTCCGCTACTGCCTCTGCCTGGTGGGGTCCGCGCTGGGGCGGACCGGGCTGGGGTAATAGCTGGGGTGATTGGATGGATGACTTCTTCGGTGATGGTTACGGCGACTTCAACCTGAGCATGAGCGGCGGCGGTCGTGGTTACGGTCGCGGTTGGAACCGTTACTATGACTACTATGGTCCCTGGTGGGGCTATCCCTATGGTTGGGGCGGCTATCCCTACTATGGCGCCGGCTATCCTTACGCCTTCCCTTATGCCGCTCCCTACGGTGCACCCGTTGCTCCGGCGGCTCCGGCTCAGTCCGAGTCCAAGTAAGCCCGACACCAAGCTCGATGAAAAAGGCCAGGCATAATGCCTGGCCTTTTTCTGTACGCCCGGCACGGGCGCACTCTTATCCCGATTTCAGGAGCTCATTCCTTGATGAGGATCTCGTAGAGTCGGGGCCAGTATTTGCCAGTGACGAACAGGTGCCCGGTGCTTGGGTCATAGGCGATGCCGTTTAGGACCGCTTCTGGGCTTGATCGCTCATCGGGTGGATAGAGCCTGCTCAGGTCGAGTGTGGCGGTCACCTGTCCGGTCTCGGGTGCGATCTGCACCAGATGATCGCTGCCCCAGACGTTGGACCAGAGTCTGGCCTCGATGTATTCGAGCTCGTTGAGCCGATACACTGGACGCGCACCGAGCCTGACCTTCAGCCGGCGTATGACCTGCCGGGTCTCGGGATCGAGAAAGCGCAGCTCGTCCGTGCCGTCGCTCATGATCCAGTGGCGACCATCTTGGGTCAGACCCCAGCCCTCACCCTGGTAGCTGAAGGTCTCCAGTCGCTCGAAGGTCCGGGCGTCATAGACGATCCCCAACCGCTCGCGCCAGGTGAGCTGAACCAGGCGCCCTTGCCAGACACTAAGCCCCTCGCCAAAGAGATCGTCGGCGAGCCGGAACTCCTGCTCTATGCGCCCGGTGTCGAGATCGATTCGCCGTAGGGCCGAGCGACCATACTGGCCGGTGCTCTCATAGAGCCAGCCATCGCTGAAGACCAAGCCCTGAGTGAAGGCCGTCGGGTCATGCGGATAGCTCGCCACCACCCGATAACCGAGTACGACGGGTGGTTCTGCCAGACAGAGACCCCATTCCAGCATCATCGCTACGGCCAGACTGGGTCTAGGCTTCATGCCGCCAACCCCTGTCTCTGCAAGGCGCGGATCTGGTCGCGGATGGCGGCGGCCTGCTCGAACTCCAGATCCTTGGCGTGCTGGTACATCTGTTTCTCCAGCGCCTTGATGCGCTTGGCCAACTGTTGGGGCGTGAGGCGACCATATTCGGCCATCTGCTCGGCGACCTTGGCATATTCACGCGCCGGCAGCGGCGCGCCAGGGGTATGGGCCTCCAGGATATCGGCGACCGCCTTGCGGATGGTCTGGGGCGTGATGCCCCGGGCCCTATTCGCCCCGATCTGCTTGGCGCGGCGGCGCTCGCTCTCCACGATGGCGCGTCGCATCGACTCGGTGACGCGGTCGGCATAGAGGATCGCCTTGCCGTTGGCATTGCGCGCCGCCCGCCCGATGGTCTGGATCAGCGAATCGGTCGAACGCAGAAAGCCCTCCTTGTCGGCATCCAGGATCGCGACCAAAGACACCTCGGGCATGTCCAGACCTTCGCGCAGCAGATTGATCCCGACCAGCACATCGAAGACCCCGAGTCGTAGATCGCGGATGATCTCGACCCGCTCGACGGTGTCGATGTCTGAGTGCAGATAGCGGACCCGGACGCCGTGCGCGTCGAGATACTGAGTGAGATCTTCGGCCATGCGCTTGGTGAGCGTCGTCACCAGCACCCGTTCACCGACGGCCAGGCGCGGACCGATCTCGGACAGCAGATCCTCGACCTGAGTCGACGCCGGGCGCACCTCGAGTTCAGGATCGACCAGACCAGTCGGGCGCACCAGCTGTTCAATCACCGCACCCGAGTGCTCGATCTCAAAGGCGCGCGGGGTCGCCGAGACATAGATGGTCTGCGGTTGACGTGCCCGGAACTCCTCGAAGCGGAGCGGACGGTTGTCGAGCGCCGAGGGCAGACGAAAGCCATATTCGACCAGGGTCTCCTTGCGCGAGCGATCGCCCCGATACATGCCGCCGAGCTGGGGTACGGTGACATGGCTCTCATCGATGATCAGGATCGCATCGGGCGGCAGATAGTCATAGAGGGTCGGTGGCGGCTCGCCCGGCTGGCGCCCAGAGAGATAGCGGCTGTAGTTCTCGATCCCCTGGCAGTAGCCGACCTCCAGCATCATCTCCAGATCGAACAGGGTGCGTTGCTCGAGCCGCTGGGCCTCGACCAGCTTGCCGTTGGCGCGCAACCACTCAAGCCGTTCCTTGAGTTCCGACTTGATGAGATCGACGGCCTTGAGGATGGTCTCGCGTGGCGTGGCATAGTGTGTCTTGGGAAACACGGTGTAGCGCGAGACCTGACGCCGTGCCTCGCCGGTCAGGGGATCGAACAGCGACAAAGTCTCGATCTCGTCATCGAACAGGGTGATCCGCAGCGCCTCATTGTCGGACTCGGCCGGGTGGATGTCGATCACATCGCCGCGCACGCGATAGGTGCCGCGCGCCAGTTCGATCTCGTTGCGGGTGTATTGCAGCTCGGCGAGTCGGCGCAGGATGGCGCGCTGGTCGATGCGCTCGCCGCGCTTGAGGATCAACACCATCTTCAGATAGGCCTCGGGATCGCCCAGACCATAGATAGAGGAAACGGTGGCGACAATGATGACGTCGCGCCGCTCGAGCAGCGCCTTGGTCGCCGACAGGCGCATCTGCTCGATATGCTCGTTGATCGACGCGTCCTTCTCGATATAGGTGTCGGTCGCCGGGACATAGGCCTCGGGCTGGTAGTAGTCGTAATAGGAGACGAAATACTCCACCGCGTTGCGCGGGAAGAACTCGCGCATCTCGCCATAGAGCTGGGCGGCGAGCGTCTTGTTGGGCGCGAGGATGAGCGCCGGGCGCTGCACCTGGGCGATGACATTGGCGATGGTGAAGGTCTTGCCCGAACCGGTCACGCCGAGCAGTGTTAGACCAGCCTCGCCGTCGTTTAGGCCCTCGATCAGACGGCGGATGGCTTCGGGCTGATCGCCGGCCGGGGCAAAGGGACTGACGAGTTCGAAGGCGAGACTGGGCGGATTGGACATGCCGGGAAACCTCGGGGCGGGTGCGGCGCTCGATTCGCGTGTCGGACAGCCTGGGATTCGTTATTATTGTGAGTCCTCAATCACGAATCCAGCCATCAGCGCCATCCAGGTATTCTGCTCCATGACCATCAAGCTCGCTGCCCGTGTCCAATCCGTCAAACCCTCTCCGACCCTTGCCATCACTGCCCGCGCCGCCGCACTGCGTGCCGAGGGTCGCGATGTGATCGGGCTCGGGGTCGGGGAGCCGGACTTTGATACCCCCGAGCACATCAAGGCCGCAGCCGTCCACGCCATCGAGTCCGGTTTTACCAAATACACCGCCGTCGATGGTACGCCAGAGCTCAAGCGTGCCATCGTCGCCAAATTCAAGCGCGAGAATGGTTTGGACTACACACCGGAGCAGATCCTGGTCTCCTGTGGCGGCAAGCAGAGTTTCTTCAATCTAGCCCAGGCACTGCTCGATCCGGGTGACGAGGTCGTGATCCCGGCACCCTATTGGGTGTCTTATCCAGACATGGTGTTGCTGGCTGGTGGCGCGCCTGTGTTCATCCAGGCGGGTGCGGCGCAGTCGTTCAAGATCACACCGGCCCAGCTCAAGGGGTCGATGAACGACAAGACCCGGCTGGTGGTCATCAATAGCCCATCCAATCCGACCGGGATGATGTATAGCCGTGAAGAGCTGGAGGCGCTGGGTGAGGTGTTGCGTGATTTCCCAAAGGTGATCATCGCGACCGACGACATGTATGAGCATATCCGTTGGAGTTCGGCGCCCTTCGTCAACATCCTCAATGCCTGCCCGGATCTGGTGCCGCGGACCCTGGTACTCAACGGCGTATCCAAGGCCTATGCGATGACGGGCTGGCGGATCGGCTATGCAGGCGGACCGGCGCCCATCATCAAGGCGATGTCCAAGGTCCAGTCGCAGAGCACCTCCAACCCGACCTCGATCTCCCAGGTGGCGGCCCAGGCTGCGCTGGAAGGCCCGCAGGACTGTATCGGGATGATGGTCAAGGCGTTCATGGAACGGCATGACTTGGTGGTCGATCGGCTCAACAGGATCCCGGGCATCGAGTGTCTGCCGACCGATGGAACTTTCTATGTGTTCCCGAAGGTGCAAGCGTTGATCGAGCGTCTGGAGGGGGTTCACAACGATCTGGAACTCGCCGAGTTTCTGATCGAGAAGGCGGGCGTTGCTGTGGTGCCCGGTTCGGCGTTCGGGTTGGGTGGATATCTGCGGCTGTCGATCGCCACCAGCCGCGAGGTCCTGGAGCGGGCGCTGGATCGAATCGAGCAGGCGGTAAAAAACGCTTGACGCCGGTCGGTATGTACCGCACTATAAAGAGCTCATACCATTCCCTGGTAGCTCAGTCGGTAGAGCGGGTGACTGTTAATCACTAGGTCGGCGGTTCGAGCCCGTCCCAGGGAGCCAAACATAAGCATTGAAAATCCCCGTATCCAAAAGATGCGGGGATTTTTTATGCCTCAAAATCACTCGATCCGGTGCATTTCCGGATACTTGCCTCCAAAGCCGCACTAGAGGCCCAAGGTCGGGGCGCGGCCCAGGCCGCGCCTCGTTTTACAGGGGCTGGGTTGCGATCAGAGCAGGGGCACCAGGAGCAGCGCCACGATGTTGATGATCTTGATCAGCGGGTTGATGGCCGGGCCGGCGGTGTCCTTGTAAGGGTCGCCGACGGTGTCGCCCGTGACTGCGGCCTTGTGGGGCTCAGAGCCCTTGCCGCCAAAGTTGCCCTCTTCGATGTACTTCTTGGCGTTGTCCCAGGCCCCGCCGCCGGTGCACATCGAGATGGCGACGAACAGACCGGTGACGATGGTCCCGATCAGCATCCCACCGAGCGCGCGGATCCCGGCGCCATCGCCCATCAGGATGTTGATACCGATAGCGACGGCGATCGGTACCAGGATCGGCAAGAGCGAGGGCACGACCATCTCCTTGATCGCCGCCCGGGTCAGCAGATCCACGGCGCGCGAATAGTCCGGCTTGGCCGTACCCTCCATGAGGCCCTTGATCTCGCTGAACTGGCGACGCACCTCGATGACCACTGAACCTGCGGCGCGCCCGACCGCCTCCATCGCCATGGCGCCGAACAGATAGGGTACCAGACCGCCGATGAAGAGTCCGATGATGACCGCCGGATCCGCGAGCGCGAACTGCTGGATCTTGCCGGCGACCTCCAGGTTATGGGTGTAGTCGGCGAAGAGTACCAGGGCCGCCAGACCCGCTGAACCGATAGCATAGCCCTTGGTCACGGCCTTGGTGGTGTTGCCGACCGCATCCAGTGCATCGGTGATCTTGCGCACCTCGCTGGGCAGGCCCGACATCTCGGCGATGCCGCCGGCGTTGTCAGTGATCGGACCATAGGCGTCGAGTGCGACCACCATCCCGGCCATCGACAGCATGGCGGTGGCAGCGATGGCGATGCCATAGAGTCCGGCGGCCAGATACGCGGCCCAGATGGCGGTACAGACCGCAAGCACCGGCAGGGCGGTGGACTTCATCGAGACCGCAAGGCCAGCGATGATGTTGGTGGCATGTCCTGTCTGCGAGGCGGCGGCCACCGACTGGACCGGCGGGTATTCGGTCGCCGTGTAGTACTCGGTGATGAACATGAGCGCGGCCGTCAGACCCAGGCCGATCAGGGCGCAGAATAACAGCGGCAGGAACTGCGACCAGCCCATGACCAGGGCGGTGATGATGGCGAAGAAGATGAAGGCCAGCCCCCCGGCGACCGCCATACCGCGATAGAGTGCATGCATGATCTTGCCGCCCTCGTTGGCCTTGACGAAGAAGGCCCCGATCAGTGAGGCGATGATGGAGGCGGCACCCAGTGCCAGGGGATAGGTGACATAGTTCATGGCCAGGCTGCCATCGGCCCCCTTGAACATCAGTCCCCCCAAGACCATGGTCGCGATGATGGTGACCGCATAGGTCTCGAATAGGTCGGCGGCCATGCCGGCGCAGTCGCCGACGTTGTCGCCGACGTTATCGGCGATCACTGCCGGGTTGCGTGGATCGTCCTCCGGGATGCCGGCCTCGACCTTGCCGACTAGGTCGGCGCCGACGTCCGCACCCTTGGTAAAGATACCGCCGCCGAGGCGGGCGAAGATAGAGATCAAGGAACCGCCGAATGCCAGTCCCACCAGGGCATGCAGCGCAGACTCATCGGCGCCCAGATATAGGAAGTAGCCGGCGACACCCAGTAGCCCTAGACCAACTACCAGCATCCCTGTCACGGCACCGCCACGGAAGGCGATGGCCAAGGCCGATTCGAGGCCATTGGTGGCGGCTTGGGCGGTCCGGACATTGGCGCGCACCGATACGTTCATGCCGATATAGCCGGCCAGGCCCGAGAGGATGGCACCGATGGCGAACCCACCCGCCGTAGCCAGACCAAGGAGCAGCCAGAGCACGATGAAGAGTCCTGCTCCTACTAGACCGATGGTGGTGTACTGACGATTGAGATAGGCGCGCGCGCCGGTCTGGACGGCAGCGGCGATTTCCTGCATCCGTTCGGAACCGGCGGACTGGGATGTGATCCAGGCCACGACCGCAAGGCCGAAGGCGATGGCCAGGCCCCCAGAGCCGATGGCGAGCCAAAGAACAAAGTCTGTCGACATACGTATCCCCCCGTTTATGGGTTATAGCGTTGGAGTGGGCCGATCAAGGGTGGCGGCAATCGCAACGTCTGAAATAAGGCAGCGGACGAACCGATATGCCGCCAAAAAACGGCACGGAACTTTAACACAAAGAATTTGCCCTGTTCCGCTCGGGCGGTGTCTAGGCTCGTCTTTATTTTGTCAATGCTCGGTAGGCGTTGCAGCGGCGGCGTCCAGATAGGTCTGGAACGCGCTCGACGCGATCCCCCGGAACGTCTCGCCCTCGCGCAGGATGAAATAGGCCGCGATTCCCTGGATCTCGGCCAGCGCCGGGCCGCGTTTCTCACCCAGAACCATGAGCGCTGTGGCCAGGCCATCCACGATCATTCCGACATCGCCGATCACGGTGACCGAGCCGAGTTGGCGATCGACCGGGGTGCCGGTCATGGGGTCGATTTCGTGCGAGTAGCGCTTACCGTCCTTCTCGAAGAAGTTGCGATAGTCGCCCGAGGTCGAGATCGCGCGGTCCGAAACCGCGATGACACGATGCACGGCACGGCGTTCGGGCAGGGGTTGTTCAATGGCGATGGCCCAGGGTTGGCCCTTGGCGTTAAATCCCTTGGCGCGGATTGTGCCGGCGATGGCGACCATGTAATCCGTGACGCCGCGCGACTCCAGCCACTCGGCGATTCGGTCAACGCCATAGCCCTCGCCGAGTGAGGAGAGGTCGATGTAGAGATCGCCGCGTGCCTTGCGCACGGCAGGCGGCGCATCGCGCAGCTCGAGCTTTTGATAGCCGATCCGTTCGCGCGCGGCCTGGATCTCAGCCTCGGTAGGCAGGTGGTCGGAGCGAGGCTCGGGACCGAAGCCCCAGAGATTGACTAGCGGACCGATGGTCACGTCATAGACCCCATTGGTCAGATCCGCGAGGCGTTGACCCTCGGCCATGACGGTAAGCAGATGCTCGGAGACCGGGATCCAGTCGGTGCTGGGATTGGCGTTGAGGCGTGACAGTTCTGAGTTCGGATCATAGGTTGAGATCTCGGCGCTGACTTCAGCGAGTATTCGGGTCAACTCAGGCTCCAGGGTCTCGGCACTCAACCCGACTGGTGGGCGGGCAATCTTGACCGAGTAATAGGTACCCATGGTCGGGCCGGATAGATCGATCATGGGATCAGCGCGTTCGGCACAACCGCTCAGGGCGACCAGCCAGATGATGCCCAATGCCGCCTGGGCGGCAAGCCCAAGCCCTGGGTCGGGGTTCCGACGGGGTGGATGATGAAAGCGCATCAGGCTCTCCTCGACGACCGAGATACGATGGAAGGCGTTATTGACGAAGACACAAATAAAAAAACCGGCCAAGGCCGGTTGATTGTATCTTTAGGAAATTTGGTCGGGGTGACAGGATTTGAACCTGCGACTTCTGCCTCCCGAAGACAGCGCTCTACCAAGCTGAGCTACACCCCGTGGATGATTGACGCCATCAATACGTGCGTGCGACGGCAAAATCCGCCAGCATGATGAGTGCGTCGCACGCGGGCGAGGCCGTTAGGGGTTTGAGTGCCTGCTTGGCCCGTGCCGCGTATGACTGTGCAAGATGAGTAGTATAGTCGATTGCGTCGGTGGACGCAATCGCCGCCGTGACGGACTCGATGCGATCGCGTCCACCATGCACGATGGCCTCGCGCAGCAGGGCGCGCTGCTCGGGAGCCCCAACCTGCATGGCGCGGATGATCGGCAGGGTCGGCTTGCCCTCATCGAGGTCGTCGCCGACGTTCTTGCCCAGCTCGGCATTGTCAAGGCTGTAGTCGAGCGCGTCGTCTACAAGCTGGAAGGCGATGCCGAGACAGAGTCCGTATTCGCCGATGGCGTCCTCGATCTCGGGCGGCGACTCGGCAAGCACGGCACCGAGCCGGGTGCCGGCCTCGAACAGGGTTGCGGTCTTGCGGCGGATGACCTCCATGTAGCGCGCCTCGTCCGTGTCCGGATCGCGTTCGTTGAGCAATTGCAAGACCTCACCCTCGGCGATGCGGTTGGTCGCGTGCGCCAGCACTTCCATCACCCGCATGCTGCCAACCTCGACCATCATCTCGAACGAGCGCGAGTAGAGGAAGTCGCCGACCAGGACGCTGGCGTCGTTGCCCCAGACCACGTTGGCGGTCTCGCGATTACGCCGCAGTTGTGAGCCGTCGACCACGTCGTCGTGCAGCAGGGTCGAGGTGTGGATGAACTCCACGATGGCTGCGAGATCGATATGGCGCTCACCGGTATAGCCGCAGGCGCGTGCGGCGAGTAGCACCGAGAGCGGACGCAGCCGCTTGCCGCCGCTGTTGACGATGTAATGCCCGATCTGATTGATCAGCACCACGTCGGATTGGAGTCGACGCAGGATCAAGGCGTCGACGGCCTTGGCGTCCTCGGCGACGGGTTGTCGAATCCTGGAAAGGTCCATGCGTGTCTAGGATCTATCGTGGAATGGCGGCGGATGCTAGGGGCGCGGATGAAGGACTGTCAAGCCAGGCATCCCACCCGTCAGCTTGGTGAAGGGTACGCAATTTGGCGACTCCGGTCGATGGCCGGCCGACATTTAGACAGTTGCAGACCATGATCCGATTCCGGCGTTGACCAAAGGGGAATTTTTTGATTAGATTGGGCTCTTTGGTTCCGACGTCTAGGGTCGGCCCTATCCGAACAGCTGGGGATCTTCAAAAGATGTACGCGGTCATTCAAACCGGTGGCAAACAATACCGGGTTTCCGAAGGTGACACGGTCAAGATCGAAAAACTGACCGCCGAGGCCGGCGACAGTATCGATTTCGAACAGGTCTTGATGGTGGCCGATGGCGAGGATGTCAAGGTCGGCAAGCCCTATCTGGCCGGCGTCAAGGTGACGGCGACCGTCGAGTCGCACGGTCGCGCCAAAAAGGTCAGGATTATCAAGTTCCGTCGTCGCAAGCATTATATGAAGCGCCAAGGCCATCGTCAGTGGTTTACGGCGGTCAAGATCACCGGTATCAACGCCGGCTGAGGAGTCAGCATCCATGGCACACAAAAAGGCAGGCGGCAGTTCGCGCAACGGCCGCGATTCCGAATCCAAGCGACTGGGCGTCAAGGTCTTCGGCGGCCAACGGATCCGTGCAGGCGGCATCATCGTGCGTCAGCGCGGCACCCGCTTCCACAACGGCGTCAATGTCGGTTGCGGTAGGGATCATACCCTGTTTGCGCTAACCGACGGTGTGGTGAAATTCGTGACCAAGGGTCCGAAGAACCGCAAGTTCGTCATCGTTGAGAACGCCTGAGCGCACTCGCATCGGTGCGCGGCCTGCCGCAACAGCCCTTTAAGGGCCCTTGCGGCCTGTCTCGATCGGGCTGTGCGCGCCGCTTGCGAAGCCTCGTCCCATGGGCGAGGCTTTTTCTTTTTCGAGATCAACACGGTAAACAACCCTCGACTGAAGTCGAAGGCTTTATTGTAAGACGCAGCAAACATGGTTGACCGCATCCCCAACATTGGGCGTGTTTACAGCCGCCCTTG